>Ga0310342_100002137_pt1 | contig 12627 bp, 12 predicted proteins | sample S15DNA20500_MG_FD_206155 | JGI IMG/M metagenome (GOLD analysis project Ga0310342, IMG submission 206155) | Marine microbial communities from station ALOHA, North Pacific Subtropical Gyre - S1503-DNA-20-500_MG | ecosystem: Environmental > Aquatic > Marine > Oceanic | place: Pacific Ocean: North... | reverse complement strand
AGACCGCCTTCGTGAAGGGGTTGGCCGACGGCCTGGGAATCGATCCGGGCCAGGTCACGAGCCCGACGTTCGTGATCGCAGCGGAATACCCGGCGTCGAAGGGTCGCCGCCTGGCGCACGTGGACTGCTACCGGCTCGAGGGAGCGGCGGCGCTGGATTCCGTGGGCTTCCAGGACCTGCTGGCGCCGGACTCCGTGGTTGCCGTTGAGTGGGCGGACCGGGCGGCCGGCGCCCTGCCGACCGACCACCTCGAGGTTCGCATCGAGCGCTCCGGAGGCGAGGCGGACCACACCGAGCGTGTGCTACACGCAATGGGCTCGGGACCCGCCTCCCGGAAAACCCTGGCGCGCTGGAGCGACGCGCTGGCAGGTGAACGATGGGCCTGATCGTCCAGAAATACGGCGGCACGAGCGTCGGCGATCTCGACCTCATCCGAAAAGTGGCCCGGCGCGTCGTCGCGACCGCCGAGGCCGGAAATCGGGTGGCGGTCGTCGTCTCCGCGATGGCCGGCGAGACCGATCAGCTCGTGAACTGGGCCCGCGAGATCGGCGGAGACACGCCGGACCCGCGCGAGTTCGACATGCTGGTTTCGACCGGCGAGCAGAAGACCATCGCGCTGCTCGCCCTGGCGATCCGGGAGCTGGGTCATCCGGCCCGCTCGCTGACGGGCGGCCAGATGGGGATGCGCACCGACACCGCCCACACCCGCGCGCGCATCGCGAGCATCGACGCCCAGCGGCTTCACGACGTCCTCGATTCGGGAACGGTCGCGGTCCTCGCCGGCTTCCAGGGCATCGACGACGCGGGCAACATCACCACTCTCGGCCGGGGCGGCTCCGATACCTCGGCCGTCGCGGTCGCGGCGGCTCTGGGCGCCGACGTGTGTGAAATCTACACGGATGTCGACGGCGTCCTCACGAGCGATCCGCGCGTGGTGCCGAGCGCCCGCAAGCTCGACCGCGTCGCGTACGACGAGATGATAGAAATGGCGAGCCTGGGCGCGAAGGTGCTTCAGACCCGGTCGGTCCGGTTCGCCATGCGTCACGGGGTGCCGCTTCACGTGCGCTCGTCGTTCAAACCCGACGACGGCACGTGGGTGGTGCCGGAGGAGGAGATCATGGAAGGCCTGTTCGTGTCTGGGGTTACCTACAACCGCGACGAAGCCAAGGTTCGCCTCCGGGGCGTGAAGGACCACCCCGGGATCGCTGCGAAGATCTTCGCGCCGCTCTCGGACGCGGGCATCGTGGTGGACATGATCATCCAGAACCTGTCGCAGGATGGGACCACCGACATCACGTTCACGGTGGCGCGCGACGATTACCGCCGCGCGCTCGAGATCGTCGAGGCCGAGTGCGCGTCCATCGGTGCGGCCGGCGTCGATGGAGACCGGAGCATCGCGAAGGTGTCGATCGTCGGCCTGGGCATGAAGGACCACGCCGGCGTGGCGAGCCGCATGTTCCAGGTTCTGGCGGAGCACGGGATCAACATCCAGCTCATCTCGACCAGCGAAATCAAGGTTTCGGTGGTGATCGAGGAAGCGCATACGGAGTTGGCCGTGAGGGCGCTCCACGCCGCATTCCTCGAGGCCGGCGCGGACGAGCCGCGCGCCGAGGCTTGAGCCGGATGGGGCAGGGCCCCGCGGGCGCTGCATTCGCCTTCGCGGCTGGGCTGTGGCTGGTCGCCCTCGCCCCGGCCGGCCCGGCGCCGCCCGCTTCTGAACCGGCCGTGCCGCAATCCGGCCCGGCGCGCCTGCTCTTCGGCGCGGCGCTCGACCCCAACCGGGCGGACCCGGCGACGCTCGAAGTCCTGCCGGGTATCGGGCCGGCGCGGGCCGCCGCCATCGTGACCACGCGCTGCGAGCGCGCCTTCGCGAGCGTGTCCGATCTCCGCCGCGTGCCGGGCGTCGGACCGCACACGATCGAACGCATCGCGTCCGCACTGGCCGTCAGCGGCGCTCCCCCGCACTGCATCCAGTAGACTCTGACGGATGGCCACAGCGAACGAACAGCTGGCCGAGGTCCGGTCCTACCTGAGCGAGGGCCTCTGGCGCCAGGAACTCGAGCCCGGCACCTGGGCGGCTCGGGGTACGCGACTGCTCCAGTTCTCGATCATGGTGGGCGAAGGCTTCGTTCGCGATCAGCTCCTGCTGCGTGCCAGCGCGCTCACCTACTTCACCGTGCTGGCCATCGTCCCGCTCCTGGCGATCGTGAGTGCAGTCGTGTCCGCGATCGGCGTGACGGAGAACGTCGTGGGCCCCGCCATCGACAAATTCACCGCCGTCGCTCCCGAGGTCGGGAAGCAGATGCACGAGTTCGTCAGGAACGCGAACTTCGGCGCGCTCGGAAGCCTCGGCGCCGCGACGCTCTTCCTCACCACGGTGCTCGGAATCAGCAACATCGAGCGCTCGCTGAACCACATCTGGGGCGTGCAACAGGAGCGGCCCTGGTCCCGCCGTCTGCCCGATTACCTGGCCGTTCTCATCGTGGCGCCGCTGTTGCTCGGCGTCGGGCTTTCCCTGGCAACCACGATCCAGAGCCAGTGGGTCGTCCAAAAGCTCCTGGAGTACCCGATCTTCGAACTCGCGTACTCCCTTGGCTTGAAGCAACTGCCGACCTTGATGCTCGGCGGGGGTTTCGCCTTCCTCTATTGGTTCCTGCCGAACACCACGGTCCGACCCTTCGCGGCAATCCTGGCCGGAATCGTCGCCGCGGTGGGGGTAACCGGCGCTCTGACCATCTACGTGAGTTTCAGCGTCGGCGTCGCCCGCGCCGATTCCCTCTATGGCGGTTTCGCGCAGCTGCCGCTGTTTTTCGTCTGGGTGTACCTCGTCTGGGCCATCGTGCTCTTCGGCGCTGAAATCGCGTTCGCCTACCAGAACCTCGCGCTCTACGTGCGCGAGGTGCGCGGCGAGGTTGCCGGGCCAGCCGAGCGCGAAGCGATCGGCCTGCGCATCGCGCTCGAAATCGCCCGCTCGTTTCGCGACGCCCGCCGGCCCTGGACCGAAGACGAGCTCTCGGACCGCCTGAGCGTTCCCGTGCGCACCGTGCGCGGAGTGGTGGTCCCCCTCCAGCGCTCGCGCATCATCGCCAGTGTCGACGAGGCCGACAGCCGGGGGACCGGCTGGCAACTCGGTCGACCCGCCGAGGCGATCCAGGTCGTCGACGTTCTCGCCGCGCTGCGCGGCCAGCGGGAGCCCGTCGCGGGTGATGCCGAGGTGACGCGCGCCGTGGAGTCCCTGCTGGCCGACATCCAGACTGGGGAAGCGAAGGCGGCGGCCGGTCAGTCGCTGGCGGACGTCCTGACCGGGATCCCCGCGCTTCCGGAGCCGCCGCAGGCCTGAACGTGCGCATCTATCTCGATCACAACGCGACCACGCCGCCGCGCGAGGAGGTGGTCGAAGCCATGCAGCGCGTGCTGCGGGAGGCTTGGGGCAACCCCTCGAGCACCCACGCCGAGGGCGCCGCCGCACGCGCGGCGGTGGAGCGCGCCCGGGAGCAGGTCGCGGGTCTCGTCGGATGCGCGCCGGGCGAAGTGCTCTTCACTGCGGGCGCCACCGAGGCAAACAACACGGCGCTGATCGGCGTGCTTTCGGGCGAGCCTCGGCACATCGTGTCGAGTGCCGTGGAACACCCCTCGGTCGAGGCCGCGCTCGATGCCCTCGCGGCGCGCGGCTGGGACGTGACCCGCGCGCCGGTCGACTCGGACGGGCGCGTCGTGGTCGAGGCGGCGATCGATGCCCTGCGCGCGGACACGGCGCTCGTCTCGCTGATCTGGGCGAACAACGAAACCGGCGCGCTCCAGCCCGTGGACGGGATCGCCAAGGCCGCTCGGGAGCGGGGCATCCTCTTCCACACGGATGCGACCCAGCGCGTTGGAAAGCTGCCGATCGACCTCTCGCAGACCCCCGCGGATCTACTGTCGCTCTCGGCCCACAAACTGAACGGACCGAAGGGCACGGGCGCCCTCGTGGTGCGCGAAGGGGTCGAGTTCGAGCCCCTCCTGCGCGGGGGACCCCAGGAAAACCGCCGGCGGGGCGGGACCGAAAACGTCGCCGGCATCGTGGGGCTGGGCGAAGCGTGTGCGCTCGCGGTTCGAGAGTTGCCCGAGCGCATCGCGCGCACCGCGGCCCTGCGCGACCGGCTCTGGGAGGGCATCTCGCAGAAGGTTCCCGGCGTGCGCTGGAATGCGGCGCCGGAGGCAGTCCTTCCCAACACCCTGAGCGTCGGCTTCGAGGGCGTGGCCGGGGAACTGCTGCTGCAGGCCCTCGACCTCGCCGGCGTCTCCGCGTCGGCGGGCGCCGCCTGTGCCTCGGGCTCGATCGAGCCTTCGCCCGTGCTCGCCGCCATGGGCCTGAGCCCCGCCGAGGCCCGCGGCACGCTTCGCTTCAGCGTGGGGCACGGAGTCGACGAGGCCCAGATCGATCACGTCCTGGCACTGCTTCCGGACCAGGTCGAGCGCGCCCGGGCGGCGGGAGACGTCTGATGGCGGCCAAGCGCGTCGTGGTGGCGATGTCGGGTGGCGTCGATTCGTCCGTGGCGGCCGCCCGCGTCGTCGCCGCGGGGCACGATACCGTGGGCATCACGCTCCACCTCGCGGGAAGCAACTCCCGGTGCTGCTCGCTCGCCGACGCCGACGACGCCCGGCGCGTCGCCGAGCGGCTCGGGATCCGCTTCTTCGTGGCGAACTACCGGGAGCGTTTCCGGCGCGAAGTCATGGAGGACTTTGCCGATGCCTACCTCGCCGGTCGCACGCCGATCCCGTGCGTGACCTGCAACTCGCGGTTCAAGTTCGACTACCTGCTCGAGCGCGCACGCGTGCTCGGGGCCGAGGCCGTGGCATCGGGCCACTACGCTCGGGTGGATACGGATCCGCGCACGGGGCGGCGTCGTCTGCAACGCGCCGCAGACCCCGAGAAGGACCAGACGTACTTTCTGTTCGAGCTGACGCAGGAGCAACTCTCGCAGGTCCGTTTCCCGCTCGGCGAGCTCACGAAGGACGCGGTGCGCGCCGAGGCGCGCGCACTCGGACTCGCCACGGCGGACAAATCCGAGAGCCAGGAGATCTGCTTCGTTCCCGACGGCGACTACGCCTCGGCGGTCGAACGCATCCGCCCCGACCGCGTGCCGGGCGAAGGCGAGATCGTCGACGAAGCGGGGCGCGTCCTCGCGCGCCACCGGGGCATCCATCACTTCACCGTGGGCCAGCGGCGGGGCCTCGGCGTCGCCGCGGACCGGCCCCTCTACGTGACGCGCGTCGATGCGGCGGGCAATCGCGTCATCGTGGGCGACGCGGAGGCGCTGCGTGTCGACGGCGCCGAACTCGAGCGAGTGACTTGGAACTCGGGCGAAGTTCCGCGCAGCCCGGTCCGCTGCCGGGTGCGCGTCCGGAGCCGACACGCCGGCACGCCTGCGGTGGTCGAGGCCGGCGCCGATGGGGGGGCGCGCGTCCGTTTCGAGCTGCCGGTGAGCGCCGTCTCGCCGGGGCAGGCGGCCGTCTTCGACCAGGGCGACGAGGTGCTCGGGGGCGGCTGGATCGCCGCTCCGCTCACGTGATCCCGGTGAGCGACGACGACACAAAATTCACCTCGGCCGCCCTCGAGGGCCGGCTCGATTACCGGTTCCGCGACCCGTCGCTCCTGGAGACAGCGCTCGTCCACGCCTCGCTGGCCGGAGAGACCCACGGCGACTGCGGCAACGAGCGACTCGAGTTTCTGGGCGATGCAGTGATCGACCTGGTCGTTGCGCAGCTCCTCTACGAGACGCACACGGCCTGGGACGAGGGCGCACTCACGCGAGCCCGCGCCGGGCTGGTCAACAAGGCGTCGCTCGCCGACCGCGCCCGGCAGCTCGACCTGGGCCGATTCGTTCGACTCGGGCGCACCGAACGGCGCGAGGGCGGAACCGAAAAGGACACCATCCTCGCCGACGTCTTCGAGGCCGTGATCGGCGCGATCTACCTGGACGGCGGCCTGGCCCCGGTGACAGCCCTCACGCGGCGCCTCATTGGACGAGCGCTCGAATCCGGTCCGACCTCGGATCCGAAGACACGCTTCCAGGAATGGGCGCACGCGGAGCTGCGGGAAACACCGCGCTACCACACCATCGGGGACAGCGGCGCAGAGGAAGACGAGCAACGATTCCGCGTCGAGGTGACCGTGGGGGAAGACGCGCGGGGCACCGGCGTGGGCCGCTCCAAGCAAGCGGCCGAACGCGAGGCCGCGCGGGACGCCCTGGCCCGTCTCGAGCAGCGCGATGGCTGAGGCGGCACACCGCTCGGGCCTGGTCGCGATCCTGGGTCGGCCGAACGCGGGCAAGTCGACGCTGCTGAACCACCTGATCGGTCAGAAGCTCGCGATCGTGACGGCCAAGCCGCAGACGACGCGCAGCCGTATCCTCGGCATCCTGACCCGGGAGGGGGCACAGTTGCTGCTGCTCGACACACCCGGAATGCACGTGGGGAGCCGGGCCCTCAACACCGCCCTCACCGACCAGGTGGACGAGGCCGCGGCCGATTGCGACCTGGCGCTCCTGCTCGTGGACCCGCGCGACGGCTGGGGCGACGACCACATAGCGATGCGGGCCCGGCTGCACGCGCGCGGAACGCCCGTGGTGGCGGCCGCCACCAAGATCGACCTGCCCGCCGCCGGAGCCGCTGCCTGGCCGCCGGCCGGAGCGGAACCGGCCGACGCCTGGATGCGCATCTCGGCGCAGACGGGCGAAGGCGTGCCGGAACTGCTCGAGGCGCTGACCGGGCGGCTGCCCGAGGCGCCACGCCTGTATCCCGAGGACCAGTTGAGCGATCGGCCGCTGCGATTCCTGGTGGCGGAACAGGTGCGCGAGGCGGCGTTCGAGGAACTCTCCCAGGAGCTCCCCTACGCGCTCGCCGCCGAGGTGATCGAGTTCGACGAGAGCGACCCAGCGCTGGCGCGAATCCGCGCGAATCTCGTCGTCGAACACGCGAGCCAGAAGAAGATCGTCGTCGGGGCGGGCGGTGCGATGGTGAAGCGGATCGGAATCCGCGCGCGCCAGGAGATCGAACCGCTCCTCGAGCGCCACGTATACCTCGCGCTCTGGGTCAAGGTCGAGCCGAAGTGGCAGAAGCGGCCGAAGCGCCTCGCGGCGCTCGGCTACTCCTGATCCCCAGGGGGGGCTGTCGCCCGTACCCCCGTGCTAGCCTCGCCGCGCCGATCGGGGGGTTGGAAAAAGGGGATGCCGGGGTTCTCCGCGTTCGAGTGGGTGCTTCTGGGGCCCGTGCTGATCGGGTGCGTCTACTCCGTGCTGTGTCTCGGAGCGGTGCTCTGGTACCTGCGGCGCCCGGTCGAGCCGCCGGAGACGGGGGCCTGGCCCGCGGTCACGATCCTGAAGCCGGTCCACGGCCTCGAGAAGGATCTCGAAGAGAACATCCGCAGCGCTTGCGAGCTCGACTATCCCACCTACCAGCTGGTCCTCGCGGTGCAGCGGCTCGACGATCCGGCACTGCCCCTGCTGCGCGCGATCGAGAGCGATTACGGCTCTGCGCGAGTCACCGTGGTCGCCGTAGACAGCGAGCCCGTCGTCAACGGCAAGGTCCAGAACCTGGTCCACGCGCTGCAGGCGGCGCGGCACGACATCGTGCTGATCAGCGACAGCGATATAGGGCTGCGCCCCGACTACCTGCGCCAGATCGTGGCGCCGCTCGCCGATCCCGAGGTGGGCTGCGTCTGCACGCTCTACCGGGCCGTCGGCTCCAACGTCTGGCCCGAGAAGCTGGAACTCCTCTCCTACAACTCGGAGTTCATCGTCAACGTAATCTTCGCCGAGGTGTTCGGCGCCTACGCCTTCTGCCCGGGTTGTTCCGTGGCGATCCGGCGCAAGGCGCTAGACGAGATCGGCGGATTCGAGCCGTTGCTCGACTTCCTCGTTGAGGATTTCGAACTCGGGCGACGCATCAACCAGCTCGGCTACCGAATCGAGCTGATTCCCTACTTCGTCGACACGACGGTGGACATCGAGAGGGCGGGCGACTGGTGGAGTCACCAGGTCTACTGGGACCAGAATACCCGCGCGGTGGCGCCGGTGGGGTTCTTCTTCACCGTGCTGATCCAGCCGTTGCCATTTGCAGTTGCCTTCGCGCTGATGCGTGGCTTCGATGCCTGGGGGCTCGGCGTTCTCGCCGGCACCCTAGCCGTACGTGGGCTCACGCGAGCCGGCATCTTCTGGCGCATCGATGACCGCGAGGGAATACGCCTGTTGCACTGGCTGCCGATTCGCGACCTGGCCGGCTTCGGATCGTGGTTCGTAGCGCTGTTCAAGCGCAGCTTCGCGTGGCGACATATCCGCTTCGACTTGACACGAGACGGCCGCATCATTCCGCGCCGCTAGAGACCCCAACTGTGAATTCCAAGCGGCTCATCCTCACAGCCGACGACTTCGGACTGGCGGTTCCGGTGAACGAGGCCGTCGAGCACGGGCACCGCAGAGGGGTGCTTACGGCCGCGAGCCTCATGGTTGGCGCTCCCGCCGCAACGGACGCCGTGGAACGGGCGCGTCGGCTTCCGCGGCTGCGGGTGGGTCTGCACGTGGTGCTCGTAGAGGGTCGTCCCGTGTTGCCCGCGGAACGCGTCCCGGACCTGGTGGATGGCGACGGCGCGTTCCGCACTGCCCTGGTGCGGGCCGGTTTCGCCTTCTTCTTCCGGCCTGGGGTCCGGGCCCAACTCGCGGCGGAGATCCGGGCGCAATTCGAGGCGTTCCGGGCGACCGGCCTGGCGCTCGATCACGCAAACGCCCACAACCACATGCACCTACACCCCACGATCTCGGGGTTGATCCTCGGAGTCGGGCGCGAATTCGGGCTTCCGGCGGTCCGTCTCCCGGTCGAGCCCCCGGGGGCGTCGGCGCGTGCCGCCGGTTCCGGATCCTGGGGCCGGCGATCCACCGCGGCTGCGTTGGCACCTTGGACGGGACTGCTACGTTCCCGGCTTCGTCGCGCACGGGTCGCCCACAACGACTTCGTCTTCGGCCTCAACGACAGCGGCCGCATGGAGGAGTCGCTGGTGCTGCGCCAGTTGGACTGCCTCCCACGGGGTGTGACCGAGATGTACTTCCACATCGCCACGCGCGGCGCTCCCGACCTCGAACGGCACATGCCCGACTACCACCACCAGGGCGAACTCGCAGCCTTGGTCAGCGATCGCGTGCGCGAGTCGCTGCGGGACAAGGGCATCGAGCCGATCGCCTTCTGCGATCTCCCCGGGGCGAACCAGTAGCCCCGGACTCCCGAACGCCACTCATCATGGAAGAGAGGACATGCCTGAGCCCGAGAACATCCAGACCGTCCCGGCGGCCCGCATCGAGTTTCGGCCCGACGATCGCCAGTGGATCGCCGACCGCATCCAGGAGGTGCTCGCCAGCGGGCAGTTGACCCTCGGCCAGCACGGCAAGGCCTTCGAGGAAGGCTTTGCCGAGCTCTGCGGCGTGAAGCACGCGATCGCCGTCAACAGCGGCACCGCCGCGCTCGAGATCGCGCTGCGCGCCGTCGACATCGAGGGCAAGGACGTGCTCGTGCCGGCGAACACCTTCTTTGCGACGGCAGCCGCCGTCGTCCACGCGGGGGGCCGCCCCGTGCTGATGGACACCGATGCCGAGACCTTCGGCACGGCTCCCGAGGAAATCGAGCGCCGGTTTACGCCCGGCACGGCGGCGGTCGTGGTGGTGCACATCGGCGGCCTGGTTTCGCCCCGCATGAAGGAGATCCAGGAGCTTGCCGCCGCGCGGGGCATCGCGCTGATCGAGGACGCCGCACATGCCCACGGCTCGGCCCACGAGGGCGTGCGCGCCGGCGCCTTCGGCGTGGCGGGAGCGTTCAGCTTCTACCCCACGAAGGTGATGACCGCCGGTGAAGGCGGGATGATCACCACGAACGACGATGGCGTGGCGGAAGAAGCCCGGATCTACCGCGACCAGGGCAAGGCGAGCTTTACGGTCAACGCGCACACGCGCCTCGGCTACAACTGGCGCATGTCCGAGCCGAACGCGATCATCGGGCGCCGCCACCTCGAGCGGTTGCCCCACATGATTGCCGACCGCCAGCACATCGCGGGCCTTTACGACGCTGCGCTCAAGGACTTTGCCGGGCTCACACCCCTGCGCATTCCCCCGGGCGGCGAGTGCAACTACTACAAGTACGTCGCGTCTCTCGCCAATCCGACCGACCGCAAGGCCTTGAAGGCGGAATTGCGTGAAAAGTATGGCGTTTCGTTGACTGGCGAGGTATACGAAGACCCGATTCACCGGCAGCCCGTCTTCGAGCGTTACGCCGACGCCGCTCTTCCGGTTTCGGAGCAGGTCTGCGCAAGCCACATCTGCCTGCCGGTCTTTTCGGGCATGACCGAGGCGCAGGCACACCAGGTGATCGACGCACTCAAACGGACAATCGGCTAGGAAATGCAGGGGGAACAGGAGTGAAGGGCATGAATGTGGTGGTCACGGGCGGGAGCGGCTTCATCGGCTCGCACGTCGTGGACGCGCTCGTGGGAGCAGGCCATAGCGTGACGGTCATCGACCACCGGGTGAAGCCGCACCGGACCGATGTGGTCTTCGAGGACGTCGACCTGCTCGACCTGTCGTCCGTCATCGTCGCAACCCGCAACGCGGAACAAATCTTCCACCTCGCCGCCGTTTCCAACGTGAACTACGCCTTCAAGTACCCGGCCTACAGCACGGCGCTCAACGTGATGGGGACGACGAACGTGCTCGAGGCGGCGCGCATCAACGGCGTGAAGCGGGTCCACCTTGCCTCGACGGTCTGGGTCTACAACGGCGCGCCGGACGGCGGAGTGGCCGACGAGACCGTGCCGTTCTACCTGAACGGGGCAGGGCACATCTACACGTCGACCAAGATGGCCTGCGAGATGCTCTGCCACAACTACGGCGAGCTCTACGATCTTCCCTTCACGGTGCTGCGCTACGGCATTCCCTACGGCCCGCGCATGCGCGAAGAGTTGCTCATTCCGATCTTCCTCAAGAAGGCGCTGAACGGCGAGCCGCTGACGATCAGTGGCGATGGCAGCCAGTACCGCAAGTTCGTCTACGTGAAGGACATCGCGCGGGCCCATCTGCTCGCCATGCAGGACCACGCAGCCGGCGAGACCTACAACCTCGAAGGGCCCGAGAAGGTGACGGTCCTCGAGGTCGCCGAGCGCCTCCGCGAGCTGCTCGGGGAGCAGGTCAAGATCGAGCGCGTGCCCGCCCGCACCGGCGACTTCGGCGGCAAAGACGTCTCGGCGGACAAGGCGCTGCGAGAACTCGGGTGGCGTCCCGATGTGGATTTTGTCTCCGGGCTGAAGATCACAACCGAATGGTTTTGCCAGCGCTGGGGCGCGCCCGCAGGGCGCGCACAAGACTCCTGACATCGCCCGCGGGGATCCCGTGACGCGGCCGCGAGTCCTGGTGACGGGGGGAGCCGGCTTCATCGGCTCGGTCGCCGCGGGGCGCTTCGACCGCGAGGGCTGGGACGTCCGGGTGCTCGACGACCTGTCGACCGGGGACCGCAGGAACTGCGAAGACCGTTGGGATCTCCGGGTCGCGGACATATGCGATCCGCGCGCGATGGCCGATGCGGCCGCGAACTGCACCGCCGTCGTGCACCTGGCGGCCTTCACGTCGGTGCCCGAGAGCTTCGAGCACCACGAGGCGTGCTACCGCACCAACGTAAGCGGCACGTTCCAGGTTCTCGAGGCCTGCGCGACTGCGGGAACCCCCAAGCTCGTCTTCGCATCGTCGTCGGCGGTCTACGCCGAGCTGCCGGACGCCCCCAAGCAGGAGACCGACTGTCCCGAGCCAATCAGTCCGTACGCTGTGTCGAAGCTCGAGGGCGAGCACCTCTGCGCGGCCTTCGGTGAGACCCGCGGGCTGGCATCGACGGCGCTGCGTTTCTTCAACGTCTTCGGCCCGCGTCAGCCCGCCGATTCGGACTATGCCGCCGCGGTGCCGATCTTCGCCGAGCGCGGGCTGAGCGGCCAGAACCTCACGGTCTACGGTGACGGCAAGCAGACCCGGGACTTCATCTACGTCGAGGACGTGGCCGAGGCCATCTTTTGCGCCGCGGTGGGAGAGGCCAGGGGCGTCCTGAACGTGGGCACCGGCACGGCGATCGACATCCTGGCCCTTGCGAACACCATCGCCCAGCTGACGGGCGGACCGACCGCGCACCGCTTCGAGCCGTCTCGTCCCGGCGATGTGCGGTCGTCGACTGCCGACGTGACCCGCGTCGCCGGCGCCCTGGGCTGGCACGCCCGCTCGCCTCTCGAAGAGGGGTTGGCGCCGACACTCGCATGGTGGCAGGAGCGCCTCCATGGGAGCACGGGCTAGGATCATGACATGCGACACACCCTGTTCCTGAACCCGCCCTCGTTCGAGGGTTTCGACGGCGGCGCCGGCGCCCGCTACCAGGCCCGGCGCGAGGTGCGCTCGTTCTGGTTTCCCACTTGGTTGGCCCACCCCGCCGCAATGGTGCCGGGGAGCAGGCTGGTGGACGCCCCGCCGGCGGGCCTCGAACTCGAGGACGTGTTGCCCCTCGCCCAGGAGTTCGAACTCGCCGTTGTTCACACCAGTACGCCCTCGTTCTACGCCGACACCCGCACCGCGCAAG
>Ga0310342_100002136_pt1 | contig 12628 bp, 6 predicted proteins | sample S15DNA20500_MG_FD_206155 | JGI IMG/M metagenome (GOLD analysis project Ga0310342, IMG submission 206155) | Marine microbial communities from station ALOHA, North Pacific Subtropical Gyre - S1503-DNA-20-500_MG | ecosystem: Environmental > Aquatic > Marine > Oceanic | place: Pacific Ocean: North... | reverse complement strand
CCGTTGTCGAACAGAGGCCTGTACCCAGCTGCCATTGCCAGGTTCGATTCACCATCACCCGGCTGGTAAGCGGATGGTCAGCATGCGTAATCCAGTCGGCAAGTTCAAATCGGCCACTGGAACCCGAACTAATCGAATCGCCAGGCACGTCAAACAAATCGACAAATCCCCGAGGGATGCTTTCACCTAAACTCAAATGGCTGCCACGAATGTGAATTTTGAGATCTGCAACTTCACCCTCTTTCACGGCCATCGCCGCTGGTAAAGGAAGGGGAGTGGTGGCCAACAATGCCTCTTTTTCTTTCTCGAGTTCTTTTAATACTTCATCCCTGTCGGGTTGATCTGACTTTTCCTGCTGCTTAATCGCTTCAGCATTTTCTTTGATTTTTTTATCATGGTCTTCCAGCCGTTGAATCGCATCCGGTTTTCCCAGGTAAGTTTCCTTCCAATTTGAAACGAAATCCAAATCACCCATCGTCTTTGTACTCTTCAAAATCCCCGCCATGGCATAGTAATCAACCATCGTAAGGGGTTCCAGCTTATGATCGTGACAACGAGCGCACGTCAACGTCACGCCAAGCATGCCACGACTCACAACGTCAAGTTGTTCATCAACGATGTCCATCAACAGCTTCTCTTTATCTTGTTCAGCCAAAGCCTTGGGACCCAACTGCAAAAATCCTGTTGCCGTGATCAACTCGTAACGATGAGTATCCGAACTAGCCGACATCAAATCCCCTGCAAGTTGCTCCCGTAGAAACAAATCATACGGTTTGTCCTTATTGAAACTGGCCACCACATAATCGCGAAATCGAAACGCGTTGGCACAGGCGTGATTCTCGTCTTTTCCACTGGAATCTGCGTAACGAGCAATGTCCAGCCAGTGGCGGCCCCAACGCTCACCGTAATGGGGTGAAGCCAACAGACGGTCGATCACTTTGACGAAAGCATCAGGTGAATCCTCCGCTAAAAAGGCTTCCAGTTCGGCCAATGTTGGTGGCAATCCGAGCAAATTAAAGGTTGCTCGTCGCAGCAGTGTGCGCCGATCAGCCATCCGAGCGGGAGATTGCCCACTTCGCTCGATTTCGGCCAGGACAAAACGGTCGACAGGCGTTTGAGGCCAGGATCGATCCGTGACATTCGGCAAAGCAGGGCGACGAGGTTTTTGAAAGGACCAATGGTCTGTCGATGCGAGTTCTTTCAATAACTCGCTTTCGGCAACTTCGCCGCCACCCGCTATCGCCACCGAGAGAGCCACAACCGACAGCAAAAGAATTTTTCGCAAAGCGAACTCCATGCGTTCTATCACTTCTTGCCACCTGATCAAATTCGCAATTTCATACGCCGGATAAATCGTGCCACTACGAATTCCATACTTCCAAATAAGGTCCGGCCGACTACCATGGTTTCAACTTCGGCAAAGTCTCACTGCGGAATCATCATCCTTTTTCAGGAAAGCCAAATCAGGTTTGCAATTGGCTTTCACCTTCCCAAACAATATACCCTAGTACATGACGAGCAGCAAATATTAGCTAGGATGATCCATGGCCTCGCCAAGGGTGCCAATGGCCGTTTTCCAGCTTATCTCGGCTAAATTAAATAAAACTTTTTAACAACGTTATCTCGTCTTCTAGTCGGCATCCAATACGTACGCTCCCTGGACAACCGACAAACTATTGCCGAATCCGTCTGTCCAATGCTGCCGCTTTTTTGAAAGCCTCTTCCAACGGCAAACCCGACTTCACACCAGGACGTTGATGGCCGACGTGTCTGAGCCACGCAGCATGTAGAAGTTTTTGTCGTTCTTTGACAAGTTTCAACCTGTCTGGATGTAACTGGATATTCTCTTTTCCCAGGGCCTCTTTCCCTTTTCCCAGGGCAACGAGAATCACCTTAGCAAGAACCCGATGACCTTCCTCATTCAAATGAACTCCATCGGGTGACATGGTGAAATCGGGCTGCTGTTCACGCCTTTGGGCAATGTATAGATTCACCGGTGTGTGTAAATCAATTGTCAAATCCACACGATCTTGCTGCTGCATGATCCACTTCGAGTACCGTTTCAAAACATCATCGTATCCTTCATAGATGGAAAACCACGCATATTTGTCCGCACCCGCTGGCAACAATTTTCCTTGTTGCTTCAACGGCAGAGGGTCAAATGCCGGTGGTGTCATCAAGACCAACCTGGCACCAGCAGCTTTGACTTTCTTGATGAGTCGATCGATACCCCTTCGATAAGCTGCGAACCTTTGCTCGCTAAACGGATAATAGATTCCGTCGTTCATGCCATAACACGCAAACACCACATCAGGTCGGACCTTATCCAATGCCCGTTCAAGTCGCTCGTGAACGTCCGGTCGTGGAAAGGGATGGTCGGGCTCTGACAAACCGCTGCATGTTTCACTGGGAAGCCCCAGGTTGATTAAAACAGGCACTTGCGCTGAAAATTCGCTACGGACGCTTGCTTCGATCAACGAAATGTAGTCACCAGCGTGCGTGATCGAATCACCTAGAAAGAGAATTCGCCGACCAGGAGAAATTAAATCAGAATGATCGGCAGCACTAAGGAAAGAACTCAACAGTAAACACACCGCGAAACTGGGTAATCGGATCATCACAAAATCCTTTTCGGTAGGATGTTGACGAGCTTCATGATAGCCAATAGGTTAGTCTAAATGGAGACGGGATAACTGGCGTGGCTGACCAGATACGGCGTACCGTAACCAGCCTCCAGTCTCCTAAAGAATCGAATTCTTCTTTCAATCGGATAGGTGAATTACACGTCACCAACAGACAGGCATAGGAGGCGGATCGGGTGACACTCACTGCCAACCATATCCATCAAGGTGATTGCGTTAGGACACTGGAACAAATCAAGGCCGGCAGTGTGGACTTGGTGTTCGCAGATCCACCATTCAATATTGGTTACGATTACGACGTCTATGATGACAACCGCTCCCAGCAAGATTATCTCAAATGGTCTGCCGAATGGATACAAGCTGTCAGCAAGGCTTTAAAACCAACCGGTTCCTTTTGGTTGGCCATTGGCGATGAATATGCAGCCGAACTCAAACTTATCGCTCAAGACAAGGCGAACTTATTTAGTCGCAGTTGGGTGATATGGTATTACACTTTTGGAGTCAATTGCGTTCAAGGGTTTAGTCGTTCCCACACGCATCTTCTCCATTTCGTGAAAGACCCCAAGAACTTCACCTTCAACGCAACCAATCCTGCCGTGCGAGTCCTATCAGCCCGACAACTCGTGTATGCTGACGCACGGGCTAACGGAAATGGCCGTCTGCCGGATAATACCTGGATTTTACGGCCGCAAGACACCAAAGCGCCTGCTTTCGATCAGATGCATGACACCTGGTATTTTTCCAGGGTTGCTGGGACGTTCAAAGAACGAGAAGGGTTTCATGGCTGTCAAATGCCCGAACAGTTGCTTGGCAGAATCATTCGTGTCTCAAGCAATCCAAGTGACCTTGTGTTAGATCCTTTTGCTGGAAGCGGAACAACCTTAGCCGTCGCTAAAAAGCTCGGCCGTCAATGGATGGGGATTGAGTTGTCCAGCGAATACGTTAAACGAGTCACGAAACGCGTCGCAGCCTGTCATGTCGGCGACCCGTTGGAAGGCCCCGAGGACGCACGAACAAGTGCGCCCCGTACATCGCGGGGCAAAAGCAAGCTACAGCTTCATAACGGTCGTCCCCTTCCCAAACTCGACGAGGACACGCAAAAGGGACTTATCGAAGCGTATCAAACTACTTCACAAGGACATACCACTGACTTTCTACTTTGCGAACCCGATTTCAACGCCGACTTCGTTGACGCGTGCAAAAAACGGTCGCTTGCCGGTGACGCTTATTCCTGGAACCGGCTGCTTTTAAGAATTCGAAAGTCCGGTCAATTACCCCGTGCCACACAATCTCAGCAACGTCTGACATTTGCAGACATGGACGCCTACAGTGTCGCCGCAGAAATCGCCATGCAATTGGTCACCGTCGATTTTGACCGGACCCTGGACGACATTCTTTGTTCACCAAACTTGGCTCGCGAATTTGACCGACTGGCTGCTGACTTCGCCCCGGGGTTTACTCCATTCCATTATCGTTGGGCGGCCATTACCATTCGGAAACGGGCCAAGTCTTCCAAAGAACTCGCCAAATCGCAATTCATCGATTGGTTAACCAAACGTCTTCCAACAGCCAGGCCGCTGGAGACTTGCGTCACCCCCAAGTACGATCATCCCGGCGTTTACATCCTGCAAGGCGACGAATGTCCGCTTTATGTAGGGGAAACATTGAATGTAAAAACCCGTATCGAACAAATCCTCGACACCAAGGCATGGGGGGATTTAGCTCCTGGTTCGGTTCGCGTGTTTACCGATACTGAACCGCAGGCTCAACACGGTCTCCAATCCATCCTGATTGCTAAAACCGACCCCCTACTCAATTCGCATTTACTGCGCCCTGATCTCATGCCGTTCAATCGAAAACGCCGACCTTTTCATAGCCTGCAGTCCAGCGGCCAGGGACGATAAACTCGGCCTAAACAAAGGGAAAACGATCGTCCAATTCAGCGTCGGACAGTTCGATGAGGAATTTACCAAGTCGTTCGACAATCACTTCCATCATTTTTTTACCCTTCTCAGCCGTCGCCAGATGCGGATTCCCGGAACCACTGTTGGTCGTTAGCAAATGCCAGGGTCTGGTCAGTGAAACCCACCCGTTGTTGACAGCGTCAAATCGCGTTTCGGCCGTTGCACCGTCATCGGCTCGAAGCGTTCCATCCGACTTGCGAACCACCAGATGCGGCTGATAGGCCATGACAAATGACGTCTCCATTTCACCAGCGTGGTCATCACGATTCTCGAAGATCGAATCGTAAAGATCGTCAATCATTTGATACCAGTTGCAGAGAAATATGTGGACCTGCGTCTGGCCATAAAGCTCGCGAAGCAAGGGCTTCATATCGTTACCACCATGGCTGTTCAGCAATACTAACTTTCTCACACCCGATTTTTCCAGCGACTCGACAAGATCCGTCACAACACGAAACAGCGTGGTTGGATTGAGATTCATCGCCAAGGGAAATTCGCGTTGATTGGTCTCCGTTCCGTAAGGGATCGTTGGCAGCAAGGCGACTTTGGCACCTCCCCGGTGGGCCGCCTCACACACGTGCTCGCCTATCATCGTGCCCTCGAACCAATCGGTACCGTAGGGCAAATGCAGGTTATGAGGTTCTGTCGCTCCCAACGGCAACACGGCAACCTCATAGGGGCTCTGCTTGATGGAACCGTAATTCGCTTCTGCCAGAATCCAAGGACGTATATTTTCTCCAGCCATGCTGACCCCACTCCTTCGTACGTTGTTATATTTAAGGCTGCCATTATAGCCAGCGTTTCCGTTGTCTGGTAGCCACGCTAGAATACCGATCGATCTTCGGCTTCTAAAAAACAACGATTCGTTCTCAGCGCAAAGGTTCTTATGAAACGCTTCTCATATTTCTTCCTTGGCGTCCTGCTATTATTAATACCCGGTTCTTCTTCCGGCAAAGAACAGGCGTCCGCAAGCCATCCCTTCCAAACAGATCAACACACCGTTGCCCTGTTCCACTTCGACAATGTGAAGGGCACGATCATCGATAACCTTGTCAAAGAGGAGCCCAACGGCCATCTGCACAACTCGGCCATTTGGGAACCCATCGATCACCCCGACGAAAACAAAAGTTTTGGCAAAGCACTGTTATTGATAGACCAAAATTCGTCAATGACCTGGAATGACAGTCCAAAAGCCGACCTGCCAGGAACCTACACGGTCGAATTCTGGATCCGGCCTGCCAACCTGGCGTCGGGAACAATCGTCGGACAAACGTTTCCCCGGAGCCCCTCACATCTGCGAATGTCCCATATGACCTACGCTGACAAGGGGCGAATCGTACACCGCAATGCCGAGGGACCGGGTGACGCTGGCATCGGCAGTACCGCTTGGGTCACCACGATCCTGCCCGTTCTACGCGCTGGCCAATGGACTCACGTTGCCGTGGTAAACGCTGTGCCGCATAACCGTCTGGAGATATTCATTGACAACGTTTCTGTGCCCGTCACACGATCTGAGCACGGTCATAATCGCGACGCGGACCCTCATGATCCCAAAGACATTGACGGTGATTTCGCCATTGGAGCCGGAACTTATGAAAATCGAACATCGTCGTTCATTGGCGTTCTCGATGAACTGAGAATTTCCAACATAGCACGTTACCCACAATCTCGGCCTCTGGCCATCAATAAAAAACGGGTCCTTTTTCTCGACGAGTTGTATGTTGACAGAAAGGAAAACCTCGAACGCGTGCTCCATCCACCACGAAAGCACCCCAACAATCCCATCCTACCACGTGAAAAACCGTGGGAAAAATGGGTTGCTGATGCTGGTCAAATCCTTTTCGATCCCAAAGCTGGGATTTATAAAAGATGGTACCGTACATTTGCCAAACTCGGCAATGAAATGTACAGCGATCGAGGCTCACTCATATTCCACTGCTATGCCTACTCGGAAGACGGCATCCAATGGAAAAAGCCAAATCTGTCACTCGTTGAGTTCGCAGGAAATCGCAACAACAACATCATTCCCACCCGTTATCACATCGTGCCCATCCGTCACGACGCAGGAAACGACAAACAGTTTGCGGGTCTGCAGGGACGAGGCGGCGAAAATCTTTTCTTTTCCGAAGATGGTCTGAACTGGGAACCCCATCCTGACAATCCTGTAGCGGGCGGCCCGTCATTTGGAATGACCGCAGTCCTGTTCGACCCTGAACGAAAAATGTACGCTGCCTACGGCCAGGGTTGGGTTCGACTACCCCGGCCTGATGAACCGGACCGGGGATCTCGTGTCGTGAGCGGACGATTTTCGAAAGACCTGATCAATTGGACGGTTCCTTCACCCGTTTTGATCCCCTCAGCCGACGACCCGGCTGGATTTGAGTTTTACGCCATGGGGGCGTACATGGATGGCGATCTTTATATCGGACTTCCGTGGTCATATCGCTCGTCCTACGGGCCGGGAAACGATCCTCCTATGCCGAGACAGCACGGCCTCATTGAAACAGAACTGGCGGTCAGCCGTAACGGCCGCCATTGGACTCGTGTCGCACCTCGCCAGGGTTTCATTCCCAGCGGCGCAGAAGGTGAATGGGATTCGGGAATGGTGCTTACCGGGGCACCGGTGCAAATGGGAAACCAGATCTATTTCTACTATTCAGCCTGGGACGGACACCATGGAGAAAAACGTCGAAAAGCGGCTGGCGGTTTGGCAATTCTTGATCGCGACCGTTACTTATCGCTCACAACCGATGATCAAGGACAATCCGGACACCTGCTCACCGTTGTGCTGCAGCCAAGCACTGGCCAACTCTGGATCAACGCCGATGCAACAGGTGGACAAATTCGTGTGGCCTTATTAACCCCGGAAGGCCAGCCCATTCCCGGATTTGGTCTGCATGAATGTGAACCGCTGATCGGCAACACGACACAGCACGAGGTGCAGTGGAATACCGGTTCTCAACTTCCCCGAAATACCAGGTTCCGCATTGAGTTTTCCCTGGAAGGCAAAGCACATCTGTACGGATTCGGAGCACGCTAAAGCCAAACGGACCGGTCCACGTTTCGCGTTGGCGAGGGGCACAATTTCTAGTACTCAATGCGTCGCTGGGAAAAATCGTTGAACCACAATACCAGAGAAACCGTCCACAATCGCAATGGAATTCTCTGTCTCTGCACGACGTGCAGCGATGCCGTTAGCTAGACCAATTCGTGATAATGTCGCGCATACAATTCTTCACACCGAGACCTCAGCTGAACGTCTGACGAATAAGTCTCATCAAAACGACGCGCGTCCAGCTGAGCGAGCGGAACCAGTGGCGATTGGCCACTGAGAATATCGCTGACGACACGGCCAATACCGGGCGAGCGGGCGATGCCGCCAACTCCACAAGCAGTCGCAAGAATCAATCCGCCCACACCATTGGGCTCCGAAATAATCAATTGACCGTCCGGAGAAATGGTTGGCAAGCCGCGTCGCTCCTGAACAATCATTGCATCCTTGATTGCTGGAAAAAATAGCGTCGCCGCCGTCCGCAATTGCTCATAATAAATCGGGTCGGCCTCCAGGGCTGGGATTTCAAAACCACTGGGAAAATCGTCCATGTCAAAACTAAGTGGGCGATAACCATACCCACCAACCAATAATCCACCGGCCTCGTGGCGAACATATATCTGGGGTTCGGTAACACGCACGATGGGCTGCATCGGTAACACATCGGAAATCGGCGCCGTTACAAATGCCTGGTGCCGTACCGGCACGCTCCGCACATTCACTCCGACGGACTGGCAAATCTGACGTGTCCAAGCACCCGCCGCCAGCACGACATTTCGCGTTTCAATCGCACCTTGGTTGGTTTGTATACCGGAAACCCGGTCACCACTGGTGCGCAAACTGGTTACTTCGACACGTGTGTGAAACTTGACACCGCGTTCTTTTGCTGCTGCGGCAAATGCGACGGCAACGGATTTGGGTTCCACGTAGCCATCATGGGGAATCGATGCAATTCGGCAACCCTCGGGAGGATAAAAACCTGGCACCATTTCCTTAGCACGTGCAGGTGATATGAATTCCACATCTGAACTCAGATCATCACGCGCCTGCACGCGTTTTTCCAAATCGGCCTGATACTTCTCTGTGAGCGCCACACGCAAGCTACCACAACGTTGGAAGTCGATTGACTGTCCAGTTCGTGCTGCAAAGTTTTCAAAAAAATCAATGCAATACGTTGTAAACGGTTCGGAAAAACCATCCTTGTTCAGATACCCTGTCTGGCCAGCTGCAAAAGGAGTTGTGCCACTGGCGATCGGCCCACGATCTAACAACAGAATGTCCTGGTGTCCCGCTTCAGCCAGATGAAATGCAGCACTTGTCCCCAAAACTCCACCACCAATAATCACCACGTTTGCTGTTTTAGGTAACACGAAAGACTCCTCTCGGTTTTAATCTCCACGACCCGGATATAACTATCTCTCTAAGGCAATATAGTCTTACCACGTGCTTTCATCCTATCCCTGACGAACCTGCATCGTTTGATGAAATCCGCCAATCATCCACACTAAAGAGACACCTCGTTTTCGTCGTTGGCTGTTGATTCCAGGAATCTATCGCGCTCAGCGGAGTTGATCGGCAGGATCATCAGCAGGGCAGGGGGGCGAATCACACATTGCCAGGACAGACAGCGGTCACTTGAGCACCAGCTCATCAAATGAAATTGGATAACAAGTGGTCCACGAGACAAGTTGGCTGATCACTCACAACTTACGGCATGTGCATGGTGCCGTTCATCGTCGTATTCACCCTCAACCAGCTAATGGTTGAAACGGAATTCCGCACCCGTCAAAAGTGACCACACCATATGTTGAATCCCACTCCGAAAACGGTCCACATCCGCCTGATCCTCACCAGAAATCGTTTGCAAAGAAATTTCCAGCTCCTTGTTTCTTTCATCCTTGTGTTGATCTAACTCGGCCTTTGTCTCGGCATCCATTTGAAGATCAAAATCGATTCCTTGAAACAAAGGGCTCTCCGGCGAAGTCAGTACGCTGTGCAACACGGCATTCGGATCCTGCTTGTTTTCCGGCGGCGCTCCCGCCAGCAGCTGCTGAATGTCACCGGCAATCTTGTGCAGTTCTCCCCGGCTGCCGTCAGCGGTCGATGCTGCTACAACTTGACGACTCTGTGAATGTACTTTCGACCAATGCGCCAGCAAAGACCCGGTGGGAATCTCTGACTCCGCTTCGCTGATGGTGTACCAATGCCAAACCAACAAGTTGCCAAATCTATCTGGATGGGGATTATTCACCTGGATCGTGTCCACCACGTCGGGCATCAGTTTCCAACTCCTCGCTTGACCCCCAATCTCGTTGATGACCCAATCAATCTCGGTCGTGTCGTATCGATCGTCGCCTTCGTGGGCGTCAATAATGACAGACAACAAATCTCCTCGCTCGACCTCAAAGACGTTGTTCGTATCCAGCGCCGTTTGCTCTCCATTTTCTAAAACACCTGAAGACAGAATTTGTGTTTCGTTGCCACGACGCCGTTCGATCAACCACGCGACACCATTTCCTGTTGATCGGTCGAAGTCAGCAATCCGACCAGACACGCCGATCTTACCGGCGACGGGACTGACCCAACCAATCGCCACTTGCTCAGTCGAAGTGGGACGAACGTTAAGTGATCGCGGCTGTAATAAATTCGAGCGATAACCTTCATCAAAGTTTAAATTGAACGGGTGTGGCGAGGTATTTGCGATGACATGAGCCCCCTTGATCGTTCCCCATCCTTTCAAATGTGGCTGGCCCATAATGTTGGAAAGTTTTTCGTTAAAATGACGGACCACCATTTTCGTTTTGGCCAGGCCGAGATATTCAACCCAATGGCGCAACACGTCTCTGGTCAGGCCATGCTGGTCAGCAAGGGAGTCGATTGCCGTTTCAAATTGGCCACGGTCGACAAATTCAAATTCCGTTGCAGCACCAAGATAATCCGCTGTGCGTGATATCTCCGATTGAACCGCTTGGTCTCGAAACCGAGTCTGCCGGGTTTCAATCTCGCGGTTCAGTGCAACTACACGCTGTTTGGCTTGTTCAATTGCCACAAGTTTCTCAATCGACACATCCAGCACCTTGGCCCGTTCGACGTCCTTAGGTTCATGGCCGGAGAGAAATTCACCCAACACTTGATACTCATCCTCTGCCGGTGGTCGTGACAAAACTGTCCAGACTACCATCTCGATTTGCTCATTTCGATCCGTCACCGAAAACAGACGTGGGACCAACCCCTCACCCAACACTTTGAGGACCTCCGGCTGATTACTCAGTTGCAACGCTTCGTCCACACCGATCTGCAAGTCTTCATAGGGTTGGACGATGAAGCCCGCAAAAAACTTTTTTGCTTCACTTTCAAGTTGGCCAAGTTGTGCATTCAATTCACTAGACGTTGCTTCTGGCGGCAAATAATCTGGAACACTTGCCACACGTAAGGACATTCCGTATTGCATGGGCGTCAGCGGCCGGACATCTGCAACAGCAAACAATTCACTCGCTGGCGATTCACCCTGCATCCAGCGGCTGCTTCGCGAATAGGTGTGACTGGCCACCATACCCCGTACGACACGCCGTAAATCATAGTCATGCTCGATAAAATCTTGTACCAGCCATTCAAGCAATTCCGGATGACTGGGTGGATTACTTGCGTGCATCTGATCCGTTCGCATGACAAGTCCATGGCCAAAAAAACGGTACCAGAGCTGGTTAATGATCGTCCGCGCCAGGAGATGGCGATGTGCGGGTCTCAAAGCCAATTCCACCAGTCGGGCACGTCCACTGGAGCTGGCATCGGTCGGAAATTCTTTTTTCTCTTCAAACGCCTCCCGTAATTTCGCGATCAGGGTATCCTCTTCCTCAATTGCCTTTTTTAAATCCGCAACGTCGGGCGCGGATTCCTCAAGCGTGGCACCGGTCAGAAAAACCAAACTGGCCGCCCTCTCATCACCATCATGAGTCGAAAACGCCAGGGGCTGACTGAACTGGCGTTCCATCAAACGATCGTGAAAATCATAGGAGCGGTGAAAAAACGCCTTCAACCCAAAAAAATTATCTTGTGTCAAACTATCAACGTACGGATGATCATGACATTGGCAACAACTGACATTAATGCCAAAAAAAACTCGACTGACATCGCGTGTCAGGGCATCACGATTGGTGAGTCGTTTCGATACGAAATGGTGGGCCAGGTGCTGTTCACCATCAGAAACCCCCAACATATCCTGGAACATTCGATCCCATGAACGCTGTTCTCGAAGAGCCACCATCAAATAGTTTCGCAAGTCAGGCGCGGCACTGTTATCCGCCCTCAGAAAAGTGTTGAATTCGGTTGCACTATGGTGAATATAAGCAGGCGAAGACATAAGTCGATCGATAAGGTGAAGTCGCTTGCTGGGATAACTTGAATCCAAATACGATTTCACCTCGGTCACCAATGGGATTCTACCCACCAAGTCTAGCGTGAGCCGCCGTACGAGCGTCGCTTCCTCAGCCTGTGGAGCAGGGACAATACCCGCTTCCATCATCTTTAAGTCCACGTAATGATCAATCACTTCTGCAATTTGACGATCAGGTGGCAATATTTCAGCAGCAACCAATTCACCCATTGCAGGAAACAAAAACGTTGACCAAAGAATGATGATTGCCGTTGGACGCGTCATTTTAGCTAGGAACCCTTTTCCAAATAGATGGTGATAGGTTGCCATTTCCATGTTGAGTTCCGCCAGAGAGTCCCTCTTGAAGAACCCAGGAAACCGCCACCCCCAACCCTGTCCGGGAAAATCAAGAAGAGTCAAGACATGGCACAACAGCCAGGTTGACTCATCCATTTTCCCCATTGATTAAAGTGCTGTACCAAGCCTGATCAAACAATCTCGAACTTGACCACCTGACCATTACTCACGGCAAACAGCGTGTCGGACTGCTCATTCAAAACCATATCGTACATTCGCAACGCGTCGATCTTCTTCAAGA
>Ga0310342_100002135_pt1 | contig 12633 bp, 11 predicted proteins | sample S15DNA20500_MG_FD_206155 | JGI IMG/M metagenome (GOLD analysis project Ga0310342, IMG submission 206155) | Marine microbial communities from station ALOHA, North Pacific Subtropical Gyre - S1503-DNA-20-500_MG | ecosystem: Environmental > Aquatic > Marine > Oceanic | place: Pacific Ocean: North... | reverse complement strand
CATGACTCGATCCGCGGGCACAGCCTCTCGATCATGCATGTCGGCGGCACGCTGCGCAATGCGACGGTCACCACGACCAACCGGGTGGGGGTGCTCCTCGCCGGGGCCGTGCAGAACGTTGCAATTAAGGTCGGCGGCAACGTGCGTCTCATGGTCATCAAGGGCGAGGCCATCAACGCCTCGGTCCAAACCGCCGGCAACCTCGGGGTCGTGGTCGCCGGGACCATCACCGGCGGCCGGATCAAAGTGGGCAAGTCGGTCCGTGCGATCATCGTGCGCGGCGCGGTAACGGAGACACAAATCGTCGTAGAAGGTCATGTGGGGGTACTCAATACGCCGGCGATGTTCGAGACGTCTGTCGCCATCGGCGGCAAACTGCGAACCCTCATGGCACGGGAGGGCCTGATCGGCACGAGCCTCCACACCGGCGGCAATATCGGGGTGGTGATCGCGGGGAAGATGGTGGATTCTTCGATCCGGGCCGGGATGTTCCTCGACACGGCCGGGTTGCCAGGCGGTGACGACTTCGTGCGACCCGCGGCCATCCGCATAATCCGCGTCGGTGGCAGCAGGACACCGGACACCAGCGCCCTGGTGCGATCCGACATCATCGCTGCGGACATCGGCGCCCTGTTCCTGTTCGGCGTGCATGGGTCCTTGGAAGATCAACCCTACGGCATCGTCGCCGACACGATCGGCGCCTACCGGCGTATGGGTCCCGACACGGCGATCCGCTTCACCCGCCTCGACACCCCCGGCACGATCGATGCCGACGGGTCGCTGATCGTGCGCCTCGTATAACCGGCCGCCCCGAGCTCCGGGAATAGCGGCGCAACCTCGAAGATTCGGGAGACGAGTCCACCCCGTCCCCCGGCAGACTATGATGTCAAAGATGCCACGGGTTCCCCTACCAAAACCGACCCATACTTGCATTGCACACCCATGAAACGTCGCCTCAACGATGCCACCTTCTTCCTTCCCGTCACGCGCCATCCACGCGTGACCACGCCGCACCGCGGGCTCAACGGCGTCGCCTTACCTCGCCTTGAGCATGCGATTCCGGCCACCCTGGGGTGGCTGGCCATGCTTGCCGCTACAACGTCATTGACGGCGGCCGACCTGCCCTCAACGGCCACCGCAAACGCCGTGGTCAACCGCGCCATGGAAGCCTACCGGGCCGTCCGGACCTACCAGGACACCTACTTGTTCGAGACGATCGTCGCGGGGTCTGACATCAACGGTGAACCGAATGTTCAGCACGACCTGATCGAGGGCTCACTGACGTACGAAAATCCGAATCGGATCGCGTTACGCCAGCCCCGTGAGTTCATCATTCAATCCGACGGCACCAACGCATGGACCGCCACACCCACGTCGATGCAATTCCGCAAGCAGCGCATGACCGGCCCCCTCGACCTGCAGGCCATGCTTCCACACTACCTGGCGAGAACCACCTTGCTCCATCCGGTGGCAAAGGTGCTGGTGCTTCCCGACCTCGGTTTCAAAGACCTTTTCCCGTACGTGCATCGGTGGACGGGAGTCGAATCACAACTGCGACAGGGACACCCCGGCACACGGGTGACCGGCGAACTGCTCAACCCGCACATGGAGATCTTCGGCGTGCCGCGAGTCTTCGAAGCCTGGTTCGCCGAAGCCGACGGGATGCTTCGCCACTTTTCCGTTGACCTGACCCCATTCATTCGTGAACTGGCCTCGCAAGGCATCTACGACTTGCCCGCAAAGGTGGACCACGCAAGTTTTTCCATCACGTTCAACAACGTGGCGATCAACGCGACGGTCAACGATGACGATTTCGTCTTTTCGCCGGGGGCCTACGACATCGAGGTCGAGCACTTCAACCCCCGGGTCGATTTGGAACGATCCATGGTGGGACGCCCGGCTCCTGCGTTCAAGGGCCCGGATATCGAGGGCAACCAGGTCACGCTGAACGACCTGCGAGGACGCGTCATTCTCCTCGACTTCTGGTCGCTGAGGTGTGGCCCTTGCATCATCGCCATGCCTTCGCTCCAGCGCATCGCGAACCGTTTTGCCGATCAACCCGTCAGTATCATCGGGGTCAACGGAGACCCGGTGGAATTCCGCGACCAGGTCAAGCGATTGCTTGAGCAGAGGGAGATTCAATTCCAGCAAATCATGGATGCGAAGTCCACCTTGCACATGGCTTATTTCATCAACGCCGTCCCCTGTTCCTATCTCATCGACCAGGAAGGCGTCATCCGGCATGTACACCTGGGATTGACCCGCGATTTCGAGCAGCGGATAACGGGCATGATCGAAGCGCTGCTGACACCCGAAAGCTAACGTGCCAAGTTCTCCCTTCGTTACGATGGCATCGCGTCGTGCCTGACCCGCCCCACCCATACGTGTCGCGTGCCGGTGTCAAGTTGGCGGCCGCGTTGGACGCTTTCCAAATCGACGTCCGTGCCCAGCGGTGTGTCGACCTGGGATGCAACATTGGTGGATTTACCGACTGCTTGCTGCAGCACGGCGCCGCGGCCGTACACGCGGTCGACACGGCTTACGGTCTTCTGGCCTGGCCACTGCGTGGTCACGATCGCGTTCATGTGCACGAACGGTGCAATGCACTTTACGCCGAACCGAGCAACATTCCGGAGATGGGGTCGTGTGATCTGGCCGTCATCGACCTGGGCTGGACGCGCCAAGCCCTGGCCATCCCCGCGGCATTGCGATGGTTGAAGTCCGAACCCGCCGTACGCATCATCAGTTTGATCAAACCGCATTACGAAGCGGCGTCCCGCGGACCCCGTCGAACGGTGTTGTCCGCCGGCGAGGCAAAAGCAACCTGCGCGAGGGTGCTGGCGGCGTTGCCAGCCGTCGGCGTCTGCGTGTTGGCATGCATGCCCTCTCCCATCCGCGGGGGCAAACGTCAAAAAGGCAACATCGAGTACCTGGCCCTGCTGGCCCCCTCACCGGGCAACCCCTAATCCATCGGGATTGCGCCCTCAGAAATGAGGGCCTGTTCGTCGGCAACGGCTATTCCGGGGCCGCATCGGTCAAGATCGCGGCGGCGGCACGGGCCGCCCTCGTTCTGTGCCCCCGTGCCAGATCGGTATATTCGCCTGTCACCTGCCCATGCCCTCACGCGAACCACCGGAAACCCGCCTTCGCTACCGACGCTTCACCACCGTCACGACGCGGTGGATGGACAACGATCTCTTCGGGCACGTCAACAACGTGGTCTACCACGCCTACATCGATACGGTCGTTTGCAACTTCTACATGGACCGCAGCGACATCGATATCACAGGGTCGCTGGTCATTCCCGTCGCCGCGGAGACGCACTGCAGTTTCAAGCAATCGATCAAGCATCCAGCAGTCATCGAAGCCGGCATCCGGGCAGACCACATCGGCAACCGTTCGTTACGCATGGGTGTGGGGCTGTTTCTCACAGGCGAACAGGAGGCGCGGGCGGCGGGGTACATACATCACGTTTTCGTCGACCGCGTCACGAACCAGCCGGTCCCAATCCCTGCGACCATTCGACGGGCAGCCCAGGCCGTGGCCCCGGTGGCCAACGCCAAATAGCTTCTCGCCCAGATTGTCCCAGGCATTGCTCGGTCGTGATATCGTCGCAGCGGGTCGCCCCGCTCGCGGTCGGCTGGGCTTCATCTGCAAGAAACTCCCCCAATCGCTTGGCACCTGGCCCCCCGCAATGAGCCGCTCGGAGACGATGGCACAAGACCGAAACGGGGGGCGGGGCAATCCTTCCCGATACACGCGCATCGCCCCACCGAACCCAGCGCTGGAAAGCCTTCTTCGTCGGTCACCTCGCCCGTTGGACAGCCCACCGGCACAGTATTAGACTCCCGACCATCAACCTTGGGACATGGGATCCAACCGATGGCAACACACAAGACATTGCTCCTGGCCTGCATCTACCTGGTCGGTCTGGGAATCTTGCTCAGTGATTTCGTCCTCCACGGCATCCACGGGGTGACATGGTGCCTGATCGCTCCGCCGTTGGCGATGTTGGGGGCATTTTTCATTTGCGGTTGGTCCACGATCAACGAGTCGGCCTGCGACGCCATGGGATGGGGCCTCATCAGCGTCCTTGCCCTTCTCTCCCTCTTTCTCAATATCCAAGGGGAAAGCACCGAAGAGGCCAGCATCTCCATGCAGCATGGGCCCATGCTCACGATCGCGGCCCTCCTGCTCCTGATTTCCCTGACCATGGCCGCCCGAGCCACCGCCGACAGTCATACTTGAAACGGCCGTCGCCGACCCGGGACGCTACGCGACTTCCGAAAACACTGTCACGGGCAGGATGACACGGACAGGCGATGGTTGCGCCGAGCGAAGCGATCGCCCGATTTATTCCGGATCATTCGTTTGCCGTATTTCAACTTCCCCGATTACCTGTCTCACCGTAGGATCCGGGGAAAAAGTCGCTCGACTTTGCGACAGGATCATCGGTGCCACATTCAATCGCCTTGGACATCTTGGTGAGCCGAGGAACGTGTTTTGAACAATGGATATATGCTTCTTCGACCGTCAAAACGACCCAAATTTCCACCGCCTTTTCAAGAAGAGGATCGTGTTGCTCGGCGCACACTGCCACTGCCGGGGGAATCTCCGAATGACGATAACTGCAAGCTTTTCCGTTGACGTGCAACCCCACCGTGGTGTCAAAAAAATCGACAAAGACCAATCCAATATGTGGATTTTCGCGAATGTTTCCCAAGCTCGCGTACACACCGTTGCCCCGGTATTCGGGATAGGCCAACGTCACTTCATCGACGACCTTCACAAATCCCCGTTTACCAAACCGCGACGAGCAGTCACAATTTCCGCGTGAATCAGCGGTCGCAACAAAAACTATCTCTTGTTGACGAATCAGCGAGATCATCCTCTCCGAAAGGGCGTCTCGCATTTGACGTTCGTAAAATCGCCTTGCGCGATCGGACGAACCCATCTCGCCCTGAAGCTTGCGTTCACCGGTGTCTTCGAATGCATTGGTTGATCGCAAACCAACTATGAGGTTAAAGGCCTGCGCGTCTCGTACCAACAGCGATGATAGCGAACTGGCAGAACGCATGTCAATGGATGAAATGTTATTCGATCAAATCTGACGAACAACACTTCGCCATCATCGGGTTCAATGGCCTGACGACTGCGACGCTGCTCCGCCGCGAAGCATTCACGTCATATACGTCTTCAACATAGGCGTGGACAGATATCTCTCGCCGAAACTGGGCAGGACAACGACGATCGTTTTGTCCCGGTTCTCCTTCTTCGCCGCGAGCCGCAGGGTCACGGCGACATTGGCCCCGGAACTGATGCCGCAGAACAGGCCTTCCTGCCTGGCCAGTGCGCGGGCGGTGGCAAAAGCATCGTCGTCGGAGACCAGTTCGACACCGTCGACAACGGCGAGGTCGAGATTGCGTGGAACGAAGCCGGCGCCGATGCCTTGGATCTGGTGACGGCCGGGCTTCACCGGTTGCTCCGCCATGCTCTGCGTGATCACCGGCGAATCTTCGGGTTCGACGGCCACACACTGAAACGAGGGCTTGCGGGCTTTCATGAAGCGACCCACGCCGGAGATGGTGCCACCGGTCCCCACCCCCGCCACGAAGATGTCGGCGTTGCCAGCCGTGTCTTCCCAGATCTCAGGACCGGTGGTGACTTCGTGTACGTAAGGATTGGCGGCATTCTCGAACTGCTGCGGCATCCAGGCGTTCACATCGGTGTCCACGATCTTGGCCGCCTCCATGATCGCGCCCTTCATCCCGCCATCGGCCGACGTGAGCACCAGTTCCGCACCCATCGCTCTCAGCAACGCACGCCGTTCGAGGCTCATCGACTCGGGCATGGTCAGGGTCAGCTTGTAGCCCTTGGCCGCACAAACGAAGGCCAGAGCAATCCCGGTGTTGCCGCTGGTCGGTTCCACGATGTGCGAATCGGCGTGCAGGATGCCCTCTCGCTCGGCAGCTTCGATCATGGCGCGGCCGATGCGGTCCTTGACGCTCGACATCGGGTTGAAATATTCACACTTGGCGTAAACTGTCGCATGGCCTTCGGGCACCAAGCGTTGCAAGTGCACCATGGGCGTATTGAAAGTCATGGCCACGGCTGATTCGTAGACTTTTCGGTGCAGGAAAATCGGCGTGGTATGGGGGGGGGTTGTCATGGGATGCTCCCGGCGTTGAGTCTTTGAATCTTAGACCATTGGAACCCACAATGCCGTATGGCGCCCCGGAAGTCGCCCCCCCGGAACGCAACGGGCCACCACGCCGACGACAATGGAGCCTACGACGGGTGGTCACGCTGATCGTCGCAATCGTGGTCTTTTGGGCAGTGGCGGTGCTCGCCCTGCAGCGCCGCGTGCTCTATCCGCGCCATCTTGTCAGCGGCGCAGCGGCGGCGGGCGGCACGATGGAACGAATCGCCCACGACGCCGACCGCGCCGAGGCATGGTTTCTTCCGCCGCTGACGGGCACCACCACACCAGCGCCGACAGTCGTGTTCGCCCACGGCAACGGCGAACTGATCGATTTCTGGCCGGCGGCGCTGGAGTCCTATCGACGTATGGGCCTCGGTGTTCTCCTGGTCGAATACCGCGGTTACGGGCGGTCGCCCGGCACCCCCACCCAACCGATCATCACCGACGATTTCACGGCCTATCGCGACCGAATCGCGGCGCGGCCCGACGTCGATGAAAACCGGTTGGTTTACCACGGCCGCTCGCTCGGTGGAGGCGTGGTCTGCGCCCTAGCAGCGGCCCGGCCCCCTCGCGCGATCATTCTCGAGTCGTCGTTCACGTCGGTGGCGGCAATCGCGGGCCGCATGGGCGTCCCCTCTTTCATGGTGTTAGACCCTTATGACAACCTTGCCTTCGTCGAAACATCATCGCTGCCGATCCTGATCATCCACGGCAGCCATGACCAAGTCATTCCGTTCGCCCACGCCACGCACCTCCATGCCGCCGCGCGTGACAGCCGCCTGCACCGCATTGACGCCGCCGGACACAATGATCCGTTGTTTCAACGCCGTGATTACTGGCAGCAGATCAGCCATTTTCTGCAGGAAACGGGCATCGTGGAAAGACCGGAGCCCTGAAGAAGCAGGTGTACAGAAGTCAGCGCCTACCGGCCGAAGCGAACACCGCTTTCCCTCGTGAACCGAATGTCCAGATTGCCGCGTCGCGCAACCTCCTGCCAAAACAGGGAACCGGTCAAATCCCGGTTCCCTGTCGACGCGGCGACTTCTTCCATTTTGCATTCTTCCAAATGAACATCCCGATCATTGCCTCCAGAACAAGTGCCAAATCGCCTGTGGGTCGCCCCGTACCTGGACTCCGCCAATCCAGCTCCGCCGCGAAGCGGCTTGCTCCGCAGAATTACCCTCCCTGCACCCTCGTCCCCGCGTCGCTAGAATCGTCGCCCCGCGAATGCCTGGCGGCCGGGCATGGTCCGGAACGACCTCCCAAAGCCCCTGCTTGCAACACACACGGAAGGAAGCCGACGATGAGCGAACGTACCGGAGTCATCACGTTCAAGGGTGGACCGCTGACCCTCATAGGTCCCGAGTTGTCCACCGGACAAGCCGCTCCTGACTTCACACTGGTCACCAACGACTTGGCCACCAAGTCCCTGGCTGATTTCGCCGGCAAGGTCCTGGTTCTGGTGACGGTGCCGTCACTGGACACCCCCGTGTGCGACGTGGAGACGCGGCGTTTCAACGAGGAAGCCGCCGCCTTGGGCGACGACGTGGTGGTGGCAGCGGTCAGCGTCGACCTGCCCTTCGCCCAGAAGCGTTGGTGCGGCGCGGCAGGCGTCGACCGCGTCGAAACGCTGTCCGACTACAAGGATCACGGGTTCGGCGAGGCCTACGGTCTGCTCATCAAGGAGTTGGCACTGCTGACCCGCGCAGTGGTGGTCGTGGATCGCGCCGGCAAGATCAGCCACGTGCAGATCGTGGGGGAGGTCACCGAGGAACCCGACTACAGCGCGACCCTGGCGGCGATTCAGTCCGCCTGAAAAGGAAGGGCAAGGGCCAGGGGCTTCAGCCGGTAGGGTTTTCGGGCGAGGACCTTCAGGGGGCGGTGATCGCCATCGCGTTGACCCGCGTTCGCCACGTGGTTTCGGTCACGGCATTCGAATCCTTTATCTGCGCCGACAGGCCAAACAACTCTTTCCCTACACCAGTATCAGTTCCGGCGCTTCGAGAAACTCGCGAAGCGTGGTCAGAAAGGCCGCCGCAACAGCGCCGTCCACCACGCGGTGGTCGGCGCTGAGCGTGCACGACATGACATGCCCCGGCACCACGGCGCCATCACGCACCACCGGGGCGGATGCCGCGGCACCGACCGCCAAGATCGCCGCTTCAGGGGGATTGATGATCGCCTCGAAATGGTCGACGCCGAACATCCCGAGATTGGAGACCGTGAAGGTGCCGCCGGACATGTCCTCAGCTGACAACCCTTGGACCCGCGCCTTTTCGGCAAGCCGACGCGTTTCGGCGCCAATTTGACGAACCGTCAACGTGTCAGCCTGGCGAATCACCGGCACCACCAGGCCCCCGCTGCCTTCCGGTGGGCCGGGCAGGGCTACCGCGAGACCAAGATCAACCGTCTCGTGTAGCCGAATGGCCTCGTCTGTCCACGAGGCATTCACGCCAGGATGGTCTCGCAGCGCCACCGCGCAGGCCCGCATCACGAAATCGTTCAGCGAGATGCGTACGTGCTTGTCGGCCAAGCGCTGGTTGATCGTCGCTCGCACCGCGACCAGTTCACTGGCATCGACGCTGACCGTCACCGTGAAGTGCGGAATCGTGGTTTTCGACTCGACCAGCCGCCGGGCGATCGTGCGGCGCATGGCCGTGATCTGCACGCACTGCCCAGCGCCGGACGCAGCGCTGACGACGGGTGGCGGTGCGGAAGTCGTTCCTGGATCGGCCACCGCGAGCACGTCGCGTTTGATGATGCGACCGCCGGGGCCGCTGCCGGTGATCCCGGCCAAGTCGATACCGTGCTCTTCGGCCAACCGACGGGCCACGGGGCTGATACGCAGTCGCCGGCCTTCCGGGGCCGCCGACTCGCCGGGGTCCGACTGCGGCGGCGGGTCGGACAAGGCCGAAACAGCCGAGGCATCTTCGCCTTCGACCGCGCCCGCTTCGTCCAGTTCCATGATGAGCTTGCCGACGGGGGCGACTTGGTTCTCTTCCAGGGCCAGTCGGGCCACGGTGCCGTCGTCGAAGGATTGCAGTTCCATCGTGGCCTTGTCGGTCTCGATGTCAGCCAGAACGTCACCGTTGGCCACACGATCTCCTACCTTGACACGCCACTTGATCAGCGTGCCTTCTTCCATCGTGTCGGAGAGTCGTGGCATCGTGATTTCAATGGTCATGGTCCGTTCCTTCCTGTCCGGTTCCGCCCCAACCAAAATTCAAGAATCGCAAGATTTTAGCCTTCTGGCATACATCGACGCGGGACGTGTCGAGGGAAAGATTCCCGGCCGCTGTTTCCGGCACGGCCCGCAGGGTACTTCACACGAAAGGTTCCTGGCACCTCTTTTCCTCGGCCACACGACTTTCCACACGCCCGTCGGCTAGCGTCATGCTCAAAATCAATTTGCTCCTAGGCGTTGTACGTCACTTCCCGCACCGCCTGCACGATCTTGCCCACGTTGGGCAGCGCCGCCTGTTCCAGTTCCCTCGCATACGGGGCGGGGACGTCGTCGGCATTGATGCGGATCACGTGGTTGTCCAGATCGTCCATCGCTCGCTCGTAGATCTGCGCCGCGATCTCTGACGCCACCGATGCAAAAGGCCAGCTCTCCTCCACGACGACGCACGCGCTGGTCTTGCGGACGCTGCGGACGATGGTGTCGATGTCCAACGGCCGCACCGTACGAGGATCGACCACCTCGCAGTGAATCCCGGCCGCGGCCAGTTCGGCCGCGGCTTGGAGAGCAAAGTGGACCGGTCGTCCGAGGGCCACAATCGTGCAGTCGCTTCCGTAGAGCCGCACGATCGCCTTTCCGAACGGCACGAGGTGATCCCCTTGTTCCGGGAGCTCCACCGGGCCGCGAAAACCAAGCAGGCGTTCAGACTCGAGAAAGAAGACGGGATCGTCGTCGCGAATCGCCGACTTCAACAACCCCTTGGCGTCGGACGGCGTGGCCGGCAAGGCCATCTTGAGTCCGGGCACCGAGCCGAACATCGACTGCACGGCCCAGGAGTGGGTCGAGCCGAGTTGGCCGCCGGCGCCGTTGTTGCCGCGAAAGACGATCGGGACCTTGAACTGACCGCCCGACATGTACCGCATCTTCGGAGCGTTGTTGAGAATCTGGTCAGCGGCGACAAGGCAGAAACTCCAACTCATGAATTCGATCACGGGCCGCAGGCCGTACATGGCAGCCCCCACGCCCAGCCCCGAAAAACCCGTTTCGCTAATCGGCGTGTCAATCACCCGGCGTGGGCCGAACTCTTCGAGCATGCCCTCGCTGACCTTGTACGCACCGTTGTACTCGGCGACTTCTTCTCCCATGAGAAAGACGCGATCGTCGCGCCTCATTTCCTCCGCCAGCGCTTCTCGCAACGCCTCGCGGTACTGGATGGTCCGATCGTTCATACGTCCTCCTCCGCGGAGGCCGACCCTCGCCCATCGGCGTGGGCCCGATGCAGTTCCGCTACGGCGTAAGGGCCGTAGGGCATCGCGTAGACATCGGTGTACAGTTCTTCAAGCGGTGCCGGGGCGGAGGCCTGGGCGAACTTCACCGCCTCCAGGGCCTCGCGGCGAGCCTCCTGGTCGAGGGCATCCACCTCCTCCTGCGTGATGGTGCCGCTTTGCGTCATCTGCTCGGCGAGGCGGGTGATCGGATCGACCTGCTCCATCTCGGCCACTTCGCCCCGGTCCCGGTACTTCTGCGGGTCCGACATCGAGTGCCCCTTGTATCGGTAGGTCACCGCCTCAAGGAAAGCCGGCCCGTCGCCGCCGCGGACCGCAGCGGCCATCTCGGCAGTCACCTGATAGGTGTCCAGCACATCCATACCATCACACCGCGCGTAGGTCATGCCGTAGGCATCAGCCTTGAGCTTGAGCTGATCCGCCATCGCCGTCCCGCGATCAATGGCGGTCCCCATCGAGTAGCGGTTGTTCTCGCATACCCACACGACGGGCAGCTTCCAGATCGCCGAGAGGTTCATCGACTCGTGCAACGCGCCCTGGTTCAACGCCCCGTCCCCGAAGTAGCAGAGGCAGACCCGGTCGAGGCTCAGATAGCGGATGGCAAAGGCGATGCCGACGGCCAGCGGGCACTGGCCACCCACGATCGCATGCCCGCCGTACATGTGCCGCCCGGCATCGAACAGGTGCATCGAACCGCCCTTGCCGCGAGCACAGCCGGTGATCCTGCCGAACATCTCCGCCATGGCGACCCCGCCGTCCATGCCACGAGCCAAGGCATGGCCGTGATCGCGGTAGGCCGTGATGACCGCATCGTCCTCCCGCAGGCCGGCAATCGTCCCCACGGCAGTCCCCTCCTGTCCGATGTAAAGGTGGCAGAATCCACCGATGTGCGCCTGCTGATAGCTCTGGGCACAGCGTTCTTCAAAGCGCCGGATGCGAAGCATCGACGCCAGCATGGCCCGCTGCCGGTCTGCCGACGGCGTGGCCGGGGGCTGCGCCACGGAGGGCGGCGGTCCTGACTTGCGGGGGGTAGCGTTTGCCATGAAGACCCTGTCCGAGCATAGCAGTAAGGATCGGATCCGGGCGTTCCGACCGGAACATGCAAGACTGCTGATGAATATCGTCGATGCCGGGGGCCTGTCTTCGCCCGAGCCGGCCGCGATGCCAAGCCAACCCCCGTCGCGACGGGTTCTCGGACGCTGCGGGGTGCCTCGGCACCTCATCCAGGGACCGCGGGCGAGGAACTGGCCCCTTGCCGCTGCCCGGTCTGCAACGCCGTCGAATTCGACTTTCCGGACACGCTTGACCGTGTGCTGCAGGCTCCGCTGATGACCTCGATCGCCTTCGGCAGGGGGGGCCACGATTCCGCCGGGCTTCGATCGCTGCCTCGGTACCTGGCCCCCAGCCCATGGCGCATCGCCCCGGCCGCCTCGCGCCACACCTTGCTCCGCGGCGCCGCCTTCGTAAACTGTCGAGGTCTAAGGATGCTTCTATCCTCATGCAGCCCGGGCAAGGGATTGCGATTGAAACCTCTTCCAAGAATCCAACAGCCACGGCGCACCGCCCTCTGCTTCGGCGGCCTGCTGACCCTCTGGGCGTTGCTGCCGACCGTCGGGCTCGGCCAGGGCATCGATCTGGAAGACCGGCCCATTGCAGCGATCCGTATCGAGGGTCTCAGCCAAGTGGACGATCAACTGGTGCGAAACCAGTTGCGTCTCAAGCCGGGCGACCCCTACGACGCGGATACGGCCCACGGCGACGTGGTGCGACTGACCAACCTCGGGCGATTCAGCACCGTGGTGACCAGCGCCGAACCACAGGCCGACGGTTCGATTCTGCTGATCTACACGCTCACCGAACAGCCCACCATTAGTGACGTACTCTTCGCGGGCAACAAGCACCTGGCCGACCAGGAACTGGCCCAACTCGTGCTGCTGCGGACCGGGGACCGCGTCGATTCATTC
>Ga0310342_100002134_pt1 | contig 12634 bp, 8 predicted proteins | sample S15DNA20500_MG_FD_206155 | JGI IMG/M metagenome (GOLD analysis project Ga0310342, IMG submission 206155) | Marine microbial communities from station ALOHA, North Pacific Subtropical Gyre - S1503-DNA-20-500_MG | ecosystem: Environmental > Aquatic > Marine > Oceanic | place: Pacific Ocean: North... | reverse complement strand
GTAGTCGACACGCATCATGCGGCGGTAACCGAGGTCAACGAAATTATCGAAGCCCAGTTTCTGGGCCATGCCATGCCGCAGTTTGACCAGCTGGTCAAAAATGTCGTCCAGGGTTTCGCGATGATCTGCAAACCATTGCCATCGTACTTTGTCAGCAGCGTGTCGAATCTTGCGGTCGGGATGTTCGCGATACTTGACGATTTCCGAAAGGTTGGAGGTTTGGCCCTGGAAGGAGAGTTGGGCCCCGGCCAACAGTTCCGTGTACTGGGCATCGAGTCGCGCTTCCTGCACCACGTCTTCTTCGATGATCGGGTCGTAGGTTGTTGTTTCAGCTTCCCAGAGTGCGAAAGCTTGAGGTCCCAGGCGCTCTTCGAGTGCCGGCCGCTGGTCATCTTGGAGCAGTTTTTGCTTGAGGTCGACAGATAACTCTGTCAGTTTGGGACGCAGCTGATCACAATGATCCCGCGCCTCTTTGGCCTGTTCATCACGCGTGTCCTGGTGAAAACGTAATTCCGTGACGGCTTGCCACGTATCAAGACGCCGTCGCAGTTGATCCCACTGTTGCAGGACCTCAACGGCCTCTTCGACGCTCTGAGCAGCGTCGTAGGCCCCGTGAAACTCCTGGTAGGATTGCCGGATGGCGGCCATATCCGGCGCGGCCACTTTGATCTCGGGAAAGGTGATTTGTGTCATAGACCGTTTCCTTCGAGTGGCCTCGTTAGCAGTCTCTGCTAGAGTGCTCCACAGCGGGCCACCAGGTCGGTGGTTCGGCAGCTGTAGCCCCACTCGTTGTCGTACCAGCTAACCACCTTGGCTAACTTGCCGGTATCGCCCAATACCTGGGTAAAGTCGGATGCGAACACAGAGCTATGGGGATCATCAATAATGTCCGAAGAAACGAGCGGATCCGTGGAGTAAGCCAGGATTCCTTTCAAGGGTCCCTCGGCTGCAATCCGAATGGCCTCATTGATTTGCTCCGCATTTACTTCCTGGCCCAGGTTCACGGTCAGGTCCACGATACTACCGGTGGCAACGGGTACCCGCAGCGAGATACCGGTCAGTTTGCCGTTCAGTTCAGGAATAACCAGTCCGACTGCTTTGGCAGCCCCAGTGGAAGTTGGAATGATATTTTGTGCGCCCGCTCGTGCTCGATAGAGATCGGAATGCGGCATGTCTTGCATGCGTTGATCATTCGTGTAGGCGTGTACCGTGGTCATCAATCCAGACTCGATACCAAAGTTCTCGTGCAGGACCTTGGCGACTGGTGCCAGGCAGTTGGTCGTGCAACTGGCATTGGAAATACATTTCATCTCGCTGGTCAACAGTTCATCATTAACTCCCAGAACCACCGTGAGGTCGGCTCCATCCTTGGCAGGGGCACTCAGTACCACGCGTTTGGCACCAGCAGCCAGGTGACTGTCATAGCCGGCTTTGCCATCGGCCGCCCGTGCGGTGAAGATTCCGGTACTTTCGATGACTACGTCGACGTCCAGGTCACCCCAGGGCAGGTCGGCGGGATTCCGTTCGGCCAATGCCTGCAACGAATGTCCATCAACGACCAGGTTATCATCGTCGTAATCCACCTGGCCGGGATAGCGACCATGGATGCTGTCGTACTTAAGGAGAGTTGCGAGTGTACGGTTGTCGGTCAGGTCATTAACAGCAACGACATCAAATTCATCACGACGCTGCATCAAATTACGAAAAGTTAACCGGCCGATTCGACCAAAGCCATTAATTGCGACACGAATTCCCACGTCTTTATCTCCTTATCAGCAAAGGGCGTTCATAGAAGTACAACAGGCCTGCAAGCGGTACCAGTCCTTGAGGACAAGAGAGTCTTCTCTAGGGAGAAAACCAGAGGCATCATGCCGCATTTAAGTTGCTCAGCAGGCAAGCAAAGGAAGCCCAAGTCAGAGATTATAATAGGCGTTGAAGGGATCAGCAACCGCTGTAAACCGGGAACTGATGAGCGTCGTGGACGCCAGTCAATTTTTTTCGGGTGGGTTTTCCGGTTCTTTTTTTTCTGCTGGCTTGTCAGGTTTTGCTTCCGGCTTGTCGGCAGCTGGCTTGCGTCCGGGGCGTTCGCGCTTTGTCATGGCATACGGTTTAGTGGCAGTAACCTTGAGTCGCGTGGCAATCGCTTTGCCAGCTGCTTTTTGATTTGCCGGGTACCAGGCTTCCAACTCGACGGTGTCGCCGATTCTTGCCAGCCCTGGATTGGAGACGGCTACCGAGATTTTTACCTTTTCGGCCAGTTGTGCCTGTACCAGTGTGCGACCAGCCAGCACGCTCAACTTGCCTCCCTTGGCCGCCGCTAACCGACCCGCCACCAGGTAGGGCGAATACTGACTGCGGTCTGCCGGCTTGCCCGCTTGCGGAGTGGCTGCTGGTTCTTTGTCACTGAACAGTTCTTTCGTTTCCAGGCCCAATCCCGAGTCTGGAAAGACACCGATCTTGGTGTTCTTGTCAGGGCTAAAAACTTGCAACTGGTTGATTGAACCCGACGGCTTACCACGTTTGTCAAACAGACCTGTGAAGCGAACATACATGCCACGTTGCAACCAGTTTACTTCCGCACTGCCGACGACAGAGATGTTTTCCTGGTTGTCCGGGACCTTGATGATCCACTGCCCACCGTCTTTTGTTTTCACTTGTAGAAACCCGGGAGCGATGCGGAGGATCGTTCCGGTGGATCGCAAGGTCTCTTTCGGCACTTGGGCCAGAATCGATTCGCTGCTCAGTGCAATCAGACAAACCGAGAGAATCGCTGGCACGAATGTTTTTGAGATCGACGTGGAAGCCATCTGAAAGTTCCTCATCGCGGTGTTGTTTTGTAGCGGCGTGATAGATAGGGGGGTGGTTGACTGTTCGTGAAACTGCCACACTATTTAGTGGTTTCGGTTCCGTTGAGTCAAGTCGATTGCTGGTGAAGTTGATTTTCAGCAACCGGGTTTGTATTACTAGAGAGTACACGGGAATCGACATTTATGCCAGTCTCAACGGCTGCTGTCATGCTCGAGCCAGGACTGGAAAAAGCCTGAATTCTTTGACATGATTGAGGAAAACGGGCAGTAATTATTCGCTACCAAGCGAACGGGTTTCTGAGGATTTTCGTCGATGGAACAACAAGTCAAACGCCTCACTGTGCCTGAATTTGCAGCCCTCAAAACGGCTGGCCAAAAGATCACGATGCTGACGGCCTACGACTATCCAATAGCCCGTTTGCTCGATGAGGCCGGTATCGATGGGATTTTGGTAGGGGACAGTGTCTCGATGGTTGTGCAAGGGCACGAAAACACGTTGTCCGTAACGCTCGACGAGATTATTTATCATGCCGAGATGGTGGGACGAGCGGTCCAGCATGCCCTGGTTGTCGTTGACATGCCTTTTCCGACATATCATGTGGGGGTTCATGAAGCGATCGCCAGTGCCGGGCGGATCTTGAAAGAGACGAACGCTCAGGCAGTCAAGCTAGAAGGTGGGGCAGATCAGTCGGAGACCATTGCTGGACTGGTGGCTGCAGGTATTCCCGTTATGGCTCATGTCGGTTTGCGTCCGCAGAGCGTCCATCAAATGGGTGGTTACAAGGTGCAGCGAGACGAGGCCGCCCTGTTGCACGACGCGGAGTCAGCCCAGCAGGCTGGAGCTTTTGCGATGGTTCTAGAATGTGTGCCAGCGCCGATTGCTGCCAAGATTACAGCTGCCGTGACGATTCCAACGATCGGTATTGGTGCGGGAGCCGAATGCGATGGGCAAGTGCTGGTTACCAATGACATGTTGGGTTTAACCGGTGACAGCGTACCCCGCTTCGTTAAACAGTATGCAACCATGAAAGAAATGATTGCTGAAGCCGCATCTCGCTATTGCGATGAGACACGGGCAGGGACATTTCCAGGTGAAGAGCAAACCTATCGCAAGTAGGCTTGGCTTCGCTAAAGAAGGTAGTGAACGGTCATGGTGAACCGACTCTCTCAAGAAACCAGTCCCTATTTGCTGCAGCATCAGAACAATCCGGTTGACTGGCATCCTTGGGGCGAAGAGGCGCTGGAAAAGTCGCGCAGCGAACAAAAGCCAATTTTTCTATCGGTCGGTTATTCTGCCTGTCACTGGTGTCACGTGATGGAGCACGAGAGTTTTGAGAACCAGGACATTGCCGAATTCTTAAACAGCCACTTTATTTGCATCAAGGTAGATCGAGAAGAACGTCCAGACATTGATCAGATCTATATGCAGGCCGTGCAGTTGATGAGTGGTCGAGGTGGTTGGCCGATGTCCGTGTTCTTGACTCCAGACCAGCAGCCGTTTTTCGGAGGTACTTACTGGCCGCCGACGGCCCGCATGAATATGCCAGGATTTGATCAGGTGATTCGAGCCGTCGACGATGCCTGGCAGAATCGCCGCGAGCAGGCGATTGAGCAGGCGGCTGAGTTGACCGGACATCTCCAGCAAGGAGCAGATGAACCGTCCAACACAGAATCACTCGATCGTTCCTGGCTGACGAAGGCGGTTGCGGAGTTAACGCGGGCCTTTGACTTTCAGCATGGGGGTTTTGGTGGGGCACCAAAATTTCCTCATTCCATGGATCTGCAGTTTCTCTTGCGCGCCTGGTTTCAGTCGCGAGACAACCATTTACTAGAGATGGTGACCCTCAATCTGGATCGGATGGCCCAGGGGGGTATCTATGACCAGCTGGCCGGTGGATTTGCCCGTTATAGTGTCGATGCCCGCTGGCTGGTTCCGCACTTCGAAAAGATGCTCTATGACAACGCTCTCCTGGTAAACGTCTATTTGGACGCCTATTGTGTCACCGGTGATCAACGGTTTGCGAAAGTCGTCGGCGAGACCTTGGACTACATTTTGACGACCATGACAGATGCGGAAGGGGGCTTTCACAGTACGGAAGATGCGGACAGTGAAGGCGAGGAAGGAAAATTCTATGTTTGGAACTTTGATGAAGTCACCGAACTGCTCGATTCCCAAGTGGCAGAGCGGTTTTGCTACGTCTATGACGTGACACCAGCAGGGAACTTTGAAGGTCAGAACATTCTCAATCTGCCGAAGACCCTTGAACAATGTGCCCGTGCACGCGACTGGGACCTGGACCCACTGCATGAAGAAATGACAGCGGCCCGGGAACAGTTGTTGTTGCGCCGTAACCAGCGTGTGCGACCTGACAAGGATGACAAGATCCTGGTGAGCTGGAATGGGCTGATGATTGATGCCATGGCCCGTGCCGCGGCAGTGCTACAGCATCCCGGGTATTTAGAAGCAGCCGAGAAGGCTGCTGAGTTTATCTGGCAGCAACTCTTGACCGCCGATGGGCGACTCTTACACTGCTGGCGACAGGGCCAGGCCAAGCTGCCTGCCTACCTGGATGACTATGCCAATCTGATCAACAGTTTTGTTACGTTGTATGAATCAAGTTTCCAGGAAGACTGGTTGCAGCGAGCTCAGGTCTTGGCCGATGTCTTGCTGAAACACTTTCAAGATCAGCAGGGTGGTGGTTTTTTCTACACGGCTGATGATCATGAAGCCCTGATTTCCCGCCACAAGGATTTTCATGATAGTAGTGTTCCCAGTGGAAATTCCATGGCTGCCACCGCACTCCTGCGACTGGGAAAACTGACGGCCAACGACCAGTATTTGCAAGCTGCTGAAGGGACGCTCCAGGCTGCAGCCACCGTGTTATTGCAGTCGCCAGCCGCCGCCGGGCAGATGTTGATCGCGTTGGACTTTTGGCTTGCCGAAGTCCCAGAAATCGTACTCGTCGGCGATTCCGCGGGGGAGGAAATGGTTGAGGTCTTGCAACGATTGCACCGGGCTTACTTTCCCAACCGGGTCATTGCCTGTCGATCTTCTGACGAAACGATAACTTCGCCTGTACTGGCAGCGGTTTTTGAAGGCAAGCTGCCGGTTGCTGAAACGCCTGTTCTTTTTGTTTGCCAGAACTACAGTTGCCAGGAACCGGTGGTGGGTCGCAGTGAGATCCTTGCTGTTTGGGACAGATTGGCTGCCCCCGCGTCCTGAGAGGAAGGTGGCCGGCTACTGCCGGGCAGACGTGTCGTTGTTACTGGCAAAGGCAGTGGTGGCAGCCTGAAAGACCTGGTGCAATGGAATGTTGTGCTGCTGGCTAATTTCGCGGCAGGCTTCAAACTCGGGGGAAAAAATCTCGCTGCCGTCTTCGAGCACGGCCAGTTTACCGGCCACCGGTCCCCAGGACGTTTGCACGTGATGAATGGACCTGACTAGTTTATGCCGATCCGCCGGCCAGCGTCGGATTCCCAGGGTGGCCGTTTCACGAAACAGGATCTGTTCCAGGGAAGCAATGTCTGCTGCCCCACATAGAACCGTGAGTTTCGTTCCGGGGCGATTTTTCTTCATTTGAATAGCAGTGGAATAAACATCCAGGGCTCCAGCAGCGAGGAGCAACTCGGTACAGTGCCCGATGACTTCGCCACTAATATCATCCAGGTTTGTTTCGAGCACCCAAACCTGGTCTTCGGTGGAAGTCTCGTGCTGTTGGGACTCGACGATTTCACCTACGAGTAAGCGCAGCACGTTTGGCTGTTCGTCGAGGTCCCGATCACCAGCGCCGTACCCGACGGTTTGTAGTTTCATGGCTGGTAACGCGCCAAATTCTTCGGCGACGGTGACTGCAATGGCTGCCCCGGTTGGCGTTGTCAGTTCGGCTTGCACAAGGCTTTCTGCCAGAGGTATATCTTTGAGCAACTCTGCTGTGGCGGGTGCTGGTAAGCTGACCCTTCCGTGAGCAATGGTGATGAAGCCATGGCCGGTTGGAATCGGGGAGCAGATGACCTTGTCAACATTCAGCAGATCCCAGCCAATCGCGCTGCCAACGACATCTGCGATGGAATCGACGGCACCCACTTCGTGAAAGTGCACTTTTTCAATGGAACTGTTGTGGACCCGAGCCTCGGCTTCTGCCAGCTGCTGGAAAATACGAGTCGCCAGTTCCTTTTGGGAGGCAGTCAGATCACTGTTATCGATCATCTCAGTGATATGGTGCAAGTGCCGATGACTATGCTGTTCATCGTGCTTGACCTGAACATTGATCGCTCGAAAACCGTGTCGCGTGGTTTCTTCAACGACCAGCTGGCAACTGGGGAGTCCGAGAGAATCGAGTCCAGTTTGAATGGTTGCTGGATCGATGCCCGCGTCGATCAGGGCTCCCAGTGTCATATCGCCACTGATTCCACTGAGACAATCCAAGTAGGCAATTTTCATAGTAACAGGTACCAGCCAGTGAACAGGTCTGACGTTTCCAGGACAGAGTTTCCTCTTTTCCGGAGGTTTCGTTTATGGAGTTCCTAATATAGCCCGCTGCAACAGTCATCGTAACCCGCGTGGTGAGCAGGCGATTCGCTGGCCTCGGCAGCCAACTGGCAGGGTCTTGTTGAAGGACAAGATTCGGCCTCAGTTATTGTGCACGGACCGATTAACAGGAAACCCGTGCGTTGAGTGATTGAGTTGTGATGGAGCGAGCATTTCCGGGCTTCCCGCGAGTTTCGCCATCTTGACCAGTGTTGCGAGCCCGCCATACTGTCGATTGCCAACTCAGACGATTCCGGTAATTTTTGTGAGGGTCCTGTTGTGTCTTCTGATCAGTGTGACAATGTGATTGAGATTGCCAGTCAAATTATCGAGCTGTTTCACCAAAAAGGTGATACAGCTTATGGGGGCGAGGAAGTTTCGCAGACCGAACATGCTTTCCAGGCAGCGACCGCCGCGGAACGAGATGGTGCTGGCTGTGAGTTGATCGTGGCGGCCTTGCTGCATGACGTCGGGCACCTGGTACATGACTTACCAGAAGATTCTGCAGAATCGGGTGTTGATGATCACCACCAGGTTTTGGGAGAGGCATTCTTGAAAAAGCATTTCTCGTTACGAGTCACGGAACCGGTGCGATTACACGTGGCAGCCAAGCGTTACTTGTGCTCCAGCAACCCGGCATACCGGGAACGGCTATCGGCAGCCAGCCAGACCAGCCTGGAACTCCAGGGAGGTGTTATGACTGATGAGGAAGTCGCCCAGTACGAGGCCGGGGAGTTTGCCAGGGAAGCCACTGAGTTGAGAGGTTGGGATGACGAGGCGAAGATCGCCGGTCTCGAGACGAAAGGCTGGGAGCATTTTCGCCAGCCGTTAATGACCGCTCTCCAGTTGGCGAGCGACCAATCGCCTGGATCCGGGAAGATTTCTGAAAAGCGAGAGTGAGTTTTATCGTGGACGATGATATTCCTTACCTGCTGCTGACGCCTGGCCCGTTGACGACATCTCGTACGGTCCGTGAAGCGATGATGCGCGACTATTGCACGTGGGACAACGATTACAATTCGCTGGTGAATGAAATCCGGAGCCGTCTGGTCGGGCTGGCTAGCGACGACGAGGCAGCTTATACCGCGGTTCTGATGCAGGGTAGCGGTACTTTTGCGGTGGAGGCAACGGTCGGTAGCGTACTGCCGCCGACAGGGAAACTGCTGGTCCTGGTCAACGGTGCCTATGGGCGTCGTATTGCTGAGATTGCAGCACGGTTGCAGATTGAGCACGTGATCATGGAACAAAGCGAAACGGAATCGACGGATCCAGCAGCGGTAGCAGAAATGTTGCAGCGTGATGCGACGATTACCCACGTGGCCATGGTGCATTGCGAAACTACGACCGGGATGCTTAACCCGGTTGCTGCTGTGGGAGAGCGGGTCAAGGCGGCGGGCAAGACTTTTATTGTCGATGCCATGTCATCATTTGGTGGCTTACCCATGACGATGGAATCAGTGCATGCCGATTACCTGATTGCCTCTGCGAACAAGTGTATCCAGGGAACACCCGGTTTTGGCTTTATCATTGCTGATCGCCAGAAAATTACTGAGACTTCCGGATGGGCGCGCTCATTAAGCCTGGATCTTCATGGACAGTGGGACGAGATGGAGCAGAAGGGTGGCAAATGGCGTTTTACATCACCCACGCATATCGTGCGTGCCTTTCAACAGGCACTCGACGAATTGGACCAGGAGGGAGGTGTGACTGCCCGATCGCAACGCTACCAGTCCAATCAAAATCTACTGGTCAAAGGGATGCGTCAAATTGGCTTCCGGACACTTTTGGAGGATAATTTGCAGTCACCGATCATTACGGCTTTTCATTATCCGGAGGATGAGAAGTTTTCCTTCATCAAGTTTTATGAAGCACTAAAGGAACGCCGGTTCGTGATCTATCCAGGTAAAGTCACTGGAGCTGAGACGTTTCGTATCGGTAATATTGGCCATGTGTTTCCGGAAGATATCGAGCAGTTGTTGCTGGCTGTGCAAGCCGTGACTGCCGACGTTCACTGGTAATCCCCACAGGTGCTGAGAGAAAACGAATGACTGACCAGACAACGACGGTTGACGAGTTGCGTTCCCAGGTCGCTGAGTTTGTGGCCGCGCGCCAATGGGAGCCTTTCCACACACCCAAGAACCTGAGCATGTCCCTGGCGATTGAAGCTGCGGAACTGATGGAACATTTCCAATGGATTTCAGGAGAAGCAGCTGATCAAGTTCTTCAGCAGCCAGAGAACTTGCAAGCCATCGGTGAAGAGCTAGCCGATGTTATTTGTTATGCCCTGGCTCTGGCTAACAGGCTCCAGATTGATGTCTCGACCACGCTGGCGGCCAAGATGCAGAAGAATGCCAGCAAGTACCCGGTGGAAGAGTACCTGGGACGCTATGGTCCAAAAGATCAGCCTCGGGACTAATCGACCCGCATTGTTTTCGCCCGGCAGACCGCGGCGGCCGGGCGCGGGACTATTCAGTTCGATTCTTACGTCGCTTGGCGACGCGTGGTTCCGCTGTTTCCAGAGGTCCAATTGCGACACCAATCCAGGTGTTGCGAACAACGAACTGGGTCACGGTCAAATCTTGTAGACGGGTATGTTCGGAGATGTTCTTGTTGAAGATATTGACTGGTCGCGTACGCGGTAGTGCCTTGTTGAAGATTCCCTGCAAGGCAACTCGGTCTCCAAGTCGCAGGTGCTTGCCTTCAAATTGCAGATGTCCGTCACGATAAAGACTGGCAGTCAGTTGATCCATGGCGGGTCGATAAGACGCGGTCAGGATAAAATTCCTCCACTTGTGTCGGGTACCGCTTTTGAGTTCTTTTAAGTGGATGCGCAAGTTCACTTTACCGTTTTCAAACCGAACTCGCACCGCTTCGTGATCTGCCATGGCGACAATCACATTGGCTGGAATATCTTCCGGGATCGTGAGGTCGGGTCGGTCGAATGCTTCTGCGATGTCCCGGTAAAGGGATCTCAAATCGGTTCGTTTTCCATCAAGCTGCAAGTTTTGAAGGGTATTATTGATGGCGGATTCGTGGATCTGGATACTCAACAAGCTGTCCCCTGGAGCTCGCGGTCGCGGTGTATGAGCGGCCAGTTGTTTGTTGCCAGCCAGGCGATAACGAAGGATCAAACGTGAACTTGTCGTGGTTTGCAAATCGACTGCCATCGGAGAAAGGTTCAACTGTTTCAGTGGACTCAGGTAGCGGGACTGAAAACGGTCTTCCAGGTTGATCAGTTGGTTCATGATTTCTTCATCGAATTGATTTCGAGCTCGACGAGAAACACGGTTTTCGTAAACAGTGCGAGCCTGGCCCGCCTGGGAATGGTACTGGTTCCGAACGAACGATCGCATCATTGCTCCCACCACAGGCAACGAATCAAAAGCAGTTTCGAATCCCAATAACTCTGACTCAATATCTGTTTCGGCAACCGCCCGACCGACTCGAACACCACGGCGATCAACGAGCAGATCTTTGTTGACGGTATAACGTGAAGAGCCCTTGTTGTGGAAAGTGGCTGCACGACGCCGGGTTTCCGTATCCGAACTGACTTCTCCAGAAGCTTGCACGCCCATTCGCCATTGTTTCTTGTCCGGTATCAGAAAGACCTTGAGCATGGTCGAGGTCAGGCTTTTGCCGGAAACGCGAGCACCCAGAATGGTGTCGTCAATGGATTCCTCCGTGGACTGGGGATTTGGCAGCAGGCGGTTGATCATCTGTTGAGACATGGCAATACGAATATTGGCATTACGATAATGGGTATCCAGTTGAGTCGCTAACTGGCGTTCGCGGTCGTTGAGGGACCACTTGAGCAACTGGTATTGGGCAGCCAGCTGGTTTGCCTGTTGAGACGTTGTTTCGCTTTCATATCGTTCCAATTGAGCCAATAACTGTGCTGGCTTTAAATCGGCCATGATTAGGTTTCGAAGCGGTGCCTGGATCGTCGGGAGTGACCCTGTTGTCAAAAAGCGTCTTTGTTCCGCCGTCAAAATGGGAGATTCGAACCGGTTCAGTGCTCGGCAAGCTAACTGGCTCAAGGCGCTTGAATTCACAGGATCGGTGGCTGCCAGGAGCTGATCGATCAGCAAGTAGGTTTTCCAGGACTTGCCATCCGACAGGCTTTCCAGTTCTTTGCCAATGGTTAGCAGTTGGTTGACCAGCATGGTTGTATCTTCAGCAGCTGCCTGGTCTGGTTCCGGGGCTGCTGTGGCATGCTGGTAAATGGCATTCCAAATCGTTAGCCGACGTTCTAGTGAATAAATGGTTCGCAACCAGTTCGATTGAAAATCGAGATCCTTGGTCGCTGCTGCTTTTTTATGGCCGGATTTGACGAGTGCGCTGAGTTGTTGCAAGGTTTGTCTGGTACTGGGATCGATAAGTCTTTGGTAAGCTTGCAGCTGACCAAGCTGTTGCTGGACTTTCTGTGCCCAGGACTTCGCCGGTGGGTAGACTGCGATACCCGCTAGTTCTTCAAGCAGGGAAACCGGCTGAGGCCAAATGCCGGTTGCCGTCTGCACCCGGTAGCTGATCATTCGCAAGGCATTGGGGTGTTCTTTTTTCGGTTGCGTTACGAGCGGCCCGTTCTGACGTTTCCCCACCCTGTTTGCGTCCCATGAGCTGGTCTCTTCCTGGTTAGCGGTGACTGGAGAAATGACCGTGGCGAATCGTACCACCGGTTGTGGTTCAGCGACGCGCTGCCGGCTAGTTGACGAGGAAGCAAGCGACTGGTTCTTAACTAACCGACTGGCTGACAGTGAGGTCGCGACAGGCCCCACGTTTATGGTAACCAGGGGAAGTGGTTCGATTGATGTCGTCAGCACGAGGGGGCTGGTATTGACGGCTGACGATGGACTCTGCTGACTCCCGGCTGCAGAAAGGGAACCGGTTGAACTGCCGGTATTCTTAGTGGCTGAATTCGCCGGTTGCGAAGAAGGTGAATTGGATCCAGCCTTGCGAGCTGTTTGCCAGGCACTGGGGACATATAAACAGAGTACAAAAAGTGCAACCAGTAAAAGAAACTGGGGCCAGAGTGATTTTTCTTGATGAGGATTCATCGTATGGCGCTCCCTGCCGACGGTGATGATGGACTCAGTGTCATCGGGTGATCCCTTAATACCCGTCATTAAGATCGGAATATCAAGGCACTTAAGTCGAACCGTATTGGCTTGTATCCTGCCTGCAAGAGGCAAATTTCTCGGCAGGATCTTGCTCCCATCGCAAACTGTAGCGGTTGTTTTGATTAGGTAGGTCCGAGAGCCTTCCGACCGTGGATAAGATCGACCAGGCAGCCTGCTGGAGA
>Ga0310342_100002132_pt1 | contig 12637 bp, 10 predicted proteins | sample S15DNA20500_MG_FD_206155 | JGI IMG/M metagenome (GOLD analysis project Ga0310342, IMG submission 206155) | Marine microbial communities from station ALOHA, North Pacific Subtropical Gyre - S1503-DNA-20-500_MG | ecosystem: Environmental > Aquatic > Marine > Oceanic | place: Pacific Ocean: North... | reverse complement strand
GGTCACCCAGATCCGGCCCCCCTGCATGATGCTCGGGCCGTGCTCACATTGGGACAAGCAGAACACCTCGCGATACTGCCGCGGGCTACCGGGGCCCTCAATAACGTCCTTCAGGTGGCCGTGGAGTTCCTTCGCCCCGTGCATGGAGCACGTCACGCCGCGGCACAGCGTGACCTCCCCCTCGTCGGCTATGAGCGCATCACAGAAGGACCCGATCTCGAGTACGTGCTCAGTGGACAGGTCCAGTCGCGCAGCGAGGGCGCCGAGGAGCGGCCCCTCGACCACATGGCCCTGCGCACGACACGCGGCGATGAGCAGGAGCGGCGCACCACCCTCGCGGCAATTGTCCGCAGACAATTCGGCGGGCAACGACGCCTGGATCGCATCCAGGGCCTCGCAGGCAGCCGACGATCCTCGCGATCGCTCCATGAGCGGTGATCGTACCATGGGGTCCTTGAGCCTCACGGCTCAGCTAAACAGTGAATCGAGGCGCGCACGGGCGCTCTCGTCGAACGTCTCGTCAACGACGGGGCCCTGGTCGAGGCCATCGTCAGATGTGCCGCGGGCGACTCTCTCTTCGAAGACGGTAGCCAACTTCCGACCGGCCTCCGACGCATAGAGGCGGACCAGACCTACCGTCGTCTGCTCATCGAAAATGACCGTGAGGATCGTTCGGTCACCGATCAGGTTGAGCTGAATGTTATCCCTCGCCCCATCAGCGCTTGGCAGCGGCGATCTGCTGACGAAGTTCGATGGTCGCAGGTGAGGACGGGTCGAGCTTCTCCCACACCTCGACCGTCCGGATTGCCCGCTCCAGAAGTCCCGCAGAGAGCTGGGCGCGAGCGCACCCCTCGGTGATAAGCAACCTGTGCGCCCGCCCGACACTGCGCTTCTCGGCGCGAGCGACGAGCGCTTCAAACAAGCTCGCGTGGGCCGCGGCCCCAGGCTTGTCTATCTTGGGGTCTCCGCCCTTTCTCCCCATCGCCGCGACGAGGGCGGCGAAGTAAAGGAGCGGCCTCTCCTCGTCATCCGCTGCTTCCGTCGCCTGCCCGCCGGCCAAGAGCAGTTCCCAAGATTCCGCGAAGTGACCCTCCTGGGCCATCATGTACCCGAGCAGACCGCGGACGGACCCATCCCCCGGGTCCACCGCAAGGAAACGACGCACCGCGCTCCGGCGCTCCTCTCGGATTCGATCCGCTGCGGCCCCGGCGCCACGCCCCGATTCCAGGGCGACGAGCTGCGCGAGCACCCCGAGATATACACCCCGTGCGGCACGGTCATGGTCGGCGACGGCCAGCGCCTCCTGCCTCAGATCGGCCAGGAGGGCGAGTCGTTGAGCCGGGTCGGTAACGGACTGCGCCGCCACCAGTAGCCCCGCCCAGTCGGGCTCTGCCGGCGGGGTCTCGTCACCGCATCCCGCCAGACACGCGAGTCCGCAGCACATCGTCACCAGGAAGGCAGATCGGGTCACGTCGCTCTCCGTGCCGATAGGTTCCAACGCGACGCGTCGCGACGCAACCAGCCGCGACAACAAACGCATCCGGGATCTCGCGGGTCCGCCCTACGCTGCTGCGACGGCAGTTCCAGGCTGGAATGGGCCGATCCGCTGGGTCTCCACCACTCCATCGCCGCCTCTCCCACCTCGACGAACCCAAAAAAGTGCGGCGTCGGATAGAAGGCATCCGACACCGCGCATGTTTACCTGTCTTGAGAAAGTGGAAAGCTGTGGAGGAGGTAAACAAGGGACTCCGGCGTGACACCGTGACCCTTTGACTGTCTCTACGCCCCGGCCCGTTGGTCGGCCTCTCGCACGCCGTTCCACGGGTCTCCCAAACGGAGGATAGAACCGGGGCGACCCGAGTATACACCATAGATCCGTTCGCTCGCTACCCATAACTATCAAACGATTTACGAAACGAGCACGCAATCTTGACGTGTTAATAACCTGTGTATTAACTTCGCCGATAGGGGTCGCGGTGAGCGACTCTTCCGTGACGCATTCCCCGTGATTCTCAAAGTGGGGCACCATGGCGTGGGTTCTGTCTCGATCTGATCGCACGCAGAGAGTGGCCGAGGTTGCCAGGCACCGCACGCCGGACTCGCCGCTTCCACTCAACGCGTGAAATCTGTTCCTCAATCGCTTTCCCCAAACGCTGGGAAATGGGCCTCTTACGGACGAGAGGCCGCTTTTTTGTGGAGGTGTGGCCGTCGCGCCCCGTTTCTTGACTTGGACATGGCCGCTGCTACGATGGCGTGGTTTTCGGCCATATTCCCTTTCACTGCAATTACTTAGAGTCGCAGCCGTCATTGGATCTCAGGCGCATCCGGCAGCGCGCCCCCCACTGACCGGCTCCCCGGCTCCGGAGACCCGAGATGACCTGCTCATCCTCGCGACCGCTGTGTCTCATCGCGGCCGCGCTCCTCGTCACGCTGGCTCCCTTGCCCGCTCAGGGCAACGACGCAGCCGACCGCTCAGCGGCGCCTGCGCGAGCCCAGCCCGGCGGCCGCCCGTCTCGGCAACTTCCCACCATCACGAAGCCCTCTGATCCGGCCAAGATTCGGGGGACCTACTTCCTCTCCGAAGAGAGCCGGAAGCTGACAGAAGGTGAGTTCTACGACACCTACCTCATGCTCAAGCCGCACGAGGACAAGCCACAGCGGCCTCTGCAAGCTCAGCAGGTCCTTGAGCATTACCTCCTGTTCAAGGAGGCGGAGGCGATGGGGTTCGGCCTCTCAAAAGCAGAGGAAGACCTCATCAACCCGCTCAAGACCAAGCAAGCGTTCGCGTCCGCGATCAAGCAGCGCCTTGCTGCATGGAAGATCACAGAAGCGCAGTACGTGCAGTACCTGGCTGAGAAGCGGGCCATCCAGCGGCTCAAGAACTGGTACGCCAACAGCGTTCGCGTCCGGTCATCGGAGGTCTTTGACATCTGGAAGCGGGACAACCTGCTCTTCAGCGTCTCCTACGTCGAATTCACTGCGGATGAGCTCGAGGAAGACCTGCGTAAGACCCCGCCGACCGAAGCGCAGCTCAGGGAGTTCTACAAGACGAATCCCCAGATCCAGAACACCATGCGCGTGCCCACCTCGATCACCGCTGACATCGTGGTGTTCGATCCTGCGAGCGTTCCCGAAGCGGAGATCAAGCGACTCCGAGGCTCCCGGCAGATTACCCGCGAAGAAGCCCTCCGTTACTTCCTCGCGAACACGAACCGGCTGGTGAAGCAGATCCCCTCGGAAGATCGGCCGAAGCTGTATCCACCCCCGGGAGAGGCACCGCCCCCTGTCGAAGAGCTGGTGACCCCGTTCATGCTCGTTCGGCAGCAGGTCGACCGTGAGTTGATCCTCGGCGACCGCATCCAGAAAGCGTTTGACGCGGCCGAGGGCGCCCAGAACTCAGCTGACGTCAAGGCTGCTGCTGACAAGCAGGGGTTGCAGACGATTAGCCTCGAGAAGGCGTCCCGGCAGCAGACACTCACCGAGTACGGACACCTGGGGCCGTCCCTCTTCACCGACCTCTTCAACGCAAAGCCAGGCTCCATGGCCGTCGGCGTCCAGTTCAACGGGAAGATCCAGTTCTTCTGGCGCCTCGGGGACAAGGCCGTTAGTTCCCTGCCGCCGTTCGAAGCGGTGAGCGGGTCCCTCGTCGACCCGTGGTTCAAATCCACCGCTTACCAGCGCGCTCAGAACGAGGCCAAGGACTTCCTCGACAAGGTCCAGGAGGCCGTCAAGACGGTGACCGGTGACCGTGAGGCCGAGATCGACATCGAAGCGGGCAGCAAGGCCGCGGCAGAAATCGAGCGCCAGGGGATCACCGAAGAAGGTCGGATGAATCTCGAGCGTCAGAAGTGGCGCGCGTGGGGCGAGAACGAAAAGCGCACCGTTCGTTCGGAACGGATGCCAGAGTTCTTCGGCGCTGTGGTGGAGAAGGAAGGCCGCAAACTTAAGAGCGTTGGCCCGTTCTCATTCAGCTACGGTCGCACCAATCGCGGAGAGATGACGGACATGGACGAAAGCCGCCGCGCATTCCTCCAGTCCAGCTTCCAGATCAAGGCGCTTGGCCCCGGCCATGTGAGCCCAGCCCTGTCCGACGTGCTCACGCAGACCCACTTCGTGGTGAAGGTGGACACCAAGGCGGAGCCTCCGTTCGAGAGCATGTCAGCCGTCGACTACTACCAGCGACGGATGGCAGCGGAGCGGCAGACGACCTTCACGACGAACTACATGTGGACGGGGTTCCAGGCGCAACGCCGCCTCAAGTGGGCGCCGAGTAAGTGAGCGAAGCAGCACAAGGGACGAATAACATGATCATCAAGAACACGATCGCCGCTCTCATACCCCTCGCGCTGATGGCCGGCGCCGTCTTTGCTCAGGGCGAAGAAGAGAAGGTGAGCCCCGCGAAGCTCATGCTTGAGCTCGAAGAGGCCCTGCCACGCAAGGCCCCCGAGACGGGACAACCGGTCGCTTTCGCCCATTCGGTCAACTGGGACAAGTCCATCGAGAAGATCGGCTTTGTCCTGGTCCGAGCGAGCGGGACCAAGGTCGAACCCCACGCGCTCTTCCTGTTGGGCTGCTGCCTGTTCAACTCGCACGAGATCGAGCAGGCGAAGGCGACCTTCGAAGACCTGAAGCGGCGCTTCCCCAAGCACGCGCTCTGTACGACGGCGACGGATCAGCGCACGGGAAAATCGTTGGTCGACCAGGGCATCGAAGACTGCGGCGACGAGCTCCAATTCCGCGCGGTGAACAAGGTCCGCAAGCTGCCCCAACCGGAGCTCGACCCAGCCAGCGCGACGACGCTGCACCTGACAGCGGGCCGCGTGACGATCCAGTTCTACAAGAACGTCGCGCTCAAACACCGCGAGAACTTCTTGAAGCTCGCGAGCGAGGGCTTCTACGACCGCACCAGGGTCCACAAGGTCATCCCCGGTCACATCGTGCACATGGGCGATCCCAACTCCAAGGTGCGCGACCCGTCGCGATGGGGCAAGGGCGACCCAGGTTATGTCATCGACAACGAGTTCTCGCTCGTCAGCCACAAACGCGGCACGATCACGATGTGGCGCGGCAGCGGACGGCCTTCAAGCCACGGCTCCCAGTTCCAGATCCTCCTGAAGGATCAGCCGCACCTCGACTTCGTACAGACACCCTTCGCGGAGGTGGTGGAGGGCATCGAGATCGTAGAGACCCTCTCGCGCCAATCCAGAAACCAGTACGAAGCACCCGTCGTGGACTGCTTCCTCAACGGAATCACGACGCCCAAGAAGTAGCCCGCGGCGCCGCGTCCCGCAGCACCGGAGCGGGGCGCGCCCGCCTACGCCAGCCGACCCGCACCGTCTGGGTGCGCCAGGTAGCCGTCGATCACGGACTGGAGAAACACGCGGCCGCGATCGCGAGTCCCGTCATCAAGATCCCGGATCCACTCGAGATACGAACCGCCGCCGCTAGGCACGGTCCCCAAGAGCGCGGACCGCGACGTCCGATCAACGAGCTCAGCGCCATCAATCGCGAGCGGGTCCTGAAGCACCGCGCTCGCCTCCGGGAGGGCCGAAGCGAGGCCCAGCAAGGCCGCCGCCTCCTCCGAATTACCGCGTGCTTCGAGACGATCTGCGGCGCCGGCGAACCCATCCACGAACCTCTCTAACTGCCGGACCCGATCGCTCAGGGCTCCCTCCAGAGACGCGAGGCCCGCTTCGATAACGGCCTGTTGGAAGGGGTCGTCCGCCGCGAGGCGCAAACGGACCTCCGCATACCAGCGGTGCAACGCCACGAGCTGGGCCATGTACTCGAGGCAGCGGCGGACCCGCTCGGGTCCCCGACGAATAAGGAGCGGGTCGAACCGCAGCTCTCGCGCAGGATCCTTCTCGCCAACGACGAGCATGCCCTCACCGCGATCGCGGCGGTACACAGCACCGGCCGCCAACACCGTCCCGTAGCCGATCGTGATCGGCCCGACGACACCACCGGCGCCACCGAGGAAGATCCTGGGCTCGGTCAGCCACACGCCGCGCGGGACGCAACCGAACCGGGACGGGGCCGCCTTATCACCGCAGGGCCCAAATGGGGTGAAGTTGAAGTGGATGAACCCGCTGCCGATCTCGCTGTGATCCCGCGGGTCCGTACCACCCGCGAGGAGCATGTCACACGCGTTGATATTCGAACCGAGCGTCGCCCAGGGGAACAGAATCGTCTGCTTGGTGCCGACCGCGTGTGCAGCGGACGCGCCCTCCTCGAAGAGCGTCCCGGCCCGACCATGACCCCCCGGACCGAATGACGCGCCGTCCAGCAGCACGCAGCCGGTGAATGACCCTGACCCGACCTCCGCATCGAGACCAATCGCGCAGTCTTCGAGAACGACAGGCCCGTGCCGGCCGATGCGGGCACCAGCTCGAATCACCGTGCTGGCACCAGAGATGCGAACACCTGGATGCAGGACGGAGCCTGCCTCGATCCGGCCCGGATCGACCTCCGGCTCGACGATCACCGCCTCCGGGTGGGGCATCTCCACCCCGCGGGCTATCAGCGCCTGCTTCAGATTCTCACTCACGCGGGCAATGTTACCCCGTCATCCCTTCGCTACCATGCGGAGGCCCAGGTAGGCACGCATCCATGTCCCAGAACTGGCACACAACCGACGACATCGAGAGCCTCATCGATCCCGAGGTTCGAGCCGAGATCGGTGATCCGATCCCGATCTCCACCGCGGCGACCGCCGTCTACATCCCCCTGCTCCTCCTGGGTCTCGGCCTGGCGATCTTCTGGCAGGGCACCATCTCAGTCCAGCAGTTCAGCTGGCCACGGATCGCGGAGGACGCAGCCATAGGCTTCGGCGTCGGGCTCGCGCTGGTCGCGATCACCTGGTTCCTATCCCGTGTCCTCACGCCCCTCCAAGACCTCGAACGGGAGTTTCGCCGCGTCCTCGGCGACGTCTCGACCCAGCGCATCCTGGCGCTGGCGCTCCTCTCCGGCGTCGCCGAAGAGTTGGTGTTCCGCGGGACGCTCCAGCCCTGGATCGGTTACGTAGCGACCAGCATCATCTTCGGATGCATCCACTTCGTCCCGAGCCCCGTGTTCCTGCCATGGACTCTCTTCGCCCTCGGCGCGGGCTTCCTCTTCGGATGGCTGTTTGAATATCGAGACAGCCTCATCGCCCCGATATTCGCTCATGTCACGGTGAACGCGCTGAACCTGCTGTTGATCGTCCGAGGGCAACGCAAGACATGAGCCGCCGAGCTCACACGGCCGGCCTGCAGGGCTGACGCGACGCTACATGGCCCGACGAATCGCCGCGACGAGATCAGCCAACGCGCGCTGGTTACGCTGACTCGAACCGGTCTTCACGTAAGCGACGTTGCCGGACTTGTCGATGACGACGGTGTGCGGGATCCCGCGCACGCCATAGGCCTTCAGGTTGCTGAAATCCTTGGCGATGCCGACGGGAAAGGTCACGCCATGCTTGTCGAGGAAGGCGTCCAGGTTCTTCGCCTGGACCTCCGCCGGGGTCTTGTCGAGGGAACGATAGAACTTCGTCAGGCCGATGATTGACGCGCCGCCTCCTGAGAGTTGCTTGGACACTCCCTCAAGCGCCTTCAGTTCGAACTGACACGGTTCGTACTTGTCAGCGAAGAAGACCACGACGAGGACCTTGCCGTTGTGAGCGCTGATCGACGTGGGGGGCCCGTTGAGCCAACGCCCAACTCCGTTCAACTCGGGCGCCGGCTTGCCGATCCAGCCCAGCTGTTCCTCGAGCATCTCGAGATACCGTGAGTCTCCGTGCGCGGACTTCAACCTGGTGAGCCGCTCCCCAGCCTCGGTGACGCGGCCCGCGTCCCTCAAGAACTCGATCGCCTTGATGCTCGCGTCAGCCACGAGCGGCGACTCGTCACCGGAAGACGCGACGGTGTCGAGGAGCGCGATGGACTCCTTCAGCGCGCCTTGCTGGTGCTGGGCGATGGCGAGGTAGTACTGCACCACGGCCTTGCGCTCACTGTCAGAGCCGCTGGCGAGCAAAGACGACAGCACGCGAGCCGCGTTGCCCCAGTCACGGCTGTCCAGGTACGCGGTCCCGAGCGAGATCGTCGCCTCCTCCACGTCCGGAGACTCGGGGTTCTTCTCGATGAAGGCTCGGAAGTGTGGGATGGCGTCCGCCGGTTTACCGGCCAGCGCGCAAGCGCGGCCGAGGACAAAGCGGCCCTCGACGAGCGCACCCGCCTTCGGCTGCCACTCACCCACGAACGCAAAAAGGTCCGTCCGAAAGCGCGTCGCGCGCGCCTTGGCCGCGTCCTCGGAGAGCTGCTCCCCATCGTCAGCCCTCATGAGGGCCATGAGGTTCTCGAAATCGTCCTGGATACGGTCATCCGCGCGCGTCTGTCCGATGGTGAACGACGCGATGAGGAGGAGGAAAGTCAGGGTGCGCATGTCAGTTGCCTGGTCAGGGACAAGTCGGCTCCACCCACAGGATATCCAATGCACCACCGTGGCTCCAATGGGGCACGGAGATCGGCGCCACCGCGGCCCCCCTGGCCTCACCGGGGACAGGCCGAGACCCCGGGCAGGTCCAAGGGGCGCGCGCTGATCGAAGGACAACCCCAAGCTGAGCTTATAGGGGGCAGGTGCGGTCAAGGACGCGCAGAATCAAGAGGACGCGGAAGGTCACGTCCGTGTACTTCTTGTGCTTGCCTCGCCAGGACTCTTCAAGCGGGAAGTAGTGGTACTGGGACCGGGAGACCGCCTTCTCAATGTGGTCGTCGACGCGCCAGACCCCGTCGTCGTCCTGCAGGGAGAGGACCCATTCCAACAGCTCGACGGCCTTGTCCGAACTGGTCAGCGTGCCCGTCCGCGCAAGCAACTCCAGGTCGTGGAGCAAAAACCCGAGGCGCTTGTCCGCGAACTCGTCCCTCCCCCACTGGGAGATGTGCAGGTCGACCAACTTGATGTAGCGCTTGCCCGCCGACTGGCGGAGGCGCAACGCGATCTCGTCGCCCTTCATCAGGTAGTCGACGACGCGCTTGACGACGACCCGCGCTTCGTCCGTGTGAAACACGGGATGCCAGGCCATCAAGTAGAAGAGGAACATGTCCGGTATGTGGTGCCCGGGCTTCACCACACGGTAGATCCCGTCCTCCTTGGACTCCTCCGCGATCTCAACCTGCCCATCAAACAGATCCGGATCACCGCCCTCAGGGTACTGCTCGCCCAACTCCCCCAGGACACGCTCGGCGACAGCGACGACGGATGGGTCGTCCCCGTAGCCCGCCCGTGACAACGAGGCCGCCGAGATCACGGCGAGGGCCCACAGGATCTCGCGTGTCGCGGCCTCGTTAGTGCCCACGTACCCCTTCATTTCGAAGAGATCCGCGGTCGTGTCCTCCATCACGTAGCGCAACATCCGCCCGGCCGAACTGTGGATGATCGGGTGCGTCGGGTCCCACCCGTACTCGACCAACGAGAGGAACTGGTTGACCATCCCAGGTCCGCGATTCCGGCTGTTGTTCGGCGCCTCGAACTCCAAGACCTTGTTCAGCCAGGTCCCCGTCTCCTGCTGATTGCGGGAGATGGTCACCGCGTTCTTGTAGTTGAACGCGCCGTTGCGCGCCGCCGCGACCTCCGGATCATCGGCGGGGCGGTCAAAGACCTCGGTCAGAACACGGGCAAGCACGGGCGGACAGGACTTCTCGCGAAGCCAGTCCAAGGGCTGCGTCTTGAGACGGTCCAGCCAGCTCCCCATGTCTCCTCCTCGATCCATGCTCGCGGTAGCAAGTCGTTTTCTAACCTAGGCTTGTGGCCAAGAAAGTAGGACAACGGAAGGGACGCGTCAAGGCAGAGCGCGCGACCGATGCGATGGCCACACGATGCGCCACGCGCGGCCCACGAGGCGCCCCCGGGGCACGGGTCCACTCTTACGACTGTCATCACTCACAGGAGCGTTATCCCCAAGGAAGAAATACCCGTCGCCGACGTGATAGGCCCCCGCGCCGGCTCGTCGCAACGGCCACGCCCAGTACACGTCACGCGCGACCCGAACCGACGAGAGCCGCACAACACCAGCATCAAGCACGAGACGAACGCGCGAATAACCACCGTGTACGCCCGTTTCGCGACGTTGCTCGAGAAGGACGCGCTGGGGTCGCATATCGCCGCCCAAGCGGACGACACGGAACCGCCCGTCGATCGTCTCCATCCGCAACGCGACGGGGAACGCCCCATCCCACGCCAGCGGAGTGATCCGCGACCCGTCGAAGTCGCCGACACGAAGGAAGAGGCCGCCGGCTCCGATGCAGACCGCCCTGCGTTCACCATGACCACGAAGGTCGTGCCAGATCTGGAGCTGGCCGCCCCCTTGGATCGCATCAATCCGCAGGTCAACGCGAATGTCAGGGACGACCTGGGACCCGGCCTGATAACCGCCCTCGTTACCGAGGTGGTCGTCATAGATGTTCTCGCGGACGAGCTCCGATAGGCTGCTCTTCAGGTGTGCCACGACGTTGCCCGAGAGCGTAAGCGCTGTACTGTCGCCCCGCACCGATCCCGAAAGTACGTTGAAGCGATCTGAGCCGCCTTCCCCAGCCGGCGTCGGAAACAGCGGCACAAGCAGATCGTCAACCACATCCGGTGGCCGGATGAGCCGCTGCATCTGGTCCGGCGACTTCCCGACGTACAGGTCCCCCGCGCGGAGGTCGATGAACTCGTCCTCCATTCCCACGACGCGCTTCACCAGCGGCAGCCCCGATCCCTCGTCGCTCTCGTACAGCCAGATCTGCCATCTGCGGGGTTTCTGCGCGAGCCGCTGCACCAGGATTCGGTCCTCCTCCCCACGGAAGCCCGGCCACATGCTCTGCTCGACGACGAGAAAAACGTCGACGGCGAAACCCCTCACGAGGGAGACCGTGCCGACAAGAACAACCGTCACCAGGAGCCACCGCCAGCCCCGGGGGCGTGGCTTCCTGGCTTCGCGGACCTCCGGCTTCAAGGGCGGTCCCCTCGGCGGTACCGCACCTGCCCATCGATCGTCACGAGGGCCACGTCGTCGGGAGTGGCTGTCCAGACGACAACGGATTCGGGATCGTGCCACGGCCCATGGCGGACACGGTCGGCTTCGATCAGCGTGCAATCCGCGGCTTTCCCCGGCTCCAGGGTCCCGATCTCCTCGCCGAGACCAAGCGCGAAAGCACCGCCCCTCGTCGCCATGTCGAGGGCGCGCGACGCCGTCATCCTGTCGATGTCCCGATGCACCGCGCGCTGCGTCAACAAGAACGCGCGCATCTCGGAGAACATGTCGAGGGTGCCCGCGCTGGCAACGGAATCGGTTCCGAGGGCGACCTCGATCCCTGCGTCCAGCATCTCTGCAACCGGCGCGATCCCCTCGGCGAGCTTCATGTTCGACACGGGGCAATGGGCGACCGCTACCCCGGAGGAGGCGAGAAGTTCAATGTCCTCCTCGGTCACCTGGACGCAATGCACCGCGATGCAATCCGGGCCGAGGATGTCGCGCTCGTTCAGCGCCGCCGTCGGCGTCGCCCCGATGTCGTAGCGGTGAAGCTGATCCCGCTCTCGAGTTACCTCGGCGATGGGCCCATGCCCCCGCGTGAGGAACGCGTGCTCGGCACCGCTCTCCGCGAGGTGAAACGAGAGCCGCCGTTCTTCCCTCCGGGCGCGCTTCGCGATCTCCTCGAATACCGCCGGTGGGCACGTCCACGGCGAGTGCGGCGAGTAGCCGTACGGGAAACCCCCGAGCCCCTCATCTAGGAGGTCCAGGTCCCGCCCCACACTCTCCAGATACTCCCGGTCGTCCGTCGCCGCGCTCCCGAAGACCTCCCGGAAGAAGACCCCCTTGAGGCCGACCTTCCGCATGGCCGCGACGCCCTCCAAGCGGAAGAAGCTGTCGGCTACGGTGGTGACACCCCCGGCGAGAAGCTCGTTGGCCGACGCGAGCGCCCCCGCTTCGAAGAAGCCATCGCGGCGCACCCCCGCCTCGATTGCTGGCATCAGCCCCGACAGAATCCAATCCACGAACGAAAGGTCGTCGGCTACGTGGCGCAGCCCGCCGAGGGCCAGGTGCGCGTGGGCATTCACCAACCCCGGCATCAGCACGCTGTGGGGCCCACCGCGATGCGTCTCCAGCTCCGCCGGCGGCGACCCCTCAGCGACCTCCCGAATGCGCCCGTCCTCAAATCCCACCCAGCCAGGCGAGAGCACCACCCCAGAGCGGGTGATGACGTGAGCGGCCGCGATCGCGTCCATGGATCGGAAGTCTACTTCAGTCGCCATCAAGCCGTACGCATCATGAAGAGTCGCGTGAAACCATATCCGGTCGGACGTGTGAGCAACCGGTCACTTCCCAGAAGAACCGCGCAGATTAACGGTGATATCCGGCACCCCATGGAGCGCGAGGCGCCGCAGCCAGCGGCGGCGAGGGCGTGACTTGGTCTGGTTCACGAGGGATCCATACGGCACCCGGCGGGGGTGCGCCCGCAATTATGTCGCGAGTTCAAAGACGCCAAATACGATGCAGATGTAGATCGTGAACCCGAGGATATCGTTCAGGGTCGTGATGACGGGGCCCGCCGCCAGCGCGGGATCAATGTTCACTCGCTGGCATGCAGAGGGCAACACCGCGCCGATCGTTCCTGCGGCGCTG
>Ga0310342_100002129_pt1 | contig 12665 bp, 8 predicted proteins | sample S15DNA20500_MG_FD_206155 | JGI IMG/M metagenome (GOLD analysis project Ga0310342, IMG submission 206155) | Marine microbial communities from station ALOHA, North Pacific Subtropical Gyre - S1503-DNA-20-500_MG | ecosystem: Environmental > Aquatic > Marine > Oceanic | place: Pacific Ocean: North... | reverse complement strand
TACTGCTTCTGGTGTTCCACTCACTTCAGTAGCTATAACAGGCAGACCAATCGCCATTGCCTCCAGTATAGAAAGAGGAAGGCCTTCATAAAGAGAGGTTAAAAGAAATATGTCTAAGGCAGACAAAATGTCCGCAATATCTTCTCGAGCACCAGTAAAAGTAACGAATGATTCTAAACCTAACTGACGTACCCGAGCTTCTACTTTAGCTTGAGTAGGTCCCTCTCCAACAAAAATAAATTTTGCCTGAGGGCAAGATTCTAATATTCTTGGAATAGCCTCTACGGCAAATTGATGACCTTTCTGAAAACTGAAACGGGCAACTGTACCCACTAGAATCTGTTCTTGGCCTATATTGAATTGCTGACGAATTCGACAACGTCCTTGAGAAGAAAAAGTATATTGCTTTAGGTTAATGCCATTTCGAATCAATTTAAGTCGGTGGGGATTAATTTTATAATCTTCAACCAATAGCTGCTTGTTGGCCTTAGAAACAGGTAGAGTGTAGTCCAAACAAAATGTCATAACTCTTTTGACAAGTTTCTTTGTTCGAATTCCAGCCCGCTTTCCTATTGCTAATTCAAACCCCAAGTGGTCAGTAGCGAGTTTCCAGGGAACTCTACAGAGATAAGCAGCGAGGATAGGGAAGAAACAGCTGAAAGTATTATTTAAATTAAAATGAACTATGGTGGGTTTTTGTCGGTGGAAATAACGAAAAGCTTCAAGAAAAGTTTTCAAAGGAGAACTACTAAAACTATCGAAGTAATCAACAGTAATCCCACGATATTCAAAAAACCGCGCTAAAGGAGCGATGTTCGTTGCCGGAGAAAGTACAACAGAGGTTTGAAAACGATCTGGAGGAATCTCTGGTACCAATAGCTTCAGATATTCCTCAGCCCCTCCCAAGAAGATAGCATCACAAAAGTAAACCACCTTGTGAGATGTCTTCATTAAAAACCGCCCATCTCGCATTCTCCTACTCAAAGACCACAGTTCCCTTTTAATTTGTTGAATTCTAATGCCCTTAGATTATACAGTACCTCAGAAATTATGAGCAACTGTGACCTATAGTTCCTTTGCAAATACATCTCCCTAGTTTATCTTTCATCTAAATATTTTTCAGCTACTTAAGGAAACAAGATTTGCAAGTTGTAAATTATCAAACATAATATTATTTACAAAACTTTTGAATTTACTAATCCAATTAATATCGAAATTATGAAGAGCATAAACTCAGTCTCAGCTAAAACTATGCAGGGTGCATCGTTAATGATCCTCAGAACCCTTGTATTGTACCCAATTGGGTTCCTAGCTGAAGTATGTTTGTCGCGTTTCCTGCAACCACAAGACTTTGGTATTTATGCAATGGCCAGTTTTGTTACAGTAATACTTGCTGGAGTCCTAGAAGTAGGACTCACTGCATCACTAACCCAGCGAATAAAAAAACCAAGCCAATTTGAATTCCAGATACTCTTTTCCCTGCAACTATTAGTAATTTCTTTATTAGTCTTTGCCTTATTTTTACTGGGCCCTAACTTTTTTGACTGGCTCAAGCTTGACTCAAGTGTGCGTTGGATCATGCTAGTTTTGCTTCTTTGTCCATGGATAAGTGGCATAGGAGCTATGTCGCATGTCCAACTGGAAAGAGAACTGCGTTATTCTGTATTTGCAAAAATAGATATTTTAAGAGGATTCTCCTATTGTACCATCGCCGTCCTACTAGCTTTTTACGGTTGGGGTGTCTGGAGTTTTGTTGTTGCAATCATAATTAGCACAATCGTAAGAACAGCTGTAGCCTTTCATAATGCTCCTTGGACTGTTCGATTTCGCCTTAATTTTTCTGGAATGGAAAAAACTTTGCGTTCAGGATTACTTTTCCAAGCTTCTACTATAACCTCGTTATTCCGCGACCATATTGGAGTGATCTTAGCCGGACCACTTTTTGGACCTCAGGCTGTAGGTTATCTCAACTGGGCCAAGAATATGACTTTTTACTCTAGTCAAGTTTTTACCCAAGTAGTTTCCAGAGTAACCTTTCCATCTATTTCACGAATTCAAAAGAGTCCAACAGCTGTACAAGAAATGGTTCAAGCTACTCTTAAGTATATTAATATAATTACATTTCCAATTATTTTCATCTTTGCTGCTTTAATTCCAGAATTTGTAGCTGTGATTTTCACTTCTAAATGGACACCTGCCATCCCTGTCTTTTATTTTTACTCTATCCGAATGTTGGGTTCTAATATAACTACGGTTCATATTAGCGTCCTGAATGGACTTGGCCATATTCGAACTTCCCTTCGAATTTTAGTTTGGTGGACTTTCCTTGATTGGATCTTTGCCGGCGTTTTCTGCTTCTGGTTTGGTTTTCATGGCGTAGCTATTGCTTACGCAATTAGTGTAATACCCATTTCTATATGGCTTCTCTTTGAAGTCAACAAGTGGGCTAAAATTTCTTTCTATCAAACCCTCTACATTCCTTTCTTAGTTAGTGGGTCAGTGGGATTCTTAGTTTGGATATTAAAAACATGGTTCGAACCATCTTGGTTGTCGATTGGAGTTTTAGGGTTACTAGGTATGTTTACCTACATTACACTCTTGTTTTTAATCGAAGGTCATTCTTTGTTAAAGGAAATCCAAATTTTTCTCAGAACTTTAAGTAATAAATATTAACTAAGAGCATAAATTTAAATTCAAAAATGATCAAAAAAATTGAAAACTAACCCTTATTTTTCTAATCTTTCTAAAAAACTTTTGTTGTTGGGATTAACAAACCAAAAAATACTGTCTATTAAGGCTAAAACCGTAGCCATTTGATGGGTGTTTATATGAGAAAATTGACTCAAGTTTCTTTATGGTTAACCCAGTGGAGTGAGCGCTGGATGCCTAGTGCTCTTTCTACTGCACTTATTTTGACCTTAGTGATTTTTTTAGGAGGAATTTTCTTAGGAAAATCTTCCCTTATTGAATGTATTAGACACTGGGGTGATGGATTCTGGCTCTTGCTTGAGTTTGGCATGCAAATGTGCCTAATGTTAGTTAGTGGCTATCTATTAGCTTCCGCTCCAATAATTCGCCGATTCCTTAACTTTTTGACCGATTTATTTAAAACACCTAGTAGTGCTATTGCTGGACTAGCAGTAATTTCAATGGGTCTTAGCTGGTTAAACTGGGGACTAGGTATTGTTGGAGGAGCTGTCTTAGCCCGTTTATTTGCTAATAAATTCACTCAACTTGATCTTCGTCTGATTGTAACAGTAGCTTATTTGGGCCTCGGTTGTACTTGGCATGCTGGTCTCTCAGCTTCAGCACCTCTTTTGATTGCCACCCCTGGTCATTTCCTTGAAAGCGAGATTGGAATTATAAATGTCGGTGAAACTATCTTCCATCCTTTTAACCTGATTCTCACCCTAGTGGTTCTAGGAAGCTTGACAATATTTGTTTGGTACTTAGCGCAGTGGACTCCTCTAACCCCATCTCAAATGCTTTCTCAAAGAACTCAGTTGAAAACTACGCAAATCCCTGCCACTGCTAATGATGAAAAAAGTTACCAAGGCTCACCGGCAAGCTTTTTTGACAAAAGTTACTGCTTAAATGGACTAATAGGAATTATGGGGTTGATATGGTTAATAATAACCTGGACTGATGGAAGCCTAATGGTAACCATCAACAGTATTAACTTTCTCCTCTTGTTCTTGGGAATTATCCTGCATAAAAATCCACAATCAGTAGCACAGGGAGCGAAGGAGGCTATCACGTTTGTTCATGGAATTGTTCTTCAATTCCCTCTTTATGCTGGAATGTTTGGAATTATTAAGGGCACAGGACTTTCAGATGTCCTTGGAAATGGATTTGTTTCTATTGCCTCCACTAGAACATTACCTATACTAGTATATTGGTATTCAGGGTTTATCAATTATTTTGTTCCTTCAGGGGGTTCAAAATGGGTAATTGAAGCTCCCTACTTGGTATCTGCAGCTCAAACCCTAGAAGTTCCCATCCATAAAGTGATTTTGGCCTATGCTTGGGGAGACATGGCAACAAATCTTCTGCATCCTTTTTGGGCTCTTCCATTGATTACAGCAACTGGTTTAGAATTTCGTGAAATATTAGGATATGGAATAGTAATTTTCTCGTTTTACTTCTGTTTAGTCAGTATGGCCTTTTGGTTTTTCTTCTGATAAAGACACATAGCTAGAATGGTTCATTTTAAAATCCGAAATGACTAGAAATAGCATTAAAAAAAGCACCTAGTTAGCTTTTAAATAGAAATTATCTATCAATGAATAGACAGTACCCCACTTCTCCAGTTTGTGCTGTTGGAGCCCTTATTTTTCAGGGTAAGAAAATCTTGCTTGTGCGCAGAGGCAAATCTCCCTCTAAAGGTAAATGGTCCCTTCCTGGTGGCCGTTTGCGATTAGGAGAACCCCTCAAAACCGGTGTTATTAGAGAAATAAAAGAGGAAACTCAACTATTGGTGAAACCCATAGAAATAGGAAAAGTTGTTGAACATATTATCAAAGATAAAGAAGGCAAATTTGAGTACCACTATGTCATCGTGGACTACATTTGCCAAGTCGTTAAAGGAATACCTCAAGCTTCTAGTGATGTGATTCAAGTTGAATTTGTACCAATATCTCAATTGGAACATTTAGAACTTACATCAGGAACTACTCAGGTCATTTTGGAAGTATTTGATTCAGTGTCACGATCAAAACACTTGTCCCCTCCTGCCGTTTAAAACTTATTTTGCAGATTTCTCCATTTCAGACAATTAAAGTTAGATAAAAATTATTCAAAACCAATATTTCTTTGAAAATAAAACTAGAAATAGTTAAAACAAACTATATGTAGGGAACAATCACAGAAAAATTAATTAAATTCACTAGAATCGATAAAATAAATCTTATTAAAATTCGTTAAAAGCAATACGTATCACTAACATCCCTCTTGATACAAAATATTGATAATAAATTAGTTAAATCTATTTTTTTCTTTGCAAAGATCTACTCAAAACGTGTGAATTTTTAACTTTAATTGACAATAAGTTTTATTTAAATGGGATATTCAGCCAATCTTTTTGGCTATTAACCGGTGATTATTTGACAAGGAGCCATTCAGATATTATATTGTCGCCGCATTTCAATTCTTTCTATTAACTATTTAAGATTATTGATTTCAAAGAATATCCAACAGGAGGGTTTGTAAGTATGAGTAAGATTATAGGAATTGACTTAGGAACAACCAATTCTGTCGTTGCTGTAATGGAGGGTGGAGAACCAGTAGTCATTACTAACCCTGAAGGTACTCGTACCACTCCTTCAACAGTCGCCTTTAATAAAAGCGGTGAAAGGTTAGTTGGACAAGTTGCAAAAAGACAAGCTGTAACTAATCCTGAAAATACGATTTATTCCATTAAGCGGTTCATGGGTCGAAAATATGAAGAAGTAAATGAAGAAATGAAGACTGTACCCTATAAAGTGACCCAAGATTCTAATAATGATGCTCGAATTTCAATTATGGGAAAGGAGAGTAGTCCTCCAGAAATCTCCTCGATGATCCTGCAAAAAATGAAGACAGCTGCTGAGGAATATTTAGGTCAACCAGTAACAAAGGCCGTTCTAACTGTGCCCGCCTATTTTAATGATTCACAACGACAAGCAACAAAAGATGCTGGCAAGATTGCAGGTCTAGAAGTTTTAAGAATTGTAAATGAGCCAACGGCAGCAGCTTTGGCCTATGGCCTAGACAAAAAGAAGGATGAAACTATCGCTGTCTATGATTTTGGAGGAGGAACCTTTGATGTCTCTATCTTAGAAGTTGGTGAAGGTGTCGTTGAAGTAAAATCAACTAATGGAGATACTCACTTAGGTGGGGATAACATAGACCAAAGAATAATAGACTGGATCGTTGACGAATTCATCAAAGACCAGGGAATTGATCTTTCTAAAGATAAAATGGCACTTCAACGACTTAAAGAAGCTGCAGAAAAAGCTAAGATGGAACTATCAACCACCCTAGAAACAGAAATTAATTTACCCTTTGTGACTGCTGATACTTCAGGACCAAAGCATCTAAATATGCAATTGACTCGAGCAAAGTTTGAAAGTTTAGTTGAAGACATGCTGAGGCGAAGTGTAGAGCCGTGTGAACAGGCACTAAAAGATGCTGGTGTTAAACCTGAGGATATTCATGAAGTAGTCTTGGTCGGAGGTTCAACCCGAATTCCATTGGTTCAAAAAATTGTTAAAGACCTTTTTAAAAAAGAGCCTCATAAAGGGGTGAATCCTGATGAAGTTGTAGCTATAGGCGCGGCTGTCCAAGCAGGTGTACTAGCCGGAGATGTAAAAGACCTGCTCCTTCTAGATGTAACTCCTTTGTCGCTTGGCATTGAAACTTTAGGATCTGTTTTCACTAAATTAATTGACCGGAATACCACTATTCCTACTCGAAAAAGTGAAATTTTCTCAACTGCAGCTGATAGTCAAACCTCCGTGGAAGTACATGTACTTCAAGGTGAGCGTAGCATGGCTAAGGATAATCGAACTCTAGGCAAGTTTCACCTAGTTGGAATTCCTTCTGCTCCTCGTGGTGTTCCTCAAATTGAAGTAACTTTTGATATTGATGCTAATGGGATAGTGAATGTCTCAGCTAAGGACCTTGGGACAAATCAAGAACAAAAGATCACAATTACTTCTTCGAGTGGCTTATCCAAAGATGAAATTGAAAAAATGGCTAATGAGGCTGAAGCTAATTCAGAAGGCGATAAGAAACACAAGGAAGCAGTTGAAGCTAAAAATAATGCTGATAATTTAGTCTATAACACTGAAAAATTACTCAAGGAAAATCGAGATAAAATTTCTGAATCAGATGCCAAAAACCTTGAAGAGACCCTGGACAATTGTCGGAAAGCAATAAATGATGGGGATACAGAACAAATAAATAGTGCAACTGAAAAATTAACTTCAGAAACTCATAAGCTAGCTGATGTTTTGTACAAACAAACTCCACCCCAAACGGATGCTCCAAAAAATTCACCTGATGGTGAATCCTCCAGTGAGAAACCTGCCGAGGAAGAAATTATTGATGCAGAATATGTAGATGTCGATGAAAAGAAAAAATAATCTATAGGAATCAATCAGTTAAGGCTGACTAAACAGAGGTAGCTTGTTTAGTAAAAAGACTTTTAGGAGAATTTCCTTTCCTATGATTTTCTTACCAAAAGCAGGACTATTCAAAAAGGATAACTTAACGTACAATCTTGTAGATTCGATTTCAAATTAAGAAAGGTTCAGTCCGAACACCTGCAACAAGAATGTTTTCCGGCTAGAAAGGCAGTAGCCAAATGGAACCAACTTCTATATGCCCTGAGTGTGGTGGTAATGGATGGCAAACCCTTCACCTTGAAGACCGCCAGGTAGTGAAGCGTTGCAAGTGTTTTGAAGATAAAAAAATTCTGCGACTTGTAGAAAAAGCCAATATACCTCCCCGTTATAAGGACTGTTCATTTGAGAATTTCGAGGCCATGACACCTAAGCTAGATCTTGCCAAAACAATGGCCAGACAATTTGTTGAAAATTACCCTATGGTGGAATGTGGTCTTCTTATTCTTGGCCCTTGTGGAGTGGGGAAAACCCATTTAGCAGTGTCAATTCTTCGAGCTCTAGTAGATGACCATGGAATAAGTTGTCTTTTCTACGATTTTCGCGAGCTTTTAAAAGAGATTCAAAACTCTTATAACGCTGTTGTCAAAACTAATGAATGGCAAATTCTTGAACCAGTATTACAATCAGAAGTGTTAGTTCTAGATGATCTAGGTTCTGAACGGCCAACTGATTGGGTAAAGGACACTTTTGCCTACATAATAAATCATCGTTATAACCAAAAACGTACGACTTTACTTACTTCTAACTTTGGAGATCAAGAAACAGAACATGGAATGCTTAGTGATGGTCATAGGATTAACAATGAAGAAAACCTTGTTGACCGTATAGGCTATCGTCTTCGTTCTCGTCTTTATGAAATGTGTAAAGTAATTAAGATTGCAGGGAGTGATTTTCGAATTGAAGTAAAACAAGCTCAATATCAGTTCTGAGAAGGAGTAAGCCTTCCATCCAATTAGATTCTGCAAAATATGTACTTTAGCTGTATTTCTAGGCAAGCAAAATCTAAAACTCTCTTTAAAATCATAGTAAGTCATCTAGCAAGCCTAAATCCCCCGAACTGGAAAAATAATTTAACTTGGTTTAGTAATTTAATATTTGTTTCTCCACTCAATTAGACCTTTTTTTAAAGGAGAGCATCAGAATTTTCGCGACCATTGTAAAGGCCAACGTTCAATTACTACTTTTTTCTCAGTGTAGAAATCTACCGCATCACGCCCTTGCCCATGCAACACCCCGAGGAAACTATCTTTCCAACCACAAAAAGGGAAATAAGCCATTGGAGCGGCTACTCCAATATTTATCCCTACGTTTCCAGCTGGAATTTCATAGCGAAATTTACGTGCAGCAGCTCCGTTACTGGTAAAAATAGAAGCTGCATTTCCATAAGGGCTGTTACTAACGATTTCAATGGCCTGTTCAATAGTGTTAGTGTGCGTGAGACTGAGTACTGGGCCAAAGATTTCCGTTTGGGAAATTGAATTTTTTGGAGCAACTTCATCCAAAATTGTTGGCGTCACAAAATGTCCATTTTCATAATTTAAAATTTCTTTTCCACGTCCATCTAAAAGTATCTTGGCTCCTTCTGAAGCTCCTTGTTCAATGAGTTTTTCAATTCGGTTTTTGCTATCCCTACTTACAACCGGGCCCATTTGAACATCTTCATCAAGACCATAGCCCACCTTAATCGAACCAGCCATTTCAGAGATAGCTTGAGTAAAAGTTTCTCTTGCATCCCCTACAGTTACTGCCATTGAAACAGCTAAACATCTTTGTCCAGCACAACCAAAAGCACTATCACTAATGATTTGGGTTGTAGTCAACATATCGGCATCGGGCAGGATTACAACATGGTTTTTAGCCCCACCTTGACACTGCACTCGCTTGCCATTTCTCGCTGAACGTTCATAGACTTTTTTTGCAACAGAGGTGGACCCGACAAAGCTAATGGCCTTGACATCCGGGTGATCAAGAAGGCAATCAACAACTTCACTACCACCATTAACAAGATTAACTACACCTGCAGGCAGATTGAGCTGTTGAATGAGACCAAAGATTCGTTTCATTGTCAGAGGCACTCTTTCAGAGGGCTTTAGGACAAAAGTATTGCCACAGGCTAAAGCATAAGGTAAAAACCACAATGGGATCATCGAGGGGAAATTAAATGGCGTGACTGCTGCAACTACACCTAAAGGTTGACGGATCATACTCTCATCAATCCCATGTGCTACATCTTCAAGATTGTACCCTTGCATTAGTGTAGGAATTCCACAAGCAACCTCAACATTTTCAATACCCCTGCGCAGCTCGCCTCGAGACTCTGATAAAGTTTTGCCATGCTCTAAAGTTGTTATACGAGCAATCTCACCAAAATCTTCTTCCAAAAGTTGCTTAAGTTTAAACAGATATTGAATACGCTCCTCAGGTGGAGTTTCACGCCACGAAGGAAAAGCCTTTGCCGCTGCTTGCACCGCACTGAAAGCATCAGCCGTTTTACCCAATGAATTGTGAGCTAGCACCTCACATGTTGCTGGATTAGTAATACTCAGATATTCAGTGGCACTTGAACTACTCCATTTACCATTTATAAAGTTAAGAACTTTTTTGCTATCTATCATCAAAGCACCGTCCTGTTTCCTAGGTTCTCATTGATTCTATTGATCCCTAGATACTATAGCAGATAAATAATAGTCAATTCTAATTAGAACAACATTTCTTTTACGATCTGCTCTCACTACCACTTATACTATTAATTAGACCTGCGATTATGGAATCAATATTTACAGTTGACTTAAAATGATCCCATTTTTATACTTATAAATTAGTCTTTTCTTACTTTTCTTACCTTTCTTACCTTTCTAAAGTTAATCTAATGGTTAATAATTCAAAAAATAACTTTATAGTTGGCGAAAGCGTTATTTATCCAAATCATGGCATTGGAATTATTGAACAAGTCTACCATCGCAAGGAGTCTGGTCGAAAAGAATCGTTTTATCATTTAAGGATTATTGCAAATAATTTAATGGTTATGATCCCGTCAACCAATGTTCTAGAGGTTGGTCTTCGAAAATTAATCAGGAAAGGTGAAGTTACTAAGGTGCTCTTGCACTTAAAAAAAACAAAAGTTAACAATGCCTCGGATTGGAAAAATCGGTTTAAAGAAAATTCTGAAAAAATGAGAACAGGCCTAATTTTTGAAGTAGCTGATGTATTAAAAAGCTTATACCAACTCAGTTGTAACCGTATCTTATCATTCCGTGAAAAAAAAATGTTGGATCGAGCTAGGCATCTTGTTGTAAGTGAAGTTGCTACTGTTTCCAGAGTCTCTGAAGACAAGGCAGGGCAAATGATTGATCAAGCTTTAATCCAACAAACAGCTCCCTAAACCCCAGGCACCAGAAAAACTGATTACACATAAAAACACCCGCTAAACCTATAAAGAAGAGTTTTTTTCTTTATCTGACGCTAAGCGCCTGGGAATTATTAAAAATAATTTAGTCAAGCTTCAAGTTTTAGCCTGATTTTTCAAAACAAAAATTCTCGCTAGATAGTGATTAGTTCTCTTTAAAACATAGATTTTAAGTTTAATCTTGGTGAGGATTCCTGCTCTAAAAAAAATAATAGCGTTATTAAAAGGTTCCAGTTTCTAGTTCTACATTCCAGTATATATAATCACGCCAGGCATCAGGAGCATTCCTAAAAATTAACGTTAAGTTAAGACTGGGTACCCACCTAGGCTTAACTGGCCTCTTGATTAGCCGCATTCCAGCCTCTCGAGGAGTTCTTCCACCCTTTTTCCGATTACAATCTGTGCAAGCTGTGACAATATTTTCCCACTTTTTACTTCCTCCCCTAGACACTGGAATCACATGATCAAAAGTTAGTTGATGATGACCCGAAGAAACTCCACAGTACTGACAACTATGGTTGTCTCGAGCATAAATATTCACCCTAGAAAACTTGACCATTCGATCTGGTTTAACTCTAACATATTTTAAAAGACGAATAACTGAAGGTAACTTAACAGAAAAGGTAACACTATGTATTCGTCTAGAATATTCTTCAACAACTTCTACTTTTCCAGCAAATAGCATCGTTATGGCTCGCTGCCAGCTAACCACTTTCAGTGGCTCAAAGGATGAGTTTAAAAGGAGAGTACTTTCCATGTCAGTCTTTTATAACATTTCCTACTTATTAGATATAACGACTATTAAAATATCACAATGGTGGGCGCGACCGGGATCGAACCGATGACCTCTACCGTGTCAAGGTAGCGCTCGTACCAACTGAGCTACGCGCCCTTCCTAACGTAACATAATGGAATATTTATTGACCTGTCAATAAATTATGCCAATCGTTTCTTTTGAATAGAAACATAAATGATCTTAACCAAACAACTGTCATCCAATCAACTATGTTAGGATATAACCTCTATAAATAGTTTTAATAGGGAGTCGTATTTTAAACATTCTAAATTGCTTTTAGAATGTTTTGATTAAGTAATCCAATTTCGCTCCCACAGTATTTTTTCAATCCTAGTTCCACTAACAATGCTAAACGATAATAAATTTCAATTTAAAAAATCTAGAGATCTAGGATGCTCTTTTCTCCTAAATCATCAAGGTATTAAAGGCCAGTTTCCAGAAAAAAATCCTATTGTTGAGGAATATTACAAAGTTTTAACTGCCTTTCAGGTCTGTGGTTACAATGAATCTGCTAATCATCTATGTCAGTGGATTCGTAGCCAAGGATTTTATTCTAATGGTGATTTCGGACCCAGAGGTTCAATGGCTAGCGGTTATGCTTATGCCTACTTTAATGCCTGGGTGACAATTGGAGCTCATCGTCTCGGACAATTTGATCTCTCCTCTAGGGGAATAGCTTTTGTTCTTGGCTTCCAGGATGAGGAAACAGGCGGCTTTTACTCCCACCCCAAAGAACGAAAGCCGGAAACCAAACAGGATATGATGGTTGTAAGTATGTGCGGGTTAGCTTGCCTTTATACAGGAGAAATTATCGCCGCTAGAAAGGCTGGTAATTGGTTAAAAAGGATCATGGAAGCACAACCAGATTTTCCAAATCGTCTTTATACGGTCTTTAGCAGGGAAAAAGGACTGGAAACTACCCTTAATTCTAATGAATTATTTCGACAAGTAGTGGTTGCAGATTCTCGAGATGACCAAGCATTCTTTAATCCTGGCATTGCGGCCTCATTTCTATGTCGATTGTATCAGTCAACTCAGGAAAAGCAGTGGCTACATTTAGCCATTCAGTACATGCAGTTCGCTGAAATTGCTAGCAATGACTTGTTTCGACTTATTCGTGCAGGTAAAGTAGGGTGGGCAGCTTCTCTATTATTTCGTCTGACTGGAAATGAAAAGTATAGGGCAATGGCCATTAGAATTGGTCAAAACCTAATTAAACTGCAATCGAGAGAAGGTTATTGGTCAGGCTCAGTAAAAGACTCTCCTAATCATGACTCCACAGCAGAACGAGTTATTT
>Ga0310342_100002126_pt1 | contig 12680 bp, 14 predicted proteins | sample S15DNA20500_MG_FD_206155 | JGI IMG/M metagenome (GOLD analysis project Ga0310342, IMG submission 206155) | Marine microbial communities from station ALOHA, North Pacific Subtropical Gyre - S1503-DNA-20-500_MG | ecosystem: Environmental > Aquatic > Marine > Oceanic | place: Pacific Ocean: North... | reverse complement strand
CAGTGGAATTGCTCGAACTAGCCAAGTGCATCGAGAGTGACTTGGGACGACAGGAAAACTTCCGGTATGGCCCACGCCTCATCGACGTTGACATCCTGCTGTACGGTAATGAGACCATCCACCTTGACCAACCAGACCTAGAAATCCCGCACCCAAGAATAACCGAACGAGCGTTTGTCCTGGTTCCACTAACCGAAATAGCCCCAGATATAATTGATCCCATGCTGAATGTCTCCATCGCAGATTTGTTGGAGAAAGTTGCTGGAATGGAGGATGTCAAAGTATGGGGACCAGCACCGACCATGCCGAAGCAACCCTCAGAACATAGCCAGGAAAACTATGGTTGACATTCCGCTTCTGCTATCGCATATTTATATGTTGGAGACACTTCCGGAAACGAACAAATGCCAAAGCAATGAACCATTGCTAAACCTAGGGTAAAGCAACGTTAAATTAGCGTTAAATCAAGGAGGCTAGAATGCCGGATATGCAATTGGCTTTTGGTGAAGAAGCCCGGGTTAGTCTGATGCGCGGTGTCAACGAATTAGCTAAAGTTGTTGGAGTAACTCTCGGTCCCAGCGGACGGAACGTCTTGTTGGCCCGGATGTGGGCACTGCCTGTGGTATGCAGCGACGGTGTAACCGTCGCTAAAGAGGTAGAATTAGCCGACCCCTACGAAAACATGGGGGCGCAACTAGTCAAAGAGGCCGCCTCCAAGACTAACGACGTAGTCGGTGACGGCACCACCACTTCCGTGGTGCTGGCCCGGGCTATTGTCCGCGATGGGTTCAAAAACGTGGCTGCTGGCGTAAGTGGAATGACTCTCAAATCTGGCATCGACAAGGCGGTCGCCGCTGTAGTCAAGGAAATCGGCCGCATATCAGTTCCGGTAGAGAATCGGCAACAGGTCGCTAGAGTCGCCGCACTTTCAGCCCATGAAGAAACCATTGCCGAGTTGATCGCGGACGCCATGGACAAAGTAGGCCGAGAGGGCGTGATCACCATTGAAGAGTCCAAAAGCCTGAACGACGAACTTGAAATCGTCGAAGGCATGCGCTTGGACCGCGGTTATCTGTCGCCCCACTTTGTGACCGACGCACAGCGCATGGAAGTGATACTGGAACAACCCTATATTTTAATAACCGACCAGAAACTCAGCGCTGCCAAAGACATAGTGCCGACTCTAGAAAAGGTAATTGAAGGCGGCCGGCGTCCGTTGGTCATCATTGCAGAGGACGTCGACGGAGAAGCCCTCGCAACGCTGGTTGTCAACAAACTGCGGGGCACCACTGACTGCGTAGCCATCAAGGCCCCGGGTTTTGGGGACCGCCGCAAGGCCCTCCTTGAAGACATGGCCATAATGACCGGCGGCACTGTGATTAGTAACGACACTGGCCTGAGCCTCGATTCGGTTGAGCTTTCCCACCTGGGTTCTGCCCGCCGGTTGATCTCAATGAAGGACGAAACCACCATTATCGAAGGCAGCGGTTCGGAAGAAGATATTCACGGCAGAATCGAACAGCTCCGAGTTCAAATAGAGAACACTACCTCGGACTATGACCGGGAGAAGTTGCAGGAGCGGTTGGCGGCAATGGCCGGCGGGGTAGCCGTAATCAAGGTAGGAGCAGCCACCGAGCCGGAACTAAACGAGCGTAAATCCCGAACTGAGGACGCTTTATCTGCCACTAGGGCAGCCGTGGAAGAGGGTATAGTCCCCGGCGGAGGAGTAACTCTGATTCGAGCGGAGAATGTTGTGATAGATTTGGAGAAACAACTGACCGGCGACGAAGCGCTGGGTGCTCGAATCGTCAGAAATTCCCTTAGCGCGCCCCTGCTACTCATTTCCCAGAATGCCGGACATCCCGGCGAAGTGGTTCTGGAGCACGTGCGCAATGGCGAGGGAGACTATGGATTTGACGCTGACTTGGGAGAATACTCGAACCTGATCCAGCAGGGGATCATCGACCCGGCCAAAGTGACTAGGTCCGCCCTGCAAAATGCGGGCAGCGTAGCCGGCATGATCTTGACCACTCAGGCGGTGGTTAGCGAGATTCCCAAGTTCGTGCCGTTACCGGCAGACATCCAGGATTTCATGCACGACTAGCCAATGTGAGAGTCAAGCCAGGCAATCCGGCCCGGAGCGTTCTGATGTAGAATATGCTCCGGGTCATTAATTTTCGGCGGTGACGGGCGATGAGCGGAGAGGTATTGGGGCGGGAGTCCATTGTTGAACTAATGCAACTGACACCCCCGCTAATCGCGGGTTTTCTTTCCTTGCCGGACCAACTTCAACCCAACGGCTTCGACCTGACACTAAACGAAGTCAGCGAACTGCTTACGCCAGGCAGCATGGGACAGAATTCGGAACAACGATCGGTCTCGGGCACCCAGCGGTTGGAGTTCGACCAGGACGGATGGCTCCACCTGGCGGCTGGTTCATATCTGATTACTTTGAATGAAGTCGTCGCCCTACCCCTCGACGTGATGGCCCTTGGTCGCCCCCGGTCTAGCCTACTACGCAGCGGCGTAAGCATCCATACCGCGGTGTGGGACGCTGGGTATAGGGGGAGGTCACAAGCGTTGCTGGTGGTTTACCATCCGGCAGGCTACAGGGTACAGCAAGACGCACGATTAATGCAGTTGGTATTCTGGCGTCTCGGCAGCACCGTTGAGCAGGGATATCAGGGTAAATACCAGGGCGAGAACCTCCAACATTCGGATGGCTGAATATCACACCATCGATGCCCGACATTGAAACCGTTGTTAAGCGATACGCCAGAGAACTGGGCTTTGACCTGGTACGAATAACGTCGGCGGAGCAATTTGCCGAGGACAGGGCAGTGGCTTTGGACCGCATCAAATCCGGATTGATGGATGGCCTACCCTGGTACAACGAAAACCGAGTCAAGCGAGGCACTAACCCGCAAGAACTTCTCCCAGAAGCTCGCTCCATTATCTGCCTCGGCCTCAACTATTTTCAAGAAGAAGGCCCCGAAACCAGTTTCGGGGCAAACAGCAATAGGCCCAAAGGTAAAGTTGCGCGTTACGCCCGTGGGCGCGATTATCACAAGGTGATCAAGCAACGGATGCGGCAGTATGTAGCTGGCCTTTCTGAGCGATTGGGCAGTGCCGTTACCGCTCGATGGTATGTAGACGACGGGCCGATGTTGGACCGAGCCGCCGCCAAACGTTCTGGACTGGGCTGGTTCGGCAAAAACACCAACATCTTAACTCCCGAACTGGGTTCCTGGGTATTTCTTGGCCAGATTATCACCGACCTGGACTTGGAACCCGACACCCCATTAAAAAAGACCTGCGGTAGCTGCGTGCTGTGCATCAAAGCCTGTCCCACCGGAGCAATCATCGCGCCTTACGTCATCGACAATACCCGTTGTATCTCCCACCTGACTATCGAAAATCGAGGGCCAATACCATTAGAACTACGACATCAGATGCTGGACTGGGTCTTTGGCTGTGACATCTGCCAGGAAGTCTGCCCGGTGAACCGCAAAGCCACCGCGAACCAAGAACACGGCTTCCAGAGGAAGGAGCTTGGCCTAATTGACCTGGAAGAGCTACTGCAATTGTCCGAGGAGCAATTTCAGCAAAGGTTCCAAGGGACGCCCATAATGCGGGCCAAACGGGTAGGACTGAAGCGCAATGTCTGCGTGGCCCTAGGCAATCTCAAAAACCCGGTGGCGATACCTGTCCTGGAGCAGGCCCTGACTGAAGAGGAACCACTAGTGAGATGCCACGCAGCCTGGGCATTGGGTCAAATTGGTGGGCCGCAGGCCAACTCGGTACTCCGCCATGCGGCTACCGCCGAGCCAGACCCCCAAGTCATCACTGAGGTCGCAGCGGCATTATCCGAACTGGAGAAAGCTACCCGTAAGTCTGGTTAGCGTGTTGGGCTTCCGGTTGTTTTACCAGCGCCACCGTTGGACGCCGCTTTTTGCCCGTTTCGATTGGAGCCACCGCTTCGATTACGGCGCGGCCGGGACTTAAGTTTTTCCGGGAGAGGTTCCTGGGGCGGGACATAGTCGAGGCCTAAAGACAGCTTCTTCATTTCCTCTTCAATAATGAAAAAGTCGTTTTTCGGTAGCAGATGCAAATTCCCCTGGAACGCCATGTACCAATTCTCCGGCGGCCAGCGTCGGATATAATCCAAGCGGTGGGCCAGCAGTCCAGCCTGAATGTATTGAGGCTCTTCCAGCACCACTTCGGGTTTAATGTCAATACGGTACAACCAGGTGGCGCTTCCCTCGTTTTGCCAGACTATGGTCTGCTCTTCCCGATAGGTTGAGGTCAGCGTAGCGGTCGCTGTGAAGCACCGAATGCCCGTCACGTAATAGAGCAACCTATCACCCGGTTCCACTCGCTGGACTTTGCGACGATACTCGGATTTCAGGCCTTGCGTGGTGAAATCCAGGTTTTTAGTAATGTTAAAGTTGTCTTGATTACAGACAACCATCCAGAAGTTGCGGGGCATCCTCACCTCTGAGAGCGGCACACGACGTTAATACCGGTTAATGACGATTATGACCACTGGCATCTTACACATTTACATTTTAACAATAAGCCCGGCCTAATGTAACCTCACCTCTCGCCACCTTGAGACCGGTTATTGCTTGAAGGTGGCGTATATTTGCTCTAGTTCTATTAGGAGGACTAAGGTATGGGCAAGGTATCAGCCCAAAGGTACTACCAAATAATCCTAACCTTCTCCCATCAGGACAGGAGGAATTCTACGTAGTTTTCCAACTCCATATCATGTCTCTTTCGGGCCTGGGATAGTTGGAGCCTATATGTCGGCGGTTACCCACAAATGGCTCAGCAGGACCAACTCGACCAACATAGACCGCACACACGTTGTCGTATCTACGGGATTGTTGTAATATCAGGCAGGCTCAACAGCGACAAGATCGACCTCACTAGCCTGCCCAACAAGAGCGGCCAATCGCCGGTGGTTGACCCTAAATATTAATACTAAGATAGATACTAGGAGTGGAGAGAGAGTAGATGTCAACCAGCACTTCCAGACAGCGGGAGATCGCAATCGTCGGGGTAGCCGAATCAGACGTTATGGGAACCGTCCCAAACAAATCGTCGCTACAACATCACGCCGAAGCCGCCTATAACGCATTGGAAGACGCAGGTCTGGCCAAGAGTGACATTAACGGTTTGCTCACTGCTGGATTTTCAACGCTTGCCACCGCTGAATACCTGGGAATTCAACCCGCCTTCACCGACAACACCTCTGTGGGCGGCTCATCCTTCGTGATTCACATTGCCCACGCTGCTGCCGCGATTAGGGCCGGCTACTGCGACACAGTGTTGATCACTCACGGACAAGCCGGGCGGTCCACTCGCGCCAGAGTGCCGGTCGACCCCAACCTACCGGTGGCTCAGTACGAAGCGCCCTATGGCTTGGTCGGACAACCCATCAACTACTCGATGGCCTGCACCCGCTACATGCATGAATTCGGCGAAGAAAGGACCCGCCAGGCCATGGCCGAAATCGCCGTCTCAACCCGCAAATGGGCCAATCTTAACCCCAAGGCCGCGATGCACGACACTCCAATGTCTTTTGACGAATATCACGACTCGCGATGGGTGTCTTGGCCCTTCCATCTGTTCGATTGCTGTCTGGTCACTGACTCAGGTGCCGCCATAATCGTGACCACCGCAGAGAAGGCAGCCAGTTGTCGCAAACAACCGGTGTGGCTCCTTGGGGCAGCGGAGAGCCACGACCACAACATCATTAGCATGATGCCCAGCTTTACCTCGCTCATCGCCCGAGAAACCGGACCCAAGGCAATGGGCCGAGCCGGAATCAAACATGATGACATAGACCTAACCATGATTTACGACTCGTTTACCTACACGGTGATGCTGACTCTGGAGGGACTAGGTTTCTGCAAACCCGGCGAGGCCCCTGATTTTGTGGCCAACCAGCGCACCGCCCCGGGCGGAGACTTTGCGCTGAACACCAACGGCGGCGGTCTCTCCTACACCCATCCCGGCATGTACGGCAGTTTTTTGCTGGTGGAGGCAGTACGTCAGTTGCGCGGCGAGTGCGGAGAGCGGCAGGTGAAGCACCAGGCCGACCCTACTCAAAACGCTAAGCTGGCCATAGTCAATGGCACCGGCGGGTCATTGTCTTCAACTGGCACCGTGGTATTGGCGACCGACTAGGGTCACCGGGGTATAATAGACTCATGGATATTGCAATTATTGGTCTGGCCCAAAGCGGCAAAACCACCGTTTTTAACGCCCTGACCCAAGGCACTGCCCAGGCCACCGGATCAGCGGGTGGCATGTCTGAGATGCACATCGGCGTGGTCAAAGTACCCGACCCGAGGTTGGGTGTTTTGGCTGGAATGTACAATCCCCGGAAAGTAATTCCGGCGGAGATTAAATACTGGGATGTACCCGGCGCGGATCATGATGGCAAGTCTCAAGGAATTACCGGACGCCACCGCAACGTGCTTCAAGCCGCCGACGCTTTTCTCCTGGTAGTGCGTGCGTTCGAAAATCCATCGGTTCCGAACCCGATGGACACCGTAGACCCGGCCCGGGATCTGGAAACCATGCTGAGCGAGATATTCTTCGCCGATCTTGAAGTGATGGAGCGGGCCGTTGAACGTCTACCGGATTCGATCATGAAGGCCAAACCAGAAGAAAGAGCAATGGCGGGCCGCCACTTGGAAGCGGTTCAGAAAGTAAAAGCCAGCCTGGAGTCGGGTACTCCCGTGCGCCAGCAACAACTTACTGAGTCCGAGCACTCCATCATGGTCAACTACCAGCCTCTGACCGGGAAGCCGATTATTGTGGCCTTCAACACCAACGAGTCAAACCCCGATTTTTCACCCGACCAGTCGGATTTGCCAGCAAGCGCCAGATCAGACTTGGGTTTCGTCAGCCTGTCGGCCAAAGTAGAGGCTGAACTTGCTATGATGCCACCTGGAGAGGAAGCTGAGTTTCGACAGGATCTGGGTCTGGGCGAATCGGCTCTATCGCAGGTGATTCGGGCCAGCTATCAGACAGTGGGCCTGGTGTCTTTTCTCACTGTGGGGGAAGATGAAGTTCGGGCCTGGAGCGTCAAAAAAGACCTGCCCGCCCAGGAAGCTGCGGGCACCATTCACACAGACTTCACGCGAGGCTTTATCCGCGCTGAGGTGATCCCTTACGAAGATCTTACCCGTTGCGGGAGCCTGGCCCAGGGTCGCAAAGAAGGCGTTTTGCGGTCGGAAGGTAAGACCTACCCAGTCAAAGATGGCGACGTGATCCATTTCCTTATAAACGTATAAATAGCCAGCTTTCGTACGATCCAGATTACGTTAAATGCTGACTAACCCATGCTGAACATCCGCACCTTCATACCATCAGATGCCATGGCGGTTCACCATCTCTTCGCCCAAGGCCAGTTGGATTTCGCTCAGGGCACCAACTTGGAAGAGCCGGTTAGGACGTACATCAACCGTTCCCTATCGGACGACCTGTCCGACATACCAGCACATTACCAGAACCAACCTGAGAACAACTTCTGGGTGGCTGATCTTTCAGGCCAGACTAAGGGCATGGTCGGCATCCAAAAACGCAGCGATGAAGAAGCCGAACTGCGGCGTATGAGCGTGGCCGGCGACGCGCGCAGACAGGGAATTGGCTGGAAACTGCTGGAGACCGTCGAGGAATTTTGCCAGGAACAGGGTTACTCCCAAATATTTCTAACCACCGTATCCCAGCTTGTACCGGCTATCACAATGTACCAGAAATACGGATTTGAGGTAACAGGCTTGGAGAAATACGGCATCATGTCGGTGCACAGCTATCTGAAGAAGCTGTAGTATCTAGTAATAGTTGAATCCAAAAAAGCCCGCTCTAGTCGCGCTGCGAAAGGCTAGTGGCTAGAAAATAGTGTGTTTCGAACCCTTTGCTGGATCCCGGATCATACTGTTATGACCAGAAACAATCTGAACCACTACCAGATGCGGTCCAGGAGGGAAATACCGCTTTTAAACCATGGGGTTCTTTCGTGAAGCGTACTTCGATAGGCTCAGGGTGAGCGGACTTCATCCTTTAGTTGTTATTAGTGTAGAGCAGATTGCGCCCGCGCGTGGTGAGCTTGTCGAACCACTAATAACCTGGGCCACATTTAGATAGTATTGGTGTAGGCAGATTGCCGCGATCACTGTTTCTGGCCGGTCGGCTTGGCAAAGCTCAACTCATGACCGTCTGGGTCGTATACATGAAAATAGCGCTCTCGCCAAGGTGCATCCTCAGGCGCCATAGTCGGAAGCACCCCTGCCTCTATTAACCGCTGGTAAAGCAAGTCCACATCGTCGACGTAGAATATTACGCGTCCCCACCAACTCCAGGAGGCCTCAGTTGACAAAATCAGGTTCAGATACCCCTCGCCCAACCTGAAGCTGGTAAAGTCGACATCTGGTCCTCCGTAGAGCATGGGCAATTCCAGTATGCCCTGATAGAAGTCCACTGAACGGGACATGTCGCGAACAGCCAGTGTGACGGCGCTGATGCTCTGAACGGTCATTTTAATTCGATCAAAAGAGCGACGTTAGTAGGATTTGAATAGCTCTCCCCATTCAGTCTCGAGAGCAGCCTGAATTCGACGACGCCCGTGGGTTTTCAACCAGTAGCCGTTGTGGTACAGATTGGAAGCTATGAAGGACCATCCGGCTATGGGACTGCGGAGCAGCATATTTTCTAGGAACTTTAATGGCCCCCAATAGATCAGTTTCTGACCTCGGCTGGCAAACGTATTTTCTGAGCCGCTGAAGCCCCAATTCACGTTGCTAATGTCCTCGCCAACCACATCGATTTGCGAAATGTCCCCGCAGCCCAACCCGCGCTCGTGGGCTAGACGGATGAACTTGATGCTCATGGGGTCGAACCCCATCATATAGGCTGCCACCGCATCAATCGCTACCTGGTCCGCACTGGCTAGAATTCGGTCTTTGATATGCCAGCGCATCGCCCTTGGGCCAGGACCGTCACCGGCAAATGTACCATCCATCACCGCAAAAATACCGGGATGAATCTCTTGCTGGATTGCGAGCAAGTCGACTAAAGTTTCGTGGATCACCGAATGAGTCCAGTGCCGTTTTCGGTGTAACAGGCCCCCGAAGGCGTTTTTCATCGCGCCGGTCATGGTGGTAAAGACATGAGTCTTCATGGTCGGCAGGTGGATAATATTCTTTCCCTCAAATAGTTCAGGAATCTGGATGCCCTCAGGGAAGATGTCATCCAGGACAAGCATTTTGGCCTTGGGTTTGTAGTCCACCCAAACATTGGGCGGGGTATCCAGATGAACGTTAGGCAAGTGGTACCGGTCATGCACCACTTTATGCTTGTTGTTGACTTCACCCTCGAAGGAATCAACCACCACCGTACCGTTATGGGCGGCGATTAAGTCCTGATGGCCCAGCTTCTGCAAGGACTGAATCACTCCATCCAACTGCCAAGGCGAAGTGGAGCAAGCCGGATACCAGTGCTGCCAGGAAATGTTTATTTTCAGTAAAGTGGCCAGTTCTGGACTCATATATTGTTCGACACCGGCCATTAGCATAGCCTGATCAATGTCGTGCAACACTGTCTGGGGTCTGGTCGCCACCACCGAGACCACCGGTTTGCCAGTGGCCAGTCCTTGAATCGTGGCATCAGAATCTGAATGCCTTGTAATCGAGTTATCGCCATTGGACATTAAATATCACTCCCGGGTGTCTGAGAAAACCATGGGCTCAGCTATTTAACCCCAGCACCAATATTGTTGTTCCAATCCAGCCAAGCACTGTGATAAGGAACGGCGCATCCCGAGTGAGCAACCGCTCAGGATATTCGGCTTCCTGGCTAGTGTTCAACAGATACAGATAGCGGAATAGACCGAACACTACAAAGGGAACAGTCAACAACATAGTTTGATTATCGGGCAGGTTCTTTGCTTCTACCGCGTACAGAGTATAACTCACCAATGCCGCCGTTGCTGAGATACCGAGTAGCTGACCCATAAATGGCTCGGCATAACTGCGGAGCACAGGCCGCTGCCGAACGATTTCTGATCCAGCCAAACGAACTTCTGCGTAGCGCCGTCCCAAAACAATAAACATTGCTCCAGTTGCGGTTACGATATACAACCAAGGCGAGGGCACTACCCCAACTGCAACTGCTCCCGCCCCCGCCCTAATGACGTAGCCGCTGGCAACCATCATTATGTCGACTAAAACCAATTTCTTTGCACCCAGTGAGTATGCGACATTGATTCCAACGTATAATATTCCGATGGCGCCTAAAAGCCAGTCCACGTAGAACATCACCGATACGCCAGTCAAGCAGAGTATCGTCATCAAAACAATAGCGATATGGACAGCGACTTTGCCTGATGCGATGACGCGATGCCTCTTACTGGGATGGAGGCGGTCAGATTCGCGATCTAGCAGGTCATTACATAGGTAGACTGAACTGGAGACCAAACAGAAAGCCAAGAACAGTAGCCCTAATCGAAGCAACAGACCCGGAATGGGTTCCGGATTGCTCAGAGACCAAACCTGATTTATGGCGAAAACAACGGGCAGAAACACCAGACCGTTCTTGATCCACTGTTTAGGGCGTAACATTTCCAGGTACGCCATTGGACCTGAGCACAAAGGATCGGCAGTGCCGTTTTTAGCGATGTCGTCCAAATTAGTCATGTTGTGTTGTTAGATTAACCCTGGATTACGGACGGCGATTGCCATTAGCATATCAGGGTATTTCAGTTTCTTTCCTACTCTATTCCCACAGAATGCCTGCGGTTAAGGACTCCCAACGCAATCATACCCAAGCCCACTGCGAGCCCTAGTGGGACCAAGCACACCAACAGAGTCACGGCCGAAGCAACGTCTTTGGCGACTCCAGATTCCTGCAACAAAGCCAGCATAGTGCCTTCGGTTCCAATCAGCCCGCTCGGCAATGTGATTATGGCTCCAGCAATTGTGGCGGAAGCATATATTGGCAATGCCCGAAGGGCCACTATGTCAATATCCAATCCATGCAGGATCAACCCAAATGCCAACCCTCCACCTAACCAGGCCAAGACTCCGAAGCCGATAGCAACTAAGATCGGTTTGGAGGTGTCCAAACTCCGAATCCCTTCTCCCGACACCTGAATTTCATCCCTCCAGATGCGCAATACCGGCAGTTGCAATAGGTGATCATTGTGTTTGGATACCAGCAATCCACTAAGAGCCAGGACTCCAACTAAAGTCCTGAGGATTGATTCCGGCAACAGCGCTAGGCCGACCAGGCCTAGCAAGACTACCGCCACCACGTCGGTGAGCCTTTCCATCAGGACAGCCGGGATTGATGAAGCCATTCTGACCCCGGCACACTGTTCAAAACATACGCTTTTACCAGCTCCCCCACTTGACCCTGGGTGATGGACAATGCTAGACCCGAGAAAACCACTAGAAAACTGAGTTTGAGAGGTACGCCAATTATGAGGATTTTCAGGAAGTAATTCCAGCGCAGGAATCGCAGGAGGCAATTTAAAACTGCGAGCGCGATAGCCGCCGACAGATAAGTGAACGGAAAAGAGTCGATTCGGTGTCCCACGTTTCTGAAATCACCGTTAGGTGCTAGACCAACAAAAACCGCCGCCGCCAAAAACCCCAGCAGCAGCTGTTTACCGCTAGACACTGTCTGATTGGTCCGCCCCGTTAATCTGCGCCGCTAAATAGCCAGCGCCAAATCCGTTGTCGATGTTAACCGACGCCACACCGGGAGCACAACTATTTAACATGCCCAGTAAAGCGGCCAGACCTTCAAAGCTGGCGCCATAACCCACGCTGGTAGGCACCGCAATAATCGGCGCCGACACCAACCCTGCAAGGACTCCGGTAATCGCTGCCTCCATCCCAGCAACCACGACAATTACCCTAGCCTGCCGAATAATTGGCAAAGAGTCCAACAACCGGTGCAGGCCCGCCACCCCAACATCGTTGACTCTCGCCACTTTGCTGCCCATCAATTCGGCAGTGACGGTCGCTTCTTCAGCCACCGGCAAATCCGCCGTCCCAGCGGTCAACACCAAAACTCCATCCCGATGTCCGAGGGTGGCCGAGCCGGGAACAATTATGGCGTTGGCTAGTTGATTATAAGTGGCTTCCCGAGCGCGTTGCGCCACCAGATGGTATGCCTCAACATTGGTCCTAGTAACCAGTACCGAATGCCCGTGGCCGGACAATGAAGACACGATATCCGCTACCTGGACCGGAGTTTTACCTTGCCCCAAAACCACTTCGGGGAATCCAGTACGCAAGGGACGATGATGATCTACTTTGGCGAAATCCAAGTCTTGGTAAGGAAAGTCACGTAGAATTTGGAGGACACCATGAACGCTCTGCTTACCATCTCTCAGATCTATCAGATGTTGGCGAATATCAGAGGATTGCATTATCCGATCCCAAAATTAAAATTTTGCGGCATTGAGCCCTTCGCCTGGCTCAATTCGAGACAGGAGAATCAACGCTCGTTATGTGCCGGTCAAACCGCATGCCTTGGCAACAGCTGCCCTTGGGTTTATATTCAATTTAGTGACAGTTTGGCGTTATTAGCGAGAAATCTCCAAGCTTGCGGTGTAGAGGTCTAGAAATGTTAGTCAGGTTGAACAATCGGTGTCAAGG
>Ga0310342_100002125_pt1 | contig 12680 bp, 19 predicted proteins | sample S15DNA20500_MG_FD_206155 | JGI IMG/M metagenome (GOLD analysis project Ga0310342, IMG submission 206155) | Marine microbial communities from station ALOHA, North Pacific Subtropical Gyre - S1503-DNA-20-500_MG | ecosystem: Environmental > Aquatic > Marine > Oceanic | place: Pacific Ocean: North... | reverse complement strand
GCGAAGGATCGCTCAGCCTACGCCCGCTCCGCTAACACTAGGGCAGAGCGCGATAACACCCCTGCTGATTGTCAGATCAGGGAAGCGATCCCCCAAGAGGACCGTCGCTCTAAGTAACGGGGGATAACTCACATCAGGGGGCAGTCGGGTTGGAGGCCCGGCTGTCCCCATATCTCCTGCTCCGAAAAAAATTTCCGCCCGCTTCGCGGGCGAATCTAACTGCGGGAACTCCCGCGAAAGGCACATTATGACCATTCTTCAAAGTCGTTGCCAGTGCAAGCAGTGTCAGGCAAAGCATAAAGCCGAGTTCGATCAAGCTTACAACGAGTATCTAGAGGCCGTTGAACAGCAGATTGCCGAGAAACACGATCGCTTCCGTCCCACACCTGCAGGAGAAACGACATGACTACAAGTAAACTCAGCGAGCCCAGCGCATCAGCTTACTACGCGATGCTTCGAGTCATCAAGGAGTTCGAATCCACCTTAAGCACCATGAAAAAGTGGCGCAATGACCAAGAACTAAACGAGATCCGCCTCGTACACCCTTGTGACATTGATGAGTTGATCCACCATTTCGACCACACTACCAAGGCTCTCCAAGGGATCCGGAGTTCCGATTCCACTTCCTACGACGGTAACAGGATGCACGTCAACAAACAAAAGCTATAACCGCACCGGGGGCAACCGGCGAAACAGCATCGCCCGGTTGCCCCCATCTTTTTTGTGAATCCTCATACGCTCCGAGCAACAAACAACAACGACATTGATCTCCGCTAAACGCTCCGAGCTTTTGTCCCCCGCCATCCACACCCGACAGCGCGCTCGACGAACTGCTGTCGAGACACCCTGTCCTCCCCTAAACTGCCTATGGAGCTTCGCGCTATTCTTGATTAACTACCTATGGAGTTCGCTAATCGCTCACGCTTTATTTTCTATGGAGCTTCGCGCTATTCTTGATTCCCCACCACCCCGCCCACCCCACCACCCCCACCACCCCACCCACCCCACCCCCCCCCAGTCCGCGTCGAGGTACGGGCGTTCAGCGATATGAGGGGAAATTTTCCCCCCTCCTGCTCACCAGCCCCCTATTTGCTGACTACCTAACAGTCGAGGCTATTTTTTTGGGGGGTTGGCCGAGGTACGGGCGTCCGGGGTTAGTTCAAAGTATGAGGGGAAATTTTCCCCTCTGATTTTTTTAACCAAGTTCACAACGCCCTACTAACACTGATATCAGGCGTCGATAGCAAACAACGTGCCTAGCTTCTCCATCAACTCCTTCTCTACATCTTCCGGCGATCTCTGTTCAAACGTGACGTGCGTGGACTCATCGAACAGCCCTCCGGTTTTACCTAGGAGTTCCAACGCTCTGACTCTGGTGGCGGCGGGGTTCCTATCGTTGAGTGCCTCGTCCTGCAATCGTTGGATGATCCATTCGTTGCTGAGCTTCTGGTGTGCCTCCTCCGCTACCTTGTTCTTGGCACGGAGTGATTCGATGAACCCCTTGACCTTCTCGTTCTTGGCCAATCGTGATGCGGAATTCCACACCACCTGATCGTTCATCTTCGACGCATTGTACGCCTTGCGATACGCATCCGTGAAGTTGTCGCCATCCACCACGAACCCGGCGAAGGCGGCTTGCTTCGGACTAACACCATTACGATTAGGCATGACAACAACTTTAGCATTAGGATCTGCATCAGTCAACGGGCATACGAACATCGTATGGGGTCAGCTAGACCTTGAATAAAGATTGCAATTCCGTTATATTTATACATGTGAAAAAGTGTACATAGCAGGTAAAAAGGGGGGAAAATTTCCCCTCAAAAAAAAGAGGGGAAAATTTCCCCTCACAATGCAGAACCTGAGACAGGAGAAAACTACAGATGCTCCTACCGGGAATGGTTGCCGAGGTCATGGCATACGTTCCCCGATGCGCCGAGCAGGTTGACTACCGAATTTATATCCTCGCTCTGCACAGCACCACGGTGAAGGAAGCCCACAAGTGGCTTCAAAGAATTGAAGATCGCTTGCCGATACCGTTGGTCGAGCCGTGGAAAGTGGATAAGAACAGTCAACAGAAAGTTCTCGTCGCAATGAGCCAGTATTCCAAGGGTCACACGCACCCGTCGGATCTGGATCACCGGGAAACGGAGCCGTCACGAGATGTGATGGAGTTCAGTGAAGCTCCCCGCAAACCGAAACAAATACGGGTTCGTCACAAGGGACCACGACGTTTACCCCCAAAATATGTTTGCCCCCACTGCGGGCGGGATACCCGCCATGCAGGTACACATCGTGATTGTGAGGTAGAGTAAACTAAAAACCGAGGGGAAATTTTCCCCTCACAAAGAAGGGAGTGCAGTGATGGCCCTAGCTATCAAGATGCTAAAAGTAGTGCCACCGGATAACGCCAAATCCTACGACGAAGCCAAGAGCAAGCTCCATGAATTGGGGATCAACGACCTGTGTGAGAATTCAACCCACACGAAACTCTTTCCAGTTGCCGACGAGAATGGGGAGCTTCGTTGGGCCGTACTCGTTGAGCATCTGATCACCTCATAAAAACCTGGGACCGATAATAAATATATTTTGTGTAGCACGTCGCCCGAGGGGAAATTTTCCCCTCACAAAGAAGAGGAGGAGGAGATCGCATGGCTTATCAATTGCAAGGTGGACATACGATCATCGACGGCAAGAAACGGAAAGAAATTAATCAGCTTCTGGCCAAGTACAGTCCGCTAGAGGCTGAGCCGGGGGAGAAGATTTCTCCCGTTGGAATGTGTCCCAACTGCGGAAGCAAGGATAACATGAATGACGAGATAGAAACATACTTTGATGTCCCTTGGTTGCATATGCACTGGGAGTGTGGCAACACCATCGAATGTGGCACAACTTGGACCGATCAATTCGCCCTCACCTACCGTTCTACACAACATCCACGTCACACGGGAGACACCATGACCGACACGACATCACGCAACCGCAGGGAAGATCGGCTGACTGAGTACAGCAGAGAGAGACTCGACGGGATGATAGACCGCATCTCCGAGTCGAGGAACCCCGATCAGATAGCTCATATCTTGAGGTACGAAGTTAAGAACCTTGTCCATGACTACGACCTGCCCGACGAGGCGGAATAAAAACCTGAACCGATAATAAATATATTTTTGTAGTCGCAGCACGTAGCAGCCAGCACCCACGAGGGGAGAAAATTTCTCCCCCGCAACGCAGGGAGGATAGCAATATGTACTGGGCTTTAACAGAAGTTCTGCTATTAGGTATCATTGGTTTCCAATTTTTGATTCACGTAACGCTGTGGTGGTGGATGTACCAAGCGTTCTCGCGTGAGATTGGGGAACTGAAAGCCAAAATTGAACCCACGGAATATTGAGCCGATGTCTCTATCGAATAAGGAACTGCTGGAAAGAGAAAGAGAACTTTCTTTTCAGCGTAAAAGAAATCTCACCAAAATAATCTTTAAGCTTAGCGGTGCCATCCGCACGTATGCTCACTTCGAAGATCCGTCGATCCTGTTGCAGGAAGTCGGATGGGAAGCAGTCGAATGGCAACGGGGAACAGCACGTTTTCCAAAGCAGGGAAAGAACAAGAGGATGATGTTGCAGTAGAAGTAAAAACCAGAGGGGAAAATTTCCCCCTCACAACGGAGGTGCCACATGAAAGATGTCTCTGATGAGAAGTTCTTGGAGTTGATCGTCAACACCAAGGTCGATCCGGAACCACGAACCCCGCCTCCACCTGCTCGCTCAATACGAGGTGAGATATTGAGAGGTGGCGAGTTGGCTTTGGCACGTTGGAAAATTCGCAAAGCGTGGGGAGGATAGGACTCACGGTATTTCAGGTGGCCAAAGGAAACTTTTAATAAATCAATAACCGGGGGGAAATTTTCCCCCATAACGTAAGAGGTATGACGCATGGCTGATGACGAACGCAACAAAGATATTGACGAACGTGTGGAAAAAGAGATACGAGAAAATATTTACGAGCGCATAAGAAACGAAAGCATCCAAAGCGACCAAGCGAAAACGATTCGCAGACACGTAGAGCAACAGAAGGAACACGTAGAGCAACAGAAGGAACTGTCTGAGATCATAGAAAAAAATCGTGAGGCGTTGAAAAAGAACATCAAAGAAATTGCTAGATGGAGCGCGGAGTACGACAAGGTTTGCAAGCAACGTGATGATGCTATCGGGGAGATTATGAGGATTCGTAAAGTAATTTTCCTTGACACCAGTAATAAAGATGAGGACGGCATTGTTTACGGGTACGGAGGCCAATCGCCATCCGACCAGGAAAAATAAAAATAATTCTGAACCCTGGTTCTTTTCGAGTTAACTGAAATAAGAAAAATAAGGAAGAACGATGACTCTTTCCGATTGGATGGTTAAAGATTTCGATGACATCATTGGAGATCTGAAAATTATTTCCGATGATTTGAACTCTTCTAAGAGTTCATGTTGTGACAACTTAGATTGCAAGGGAGTGCAGAGTAACCTCACTATGTTTAATGACGTAGAGGAAGCTCGTCTACATACACGAGTCATCGCAATAATAAAACGAATAGCAAAGACTAAAGAATCTATGTCCAACCTAATACAATCCAGAAGAGGAGTTGACAAATAAGATAACAATAATTAATTTTAGTACAGTTTGGAAAGGGCAAGTCCAACGGGGGGAAAATTTCCCCCATCAAGAGAGGAGCAGTATAATGACAGATATAGAATCTGTTGTTAAGAAAGTGTGCAGTTTGGATGAAGCTGAGTGGATCTGCACCCAAGCGATCAGGGATGGCCTCGTCCCCATCCTCACTGGTCCCAACGGTATTGGCAAATCAGCGTTAGCAAAAAGAATTGCCAGAGAAATGTCCCGGTTTTTCAACAATGGCGAGATGATGGACATCGTGGATATCATCTCTGGCAGACCACGCAAGGGTCAGTACGGAGTCGGAGCCTTCAACTGTTCCGGAATGGACCCGGAAGATTTCGCAATGCCGATGTTCGGCACATCCCATGACGCATACGAAAGACGGGTCACCACTGCGTTGCCGGGAGCAGACGATAGTTGGTTCCAAGGTGGCATGACGATAGATGACATCATGGCGACAGTCGTTCTTGAGGAGATAGGCAAGAAGCCAGAGAACTTCAAGATCTACTCTGAGCTTTTCTTCGAAAGACAACTGGGTACCAACTATAAAGTACCACCCAATGTTTCTTTCATAGGCACCACCAATCGTGCGGAAGATGGTGCGGGTTCGCATGATCTGTTCAACGATATCGTCAACCGTTCGCTTATCCTGCACATAGAAGCCACAGTCGAAGGCTTCTTGAAATACCACAGAGGCGAACTGAACAATTTGATCTTTTCAATAGTCAAGATGTTCAAGGACGATTTCCTGTTCACCCAAGAGGAGGAAGAGGACGGCAAACCGTTCGCCTCACCCAGATCCATCTGGGCAGTTAGCAAGATGTTGAATAGGGGATTGGATTTATCCAATCCGATGACAGAGCCGTACATGCTGGGAACCATAGGACAGAGAGCGACCATTCAACTGTTCGCCGCACACAGGGCGTGGGGTAAGATTCACAATATCGACGCCATGATAGATGATCCCGATGCACACAAGGATCAGATCGAACAAATGAAGAATGACCTGACCGTCAATGGTCAAATGCAGATGTGTGCTATGACCTGCATGTTGGGCAAGCGTCTGAAGAAAGACCCAACTCAGTTCAACAAGACGCTGAAATTCATAAAGAATTTCGGTGAAGAGTTGGAGGTGACATTCGTCTACATCGCAAAGGAAGCAAACCCTGCGGTGAAAAAAGAATCAGCATTTGTAAGACATTACTGCGACAAAAAAGAAGATTTCTATTTCTAGAAATATTTTTATTAAGGCTCGAACCGAGAAGGAAGTAGCATGAGAAAGTGGCAAAGGGAGAAATATTTCTACCCTGTCCACGGCTTGAACCAAGAAGGAGGTATCGTGAAGGAAAACACTGATAAAATTTTCGAGAGTTATATGCTCACATCACTCAGTGTCAGACAGTATGGTCATCTAAAGACGTGTCACGAACTGGCCCAAGCGGGTGCCGATCACACAGGTATAAAACGGGAAAGGGCAAAGGGACAGATAATCCTTTTGGACGAAACGTTGATGCGTGATCTCAGGCGTCCGGTATCCCAAGCTAGGACATTTATGAAAGATATGTGTCCACCGTGGGCTAGTTCACGAACCGACAACAACGGTAGCAGAATCAGTGGTAACAAATATTTACTGAAGCCCAGCGATCTGGACGAATACGAACAAGGAATGTCTAGGTATCGGGAGGATTGGGAGAAAGGATTGGAAAACCGTTTGTTCTCACGATGGAATGATTTGCGAAACGAGGCGGACGTGTACCTGAAAGGCAGATTCCAAGAATACTTTATACCAGTTGAGGATCTACGCAGACATTTCGAATGGCACGTATCGCTTGAACCACTGATGGATGTCTGGAGAATTGAAGAAGACATCAGACTCAAGGCTCCAAAGGAAGTCTTGGACAGGTGCGTAGCCGATGCCAGACGTGAGCAAACCCAGAAGATAGCGAATGTCGTGGGCAATATAGCCGACAAGGTTCTGGCTGAAGCAGGTAGTATCGTAGATGGAATTGATGAGTACGTGTACAACGAAAAGAACAACAAGAAGGGCAACTCTCTGCCCAAGGCACCGGGATGGAGAAAGCTAGAAAAGTTGGCTGATCAGATTGATGATTGGCGCAAGGCATTGGACGATGAAGATCTCAGTGATGTGGCCGATGGGATTCGGGATCTTGTAAGAGATATCGAAGAGATGGGAGACGGTGATCTCGCCAAGGCACGGTCGGTATTGTCCGGTGACGATGACACCAAGCGTCAGGAAGTCAGAAAGAAATTAACCGACATTCAAAAGAGTGCCTCACCCGCGACCAACAAACTGGAGGACTGGCTCAGCGACTGATAAAAATAATTTTAGTTTCGAGTTAAACGTCGAGACCGCATTTCGAAAGAGAGGAAAGAAGTATGACGAGCATACTAACACTCCCTCCACTGTCGCCCGATGAGGTGGAGAAGGTGATCACGCGAGTCAGGAAACAGAGAGTCAAGTTGTATAAACATGACTTAGGTTCCTACACATTGGTGGGTGGATTGCCCATCGTGGCAAGCACCAAGATCAAGACATTCGCAACAGATGGAAAAAAGATCCTAGTCAACGCACGTTATGCGAACAATCTACCGGACTTGCATATACGTGGCATCACGATCCACGAAGCCAATCACGTTGGAAAGTTACATCATCTTCGCCGTCCCTCGTGGTGCCATCCACAGCTATGGAATATGGCCACGGATTATCTAATCAACGGTGTAGTAATGAGAAGTCGCAACTACGGTATTCATTTTACATTACCGGATAATCTTTTATGGGATGACTTCTACTCCAACTGTGATTGGGGAGCCGAAAGAATAGCCCGTGATATGCTAGACAAGGGATGGAAACCTCCTCCTCCAAAGGGGAAGCCACCACCGGGTGGTGGTGGTGAACCGGAGGATGATGAATGTACTGGAGGTGGTGAGCCGGGAGAAAGCGAACCGGAGGACAATGGTTGTGGCGAGATCTTGGACGCTCCCGAATGCCATGACGATTACGCCGGGAATTCTAGCGTGGAAGAGGAAGTGAAGAAGGTCAGAGATCGTGTGGCAGATAGTGCCTTGCTTGAGAAAGCCATGGGTCAGGGGAAGGGAGGAACCTGCACTGAAATCGTAGACTCAGGTGGCAACCTCGCATCGCCGGAATGCATCCAACAATTTCTGAAGAAGCATTATTCGTCCACCCGTAGCTATCGGCGTCCGAACAGAAGGTTTCTCCACAAAAAGATATATCTGCCCAGTAAAAATAAAACGGCTTCGGTACTTTATAAGGTGATAGATTCTTCGGCGTCCATGGGGCGACGAGAGTTTGAGTCTGCACGGGCAAACACGATACACTTCGCTAGGGTGCTTGGCGTGGAGATAATTCGGATAGCATATGTAGATACCTACATACATATGAATCCAATAACCAATACTCCATGGTATGAGATAGACTTGAAGAATGGCACCGGACTAGAAGCACTGAAGCTGAACGTGTACGGAGGAGGAGGCACGAGCTTCGATCCAATCTTCGATTACTTGGAAGAAACCAAGGAAGATGTTGGTGCCCTCATCTACTTCACCGATGGCTTTGGCTCCGTGAAAATGAGGAAGCCCGCCTTCCCGGTGCTATGGGTCACAACGGGTGTCGCACCGACCTTCGTAAATGAGAAGGGCAGACACACCGCACCCTTTGGAATAGTGAAACGCATATGAGAACCAATGAAGCCAAGCGAACGAGAGACAAGGCACTGAAGGATGCCAAAAACCATGGCCATGACGTGGCCCTCATCTCCAAGGGTGGGGCATTGGAATTGTATGGATGTTACAACTGCAATGACGTTATGGATATCTGGGATTCACCCGCAATAGTGAATGGCCCGTTGCCACACAGGGCATGTACGGGTATCCCCAGAAAACGGAGATCTTTCCCGTCGCTGCTGCGGCGGGCAGCATCAAAATATTTTTTAACCTGGGTTAAAACTATTAAAACTTTTATTACAAACCTCAAGGAGGGGGCATGAAGACCTACGAAGTCACGTACACTTGGGAAGGCACACTAGAAGTTGAGGCAAAAAACGAGGAGGAAGCTCTGAATAAAATCGAATATATTATTAGCAAAGGAAGCGCACCGGGGAATCTATTTTCTACGAGTGACGAAAGAATTGAGGTAACAAATGAAAACTGAAGTTAATCACCCACGCAGAGAACTTGTGGAAAAGATTTTGGAAAAGGTTGAGAGGCATGGTGCGCTCCAAGAACTGAAAAGTGTGGAGCTTCGAAGCATATATCCAACCAAGGAGGGCAAGATCAAGGCAGAAAAACTGAGCGAGGAAGCTAAAGAAACTTTAACTGATATTGAAAATACTTTGTACATGGTTTTGGATGAAGCCTACGATGAGGGGAAAGAGCAATGAGAACGACAATCAGACTGAGAATTGATACAGAATCTATAAGTTCTCCCGTTAAAGAAGAGGTACGTTCTATCTTGGATAATATTTACTGGCCCGATGTGATCAAAGAAAAAATCACAGAGATTTCTCTGAGAAATTTTGGTTACCAGCAGGAATGGGACGACGAGATAGAAAATCTTGATGTACAAACATTGGTTTAATGCAAATGACTAGAAAACATTTTAGAGCTATCGCGAAGTTGCTGAAAGAACATTATCCGGGGGTGGATGCCACCCCCACGTACACCGTACCAGCACTATACTCTTGGGTAGAACTTGTCAGATCTGTTGCTGATATGTGTGCCGAAACGAATCCCCGTTTCGACAGAGAGCGGTTCATCACCGCCTGTTATCCCGATCCCAGCTAAAGGAAATAAAATGTTTAGCTCAAAGACAACAATGAAGGAGCAGTTAGAACGAACTCACGAACAAAATATTGCTCTCAGGGGAGCATTGATCACACTAACAAAACTGGCCAATTCCTACATGGAAGTGGTAGAGAAAGTAACGACAGCAACAGCAGATACTTTGATGGAATTAGATGGCGAACCTGCTGAGTTTATAATGGATGACAAGGAAAAGAATTAGTCGAGCAACCTGGGGCGCTGGGCAGCCCAAAAAATAGTTTTATTACCGGGTAAATTTTTTACGAGGAGGACGCACCCATGGAACGTATCGGGCATAGCTTCAGTTTTTGTATCGGAGACATCGTGGATTTCGACATGGACATGGATGATATCGTGTCCATCCATGCTCAAACCATGATCCGTACAGTCCATGAGCTAGAAGAAGTTGTTGAGAGATACTATGAAAACACTTGGAAACATAGGTATGGAAAATACAGTCTCATCAAAGATGAGGATTCCGGAAAGGTAGATATGGTGAAGTCTGACAGGGTCGCTCCACCAATCGACAAGTATTGGGAAGTTGTCAACCAACTGCTGTTCTCTAACAAGATTTATCAATGTCGATTACATGAACGACACGTAAAGGATCAAACAAAAGTCCCATATATACCGGGAATCTACGATAATAGCTGTAGGTTTCAGCCTCACTCATCCGTCCTTCTGGAGGGACACTGGGAAAGCTTAGAAGAATACAACCTTAGGCGTGATAAGGCGTTGATGGATTTCTTGGGGGATTTCTACGAGTCTACGGATGAGTACCGAGTAGAGGGCTATCGGGAAAAGAGGTGGCGGGAAGAAGGGTATGAGTATGACGACATTGGATTCTAGAGAAAACAAAAACCCCTGAGGATCGTTGGGCAAGAACGACCGTCAGGGGAAGAGCGCAGGAGGCATGATCCCAACGCTTTTTTTAACACACCCACTGTAAAAGAGAGGAGTCGATCACAGTAAACAGAAGATAAGATCTCATCCGGCTTTCGTCTAGTCCAGCTTAAAACTTTAACCAAAAATATTTTTATGTAGCAGTAGGTTTCAACTTGAGAGAGGAGTAGTAAAATGGATGTACGAATCGCAGTAACAATCGAAGGTATGTCTCCGTTGCTGATGAACAGGTTTCAGTTACCGGAAATTGAGGACAAGGAAAAGAGCGGTGGAAAGGTCAACGCTCATCCTCGCAATGAAACGCCCCGTGACACGGCGACGAAGTGCCTGTATCTGGATGAGGGCGGCACGATAGTAATGCCGGGGGTGAATCTCTTCGCAAGCATCATGCAAGCAGGGATATATTTTAAGGACGGGAAGAGGCAGTGGAGTACGGGTTCCGGCTCACACCTGCCGGGAGTATGCGGGATCGAAGAGATCCACGTACCCATCATCCATAAAAATTGGGAGGTCGATAGCCGTCCCGTAAAAATACCTTCTACGGGAGGTCGTATCGTGAGATACCGTCCTCGTTTCGATCAGTGGAAATTAAAATATCACCTGTATTTTGATAAGGATCTGATCGACATGAACGTGCTTCGCAACATCGTGGATGCGGCGGGCAAGAGAGTTGGCCTTGGCGATTTTCGCCCGTCATGCAAGGGTGTGTTCGGCAAGTCCGTGGTTACAAGTTGGAAGAGGTTGAAGAGATAGCAATATCGTAACGTAAGGCATAGTAGCGTGGTCGCGGTCCGGTCCGGTTGGGTCAGGCCCGGTGCGCCACGGTTCGGCAAGGTAGGGCATAGTAGCCCGGCGTGGCGAGGAGCGGCGGGGCTAGGCGTAGCATGGTCGGGCACGGCAAGGCATAGTAGCACGGCGAAGTTCGGCTAGGTTCAGTGTGGTGGTGTTCGGTGGCGCTTGGCGAGGCATAGTAGCTTGGTGAGGCTTGGCTGGGCGGAGCACGGCAGGGCTGGGTGCGGCAGGGCGGGGCAAGGTAAGGCATAGTAGCGCGATATGGTGAGGCAAAGCTAGGTAGGGTTTGGCATGGCCCGGCAAGGTGAGGCCAAGCAACGCAAGGTAAGGCATAGTAGCTAGGCTGGGCTAGGCACGATAGGGCACGGCTATGCAAGGCATGGCAACGCAAGGCAATGTTCGTGTTAAAAATCCCAATCGTAATCATCGTGAGCGGGACCGAAATCATCCCAACGTCCGGTGATCTTGTCGAAGTGGAGAGGGCAGACACCATGCTTTCCTATCCATGACCAACGGATCTTCCAGATGTGAGCCTCTGGTGGCTCTGCATCTTGGGGATGTCGCCAAGCCGTGAGTCCGATGTCGGCCTTGGCAAACCAACTTGCACTTCCGGCTATGTCGTGGCCCGTGACAACAACTTTCTTACCTGTCCGTCTGTCGGGGGCAACCTTTGTGGGGTGGGCCACAAAAAATACATGAGCTTCATGGTCCCTTGCCCACCTCTGTACGGACGTGAGCATATCGCTGATGGCATCCGTTTCCTTTGGGCCACTGTTGAGTCTTATGTGGTTATAGGGATCTATGACTAAAATTCTACACCCCATTCTCATCACGGCAGAACTGGCCACGTCCAAGATGCCACGGATTGTATTGGGTCCGTCACGACGACTGTCCATGAACATGAAGTTGTCGTTGATCCACTCGGATGCGAAGTCACGTTCTTCGGTAGTCATGCGACTAGACGGGCCATCGAAGAACGGTCGGTTGGTGACCTTCTGAGCGAGTTGGGCCATGTGCAATTCCGGAGGTTTCTCGAAACTGCAATAAACTGTTTTCCAGTTATGAGACTTAGCGAGATTGATACAGATCTGATCGACCAGATCCGACTTTCCACTGGACGGAAAGCCCGTGATCACGGTGAGCATACCGGGAGGTATCTGGATGTACTCATCAAGCGAGGCGAAGCCAGTAGAAGCTCCCTTCATCTGGCCGTTGTCATATAAATCTATGAACGAATCTACGAATACATCTGCTCCGTGCAGTCCAATCGTCGGCACGGGTATACAATACTCAAGCTGTCCTTCAAGGTATTCAGCACCTCTCTTATCAAGAGCTTCAGAGGCATCCTTGTGATCCCCCAAGTCAACAAGATAAGCCTTGGCACTTCCGATCCTACGGATGATCTCCTCTTGGAGTGCCCGTCCGGGTTCATCGGAGTCGGTATTAAGAATAATTCTTGGTGCGGAATCCAACTCGTCCTT
>Ga0310342_100002124_pt1 | contig 12683 bp, 10 predicted proteins | sample S15DNA20500_MG_FD_206155 | JGI IMG/M metagenome (GOLD analysis project Ga0310342, IMG submission 206155) | Marine microbial communities from station ALOHA, North Pacific Subtropical Gyre - S1503-DNA-20-500_MG | ecosystem: Environmental > Aquatic > Marine > Oceanic | place: Pacific Ocean: North... | reverse complement strand
CCTCCTATGCGGCCAGAACTCGGCAAAACGTCATCGATTCTGACGCAACTCTCATCTTGTACCGGCATCAACTCTCCGGTGGCACGTTGTTGACATATCAGATCGCCCAGCAACTTGAACGGCCGATCTTTCTCTTTGACCTGGAGAATCCAGTAGCGCTAGCTAAGCCCCTGGCCTGGCTAAAACAGTTTACCGTCGCCACCCTCAATGTTGCCGGACCCCGCGAAAGCTCGTGTCCAGGGATCCATAAGCAGGCCCGCAAACTCCTTGCCAGCCTCTTTACCCTCGAGGGCCCTTAACCTTCGGCCGCGGACTCATCGCTGCCTGGCCCTTGTTCTTTATGGTCAAATCGAACGCTGCGGGTATCCTCTTGCTCACCGCTCGACTCGGTTAAGGGGCCATACAATTCCGGCCGCCGTGCTCGAATCCAGCGCGTGCCCGTAGCTCGCTCACGTAACGTGAGGTCCAAGTCACCGACCAGCATCGCATTGGCCGCCTGCCAGGTCTCCGCAATAATCCTCCCATAGGGGTCGAGGATCATGGCATTTCCTGTACGCACTTCATCGTCATCGGCGCCCACGCCGTTGCTAAAGAGAACGAAGATCCCGTTATCGTGAGCCCGGGCTGGCAACCACCTCATCAACCAGCCTCTCCCTTTGTCACCGCGAAATTCTGCCTCGATCGCCCCCGGATCGGAATTTCGATTATCCCACAGTCGCCGGTCAACGACCCCCATTGCAAATGGGCTTCCCGAGTCACAGCCACCGGTTTGATGGGGTGCCAGCAAGATTTCTGCCCCGGCCAGAGCGGTCATACGGACGTTTTCAACAATATTGTTGTCGTAACAGGTGAGGACTCCCAAACGGACGCCTGCCACACTGTCGAAGACGGTCAATTCATCTCCAGAGTCAAGATGTTCACTGATGAAACAGTGAATCTTCCGATGGCAATGATGTTGCCCATCGGGACTGGCGACGACGTAACTATTAAAGAGGCTTCCGCAAGCAGCCTGTTCCACCAGTCCCGCTCCGATCGTGATATTGAAAGCGGCTGCCAAACGGAGCAATTCACGTGTACAGGCACCTGCTGGTATCGGTTCAGCTAATGCTTCAAGCTCATCCCGACTCAGGTTCCGCAGATGCCAGTAGCCGGAAAGGCAGCATTCGGGGAAGACAATCAACTGCACGCCCTGCGCGGCGGCCTCCTCGACGAAGGCCGCCACAGTCTGAAGGTTCTGCTGCTTATCACCAGGCGAATGTTGAAATTGAACCACTGCTGCTCGTAAACTGTCCACCCGCGTTACCCCCGTACTGAATTGGCCTTTGATCCTACCAAAAAACGGATCAACACCCAATCGGCAGATGAGGACAGTTTCAACAGCTGGGGCTTAAGATCGGCGAACCGGTTGGCCCAAGAGACCGGGATTGATATCAGCGGCCGGGTCCTGTTCCATCTCCAGGGACTGGTTGAAGTCGCCCAGATCAATACTGAGTTCTTGAATCTCAAGGTTAACATCCGGCGGCGGTTGCTTGGTTCGCCCCAACTTCCAGCCAACGGCGAAACAGACCAGCAGTACCAGACCACTCATGTAGTAACGCATCTTATCTTCCCCCCTGGCGGAACGTCAGGCGACAAAAAACCTCGCGTTTCCTGATTGGATTCGCGAGGCTTATTGAACTCTCTGATCCCGCTAAAGCCGAGAGTGTCGGCTCAGATTAATTAGAAATTGTAGTCAGGATTCTTGACGTTGAAATCCATGTCATCCAAACCCACGTTCACCTTTAAATTCAGATAGGTGTATTCTTCCGTGATTTCCGGCTTTACCTTGGCGCTCTTCGGCCAATCGTACGCGGCGTAACGAATGGGAACATTCAACTTGTTATCAATGAAGATCTGGGCAATATGAAAATCAAAGAACGGTCGTCGAACCGGGTGGGTTATTTGGATGAGCGTGCAGTTACGCCCGTTAATCTTCGCACCCTTGCGGAACTCGACTTCGCACTCTCCACGCTTACGATCACGGGTTCCCCGTTCAATAAGCTTAACAACCAGGTTCTCAATGCCAATCTCGGACATGGGGTAACGCTGGCCCTTCATGGCAATCACACCGTTTGGAGACAACCAAACACTTGGAATTAGTCGTCCTTTTGTGCCCCCCTCATGGGCGCACATTTTTCCATTGTTGCGACCGGCCACGTAAATCACCTCGCGGCCCTTGACGGCGGTGGGCTTAACAAAATACATGTATGCGCTGAGCGGGCTAACGACCCTGCCGCTTTCGATACGCGGATTGCGGATCTTGGTGAACATGTATTCATAATTGCCCAATTCGCCATTGATACGCTCTCTCTTAACGAGCGTGCAGGTGTAGTCTTTAACGTTGTCCTGGATATTCACGAGGCACTTTCGGGCCACCGCGATGGCAGGATCAAGCGGATGGCCTTGGGGTGTTTTCTTGGCCACGGAGACTGGTGGACGAGCGATGCGAAAAACAGGCTCGCGGAAACGGTCAGGCGAATCGGCGGCTTGTTGCTGCGCGCTGGCAACCGGGACCAAATACATCAACGCCATGAGGCTGAGAATTACTGAAACCATTTGCATACGTGTCAACTTGATCGTCATCGTCAGATTTCTCCTGAGAACCAGCTGTTCTCTCTCTCTGAAATAAGATCTCTCAGCACCGTTAAGGTGTGAGTGGATCGTCCCTGATCTGTTCAGCGGCATCAATTCCATTCACATGCTGCCAATGGCCGCCTGGCTCGTAGCATGTCACCTGCAAGCGACCTTTCTTGCTATCGCCATCTCAGGCTTGTCGCAATTAATCTAGCCGATTCAATTAAGCACTTTTCGGCTACTCATTTGAACGGCTTGCAACCCCACTCCGCATGGGCGATAAAGGCGGCACAGTCTATTCATTTTCACTGTCTGGGGGGAGGCCAATTTGTGGCTGCAGAAAAGCTAATACTCGAGACGGTAATATCGGAGATGTTCGAAGAGAATGCCTATATTGCCCATCTTCACGGGCGCTCTGATTGCGTGGTCATCGACCCCGGATTCGAGCCTCAACCAATCCTGCAGCACCTCGCGCAACGAGAGTTACAGCTGGCGGCAATTTTAAACACTCACGGACACGCGGATCACATTGCGGGCAACGCGGCCTTAAAAGAAGCCTGGCCCGACGCGCCTCTGGTCATTGGTGAGGGAGATGCAGCAAAGCTCACCGATCCGATGCTTAATCTTTCCGGGACCTATGGCATGGGTTTTGTCAGTCCCGAGGCAGACATCTTGCTTTCGGGCGGAGATCGCTATCAAATCGCCGGCTTTGATTTCGAAATACGTGATGCGCCGGGACACAGTTGTGGTCACATCCTTTTTCTCTGGGATGCTGGTGACCCCACGATTGTTTTTGGCGGTGATGTTCTTTTTAGCCGCAGCGTGGGTCGAACAGATTTTCCCGACGGCAGCTTTGAACAATTAGTCCATTCGATCAAGACGCAGTTATTCGTGCTGGCAGACGACACGATCGTACTCCCGGGTCATGGGCCCGGGACGACGGTCGGCGACGAGAAACGGCACAACCCCTTTGTTGGAGAAGCTGCCAACATGACAGAGGGTTAAGATTAGAAGAACGACGTCTCTTACCTTTCTGCCGTATCGCCACCTGCATCACCAGCAGTCGCCACGGCAGGCCATTGCAGAATAAATCGGCTCCCTTTACCAGGACTGCTTTCCACGACCACGTCACCGCCATGTTCTCGGAGAATCTTCTGACTTACCGGCAACCCCAGTCCAGTACCACGACTTCCTTTTTCGGAGTGAAACAAAGAAAAGACGGCCTGCAATTCTTCGGCCGGGATCCCCGGGCCATTGTCATCTACCATGACCCGGACCGTGCTTTCCTCGGCATCGTAGAGGGTGGTGACTTCCACGGCACCATCCTCGCTTCGCTCGCAGGCATCGATGGCATTCCCAATCACATTCAAGCACGCGCGCTGAATACCCTCCTGATCGAAGAGCAGCTCGGGAAGATCTTTGGCCGGAAGCACCGTCAGGCGAACACCAAGTTCTGCGGCCCGACCACTTAGCATTTCCTCAACTTCCGCCACGACAGAATTGACGTCGGCTGGCGCCAACTCTGGCTGGCGTTCTTTGCTAAAGGAGAGCATGTCCATAGCGAGGTTTGATATTTTCTCCTGGTTCTTCTCAACGATTCGCCAGCCGTTTTCTATTGCCTCCCATTGCTTCTGATTGAGTCCTTCTTCGATCAAGTAGCTGCCGCCCTGAATTCCCTGCAAAATATTCTTAATGTCATGCGACAAGGTAGCAATCGTCTGTCCCATGGCAGCCAACCGTTCTGCCTGGACCATGGCGGAATAGTAGGATGTATCTTCGATTGCCAGGGCTGCTTGATGGCCAATCGCAACCATCAACTTCAGATGTTCTTCTGAAAAGCGATTGGCAGCCCTTTGGGTGAGCATCTTTCCCGGTGTGGTATAGGTATCGATATAGATAACTCCGACGACGCCATAACGCCCTTGCATAGGAACGCAGATCGCTTCCCGCACCCCCATCTTGATAATGCTACCGGCCGCATCAAACCGATTGTCTTCGCGGGCGTCAGTCGTCAGCACGCCTTCGTCATGTTCAACCACGTAATCAAGGATAGTCTGGCTAATTGTCAGTTTTTCATCCGACTGTGTTTCATGGCGGTTGAGGCGGACGGTCGGATCTAACTGGTCGGTCTCTGCATCCATCAGCATGATACAACCGCGATCCGCTTCCACCCACTCGAAAATCAATTCCATGATCCGCATCAAAAGCTGATCTATGTCCAAGGTGTGACTGACGGCCAGGGCTGTCCGGTACATCACCTGGAGATTACTACGTGCCCGGGCCAACCAGGCACTTTCACTGGGGTCGGACGTTTGGAACAACTGGCTGCCCTCAGACTGACTCAGCGACGAGACAATACGGGAGGCACCCGTTGTCGTTTCCGGATTCACAATATCGACGTCCAATTGATACTTTTCAGTTTCAACCGCATCCGAGGCGGTGAAGATCATCCGCGTCCGCCCGATCTCCACTCGATCGCCGTTTTGCAGCAGTTGCTGCTCGATCCGAGCGTTATTAACGAAGGTTCCGTTGGAGCTTTCCAGGTCAACCAGTTCGTAGCTGCTTTCGTTTTTCCGCAATTCTACGTGGCGTCGCGAGGCCTCGGTATCGTGCAACTGGATCCCATTGGAGCTCTCACGCCCGATCGTCACTGACACTTCGGCCAGTTCATAGCGTCGCCCGCGGTCGGGTCCCTGGATCACAAACAACGAAGCCATCGATCGTCTCCTGCCGGCTGTCGCAGCAACACCTGCGGCGACTTGCCTTGCGTCGTCGGGAAAAGTCTAGGCCGCGATCTTAATAGCAGCAGACCGCTGCGGCGGACGGCTAGTTGGCAACTTCCCAGATCCCGGCAGAGTTGGTTCGATTGTACGTGGCCAGAGACGGCCTTGGTAGGGTTCCGATCCATGGTTGACAGGCGGATCGAGGGGGAAATGGCCGCCAAAAAAGGACCAGTCCCTAAATTCCCTCCCGCTTGACATACAGGAAGTCTTGACTCGGCACCAAATGGCACGAGAATCAATATCTAGACGAGCACTACCAACACACGGGCGGGCCAACGTCCTGCACGCTGACCGCCCTGCAACGAGTCCCTTAGTTTTCTCTTTCCAGGCCAGAGCGCCAGAACTAATCATGAATCATAAACACGCACACCTGAGTCAGGACATCTCTGCCGCGCTTTTTCCACGGCGGGCCAGCCTCGCAACTCTCTCGCAATGGATGATCATCTGCCTGAGCTGCGCGATCCTCGCCAAGCCATCCGCAGCCGAAGAGAAAAAGGTCCCCGAGTCGCAACAACGACTTTCGTCCACGGTTGAATATCTCTCAGCCGACGAACGGGAAGGGCGGGGCGTGGGAACCAAGGGCCTGGACATGGCTGCCGACTTTATTGCCAAGGAGTTCTCTCGACTAGGACTCAAGACGGAACTTTATAAGGGCCAGCCCTTCCAGGAATTCAGCCTGGTGACAAAGTCCGAAATGGGTAAGGCGACTGAAAACCACTTGCAATTCAACTCAACTGAGGACAAGAAGGCATCGATCACCCTTACCCTGGGAAAAGATTTCACCCCCTTAGCCATCGGCGGTTCTGCGAAAATCCAGGCTCCGCTGATCTTCGCTGGTTACGGCATCACAGCACCGAAACTGAAATACGATGATTACGACGGGCTGGACGTGAAGGGAAAAGTTGTCGTCATCCTTCGCAAAGAACCTCAACAGCAGAATCCTCATAGCCTCTTTGACGGCACCAAACCCTCTCGCCACGCTCTCTTCATCACCAAGGTCTCCAATGCGTTCCAGCACGGCGCAGCAGCCGTGGTGATGATCAACGACCAGGCAGAACTGTCACGCAGCCAGACGTCCCGTTTACAGGCCTGGAACAAGGCCGTCGAAAAGCTGGTTGAGATTCACCAGGCGTACAGTAAGCTCGAAGAACCCGACGACAAACGCCAAGCCAAGTACCAGCAGGAGATCCAGTCCCAGGCCAAGTCCATCGACAATCTCGGTACCGCGCTGCAAGGTAAGGGCGATTCGCTACTTTCCTTTACCGGTGCCGGCGTGGACAGTAAATACCGTCAAATGCCAGTCTATTTCTGCCTCCGAACGACGATCGAACCGCTCATTAAAGAATCCTTTCAAACTGACCTCACAGCAATCGAAAAGACGATTGACGAAACACTCAAACCACAAAGTGGTCCGCTTGAGAAATGGTCCGCCACGGGCCAAAGCGTCATCGTCTCTAAGCGGGCAACTGTTAAAAACGTGATTGGCGTCCTGGAAGGGGTCGGTCCGCTGGCCCATGAAACGATTGTCGTGGGAGCTCATTACGATCACTTGGGGATGGGCGGGCAAGGCTCACTGGCACCCTGGACGAAAGAAATCCACAATGGAGCCGATGACAATGCCAGTGGAACTGCCAGCTTGCTGGAAGTCGCGCACCAGTTGACCCAGGCTAACTTTAAGCCAAAACGCCGTATCGTCTTCATCGCGTTCTCCGGCGAAGAACGTGGCCTGCTCGGCAGCGCCCGTTATGTCCGTGAACCACGCTTTCCACTCAAAGACACCATCGCGATGGTCAACATGGATATGGTGGGACGCCTTAGCGACAACAAGCTAATTATCCAGGGTACTAAGACGGCCGACATTATGGATGAGCTGATCGAACGTCTCAACAAGAAATACGAGTTTGATCTCACCAAGAAGCCGGGCGGACTGGGGCCTAGCGACCACCAGTCCTTCTACTTGAAAAATATCCCCGTACTGCACCTCTTCACCGGCTTACACTCCAATTACCACCGCCCCAGTGATGACTTTGACTTGCTCAACCTGGAAGGTCTGGATCGCATCACGCACATGGTCACGCACATCGTTAAGGAATTTGACGCGCTGCCGAAACGACCCGTTTTCCAGAAGTCAGACCCAAAACGGCATGTCACGGGCGGTGGTGGCGACCGACCTTACTTCGGCAGCATCCCGGATTATAGCGATAACAAAGAAGGCCTCCCCTTGACCGGTGTCAGCCCGGGCGGGCCAGCGGAAAAAGCGGGATTCAAGGCTCAGGATATTATTATCCAACTGGGCAAATATAAGATTGGTGGCATTGAAGACTTTGACAGTGCCCTGCGTAAATTTAAGGGAGGCGATAAGGTACCAGTCATCGTCTTGCGCAACAAAAAGAAAAAGACGCTCACCATCACGCTGGGTAAGCCGCGCTAAATCACAACTGCTAGCAGTCAGCACTGGGGAGAGAAGTTACGAAATGGATTTTCTGGTCTTTACGCATAAGCCGTTTCTCGGCACAATACCGCCCGCTTGAGTGAAGGCCCAGGAAGGGTTCCTTAACTTAAACGACCGCAACCCACGGATGAGGTTGCTCTACGGGTAAACAATTCCACCTAAACTTCTCTGACAGCAAGGAGTGCTGAACGTGAAACGAACTATTTATCTTGCCGCCTGCACGCTTCTTTTGACAGGCATCTTGCCGACACTTAGTCCTGCCCAGGAAGCACCTAGCTACTCGCGAGTGGCGGTCATCGATATTAGCGAAGTCTTTAAGAATCATCAGCGATTCAAGGCGAAGATGGACGAGATCAAGCAGGAAATTGAAGCGTTTGACAAGGTGTTGCGTGACAAGCGAAAGCAAATCAATAACCTGATTACTGAACTGCAAGAATACAAACCCGGCAGCAAGCCCTACGACGAGGGCGAGAAACGAATCGCCAAGATGCAAGCCGATCTACAAGTAGAAATGCAGTTAAAGCGGAAGCGCATTTTGACCCGTGAAGCCGCCATTTACGATAACGCCTATCGCGAGGTGCTTGCCCAGGTCGCAAAGTTTTCTCAGCGACACGGCATTGACCTGGTATTGCGCTTTGACAGCAAGCCCATCGACCCCGCGAGCCGCGATTCCGTTTTGAAGGGCGTCAATCGGGCGGTGGTTTATCAGAACAGAATGGACATCACCAAGTTCATCCTCAACGACCTCAACCGTGGCCTGCCACCTCAAAACCTGGGAGCGCGGCCGGTGCTTCCCTCCAAACCTGGAGCCCGTTAAACAAGGCAACACAGATTTCGCGCCTGGGCGGTGGCTGAGCCGTCGCCCAGGTGAGGATCTGGTGAGAGTCTTTCGTGCTTGGGAAACCTTGCTCCTGTCCTCTAAAGCTACCGCTTGGATCACCTGACTGATGCCACCTGTGTTTGACCGCCCGCTACGCCAGCAAAGTACGCTCGTTGACCGCGCCACGGTATCCGGTTTCGGCTTCTGGAGCGGTCAAGACGTGCGTCTTGAGTTTCGTCCGGCAGTTGCCAACACGGGCATCACTTTTGTCCGAGAGGACCTGCCTGGTACCCCACGGATTCCGGCACGGGTCCAGTTGCGAGAGGATAAACCCCGTCGCACCAATCTAACGGCTGGGTCTCATCGCGTGGAGATGGTGGAACACGTGCTGGCGGCCCTGGCGGGGTTAGAGATTGACAACTGCGAAGTTTGGACAACGGCCAGCGAAATGCCCGGCTGCGACGGATCGAGTTTACCTTTTGCCAAGGCACTGCAGGGAGCGGGCAGGGAGTTGCTTTCTGCGCCACAGCCAAGGTTTGAGGTTCGCGAAGTGGTGCGGGTGGGTGATGACGAAACCTGGCTGGAAGCCCGTCCGGCAACCCAGGGCATGACGGTGGAATATCATCTTGACTACGGCGAGAACTGTTCCTTGCCGACTCAATCCGCCTGTCACCTGGTCACCAGCGGTACCTTCGTCGCCGCGCTGGCACCGGCTCGCACCTTTGTTCTGCAACACGAAGCGGAGCAACTGCGCTCACATGGCTTAGGATTGCGCGTCACAAACCAGGACTTGCTGGTGTTTGGTCCCGATGGTCCCATTGGCAACCATCTCCGTTTTGAAGACGAGTGTGCCAGACACAAAGCGCTCGACATGGTGGGAGACCTGGCCCTTTGCGGGGTGGAACTGGTAGGACATTTTATCGCCTGTCGCAGCGGGCACCAGTTGAACGCTGAACTAGGCAGCCGTTTACATGAACTTTACGAAACCGCCAGTAGCGGCCAACGAATCGCATCCTGACGAGGTCATCGACAACACCAACCCTTGAGAACTTACCTTCGCTTTGTATTACACAACTATCAACTGAGACATTATGCCAACTAATATTTCCGATCAGGCTGCTGTCGACCCGCGTGCCCAGTTGGGTGAGGACGTCGAAATTGGACCTTTCTGCATGGTTGGTCCCGACGTCACGATTGGCTCTGGCTGCCGCCTCATGAACAACGTGACGCTAACTGGCCGGACCACGGTAGGCGAAAATAACCAGTTCTGTCCAGGCGTAGTCATTGGTGGAGCCCCCCAGGACTTAAGCTACCAGGGCGGTGAAACGCGTGTGGAGATCGGTGACCACAACGTCTTTCGCGAAGGGGTAACCGTCAATTCAGCAACGGAAAAGGAAGAAGGGCTCACGACCGTTGGCAGTCACTGCTACTTCATGGCCTGTGCCCATATTGCGCACGACTGCCGTGTCGGCAGCTGGGTCGTGATGGCCAATGCCACGCTCCTCGGTGGACACGTGCACGTGCACGACCACGCCACGTTTTCAGGAGGGGCAGCTGTCCACCATTTCGCATCCGTCGGCAGCTACAGCTTCGTTAGCGGCTTGAGCCGTGTGTTGCATGACGTGCCGCCTTACATGCTGGTCGATGGCGTGCCTGCCCGGCCTCGCTGTATCAACGTGGTCGCCCTGAAACGAAATGATTTTACGTCCGATGATATCCGCGCATTATCGGAGGCTCATCGCGTTCTCTATCGAGCCAAGGTCGGCTTGGACCATGCACGCGAGATTCTGCGGGCAAACGGTAACCTCATACCACCGGTCAATCATTTGCTCAGTTTCGTTCAGACCCAACAGGAAGGGCGCCACGGTCGCGCCCGTGAACGCAGGAGAGCCGCGTGACACAAATCAACATCGCTGTAATTGGGGCGGGCCACCTGGGGCGAATTCACACCCGCTTATTGACCGAACAGTCGGTCTACAACGTGGTCGGTGTTGTCGATCCCGTCTACGAGGCGCGTCAGCAAATCGCCGGGGACCTGGGAGTGCCCGCTTTTTCAGATATCGACCAGTTGCAAGGCCACTTGGACGCAGCCATCATCGCTGCCCCAACCCACTTGCACCACGAAATCGCCATACCGCTGCTGCAACAGTCACTGCACCTGTTCGTAGAAAAGCCGATCGCCGCCAACGTGGAACAGGCAACCGCCATGGTACGAGCCGCTCAAGTTCACAAACGAACACTCCAGGTTGGTCACGTGGAGCGTTTCAACCCAGCCTTCACGACGATCCGCGGCAGCCTGGCAGACCCCAAGTACCTGGAAGCCGTTCGTACTAGCGGCTTCACCGGACGATCAACTGACATCGGTGTCGTCTTGGACCTGATGATTCACGATCTCGACATTGTCCTCAACTTAACCCGCAGTCAACTCATTCGCATCGATGCGATTGGCATGACCCTCATTGGGCCCCACGAGGACATGGCACAAGCACGTCTGCAGTTCGCCGACGGTTTCGTGGCCAACTTGAGTGCCTCTCGGACCAGTTATCAGGCTCAACGAACAATGCGTATCTTTACCGGCACAGGATTTGTCTCGCTTGATTTCACTGCACCAAGCGTGACCCGCGTGACGGCCTCGCCCCAACTGCTGAACGGTAACATCAAACCAGAACAAATCGGGTCGCTCAAAGAGACCCTTTTTGAAGACCTCTTGCCGATTGAAGAAATTGAAATCGAGAGCACTAATGCCATCCTGTTGGAACAACAGCAGTTTGCCCGGGCCATCATGCACGACGAGCCGGTCGAGGTCCCCGGTTGGCAAGCCCGCAACACGATGGCTGTTGCCGAACAAATACTGCAAAAAATTGAGTCGCATCAAAACTCAGCGCGACCCCTTCGCAAAGCTGGTTGATCACCTGCGAGCAGTCTTTCCTGGCAACTCTAAGCCAGATCCCGGTCCTCAAACATGACCAGTGCCAACAAGACGGCAATCACCGTATAGATGAGGCAATAGACAAACGCCCAGGCCATGTATGCCAACGGCACCCCCACTCCGGCGGCCACGGCCGCCTGGATATTGAAATGATCCAGGTTCGGAAAGACCGTTGCAATCAACTGGCCGAAAAAGCCAACGATCGGGAAACTGCCCATCGAACTCTGCACGATCATCGGCGTCAGGTGCCCAAGGGCATAGATCGAGAGGCAGATCGTAAAATTGGCCAACAGGGGCAAGCGCGTCGAGATGGCTACGCTCAAGGCGGCCAACACCAGTGTTTCCATGAAGGCCAGCACAAGGCCAGGCACCACATGCATCATTTCCTGGAAGCAAACCTGCCAGGGTGGATTCGCCGTCGTATTTTCCTTGGCGTCAAAGATTGGCTTGTACGCCACGACCAGCAGGAACACCACGCCCAGCACAATGAACATCAGGCAAACCGTCCAGGCTATACCAACAAACTTACCCATCACAAACGAACGCCGCGTCAACGGCTTGGAAAGCACCGTCAATGCCGTGCGACCCTCTATCTCTTCAGAAATTGAAGTACTGGCTGCCCATAAAGCCAGCAAGATGCTCAACACCATGATCAGCGTCAGGCCCGTGTCCTTAAGCATCTTGATGTCTTCACCAAACGTGTTGTAGGGTATCCAGATAAAGAGAATCAGAGACAGCGCACCGATACCCAGTAGCATCGAAAACAAGGGCTGGGCCACTTCTGACTTGTAGGTGGAAAGCGCGACGGCCGATAGCCGTGGAAAAGCAACTCGCTGAACAATGTAAATCAGCATCAAAAGCACCAGGCAAGCGGCAGTCCAGGGAACAACCCACACCTGGGGATAAACAAGCATCGTACGGACGGTCGCCGATACCTTCGCCGGCGAGTCACCCAGATTCCCAAAATACAATGACTCCACGATCTGTCCGGATTGCGACCCTGTCAACAACCCCGCCAGTGGCACTTGATAGTCCTCGTCTGGCAACACTTCTATCGATTGCCCATAAGATTCAGCCGTCACCAAA
>Ga0310342_100002123_pt1 | contig 12685 bp, 13 predicted proteins | sample S15DNA20500_MG_FD_206155 | JGI IMG/M metagenome (GOLD analysis project Ga0310342, IMG submission 206155) | Marine microbial communities from station ALOHA, North Pacific Subtropical Gyre - S1503-DNA-20-500_MG | ecosystem: Environmental > Aquatic > Marine > Oceanic | place: Pacific Ocean: North... | reverse complement strand
AGAGATGTTTAAAAGGTTTAAAATTGATTTTAAAATTGATTCCGTTGATAATATTAAAAAACAAAATTTAAAAAATAAGTGGATTTATGTTCTTGATTGTATTGGAGATCCACGTGGGTGGTTAGGAAAATATGATGAAGAAGATGAGAATTCTATAAAATCATTATTTAGTGGAATTAGTAAAGTTACAATAAATCAAGTTAGAAAAGATAAAGCAGTTATTATGATATATCAACCAATGGAAGGTTATTCTACTGATTGGTTAGGTGAAGATATTTTTAAGATAATATATGATGAGATAATTAAATATAAATTAAATCCAAAAAATATTTTATATGTAACAGGTAATTGTAAATTACATTCTGATTTTAAAAAATGGAAACCCAAATCAAAATATTCTGATTTAGATAATATTATTGTACATTCATTTAATAATGAGAGGTATTTAGATTTTAGGTCTAAGTGGGATATTGCAGATTTAAAATCTAAAAAGAAAAGAAAAAAATATTTTTTATGTTATAATAGAACACCGAGAGGTCATAGATTATATTTATTATCTTTATTACATGGTAGTGGGTTAATACCAAAAGGTTTTATATCTTGTCAAAAGTTTGATAATTCGTGGTTAAATGGTTATTTTATTAATTTAGGACTTGGTAGAAATTTAAGAAGTAGAATGTTAAAACTTATAAAAGAATTTAATGAAGGAACGCCATATATTGTAGATGTGGATGAATGGAATACAAATCATTTTGATACATCACCACCTTGGCCATATGAAGAATCATTTTTTTCTGTTACTACAAATACTTTATTTGAAGAAGAGGCAGTTTTTTTAGACGAAAAAGTATGGAAACCGATATTAAACTATCATCCGTTTATTTTTGTTGGATGTAGTGGTAGTTTAGAAGAATTAAAACGACAAGGATTTAAAACATTTCATCCGTTTATTGATGAGTCTTATGATAAAGAAAAACATCCAGTAAAAAGGATGAAGGCGATTACTAAAGAGATAGAAAGGTTGTGTACTTATAGTATGGAAGAAATGGAAAATTGGTATGAACAATTACTTCCAAGATTAAAACATAATCACACCAATTTATTTAACCATAGAAGTTTTAATGATTTTTTAAGAGTATTAGAAAATGCAATATAATTTTATTGTAGATGAAACAAATATACCGTTGGGATTTTTTGATAGAGTAGAAAATGTTGGTATAGAGGTTAATAAAAGAACGATTGAGAATTTAGATGTAGATAGTAATTTTTATCCATTTTGGAGTGGATGCGGAAATCATCTTGATAAATCGAAAGTTGAATTAATTAATCAAGGTAAAATGAAATTACTTTTAGTATCTGATGGTGAAGCATTACAAAAAATGACTTTAGATTGGGTAGTGAGTTTAATTAAAAAATTTAATTTAGATTCAAAACAAGTGATTTTTATGTCTTATGAATTACGGAGTGATGAAACTTATAAATTGTTATTAAATGAGTTTCCTAAATTTAGAGAATATCCAATTAACGTTATTGCAATGGATACTTATATTTTTGAACCACATTCTAACTTTGGAGATTTACCATTACCGACTAAAGAAATAAAACCATATAAATATGTTTGTTATAATGCAAATGCAAAAGAATATAGAATGTTTTTGGTTACAGAATTGTTTAGACGAGGACTTGATAAACAAGGATTGATTTCTCTCTTGTTTAGGTATGGTTCTTCTGAACAAATGAGTAGTGATTTTACAAGTGATTTAGGATTTGATACTACAAAGGGATATGGGAAATTAGTTGATGAGTACGCAAAAACAGAAATGGTTAAACGAGTTCCATTAGTGTTAGATAGGTCAATGGAATCCGTAGATGAAAATGATAGACCAGTTGATGTAGATCATATTAAAAATTCATATTTTAATATAATAACAGAAAGTTATATGTATAGTAAATCATTACCACAATCTCATAAAACTATTTTTGAGATGAGTGAGAAAACTTATAAGGCACTTATTTGTCAACCCTTTATTCATTTGGGAAGTTATGGTGTATTAAAATATATGAGGTCAATGGGATATCAAACATTTCCTGAATTGTTTGATGAGAGTTATGATGATATAATAAATCATACAGATAGATTATTAGCCGTGGTTGATTCTATAGAAAAGGTTTGTAAGATGGATGATACGAAATTTCATAATATATATTGTAGAGATATTATACCAAAGGTTATTCATAATCGAGAATTAGTTAATTCAAAAGAAATAAAAGAAAAGATATGGAGTAAATTTATTAAGGAATTGTTAGAAATATGAATAGGTATTTAGTTATAGCTGGATGTAGTTTTACTTGTTACTGGCCAGAAATTTTAGCAAAAAAACTTGGATATATTAGTGCAAATAATGGAGTGACCGCAGCAGGTAATGAAATTATACACTATCAAATTATTTATGCAATAGATACCTTACTAAACAATGGAGTAGATCCTGATAATATTTTACCAATTATAAGTTGGGGAGAAGTTAATCGACAAGATTTTATTATAAATCATATCGATACACCAAATTATGATTTAATTATGCTTGATGTGGATAGATATGAACAGGAAAATAAACTTTGTATTCATCATCACTTTCGCGAGCCTTATCTTGGAATGATTGATTCGAATGGAAAAGCTATTACTTCTATTAAAGCACCATCCGCTGATCCAGATGGGAAATCTAATACTTGGATTAAAAGTGGTGGACATATGGCAAAAGGGCCTTATTGGGAGACTTACTATGGTAAATATCACACAGAAGAACAACATTTTTTGAATCTTTTAATGAGAATACATCATGCACAAATGTATTTTGAAAAAAATAACTTGGATTATAGAATGATTAATTGGCAAAATATATTTCATGAAAGAAAAGGTAAGAAATCACAAGTAAATGAATCTCAATGTTTTAATTCTAAAAAGGCTAGATTGTTGGCAGATAAATATCCATCAACAAAACATATTTGGAATATGATTGATTTATCAAAATTTATTTTTTATGAAGATGATTTTGTTAGTATGGGTGGTATAGGAGAATTCACGATTAGAAATAATATTCTTGGTGATGGAGGAAAAGTTGGCCATGGTCATCCAACTGAAATAGGGTGTGGAAGATTCGTTGATGATGTATTGCTACCAGAGGTATCTTATAGGACAGTAAAGGATTAATATGAAATATTTGTATGTAAATGGTTGTAGTATGTCTGATGGTTCTTGTTTAATTCCATATAGTGATGAAAGAATAAAAAGATTGGGGTTGAAACATACAGAATGGGACATTGGATTTGATGAAAGGTGGAGTAAATTACTTTCAGATAAACTTGGTTTAGAAGAAATAAATGAAGCACGACATGGTGGCTCCAACGATAGAATAGTTAGAATGTTAATGGAATGGTGTAACAATAATCAAGATAAAATTAATGATACATTATTTGTTATTGGGTGGACAGCATTTAATAGATTTGAGTTTTGGGACAATTTTTTAAATAGATTTGTTCAAGTTTCAAATGGAGAACCAACTCACAACGATAGAGATGATAAAAGATTACAAGAATATGTAATCCAGTATTGGAAAGAACGGCATAATGATTCAGAAACTAAAGATGAATTTTTAAGAAAAATAATTTTATTACAATCTTTTTTTAAATTAAATAATTTATCTTATTTATTTCTTGATGCGATAGGAAGTCAAATGGATATAATTTACAATCATAAATATAATTCTTTTATTGATGAAAAGTATTGGTGGAATTATAATAAAGAAACAAATAGTTTTGCACATTTGGCCAACGATTTAAATAGTTTTGGAATTGATTACGATAGTGGGGAAGGTCATCCTGGAATTGAGGCCCATAAAGAATTATCAGAACAATTATATGAGATATTAGATGCATAAAATTATAAATTTAACTCCTGAAAAAAATGCATCACGGAGTGTAGGGGTGTATGTTGATGATCATTTAGCTGATGGGATTGCATATATCAAGACGTATGGTGATTTAACATCAACCGATTGGTTAAATTTTGATAAGTTAGTAAATGAATCTGTGGTTTTTATGTTTGTACGAAATCCGTATGATAGGCTAGTTTCTTCTTTTATACACACTTGTTTAAGTTTAGATGAAACAAAAGATAATCCAGAGTGGTATTTTGATTTACCAATAAACAAAGAAAATCAATTAAAGTGTTTCAAAAATTTTTGTATGACTCTTGCAGAAAGTGGCGGTCATGATGATCCCCATCTAAGTTTACAACTTAATGTTATTGATAATCATGTAAAAATGATTGGTTCAAAATTTGGGAAACCTACTGGAAAATTTGACAATTTTTCAATAATTCCATATATAGAAAATAAAAAAATTTGGATTGGTAGGGTAGAAATGATTAAAGAGGATCTACCTAAGTTGGTGTTACGTTTTGCTGATATTCTGTTAGTTAATACCAGGTTTCCACCAGAACGGATTGGAAATAATTCTGAAATTAAATTTAGTTCAGCTTATCAAGATTGGTATGATACTGAACTTTATGATTTGATGACACCAATTTTTAAAAAAGAATTAGAGGTATTGAATTATGGATTTTAATAAAATATATTTACAGAATTTATTTATAGAAAATCCGCCACATACTTCTGCAGAATTACTTTTTCATTGGGACAGATATCCAGATAATTCTTTTCATATGAATTTATATTCTGAAATAGAACAGGTAAAAGATGGTGATAAATATATTTTTTTAATTAATGTTAATTTTGATCCTTGGTATGAATTTACAGCACATAAAGAAACGAGGGATGGGGTTTTAAAATCATTAAAAGAGTTTTCGGATACAGATGATAGATTTAAAAAATATATTAAAGATGTAAGGGAGAAAAGAGCTTTATTATGTTTTATTTGTTATGAACCAAGTAATTTTTACTTTGAGCCATACACTAAATTATTTTTGAATTTTTGTAATTACTTAAAAGTAAATCAGAAAAGTACATTTTTTATGGTGCCAGAAGATTATCATGTAGATATAGAAACTAATGGATTCGATGTTATATTTTATCCAGGTCACACACCAAGAGGTTTAGAGAATTATGATGAGTTAGAGGAGTATGTAACTTTTTATGAATTTTATAATAAAAATACAAGAGATATGTATAGAGATAAACATTTTATTTCTACAAATAATGGGGGAAGAATAGGACGAACAAACATTTATAAAATTGTAGATGATAATAATTTATACGATAAAGGATACTTTTCATACTTACACACAGAAGATAACAGTTTTGAAGGGTTGAAACAAAATTTACATTGGTTCGGGCCAGACCAATGGTCACCACAATATAAAGAATATAGAAAAAAACGTAATTTAAAGAAAGAATCTATAAATGATGAGTATGTAAAAAAGTTATATGATAAGTTGCCAATTGTATTAGATATAGAAAGAATAGCATCAGGAGAGAAATATTATTTACAACCAGGTTTTTTAAATTCTTATTTTAATATAAATTGTGAAAGTTTTGAACAGAATGACGAGTGGAGTTATTGTAGTGAAAAATCATTTAAACCACTTATTTCCTGTCAACCTTTTATATTGGTTGCAGGACAAAATCATTTAAAGACTTATAGAAAGTGGGGATATAAAACTTTTCATCCTTACATTGATGAGGGTTACGATAATGAACCAGATTATCATATACGGATGAAGATGATTGAGAATGAAATTTTAAGATTATGTTCGTTTACTAAAAAAGAAATACATGAATGGTATTGGAGTATGAATGATATATTATTACACAATTTAGATAACTTTAAAAAGTCTATAACTATTGATGCACAAAAACGATATAAGATGATTGAGGACAAATGGAAAAATATATAATAACAAGTGGGTGTAGTTATTCTGATGTATCAATGGGAGCCTGGCCTAAACATATTAATGATTTTTTTCCAGATGTAATTGTTAAGGATTATGGTTCTTGTGCTCGAGGAAATGATTATATTAGTAGAACAATAATATCATCAGTACAGAAATTATTAGACGATGGAATAAAACCAAATAATATTTTAGTTTTAGGATGTTGGTCAGGGTTACAAAGACGAGATATATTAATAAATAAAGAAAGTATTAAACAGCATTTTTCATTATCTCATCATACAAAAAATGAAAACCAATTAAATTTTACAAAAGATTTACCGATAGGAGAGTGGGAAGGATTTAATAATGAGTGGTGGAAATTGATACCAGATGAACAAGGTATTATAATTTCACTTGAAAATATGTTAAGGACTCAATGGTTTTTAAGAGATAAAAATATTGATTATAAATTTTTTAGTTTCGTTAATATTTTTGTGGATTCTCATTATTTTGAAGAATGGAATTCTAAATATAATACAGAATCTAATGTTAAAATTATAGACAAATATCCAAATACTAAATATTTGTGGGATATGATAGATTGGGATAAATGGTGGTTTTGGAAAAAATATGGTGGTGTTGGAAATTGGATATTAGAAAATGTTGATGGTGGATATGATAAAGATGAACTTAGTGGAATGTTAGGACATAATCATCCAACAGAAAAAGCTTGCCGAGAATTTACAAAAAAAGTAGTTTCTATTTTTATTAACAATACTTATAATAAGGAGTAGTTATAAAATATGATTTTTTTGGATAAATTTTGTGATGAAATTGATATTTCGAATGGGATGTGTGTTCATGTAGGAGCTAATTGTTCAGACCAACACGAATGGGAATCTTCACCAAGTTCTATTTTTACAAAAAACGGGCATAAAACATATTATTTTGATATGCCATATGAAGATTTGATTTCTTATCACGGAATGGAATTTGCAAAAGAATGGGATATTTCTTTTGAGGGTTTGAAAAATACTTTTCCAAACGAAAATATAGGTGATATAGAACAGATAGAATTATTGGTTGGTATTTGTAATCATAGTCGATTTGAAAATTTTATTGAATACACCGATGGATTCAGAAGTTTAACGATAGATATTGATGGATGTGATTATTGGGTTTTTGCAAGTATTGAACAGGAATATGATATTATTATCTGTGAATTTAATCCCCGATTAATGGGTAATTATACAGAGTACAATTTTCATAATATTCAGAATGGTGATGTAATTTATGAAAAAACAGATGAGATTCAATCTTACACAGATGGAAGATATATTGGTAGTAGTTATGAAGCGTTAGTTAATTTAGCAAAATTCAAAGGTTATTATACTGTAGCACATGGTGTTGAAAGTCCAAATCTTGTTTTTTTGAATAATAAATATAAATCAAAATATAGTGAATTGACAAAAACTTATTCAGATATTTTTAATCACTATAAAGAAATGATTGTTCAAGACAAGGATTATGATTATGATAAAATATTACAAAACCCACCAGTTGAATTTGAAAAGGAGTTGATATGTTTAAATATATAAAATATCTTTGGTTTAAAGTTAAGTCTTGGTATCTTTATAAGAAGAAAATCAAGGAAATTAGAAAACGAGATCCGTTTATATATAAATAAAATGGAAATTATAGGTTTTGGTGATAGTTGGGTTGCTGGACACGGAGTAGAAATTGACGAGAGATATTCTGATGTTCCTAATGAAAAGATACCTGATGATATATTAAAAGTTCGTTTGAATGGTTCTTTAATTTCACAATTAGCAAATAAATTGGGTTTTACATGGAAGAATTATGGGTTATGTGGTGCGAGTAACAGTGAGATTTATAATTCTTTTGTAGAATGGTATAATGGTGTAGAAACTAATGGATATGTAGTTGTTGGATTTACAACTACAAGTCGTGATGTTATACCTTCTAAGACTGAGAGAGAACGAGGAGTGAATCGCGAATTAATAGATGAATCAGAACAAATTACACATTTATTATTTATTTATGATAGGATTCTAAATTTATGTAGAGATAAAAACATTGGTTGTATTTTCTTTAATGCGTGGGATTCAAGTTTGGATAGTGAATATGAAAACTTTTGGAAACCTGCCGATACTATGGCTAATTTATTATTGAGAAAAGAAAAGGATGTGTGGCAATATGGATGGGGAAAAAAGGATTATTATAAACTTATTGGTAAACGAGGTGGTTGGCATCCAAACATCAAAGGATATAAATACATTACAGAAGAATTATATAATTTTGGATTGGAATTAAAAATATGGTAAATAGGTTATTAACAATGGGATGTAGTTTTAGTTGTAATGCCTATCCTGAAGTTTTACAAGAAAAACTAAGTAATGTAGAACTTGATAATTGGTCAAGACACTCATGTGGAAATGAACATATAATGAGGTCAGTTATATTTGCCTGTTACAAACATTATCAAAAGCACAAAACTTATGATAATTTATATGTTATTGTACAATGGTCGGGTTTACATAGAGTAGAAAAACTTGTTACAAAAAAAGAAACCATTGAATATAATGATTATGTAAAAAACGCAGAGGTAACACCGATAGTTAATTGGGGTGATTGGGATAATGGAATTAAAGACTCGGGTTGGTTATTTGGAACGGGATGGTTTCACTTACCTATTTGGAAAAGGTGGTTTCAAACGATAGAAACTGATGAGTTTGCATTTATTAGAACTATGGAGAGTATTTTAACACTTCAACATTTTTTTAAATCTAAGAATATAGAAAATAAAATGATATTAATGGAAAATATATTTAATGATTATTCTGTTGATTATTTCAAGGGAGCAACTATAGCTGAACCAGATTCACAAGATTCTGGGGTTTTATGGAATCATCTTAGTAAAGTGGATTCGATTGATAATGTTTCAAAGAATACATTATTGTTCAAAGATAAATTTCCAAATGCCACTCATTTGTGGGATATGATAGATTGGTCTAAGTGGTTTTTGTATGAAAACGATTTGGTAGAGAATGGTGGAATATCAGAATGGACTTTATTTGAAGGTAGTAAGCCGTGGTCAACTGAAGATGATGTTCAACATCCAAGTATGGAAAATAGAGAATTATTTACTAAACAAATTTTATTAGATGATATACGGAAATGGGATGAACTTAGAAAATAAAAAAATATTAGTTGCACATGGTGATAGTTTCACTCATGGAATTGGGTTTCCTGTTATTGATGGAAAATCCCAACGAGTAAAAATAGAAAAACCCTGGCCTAACTTATTGGCTAAAGAATATGGTATGAGGTGTATTAATTTTGGAAAAGAAGGGATGTCTAATGAGGGAATTGCAAGAGAGTTATTATATTATTTAAGTCAAACTAAAGAAAATTTCAAAGATTTATTTGTAGTAATTGGGTGGACACGATATATACGAGAAGAATTTTATAATAAAGATAATAATGTGTGGGAATCTACGACTGATTTTTCACCAAAAACTTTGAAAGATTATGTGACATTTTGGAAAACTCATGAAAATGATTTTAAAAGAACTATGATGAGTAAATTATTTATACAAAATTATTTGAAATTAAATAAAATATCTTATTTATTTTTTAATACATTTAGAGATAATATTAGGGTGGACAAAGGGAAACTAAATAAAAAATGGAATCCCATAATAAGAAATAGAGATGAACACTCACTTAGAGATAACATAATGAGTAATGCTTATTATCCATTACAAGATTTAAACGATTCATTATTAGATAAAAAATTTTGTAGTAAAAAAATATTTTGGAATGTAATAGAAAAAAAAATGGGTAGGGATTATTCATTTATGCCAGATGATGGTCATCCTAATGAAAGAGGACATGAGTTTTGGGCAAATTATTTAAAGGAAGTTATAAGTGGAAATAAAACTTAAAAGACCAGATAAACATATTATAACTGGAGGTTGTAGTTTTACAAATTGTGCAAAATCTTGGCCATATCATATAGACCAAGAAAAGTATGGATGGGTACATAATGTTGCAACACCAGGTGCTGGTCAGGCATTTATATCTCGTAGTGTTATTTATGAAATTGAGGAAATGATAGGTAATGGTATTAGTACTGAAGATATTGATGTATTTGTAATGTGGTCAGGAATAGATAGGTATGAGATATTATCTACTGAAAAAGAAACACCAATGCATAAACTCTATATAGAGGGTAATGATATGAATTGGTTAGAAAATTTTATTTTTAGAAACGGACATAGAATTCCATTTAGAGAATCGTGTTGGTTAAAAAGTTCAACTCGTGGTATGCAGTGGGAAAATAAACCTGTTGTTAAATTATTTGATATTTATTTTAAATACTTCCATACGGAAGAAGAAAGTTTTGTTAGAAGTCTTGAAAATATTTTGAGGTTACAGTGGTATCTCGATAGTAAAAATATAAAATATAAGTTTATGTGTTGGCAAAATATTTTTAATAAATATAGTTTTACTGTACCTAAAGGATATCCATCAGCAGGTGAAGTTAATAGAGGACACAATATTTGGTGTATGGGGTGGTTTGATAATCATCATTGGAAACCTAATAGAATATTTCCAAAAGATGTAACTTGTAAGATATCAAAAGATACACCCTTATTAAAAGATTTATATGAAAATTCAACACACTTATGGGATATGTTAGATTTAGATAAATGGTGGTTTTATGAAGATAAACAAATAGAGTATGGTGGTTTTGCAGAATGGATTATTTTAGGAAAACGGCATCCATTTGGTAATGGTTATGAAGATCCAGGTCACCCATCAGAAGAATCACATGATGCATTTGTAGAAGAAGTTATTTATAAGTTATTAAAGGAGTTTAGAGAATGAAGCATATAGTTACATCTGGTTGTAGTTTTGCAGAAGATACACACACTTGGTCAACTTTTGTTAGATTATATGGTAAGGATTATCAAGATTGTAAAGTTTGGAATTATGGTTGTGGTTCCCGTGGAAATTTTTGGATTAGAAGGTCAATTAGTAATAAAGTATTTGATTTACTACAAGACGGAGTTAGTCCAAATGATATTTATGCTATTGCTTCCTGGTCAACATCACCAAGAATAGAAACACCAATTGACCATACTCAATGGCCAATAGATCCAGAAATGGGTAACTTTGATCCTTCGGATGAAACAAAGCCTGGACGTGGACTTACGAGATTCGGTGAGGTTAGATATCATAGATATTTGGTTTCTGAGAATGCCAGTAAATTTCATGACGGAAGTTCTTATGATGAAGGAAAAACATTTTGGACTTGTTGTCATCCTACTGTATATGAAATTCACGAAGAAGAAATGTTAAAATTTAATCAACATAAATATGCATCTTCATTAGAAATGGTAAATTATTATGATCAAATTTTATTTTTACAGAATTATTTAGATGTAAATAAAATTAATTATATGTTTATGAGTATGAGAAATTTACGACAAAATATATTTGCCGATGATTCTTTAAGTAATGAAGGATGGTGGAGGAGTCAGTTTAAATGGAATGAAGATTCTAAGTTTGAATTAAATGAATGTAGGTGCAGTCATTGTGAGGATTATAGAAAACATGGTCATTGGTTAAAACCACAATATTCTCGGATGATTACTCCAGATGTTAAAGATTGTCCTTTGATTGAAGAATCGTTGCCACATTTAGAACCAACTATTAAACAAATAAATTGGGATAAGTTTTGGTTTTATAAAAATGAAAGAAATGAGTATGGTGGTAATTTAGAATGGACACACGAAGAAACTGATTTTATTTCACCAGATCCAGAACCACATCATCCCATGCCACATGGTTGGCTAGAGTTCTTTTGGATAATATTAAAACCAATATTAGAAAAGAATGGAGTTTTTGGTAAAAGTAATGACAAGTTCTATACAGATATAAAGACTCAATGGAAAGTTTGGACAGGAGATAATATATGAGAATATTAGGAATTAACGCACTAAACCATGATGCCGCCATCACACTTATAGAAGATGGTGAGATTTTGTTTGCCGGTCATAGTGAAAGGTATAGTGGAATCAAGAATGATTCAGATTTGAATGCAGCACTATTCGCCGATTGTTATAGACAAGGTGGTAAACCAAATAAAGTTGTATATTTTGAAAGACCATATTTAAAAAAGTTAAGACAATTAAGAGCAGGTCAATATGGAGAAGTATTCTCTCGTAAGAATACACCACAATATTATTTGAGAGATTATATTGGTAATGCAGATATAGAGTATGTTCAACATCACCAATCTCATGCCGCGGCAGGTTATTTTACAAGTCCATATGAAGAATCAGCTATCGTAGTTATAGACGCAATAGGTGAGTTTGAGACGTGTAGTATTTGGTATGCATGGGGAAGTCATTTTGAGAAACGATATACACTAAAATATCCAAAATCATTAGGATTGTGGTATTCAGCTATGACTCAACGATTAGGATTGAAACCACAAGAAGATGAATACATTCTTATGGGAATGGCTGGTTGGGGAACACAAGACCACAAACTAAAAAATGCAATTCGTGAAGATTTCTTTAATGATTCTGATAAACTGATTGATTTAAAGGACAATTTACATAGAGGTTGTTTAAATTGGAATCCAGAATACTATCCCGATGATGATAGTGATGATTGGAAGTTTAATATAGCAGCAAACGTTCAATGGATATGTGAAGAAGAAATCCGTAAAGTATTCAGTTTAGCAAAACGATTAGTTCCTGA
>Ga0310342_100002122_pt1 | contig 12687 bp, 7 predicted proteins | sample S15DNA20500_MG_FD_206155 | JGI IMG/M metagenome (GOLD analysis project Ga0310342, IMG submission 206155) | Marine microbial communities from station ALOHA, North Pacific Subtropical Gyre - S1503-DNA-20-500_MG | ecosystem: Environmental > Aquatic > Marine > Oceanic | place: Pacific Ocean: North... | reverse complement strand
TGAATTCGCTGGGAGTCTCGTACTCCTGCCGCCCATAACCACTTTCACGAGCCCACGCTTCGAGTGCTTCAAAACTGTAGAGCACCATCTGCTCCACGGTCCATGTGCGACTTTTCGATCTATTGAAAGGATTGGAGAAAGAGGCAAAGGAACGGTAGACGGGTGGTGCGACCTGGGTGCCGGCTTCTGCAGATTCGGTTCCAGGTCTTTCGCGAAGTCCACGTAACCAATTCCAGAAACTGCGTAACTCGGCAAGAAACTTTTTCCAGGCAGCGACAAACTGTTTCCAGTACCGCACCAGTAAGTAAATCCCGATTAGAAAGAGAATCACGTAGAAGAGGATCTTCAGAATCGCTGGCAAGCTCTCCGGAAGATGCTTGGGAAGCCAGGGGTTCGAACTGGCATCCTGGCTGTCCCCCTTGTCTCCTTCTGCTCCAGAATCACTCTCGTCTCCAGATGATTGGCTTCCAGACTCAGCAGAATCATCTGGTTGGGAGCCCTGGTCGCCAGCTTGCTCCGAGTTCGGATCGTTCGCTTGCCCTGAATTGTTGCCACTGCTCTGGCCACCACTTTGGGTTCCGCTAGAAGATCCCGCTTCGTCCTTGCTGTCGGAGGAGGATCCTGAACCAGGCTTACCGCTCTGATCCGACGACCCGGAAGAGTCATTACTGGAGTCCCCGGTCTGCTGGCCGTTTCCCGGCCCATCCTGATCAGGACTTTCTCCAGGACCAGGATTGTCGCCATCGATACCGTCCTTTCCAACGCCCTTTTCCGAGGATTCGAGATCATCGGATGATTGCCAGGCTTTGGCCAGTTGGGTGAAGACTGAGGGATGGCCAGGGCGTGGTAAGAGCAGGCAAAACAGCAGCATCAGGACGATGAGCGTGACACCGATTCCCAACCAGGTAGCTGCCATTTCTATCGGCATTTCGACTTTGCGCTGTCGCAAGTAGCGACGCAAGCCAAGGAAACTGGTCGTTAACAACAGGCACAAACCACTGACCACGTAGACACACAACAAGAGGAAAGCATACTGTTGGATCGCCGGGTCCTGGTCCCGCAGAAACCACTGGCCAAAACCGAACAAAGGCAAGGCGGCCAGCGAGAAGTAGATGACCCACAAGCCGGGGGCATGAGCCCGGCGACGCCGTTGAGTAAAGCGTTGCCACCAGGACAGGGAGGGTTCCGTTGCGGCCTGTTGGTGAGCGGGATGGTTAACGTTGCCTGCGGGAGTCCCGACATGTCGTGGATCGTCAAGACCCAGGTTGCCAAGCAATCCTTCACCACCAGCGTTTTCATCCTCGTTGATCCAGGTGCAATCCCAGGTCAGTTTGTGAGCCGACCACCAGATGATCGCTAATAAACCCACGTTGATAATCCCGCCGATTTCCCGCAGCGATTCCGACTGGATTTCGACCAGGTTGGTGACAGCCAGCATGGCGACTAGTCCCAACGGAATACTGTACATCACCGCATGTTCGGTCCCCTCTTCCATCGAAATGCGACCGATCAAAACCGTGGCCATCACATACATGGCACAAATGAAGTGCAATCGCATTTCGAAAGCGCCTTCATAGAAGACCGTGATCAGGAAAAACGTCAAGCTGCCAATCAAGGTCATGATCAGCGCTGGCGTGATGGTGATCACCAGGTAATCCATCAGTGTTTTATGATGTCGAGGCATGGGACAGGCTCAAAAACACGATCTTTGGCAGAGGGTTATCGCAGCAAGTAATTTTGACAGACGCCAGGAATCGATTCTTCACTCTTTAAATGATAGGTCGGTATTCCCTGGGAAAGTAGACTAGCCGATGCTTCTGCAAACGACATGTCATCATAAAGATTCAAAATGGCGGACACCGCGTAACCGCGGCGTTTTAGGTTGCCCAGTGCAATGGCGGTCGATTCATCAACCCGAGGTATGATGGCCAGCACCGTGGCATCGCGTGGCATTCGGCTGCCCGTTTCTGTCGTGAGCTGTTCGAGTGTCAGGCCGTCACTTAACTCAATGCGGGCCAGTGTCTCTCGAATCCGCAGCATCTGTTCCACTTCCCGACGGGTGTCAATAACGAGCGGTTGCAGTCGGTCACTTTCATCCAGCATCGATCCGGCGTGCCGAGCTTGTCGCCGACTACTAGCCTGGGCCCCGAGTTCCTGTTGACGGATGCGGTCAGCCGCATCACGACCGTTTGAGATTAGCCCGATTTGCTGTCCCATTTGCTGGACAGCGTAAGCAATCGAAGCAGCTGCAGTCACCGCCAGTTCGGACCGTACCGGTTCATCTGCTGCATCATAAGCGTGTTCGTGAAACTCCAGTAACAGCGTGACGCCGGCAACCGTCGTCGGTTCGTAGATTTTACTGTGCAAGTGCCCGGTTCGTGCCGAGGCACGCCAATGAATACGGTTAAGTGGATCGCCGATTTCATAGCGGCGAATGCCAGCAATTCGAGTGGGGTCTTCGTAAAGCCGATAAGACATGCTCACTTCGCCGATGGGGCGTCGTGAGGCGATATCGAAACCCTGCAAGGGAATAATCTTGGGATAGACCATCAAATAGTTCGGGTGATTACCGACACGATAGCGTCGGTGTAACCCGAACAAGTCGCCCGTTTCCAGGACGGTTGGCCCTAATTGAAAATAGCCACGACGGTGACATTCCAATTGGTAATTCATGCTCTTGGACTGGTTGCCACGCAACATGGCTAACTTCAGACTATTGCCATTTAGTCGCAGCCCGGCAGGAGGCTCGTGCAAGGCTCGCTGCGGTAAAACATCCTCCAACAAGACCCAGGGAATTGGGAACTTGCCACGATTGCTGACCGTTACATGAATAGCAACCGTTTCACCGACTTCGGCGGTGAGGCGGTTGCATTGCCGAGAAGACGTTAAATGCTTAATCCAGGATTGAGTCAGTAGCCGGCTGACAACCATCAGGGTCAGCAATGTATACATGGCATATGCCAGCATGTCGGATTGCATCAACTGGGATAACAGCAGTAACAATCCAGCTCCGACAAACCACTTCATATTTCTTGTCCAGATGCGGATAGTGTGGGGACAGCAATTCCAGCAACGATTTCCTGGACGATACTCTCAGCTGTGATCTTGCGCAGGCGACTGTCTGGCTTGAGGATCACACGGTGATTGAGGATCGGACCAGCGACCCGTTTAATGTCGTCCGGCTGAACAAACGAGCGGCCCCGGACTGCCGCCATCGCCTGGGACGTACGAAACATGGCGATCGAAGCCCGCGGACTGGCACCAAGGGTTAAATCCTCGTGGTCCCGAGTATCGTGAACGATTTGCATCAAATACTGACGAACCTTTTCATCCACGTGGATCTCACGAACAGCCGCCTGGCAAGCCAGCAACTCCTCGCCACTGATTACCGCTTGTAAATCCTCCAGGGGATGACGGTGTTGCAGCATTTCGAGCATCTTGAGCTCTTCTTCCATCGTCGGGTAGCCCAGGCTGAAACGCATCAAGAACCGGTCTAACTGTGCTTCCGGCAACGGAAACGTCCCTTCATGATCAATTGGATTTTGGGTGGCAACTACCAGGAACGGGGGCTCCAGTGGACGGGTGACCCCGTCAATCGTGACAGAACCTTCGGCCATCGCTTCCAGCAGCGCGGCTTGCGTTCGCGGTGTGGCGCGGTTAATTTCATCGGCCAGTACCAGATGTGAAAAAATTGGTCCGGGACGAAATTCGAATTCAGTGGTCTTGGGATGAAACACACTGGCACCGGTGACATCCGTGGGAAGCAGGTCTGGTGTGCATTGAATGCGTTTGAATTCGCAGCCAACACTGCGGGCTAAAGCCCTCGCGAGAATCGTCTTAGCCACACCAGGCACATCCTCGAGCAGAATGTGTCCTTCCGAAAACCACGAGACCATCGATAAGATCAGTTGCTTTCGCTTGCCAACAATCACCTGCTCCACATTGTTGATAACGCGTTTGGCAATATCAGTAACGTCAGCCACAGTACGGTTCACTTTTGCAATGACAGCATGATGGGTAACTGTAAGGTCCATGCTACCGGACGAAGATCCAGTACGCTAGGCAGGACATCAGCGGTTTGCTGCCCTCTTTACACCTGGTAAGGCGTCTGCAGTTGATACTGGCTATGAGCGGCAAGGAAGGCGTCAATACGGTCCTGACGTTCAAATGCCTGAGGTAGAAAGTCCAACGCTTCCTGCAGCTTTTCGTCCGGTTCGGCACAGCTAAAACGTAAAAATCCACCGCCCGCCTCGCCAAAACATTCCCCGCCTAAACAGGCAACGCCGAATTCATCGTCGGCAGCTTGTAGCAGGTACATCGCTAAACCGTGAGACGTGATATTGAAGCGATGGCAGATGGCCGAGACATCTGGGAAGACATAAAAGCTGCCGCCCGGTGTCAGGCAGTTGATGCCTGGTAAGGCATCCAGCTGGCTGGAAAGATATTCCACTTTTTGACGAAAGGTAGCCATGTTCTTGTCCCGTTCCGGCAGATCATTTTCCAAGGCGGCAATGCCTGCCATCTGTACAAACGGTGGAACACAGGAAAGTGCAGTGTTGGTCAACTTGGCAATCAACTGGGCGATGGCCGGGGAACTGACCGTAAAACCTAAACGCCAGCCACTCATGCTGAAGGATTTGCTGAACGTGTAAGCTGCCACGCATTGATCCATCATTCCTTCTTCGGCCAGTAACGAGTGATGCTGGCCGGTCCAAACCATCTGGTCATACGGCTCATCACAAAAGACCGCAATGTTACGACCGCGAATCAAGCTGGCCAAGTCCTTCAAGTCATCATGGGTTGCGATTCCACCGGTCGGATTGTGAGGACTATTAAGGAAAATGGCCTTGGGCTGAGGGTCTTCCTGCAGGAACTTCTCCACGTCATCGAGGTTCGGTCGAAAACTGCGATCCTGTCGCAAACTGGAGAAAGTAATCTGCCCTCCACGACGGTCGATGTTCGGTACATAGGTCGGAAAGTAAGGGCTGAAGACCAGCACTCCGTCACCAGGATTGACAAAGGCTTCGCAGAACAGGGTCTCGAAATTCTTGGCTCCCGGTCCGGCAACCACGCAGTCGGCAGTGGCCGGTACTGAATATTGTCCCTGGACGTAATCGGCCGCCGCCTGGCGGAATTCGGGCAAACCGGTCGAGGGACCGTAATGACAGTGATCGGCTTCGATCGCCGCGATACCGGCCGCGGCAGCAGCACGGGTGGTCGGAAACGGACTGTCTCCAATTTCCAGTTCAATGACGCGTTTGCCCGCCGCCTTCAGTTGCTTGGCAATCGCCAACACGTCAAAAGCGGTTTCGGTCTTGATCCCCTGGGCGAGTTTGCTGAATTCTACTTGCATGTCACTTCCTGCCTTTGCCGTGAATGAACCGGCCTCCTGGGAGAGTGGTTAGATTCAAATATAGTACAGCTGACCATTGTGATCGCCAAAGGCCAGGAGAAGCAACCGGTGAGAGCCAAAACTAGTGAATTTCACACGGCCAAACTCAGCTTCGGGATCGACCAGCACAACGGTTGGGCCAAGCAGTCGCGTTCAGGCGAGCAAAGGCTTGATCACGTGCCCATGGACATCGGTCAATCGTCGATCAATGCCATTGTGACGGACGGTCAAGCGCTGGTGATCGATGCCCAACAAGTGCAGCACGGTGGCATGGATGTCATAGACCTGTGTCGGGTGATCGCGGTCCAGCGGCTTGTAGCCCCACTGGTCGCTTGGGCCATAGGAAATCCCACCCTGAATCCCACCGCCACAGAGCCAATTGGTAAAGACATAAGGATTGTGGTCCCGGCCTTTGCTTCCTTGGGTCGAAGGCATGCGACCAAATTCGGTGGTCCAAAGGACAAGGGTCTCATTTAAGAGGCCCCGCTGTTTCAAGTCCTGGATCAAGGCAGCGGTCCCGTGAGCCATGCCCATGGCCAGGGGCTTATGGTCACGTTCAATATCTTCGTGGCTGTCCCAGTTGCGGCGCGGAAAACTGTTGTCGTTACCGGACCAGATTTGTACAAATCGTACACCCCGTTCCAGCAATCGCCGCGCGATCAGGCACTTGCGACCGAAGTACTCTGTTTCTTCCGGAACATTGATCGTGTCCGGGTATTTTCGTCCCGCCTGGTCGAGTCCATAGAGTTTCAGAATGTGGGCCGGCTCTCGCGAGATGTCCAAGGCCTCCGGTGCGCTTAACTGCAGTCGTGCAGCCAGTTCGTAAGAACGGATGCGTGCTTCCAGTCGCTCGTCACCGGGGCGTTGTTGCTGGTAACTGCGGTTGAGTGAATTGACCAATGAGAGCGCTGCCCGGTCGCTGTCGGCAGTGACAAAATCTTGTTGAGGTTTTAAATCGGCAATCGGGTTTTTTCGCTGGGGGAAGATCGTGGTTCCCTGCGTGTCGGTAGGAAGGAAAGCAGCCCCCCAGTTTTTCGGGCCATTGGAGGCATAACCGCGGTGATCCGGCAAAACGACAAAGGTTGGTAACTCGTCGTTCAAGCTTCCTAATCCGTAGCTGATCCAGGACCCCATGCCGGGAAAACCGGGACGCTGGAAACCGGTCGCCTGCAGGTAAGTTGCCTGGCTATGGACTCCAGTTTTTCCGACCATGTTGTGCACGAAAGCCATCTCGTCCACGCAGTTACCCAGCGGAGCAACGACCTCGCTGAGCAGCTTGCCACACTTTCCATAAGGCTGGAACTTGAAGGGCGATTTCATCCAGGGGCCAAGTCCGTTTTGGAACGCTTCGACATGCTCACCGAAATCGGACTTCTCGCCATGGTGTTTCTCCAGCATCGGCTTGTGATCCCACAAGTCGAGGTGGCTGGCCGCACCACCCATGAATAACTGCACGATACGCTTGGCTTTCGGAGGATGGTGCAGTACACCACCCAGCACCCCAGACGTTTGACCAGCCTGGAGGACGTCGTCGGCCAGCATCGAGGAGAGCGCAATTCCTCCCAGTCCGCCTCCGGACTGCCAGAGGAAGTTGCGACGAGTGAACTGTCGCGAAGCGGCCCAATCAGGAGTATTTGATCGATAATTCATGGCTAGTCGATATAAACAAATTCACTCAGGTTGAACAAAAGGCGACAAAGGTTCTCCAGTCCAAATTGTTGAGCGTAGTCGGTCAGTTGTTGATGTTCGGATGGTTCGGGGGTGCGTCCGGTAATTAAGGTCATGGCTCGCATCACTTGCGCATCCAGATCCGGTTTCTCACGCTGCAAGCGGCGGGCAAAGTGCTGAGCCATGCTCAAGGTAAATCGGTTGTTCATCAGCGAAAGGGCTTGCAGGGAAGTGAGCGTTTCCATGCGCTGCGGCGTACTTTGTGACGAGTCGGCACAGTCAAGCGTGGTCATGAAAGGATCCGGTTGGGAGCGAACGACGAAACGGTATACCGAGCGACGATGAGAACGTGGATCGTTAGGATCGTACTTGTGATACTCATAGTGAGGAGAATGTGCCGTTTTTTCCAGCTTGAACAGGTAAAATCCGGGTCCCTGCATCTGTAAGCTTAAACGGTTGCTGACGAACAACACGGAGTCTCGAATTTCCTCGGCTTCCAGTCGTCTCCGGTTCATACGCCAGAGGTAACGATTATTACTGTCAATGGCTGCGTTTGGTGGATGCGTGCGACTCGACTGGCGATAGACAGCGCTGGTGACGATCAGGCGATGCAAACGCTTGATCGATTGATCCCCGGTGCGAAGTTCACAGGCCAGCCAATCGAGCAAGGCTGGATGGGAAGGCAACTGGCCCATCCGGCCAAAATCATTGGGTGTCTCTACTAGTCCCTGGCCAAAATGATGGAGCCAGAGACGATTTGCCATCGATCGCCAGGTCAGCGGATGGTCGCGACGCGTGAGCCACTTTGCTAAGGCGACGCGCCGGTCACTCTCGGTATGTTCGGCGGCCAACCGGAAACGATTTGAATCGGCAGTGATTAACCCGGGTACGTTGGGCTCTGCCACTTCGCCGGGAGAGAGGATGTTGCCACGGGCCAGTAAGTGAATGGGGCGTGGTTTTCCCTGGGTGGGTTTGAAATTTCCCTGGACCTTGAACGTTGTGCTGGCGGCGTAAACCAGCTGGCCTGGGGCCAGTTGATCGATCTGCTTGCGAAGTTCGGCCACTTGTGCGATCAGCTTTTTCCCACGCTGTCGGCTCGCGGGCGTGTGAATGCGGTTAAGGATCACCTCCCGCTGCTTGCGGAGTTGCACCAGTTGCCGGCTAACGGCTGGATCATTTGTCTTGGCCCAGATGCCATCGGTCAAGTTCTTTCTTGCCCACCGGACAGGTGCCTGAATTGAATCAAGTGCCGTGACCGGTTTGCGGAGAGCCAAGTTTCGTTTGTCCGTGTCCAGCACTTCCACTTCGGCAACCGCGAAAATGTAATCTTTTGACCGTAGCACAAGTTGGCTGGCAGTGACACGCAGGTAACGTCCAGACTTGCCAACCTTGGCAACTCGAAACGGTGTCAGTCCCGGATTCGGGAAGTCGTTTGCTGTTCGGTCGGCCAGCAGCACTACGCCCGTCTCGAACTTCGCATCGTCAGATACCTCGATGCGGAAACGGACCGGAAAACCAAAACCGGCGCCGATGTTGCCAAAATCATCGTGGCATGGATGAAGTACGATCTCATCAATGGCGGACGATTGTCCTAAGTCCACTTGAACCCATTTTATCGTGCCAGGCTGTTTGCTAATCGCGCTATGGTAGCCAAAGGCCGGATGCTTGTCCTGGAGTTTTTCAAGCCCTTCCAGGCGTTTTATTTCAGCCTGGTTAGTGGCCATTTCTTCGCCGCCGGCCTCGCGGAGTTGCTGGCGGTGCTGGTCCAGCTTTTGCTGGAACTGCGCCAGTCTCGTTTCCAGTTGTTGCCGCTGAAGCTGAGTCTCGGCGTGGGCGTCATATGGCCGTTCAGCGCGATCGACGGCGGCAAAAACAGCCTGCAAAGCATAGTAATCTGACTGGGTAAAGGGGTCGAATTTGTGATCGTGGCAACGCGCACATTGAATGGTTGTGCTGATGAACGTGTTGAACGTATTGGTGACCATGTCATCCCGGTCCAGGTGACGAGCTACTTTGCCGTCGATCTTGGACTCGGGGACTTCGACATGTCCAATGAAGTCCCAAGGGCCAGCCGCAATGAAGCCAAGCCCTAAGATACCGTCTGCCGTACCAGGAAAAATGGCGTCGCCAGCCAACTGCTCCTGAACAAATTGCCAGTACGGTTTGTCTGCATTAAAAGAGCGAATCACGTAATCACGGTACGGCCAGGCATTGGGGCGTAGCTTGTCCTTGTCGTAGCCACACGTGTCTCCATACTTTACGACATCAAGCCAGTGTCGTCCCCAGCGTTCTCCATAGCGGGGCGAAGCCAATAGCTGGTCCACCTGCTTTTCATAGGCCAGCGGGTCGTTTGAAGCCAGGAATTGTTGAACCTGGTGAGGCCTCGGCGGTAAACCGGTCAGGTCGTAATAGAGCCGTCTTAGCAGTGTGCGGCGATCGGCTGCTGGCGCCGCCGTGAGCTTGTGAGCTCGCAGTTGGTCGGCAATGAATAAGTCAATCGGATTGTCCACCCAGTTGGCATCAGCGTCAGAAACCCTTGGTAATGCCGGACGCAGTAAAGGCCGATAGGACCACCATTCACTCGCCTTGGAACGGACGACGTAATCGGCAGGCCAGGCCGCTCCTTCTTGAATCCACTGTCGCAATGTCTTGATTTGCTGCCCAGACAACGGCTGACCATTCTTAGGCATTTCCGGTTTGTCGCCGGAGATATAGTCAATTAAGAGACTCTCCTGCGGCTTGCCGACGACCACCGCGGCCCCAGATTCCCCGCCACGCAGCAAGTGCTGACGCTGTGAAAGGTTGAGACCACCTTTTGACTTCTCACCGTGATGGCAACTAACGCAGTGCCGCTCCAGGATGACGGCGACTTGCTGCTCAAAGAACTTAACCTTGGCCGTCTCTTGTCCTGAACAGGCAGGAGGCCCGATGAGCATCAGTGCCAACAACATACTGCTGGCTATTTTCGGAGTGAGAGGATGAAGGAGACGTTTCCTCCGCCCGACATCCGACTGCGATAAGAACATCCAGGGTCCTCTAAAACGTGTGCCATGATTTGTGCGGACAACCGCCGCAAAACGGATTACTCAAGTCCAGGATAACAAGTCCTTAGCTACCGTTGTTAGTATAGTCGATCTTCAAAAACATGTAGACACCGAGCCATTCACAGCTGGTCAGCATTGGCCGCCGGTTTTTTCGATCGTTAGTAAGGCCTGCTCAAAGACTTGCCAATGCGGCTCTCCAAAAAGGACCCAGCGGATGTCCTGGGGTGACCTGTTTTGTAAAAGAAACTGATAGGCAACTCCCAATGCAATGGGAGCGGCCAACTCTACGGGAAACCCGTAAACCCCCGTCGATATGGCAGCAAAGGAAATCGACTGGCAGCCTAATTCTGCTGCAGTTTCCAGCGCCTGATGGTGTGTGGCCCGTAGCAGCTCAGAGGCTTGCTCCTGTTGTTGCGCATGGTAGACCGGTCCCACGGCATGAATGACCCAGCGAGCTGAGAGGTTGCCGGCTGCGGTGACACGCACTTCGCCCGTTGGGCAGCGCTGGCCATCGGCGTTCGGAGTGATTTGCTGACACCGTTGCAATAACTGCGGTCCTGCCGCGCGATGAATGGCACCGTCCACACCGCCGCCACCAGCCAACTGGCTGTTGGCAGCGTTGACGATAGCATCGACGTTTTGGTCGACGATGTCGCCCAGCACCAGTTCAATGGTGCCCGGGCCAACGCGATGAACGGTCATTTCGGAAACTCCCAGTAGCCTTTCTAATGATTGGTATGAATGGTTTGTTTTAGGGGATTGGTTGGAACCTGTCTACCACTTTTCCAAGAGTGTGAAATGACAGCTTCGGGGTCCTTCTGATCTTGCCGTTGACTTGATTTAACGGTCATGGCATGGTGAGACGCTGTAGGTGATTTGCGATTGTCAATTTGCCATCCGATAAAGTTAGGCCACAGGCCATGAATGACAACACGTCAGCTGACAAGGACGATCAAGGGCAAGCTGAGGTGCCTGTTCGTAGACCATTTTCCTGGACGATTCGAGTGGTCGCTCGCCTGGTCTATCGGTCGATCCAACTGTTTCTCGGTCTGCTCTGGCTGTGGACGACTGGAGCCATTTGCTATTTACCCTGGATACCCTACTGGTTGAGCCTGCTGCTGGCCGGAACTTTTCTGCTGGCAGCTCCCTGGCTACTGGTCCGTTCGGAGAAACGGTGGGAGACTGTGCGGATTCCTCTGGCGATCTCGCTGCTGGTGCTCCTTCTGCACATCATGATTGCTCCCTCGAATGATCGACCGTGGGCTGAGGACCAGGCGGTCCTGCCGCGGATGGAGCGGCAGGGAGACCAGATCGTGATTCGGAATGTCCGGAACTTTACCTACCATGATTTGAATGACTTCAAAGTTCGCTACACCGATCGGACTTTTGACCTGAACAAGATCGATTCTATTTGGTTTGGCGTGGAAGAGTTTTCAGAGGTCCAAGCACTGGCCCATACATTCTTGACGTTTGGTTTTCGCGACGGGGAGTCTTTCGATTACGTTTCTTTTTCGGTGGAAATCCGCAAGGAAGTTGGGGAAGAGTTTTCGGCAGTTTCGGCGATGTTCCGACAGTTTGAATTGATGTACGTCGTGGGTGAGGAACGTGATTTGCTCGGACTGCGATCGATTCATCGCCAGGATGTCGTTTACCTTTACCCGATGAAAGCCAGTCAGCAGCAATTACAGGGATTGTTTCTCGATGTTACCGAGCGGATGAATGAACTGGCCGATCATCCCGAGTTCTACCACACCCTCACCAGCAACTGCACGAATAACCTGGTCTATCATCTCAATCGCCTGACACCAGGGGTGGTTAATCCGCTGAGTTGGGGAGTCGTGTTCCCGGGGTACTCAGATCGCCTGGCGTTTCAACTGGGCCTGATCGATACCGACGAGGATTTTACGCAAACGAAAAGGCGCTACCGCGTGGACCCGCTGGCCCGCGAACTGGGAGATGAGGCTGACTTCTCTCAGCAGCTTCGCCAACGATTCAGCGAGCGTTGACCTCCGGCCGGCAGATGGCAGCAGGTAAAGCGCAGACCGGTAGCGTTCTGTCTTGCAAATGGCAACCGCGAATCAGTCAGCCCAGTCGGCACTGCCCATCGGTTTGCCGTCTCGACGATCCCCCAGTCGCTGGTAGACCATGTAGTCCATGGTTTCTGCCAGCAAGTGAACGGACCCATCAGCAAAGACAAACTGGGCACCACCCTTGTGCATGGACCGGAATCCCTGGTCCGTGACAAAGTTGTACCAGTGGCTGCAGTCGCCGGCTCCGGGGTGGCCGGGATCTCCCAGCCCACGGATCGGGTAGTTAATAGGACCGGTCGTGGCTGTCCACAACGAGTCGAAATACATCCACCCCCAGCGCTGGTGAGATGCCTTGTTAGGCAGGATTTCACCCATCGCAATTACTTGCGATGTGCCGTCGGTAATATCGCGGAACCTGGCTGCCCAACTGCCGCGGGCAAATACACCAGAGACACGATAAGCACGTCCCTCAGTACCCCAGGTACCGCCACCGGTACCGAACACGTTGCCCGGATAGTCCCGACACCAGTTCCCGTTGGATCTCATATAACTT
>Ga0310342_100002121_pt1 | contig 12688 bp, 12 predicted proteins | sample S15DNA20500_MG_FD_206155 | JGI IMG/M metagenome (GOLD analysis project Ga0310342, IMG submission 206155) | Marine microbial communities from station ALOHA, North Pacific Subtropical Gyre - S1503-DNA-20-500_MG | ecosystem: Environmental > Aquatic > Marine > Oceanic | place: Pacific Ocean: North... | reverse complement strand
TGTGGAGATAGGCACCCAGCTCGCGCCGCACCAGCAGAATCACCGCCCTCATGCCTTCACCTTCACGCTGCCGGGTCGGGTCAGATCGATGAAGATCTCCTCGAGCTCATCGTGGGCGTTGTCCACCCGTCGCACGCCGACGCCAGCGTCCACCAGAGCAGCCACCAGGTCCTCACGCACATCACCACTCATGCTGACCCGGACGTCTACGCAATCGTCGACCTCTCCCAGAATGATGAGCTTCTTGACGCCATCGTAGTTCTCGATGATGGACCGGGCGGTAGCGGCATCCGTGCGCAGCGTCAGGTCGACCGATCCGCCGATGTGGAAGCGACCTGCCAATTCCTGCTCGGTGCCCTGCGCCACCAGCCGGCCGCTGTTGAGGACGAGCAGACGATCACAGGTCTGAGAGATCTCAGAAAGGTTGTGCGAGCTCAACAGGACAGTGCTGTCGGCCTTGAGCTCGTGGATGACCTTCCGCATCTCCACGATCTGCACCGGGTCCAGGCCACTGATGGGCTCATCCAGGATGACCAGTTTGGGTGCATGAATGATCGCCTGGGCGATCCCTACCCGCTTGCGGAAGCCATGACTGAGCTCGCCGATGACGCGCTCCGACACATCGGTCAGCTGCGTCTGGGCCAGCACGGTGGGAAGACGTGCATTGATGGCCTTCGAAGACATGCCACGCAAGCCGCCCACAAAGCGAATGAAGTCGGAGACCACCATCTCCAGGTACAGCGGAGGGTCCTCCGGAAGGAAGCCGATCTGCGCCCGAAGCCCGGTGGGTGATCCGGAGACATCCATGCCGTCCATGGTCACGGTACCGTCGCTGGGTGGAAGCAGTCCTGCGAGGACCTTCAGCGCCGTGGTCTTCCCTGCGCCATTGAGGCCCAGAAACCCGACCACCTCGTTCGCCCCAATCGTGAAACTCGCCGCATCGAGTGCGCACCGCTCACCATAGTAGCGAGTCAGTTGGTGGACCTCGATCACGGGCGTCTCCAGAAACAAGGGGAAACGCAATATCGAGTCGGAGGCGCAGTTGCCAAGGGATTGGGGAAACCCATGTAAAGCAAGACCCCGCTCGGACCATCCGAGCGGGGCCTGTGATTCGCTAGAGTATTGCTCAGGGTGCCCCGTCTCCAGGGCCAGCTGGCACCGATAGCTGCCGACATCACACCATCGTAATGTCCGGAATACCGGGTTTCTCCGGTTCCCTTTACAAATCCTCCTTGAACCTACGCCCGGTAGTAGAGCAAGGGCCGTGCCAACATTGCCCAGCAGAGACGTCCAACGTTCGGCTCCAGCGGGACCTCGAGGGGCGGGGCATGAATACCCCAATTCCGGGGTATATGGGCCCCAGATCAGCGCCCCGGCGGGGTCACCGCACGAGGCGCATTCTCCCCCTGCCAGGCCAGGGTGCCCACCAGAGCCCGCAGGGCGCTCAGTCCCTTGTCCACATGCGGCGCAGGGTCGACGGGGTTGTACCACCGGAAATGCTGCTTGAACGTCTGAGGGTGACGAGGGTCGAGACCTGATCTGGAGAGCTCCATCAGGAATGCGAGGGTGCCATACTCTCCATACAGGTGGTCGATCTCAGCACCATGCGCTCGAAAGAAGAAGCCCCATCGGCTGAGCTGTCGAACCCGGTAGGCGTGGGCGCCCTGGGCTTTGGCCATGATCTGACCCAGGCGATCAAAGGTCTTCATGTCCCGGGGCCGCTTCCAGATGCCGGCCCACGGTGTGTAGAGAAATCCGCCAAAGGAGTGCAGGCTCACCGCCACGTCAAAGCGTTCCTGAGCCAGGCGATCGAGTGCCTGGGACTCGGGCTGGGAGAGCGGGCCAGGAGAGGATGCATAGTAGCCAGGAATGATGTGTCTCCAGATGGCCCGAGGAGTCCGATGGTGGGCATAGTCCCGGTTCAGGTCCACCTTGTTCAGGTTGGTGCGGCGATACACATTCCGACCATCCAGAAGATCGTCCTCGACCATCCGGCGGCGGTCCACATTGAGCACGGGCACGACCACCACCTCCACACCAGGAATCGGCCTCCGGCCCAGCTCGAGCGCGAAGCTCGTGGCGGTCTCGGTCGAAATCCACTCCAGCGGATGGATGCCCGCGAACACCAGGACCCGACGGTGCACCGGCCGGGCCGGGTCACGGATCCGAAAGCCCCAGATGGACTCGTCCAGGACCGTCCGGCCCAGCTCAAATGGCCGGATCACACCTGGCCGCTCGCGGCTCAGAGAAGAGAGATCCCGGTGGACTTCGGCCAGAAAACGGTAGTGCTCCGGATGGTCCACCACCTCCTGTCGACTCGCCCAGGCGTGGTATCGATGCGCATCCCTCTGACTCACCGGTGCGCGGAAATCAGGGGAGGGTGTCGTGGCGATCGCGAGCCCGATCCAGGTGAGGAGCAAGAGCATGAGAGAAGCGTAGCCTCCCCCGGCTCCCGCTGACTTTTTCCTCGTTTTGTGTATATTAGGGTATTAAATACCTTTATATAATGACGTCCATCATTTAGACCCCTTTGAATTCCCCCGGAGATGCCCATGCCCGTCCTGGACACTGACGCCCTGATCGACGACCGAGTACAGGCACTTCGGCACTATCATCAGGCCAGCGGACTCCCCCGTGCACAGCTCGATCTCTCCGGCGGAATCGACTCCGCCACCATGGCTGCGCTCCTGGTCCTGGCCCTCGGACCCGACCAGATCACCCTGGTGTATTCGAGCATTCATAGTGGGGCGGAGAGCCAGGACCGAGCGCGGGTACTGGCGGATGCCCTGGGGGTGCCACTCATCGCCCACAATCTCACCCCCACCTACGAGGCCATGGTCGCCAGCATGGTGGAGAGCCTCGTCGGAGTCGGCTGGGATCGCGCGGCGCTCGAGGCGCGAATGGCTGCAGATCCGACCGTCCTCGGATCCATCCGAAGCTGCCTCCGCGCACCGCTGGGGCGGGGGTACTCCAGACTCACCGGTGATGGCATCCGCCATGGCACTGGAAACGAGTGTGAAGATCGATGGCTGCGTTTCTATCAGAAGGGTGGCGACGGAGAAGTGGACACCAATCCGATCGCCATGCTGTCCAAAGGCGAGGTCTTCCAGCTTGCCCGAGCCCTCGGATCCAGGCTGGACATCCAGGCCGCCATGCACGCCATCCTCACGGCGGATCCAACCCCCGAGCTGTGGGGCGAGGACACCCACCACACCGATGAGGATGAGATTGGTGGCTACCTCGAGCTGAAGAATACCGGCCAGACGTTCTACAGCTACATCGACCCGGACACTGGCGCGTACACCCGCCTGGGAATGATCGAGCGAGTGAGCCGATTTGCCGACACAGCACAGGCAGCAGGGATCTTCCTGGATGAGACCGAGGAGCAGAGACTCGCGGAGATCACCGCTGCTGGGGCCCGCTCGGCGGCGATGACTGGCCTGGAGGCCGACCTGGTGGATCGCTTGCTCCGGGCCGCCCGACGCGCAGAGCGGGTGACCCGGCACAAGTACAACCCGGGATGCCCGTCCTTGGGAGACCGCGCACCGCTGCTCTCCACGGGAATCCTCACCGACACCCTGCCCACCGGCTGAGGCCCCATGGATCCTGCTGTGAGCCCCAGCCCTGTGGCCGTCGATCTTGTGGTCTTTGCCGTCACCGATGGAGACCTCAAGGTGCTGCTGGTGCGCCGCCAGGCCCCCCCCTTCCGGGGCACATGGGCCCTGCCTGGGGATGCGGTTGATCTCGGTGACATGGGGCGGCGCTCGGGCGAGGACCTCCGTGCCGCCGCTCAGCGGGTGTTTCGGACCCACACCGGGCTCGCCAGAGACTCCGCCTGGCTCCAGCAATTGCTGGCCTTCGGCCGCTCTGGCCGAGATCCTCGTGGACGGGTCATCACCGTGGCCTGGTGGAGCCTCATACGGCCCGAGCTCCTCTCGCTGATCGGAACCCGCAACCAGATGGAGTGGTTCAGCATCGGCGAGGAGGTCCCCTGGATGCGACTGGCCCTGGACCACGCGGAGATCCTCGCGGCGGGCGCCGATGCCCTCCGCGCTCGGGTCGAGCAGCCCGATGTATTGTTTGAGCTGGTGCCCCAGAGCTTTACCGTGGCGGAGATCCAGGCGGCGGAATCCGCCATTCTCGACCGCACCACAGATGCCAGGAACTTCCGCCGACGCTTTCAGCGATGGATCGATGCCGGCCTGGTCGAGCAGGCGCCCGGAAAGCGCCACCTGGGCAGATCCCGCCCGGCGAAGGTCTGGCGCCCCACCTGCCGAGTCCCCGGACACCCCGAAGACCGAAGTGCTGGTTAGGAGATTCCATGTGGCGAATTCGGTATCAAGACGGGACCTTGGTGGTCGAGGGCGCAGACCTCGACCTGCTCCCCATCGGGTTTCGACAGGATGACCGGGTCGGACACCCCCGTGGACCGGCCTATCTCTACCGAAATGTGATCCAGGCCGCCCGGGCATTCGGAGTAGAGTACACAGACGAATCCCAAAACTATACGGACCTGAGCGAGATTCAGATCTGCACCACTCGCACCCCTCGGGATTACCAGCGCGAGGCCGTAGACGCATGGCATGAGGCCGGCAGACTCGGAGCAGTGGTCCTGCCCACGGGGTCTGGAAAGACCTTTGTGGCAGAGATGGCCATCGCTGAGACAAAGCGCAGCACCCTGGTCATCGCGCCGACCATCGATCTGATTGGACAGTGGCACGACAAGCTCCGGGCCTCCTTTGGCTGCCCGGTGGGCATGCTCGGCGGCGGGCAGCACCAGGTAGAGGACATCACGGTGTCCACCTATGACTCCGCGCTGATTCACATGGGGAGGTATGGGGACCGCTTTGGACTCCTGGTCTTCGACGAGGTCCATCACCTCCCCGCGCCTGGCTACATCCAGGCCGCCCAGTCCTGTGTGGCGCCCTATCGCCTGGGCCTGACCGCCACCTGGGTCGACGATCCGGAGCGGGAAGACATGCTCCAGCCGGTCCTGGGCGATGTGATCTATGAGCGGACGATCACCGAGCTCGCCGGGGACTACCTCTCCGACTACGAGACGGTGCGGATCCAGGTCCACCTCGGACCGGAGGAGCGGGTCCGGTATGAGCAGGCCCGCGCACAGTTCACGCGCTTTGTGGCCCGAAAGCGCATCCCGCTCGGCGCTCCCAGAGGCTGGCAGACCTTCCTGCGGCATGTGGCCCAGTCCCGAGAGGGCCGGGCTGCATTTCAGGCCTACCAGGAGTCCCGAAAGATCGCCCACGGAACCGAGCAGAAGATCGATGTGCTCGGCACCCTGCTCGATGAAGAACATGGACGTCGGACAATTGTGTTCACTCACGACAACGAGACCGCCTACCGGGTGAGCAAGACCTTCCTCGTCCCCTGTATCTCCCACCAGACGGACGCCAAGGAGCGCAGATCCATCCTCGAGGCCTTCGAGGCCGGCGAGCTCCCCACCATTGTCACCAGCCGGGTGCTCAATGAAGGGGTCGATCTGCCTGCTGCAGAGGTGGCCATTGTCCTGAGTGGTACAGGAACGGTTCGCGAACATGTACAGAGGCTCGGACGCATCCTCAGACCCCAGCCAGGCAAGCAGGCCGTGCTCTACGAGGTGGTGGCCGCAGACACCGCAGAGATGAAGACCTCCCAGCGACGGAGGCGTCACGATGCTTACCGATAAGGCAAGGCATCAACCTGGATCTATCGGCCCCGTTTCCGTGCCACATTCAACCCAGACACTGTGAAACACCATCAGGAGAAATCAACAAATGACTACTGATCCTGCCGAACGCAATGAGCTGATAGCGAAGGTTGGGCGATTCTATCTCGTAATGAATACTCTCGACCGGATCGCTCTTGTCTTGATTAGCGTGCTGATGCTGGTCGGCGCAGTGTCGATAGCTCAAGAGCCAAATTGGCTGCCAGAATGGCTGCTCAGTAGCGGCACCGGGCGACAACAACGCATCAATTCGGCGCTCCCAAAGATGGGCTTTGTGCTGGGTGTTGGGGGAGTTCTATACGTCATGAAGGTACTTCTATTTGGCATGACCTACGCATTCCTGTCTGCCGTAGACAGCCTGTTTAAAATCGCCTCAAGAGAGACATAGGAGACCATGCTTACCGGTGAGCTCGTTCGGGTCCGGGTGGACAAGAAGGCACTGCTGCCTCGCTATATCGATCCGTCTTCGGCCCGCCTGCTGGAGCGGGCCGGGCAGCTCACCGAGATCTTTCAGCAGGGCCTGGATGCGGGTGCTACCCGCGGCCAGCTCAGCACCCAGGTCCGAGAACTCTCCGGCACAGATACCGACCACTGGGTCACCCGCGGCCTGGCCAAGCTGCTCCTGGACAAGGGAGAGTTCGAGACCATCGCGCCCATCGATCCCGTCGAGCTGAGGAAGATGGTCTTCACTCATGCGGTGACCCGCGCCCCGCTGGCCAGAGAGGCTGGGCCCACCGGGCGCACCACCGCCACCGATGTGATGGCGGACATCGCAGGTGAACTCAACTGCACCCCAGAACAGGTCGCATCCGCACTGTACGCAGATCTGAAGGACCATCAGATCCTCACAGCAGCCAAGATCCCCACCCCTGAGGCCCTGCTGCACCGCTACAACGTCGCCCTGGTGCAGGCCCTGCTGCTGAAAGCCAGCTGGCTTGAGGTGGAGATTACACAGATAGATCCCAAATATGTACGACAGCTGATGCGCACCCTCAAATTCCACCAACTGATGTACCGGATGGAGACCGAAGACTCGGTACGGCTGCGCGTAGACGGACCCCAGAGTCTGCTGAAGCTCTCCAGTCGATATGGCATGCAGCTGGCCAATTTCTTTCCCGCGGTGCTGCTGCAGCCAGGCGCCTGGACCCTGACCGCAGAAGTGCTCTGGGGCCGCAAGCGCAAGCTGAAGAAGACCCTGAGCGTCACCAGCGACCAGGGCCTGGTCAGCCACTACCGAGACCAGGGCACCTGGACATCGCGAACGGAGACCTGGTTTCAAGAACGCTTCGAGAAACTGGACAGTCCATGGGGCCTGCGCCCCGGGGAGCCCATCGACGTGGGCGGACAGCGCATGATGGTGCCCGACTTTACCTTCGAGCAGAACGGACGCAAGGGCCACCTGGAGATCGTCGGATTCTGGCGCAAGGGGTACCTGGAAAAGCGACTCAAGGCCCTGCCAGACAACGTCATCCTGGCCGTAAGCACCAAGCTGGCCGGCGACGGCACCAAGCTATCCGCCAAAGTCGAGAACCAGATCATCCGCTTCTCGGAGGTCATTCCGCCCAAGAAGGTGGTGGATCGACTCGAGCAGGTCGCCCGCTGAGGCGCAGCTTGTCGCTATACTCTGGGCGTGATTCTCTTTCTTGCCATCCTTGCCGGCTGCGATCTGACCCCCCAAAGGGTGCCCACCAAGCCACGAGTCAAACCTCCACGCCAGGCCCCCACCCAGGCGATCCCAGATGCTGCCCGGGCAGATACCGGCGCATGGGAGGAGGGCAGCCGCCTCATCCGGAGCATCTCCTACCAGCCCACATCGCCCACCGCGTTCGATGACATCACCCTCAATGTCGTCGTGGACCAGCAGACGAAGCTGGACCTCGATTACGCCTGGACCATCAATGGGCGAAAGCTCCTGAGCGCCCGAGACCCGGTGCTTCGCCACTCGCTCTTCAAGAAGGGCGATGAGATTCAGGCATCTGTGACCATCGAGAAGGGCAGCCTGTCCGCCAGCAAGGACGGCCCCACGATCATCATCGCAAATGCACCCCCGAAGATCCTCACCGATCCATCACGCCTGAGAAAGCTCGACGGCTTCAGGGTGCGCGGGGAGGATCCCGATGGCGGTGCGGTGACCTACCGCCTGGATGCAGCACCACCTGGACTGACCGTCGGAGAGCGCACCGGCGTGTTCCGCTACGCGCCGAGCGCCACGTCCGAGGGCGGCCGCTATGACATCAAGGCCGTGATCATCGATGAGGATGGGGCAGAAAGCACGTGGAGGCTGGCCATCACCGTAAGCGGAGGAAGCCAGTCTGCAGAAGGCAAGGCCAGGCGAACCAAGCGGAAGGCGGACTGGGAAGCCAAGAGAAAGGCGGAGTCCGAGAAGCGATCGGCGACCAGCCCCTCGGAAGAGGACTGAGCAGACGCCGCCAGCATCCGGACTACACTCCGGCTGCAACCCTGAGGCGGGCCACGGACTCCTCCACCGGCGCCGTCCCGTCCAGGGTCAGACCTGCATGCACCCTAGACGGCTCCACGAACAGGTCGTGGCTCGGCTTCACCATCTCGTGGTAGCGCGCCAGCACGCTCTCTACACTCCGACCCCGCTCCACAGCATCGCGATGTACTCGCCGGGCCAAGCGGATGTCCTCGGGGGCCGCCACATACACACACAGATCCGCCAGCGCCCGAAGCGATGCAGCGTGCAGCACCAGGATGCCCTCCACCACCACCAGCCCCGCCGGACCCACCCGATCGGTCTCCGGTTGGCGCCGATGGGTCGGAAATCCGTACCTGGGTAGGTCCACCGCCTCTCCCCGCTTGAGCGCCGAGAGATGTTGAACCAGCAACTCGGTCTCCAGCGAGTCCGGGTGATCGAAGTCATGGGTGCGGGGGTCGTCCGCATCGATGTAGTAGCGGTCATGGGTGACATGCACCGCACCGGTCTCAGCCACCAACGCCCTGACAATCGTGGTCTTTCCGCTCGCTGTTCCGCCAGCGACCAAGACCACGCGACAGTCAGGCACTGCCCGCCTCGGGGTCCAACCCAGTGATACGAATGGTCCCCACCAGGCGTGCGCCCGGACGCAGGTCCACCACCGCAGCGTCGAGCGTTCCATCGATGCGCCCAGAGGACTCCACCACCAGGTGCTCCCGCACCCGCAGGGCGCCGTCCACCTTGCCGCTCACGATGGCTCGGGCCACATCGACCTCGCCCTCGATGAAACCGTCCATGCCCACTTCCAGCACATCCTCGGTGTACATCCGGCCCTCAAAGTGACCATCCACCCGGACCCGACCCTCAAAGGTCAGGTCCCCGTCCCACTTGGTGCCAGGGCCCATGACCGTCAGGCCAGGCTCGTGCTTTGCCTTTCGGTCCAATCAGGCCCCCTGATCGGTGCGCGCCAGCCAGTCGACCAGCCGCGTCAGATCCTCAGCCGAGTAATAGTCGATGACGATCCGACCCCGATTGCCCCTGGCCCTCGGCTCGATGGCGACCTTGGTGCCGAGTGCCTGGGTGAGCAGTGCAGTGGCGTGCCGGTAGATCGGAGAGAGCTTGGTCTTGGACCGCTTGGGCTTGAGCATGGTCTGAACCAGCCGCTCCGTAGCCCGAACGCTGAGTCCCTCGTCCACCACCTTCTGCATGGCCTTTCGGATCCGGGTCTCATCAGACAGGCTGAGAAGCGCCTTGGCGTGACCAGAGCTGATGTCTCCCTGGCGAAGTGCGCCCATGGCGACATTGGGCAGCTTGAGCAGCCGGACCGAGTTGGCCACGGTCGTCCGATCCTTGCCCACCCGCCGAGCCACTTGATCCTGGGTCATCCGGAAGTCTTCGATCAGGCGCTGGTAGGCGCTGGCCGTCTCCACCGGATCCAGATCCTCTCGCTGAATGTTCTCCACCAGCGCGAGCAGCAATTGCTCCTGGTTACCGACCTCTTCGCGAACCCAGACCGGGACCTCATCCCGACCCGCCAGCCCAGCGGCACGCAAGCGACGCTCACCAGCAATCAGGATGTAGCCGCCGTTTTCGCCGCGCCGCACCAGCAGCGGAGTGATCACGCCGTGCTCAGAGATCGAGCCCGCCAGGCTCTCCAACTCTGCTGTGTTGAAGCGCACCCGCGGTTGTTCCGGGTTGGGTCGCACCTGGTCCAGCGGGACCATGCGCAAGGCACCCAGGTTCTCGGAACGCCGGCCGGTGGGCATCGTTCCAGGCGTGTCGAGGATGTCAGAGGGGATGAGGGCGGCAAGGCCGCGACCAAGGCGGGAACGGCTCATGAGGCCTCCTGCTTGCGATAGGTGTCGGGCGCGTCCTCGGCCGGTCCGCCTGCAGCGGCAAGATCCGCTTCGCTGGCGATACGATCGAGAAACTCAAGGGCAAGGTTGGTGTAGGCGATGGCCCCCCGGCAGAGGGGGTCGTAGGCATGGACAGGACGACCGAAGCTCGGTGCCTCGCCCAATCGAATGTTCCGCGGAATCTCCGTGTCGAAGACCTCTGCGCCAAAGACCTCACGAACCTGGTCGCAGACATCTCTGCACAGCCGGGTGCGGCGATCCACCATGGTCAGAAGAATGCCCAACCGCTCCAGATCGCGGTTCAATCCGCCCTTCTGGATCTGGTTGAGGGCCCGGAGCATCTCACTGAGACCCTCCATCGCGTAATACTCGGCCTGCATCGGGATGATCACCCCGCTGGAGGCCACCAGACCGTTGATGGTCAGCAGGTTGAGCGAGGGCGGGCAATCGATGATGACGATGTCATAGGGCTGGGCGTGAGCCTCGAGCGCGCGCCTCAGTCGGTACTCTCGCTTGCTGGACTCCACCAACTCAATCTCAAGACCGATGAGCTCGCGGGTGGCTGGCACCAGGTGGAGCCCGTCCACGCAGGTCGGAACGACCACTTCGGGCAGCTCCCGGAAGCCCAGAAGTACATCAGCAATGCCGACGCTTACCTCCGTCTTGGGAATCCCCAGACCACTGGACGCATTGCCCTGTGGATCCAGGTCGACGAGCAGGACCATCAGGTCCTCGAGGGCCAGCGCTGTGGCCAGGTTCACGGCGGTAGTCGTTTTTCCGACACCACCCTTCTGATTCGAGACGGAGAGGATGCGTGGCATCTATGTTTGTCCGGGGGACGGGGGAGGGAAGAGTGCGTTCTGTGGAACGGCGAGGAACAAATGGTGCGGCATCGGGGAAGACACCGGCAGGAGGACCCCGAGAATATCGAGTCTCCCTTGACGATGCAACCCTTTGTTCGCCAAAACTCGAATCCGTGAAACAGCGGGGAACCAATGGTGTGGAACTACGGGGAACAGTCGACACCCAGGTCTTCTCCGACGGCGCGTTAGACCGTTGTGGGCCGACCCATGGAGGTTCCATGCTCCGATTTTTCCTCTCTTTCTGCATGAGCCTGAGCATCCTTGGATGTCCCACAAAGTCGGGCCCTGGGCACACCGATCCATCGGACCAGGACACCGGCGAAACAGGGGCGCCGCAGGATGACACTGCAAGCCCAGCCGACGATACCGGCGCGCCAGAGCCTGGCCCATTCTCCTTCAGCTGGACGGAAGGTCCGGACCTGCCGGACTGCACTCCTGCGGAGCGCAGTGGCAGCGTCGTGGCACTCTCTGGCGTGGTCCTCAGTCCGGACGGGCCCGTGGCAGGCACTGTGGTCTACGACACAGCCGATGGCCAGATCATCTGTGTGGGTGCGGATTGCGACACCTCGGCTTCCACGGTGATCTGTACCGAGGGCGTCATCTCGCCGGGACTCATCGATGCCCACAACCACATGCAGTACAACGTGTTGGCCCCGTGGCAGCATGAGGGTCTGTTCAGCGACCGCTACGACTGGCGAAGCGACGGGGACTACTGGGAATACCGCACCGCCTATGACGAGCTGGGCTGGGATTACTCCTGCGAGGTCATGAAGTGGGCCGAGGCCCGCACCCTGGTGAGCGGTGGAACCAGTGTGGTGGGATCATCGAGCGGGGGCTGCATCGAGCGCCTGATCCGAAACCTGGAGGAGGGCGAAGGTGCCCACGGCATCTCCGGTTACTCGCTCTATTACTCCGCCGGCACCGTCACAGATTCCTTTGGACCCGGCGACACGCTCACCCCTGGCGAGGAGTACTCCACCATCGAGAATCACGTGGCGGAGGGAGTGGGCGGCGAGGTTCGGTACGAGCTCAGCCACATGACGGACATCGGCATGGACGGCCCTGGCCAGATCTACGTCCACGCTACCGATGCCACCACCGCCCAGCTGGCCCAGATGGCAGACGCCGGCACAGCCCTCGCCTGGTCGCCGCGATCCAATCTGGACCTGTATGGCGCCACCACCCTGGCGGATGTGGCCCATCGCCTCGGGGTGGACCTCACCCTGGGACCGGACTGGACCTGGTCCGGAAGCCTGAATCCGGCCCGCGAGATGGCGTGCGCCAATACCTGGCTGCGCAGCCGCGCAAGCAGCATCGATGACATCACGATCTGGTCCTGGGCCACCTCGGAAGCCGCGCGAGTACTCGGCGTGGACAGCGCCATCGGCAGTCTGGCGCCCGGGCTCCAGGCAGACATCGCCGTGTATGCCTGGTCGGATGAGCCGTACCGCGCAGTCATTGAGTCAGAGGCGCCAGATACCCGGCTGGTGATCGTCGGCGGTCAGGCGCTGTACGGCCTGTCCGAATTTGTCGAACAACTCGCTACAACACCGGAATGGTGTGAGACCGTCAGCGCATGTGGGGCCGATCGCACCATCTGCGTACAGTCCGATGATACCGGCTGGCACAGCGACACCCTGCAGGAGATCGAGAACACCCTGGCCGCTGCGCTCGGGGGTGTGACCATGCCGGAGGGCCTGGAGTACGCCAGCGAGCTCCTGGGTCTGTGGATGTGTGAGGAGACCCGGGAGAGCTGCGATCTCAGTGAGACCACCGAGGACGATAACGACGGCGACGGGGTGGCGAATGA
>Ga0310342_100002120_pt1 | contig 12688 bp, 3 predicted proteins | sample S15DNA20500_MG_FD_206155 | JGI IMG/M metagenome (GOLD analysis project Ga0310342, IMG submission 206155) | Marine microbial communities from station ALOHA, North Pacific Subtropical Gyre - S1503-DNA-20-500_MG | ecosystem: Environmental > Aquatic > Marine > Oceanic | place: Pacific Ocean: North... | reverse complement strand
ACACCCATCAACAGACTCGAACAACAAGAAGATTCGCAGATGCGCTGGCGAAACCGAATCCGCCAGCAACTGGAAGGACCCTACCGGCAATTGTTCGCTCTGTTCGATCACCTCGCCATCCTGCTGGTACCGACATGGGAGACGGTCTCCCTGTGGCGAGGACAGCAGGAAGCGAAATTGCGGCTGGATCGGGGTGACGATGCTTCCCATTCTATGAATGATGTAGCCCTGAAGAGATTTCTCGACCATTACGAACGCCTGACTCGCTGGACCATCGAGACCCTGCCGCCTCGAGCCGACTTCGTGGCCCGGATTGCGCAGGATCGATCAGTCAAGGGCATCGGGACCGGACAGGAGAATCGATGAAGAATTGCACGCTGACACTGATCACCGCCTTGCTGTGGATCCTCGTCTCATCGCCCTCATCGGCTCAGCCAGTTCATCCCGATGTGGGCTGGGTGTCCCTCTTCGATGGGAAAAGTCTCGATGGCTGGCGCGGCAATACCGATCTGTGGCGGGTCGAGAATGGAGTGATCATCGGCGAAGGTCCCGCTGGAGGTCCGGTTCCTGGCAACGATTACCTGTGGCACGCAACCACCTGGGACGACTTCGTGCTCGAAGCCCAGTTCCGGATCGAGGGTGGCAACAGTGGTATCCAGTACCGCAGCCGTCGCGCCGACGACGGCGAAGCGATCGGCTACCAGGCAGATCTCGATGCCCAGAACCAATACACCGGAATGCTTTACGAATCTCGCGGTCGAGGCATCGCAGTCCCGCGCGGCGAGATGGCCAATCTTGGCAAGGACGGATCGCGTCAGGGACTGGGATTCCATATCGATGCAGAGAAAGCGGTGCAGAGGCTCGCCGATGGTCAGTGGCACCAGATGCGGATCATCGCTCGCGGAACTTCTGTACGACACGAAATCGATTCCATCCCCGTGTGCTCGTTCGTCGACAAATCGCCTGATGCAGTCAAGGAGGGCAAGATCGGTCTGCAGATTCACGGTGGCGGACCGATGCGTATCGAGTGGAAATCGATCCAGGTCCGGTCCTGGCAGCCGCTCGACGGCGATCCGGTTCAAGATTGTGCCCGGGTCACAGAGCGCCCGCTGGAGAATCAGCCACAGTGGATCTGGGCCTCAGGAGCTACCCCCGAGAATCAACGGGTCGAACTGATTCGTACCTTCACCGTCGTGAAACAACAGCCATCGGTCGAGGCTTCTCTGGCGATGAGTGGTGACAATCACTTCATCGCGTATCTCGATGAGAAAGAGGTCCTTCGTGGTGACAGCTGGGAAAAACCGTCTCGCACCATCATCAAGAATCTGGCTGCCGGTCGCCACAAACTGCGGGTCGAATGCATAAACGATGGCGGACCTGCTGGGCTGGCGGGAATCCTCGCCTGGACCGACGCCGACGGCAACGAAGTGATGGTCGTCACCGATGAAAGCTGGCGGCTGCTGGATAACGAGGTCGAAAAGCCGATCCAGCTCAAGGGTCCAGTCAGTAGCTCTACCGCGCCCTGGGGAGATATTGGATTGACTCCCGGCGGATCAGTCACCCGCTGGAGTCTGCCCGAGGGATTCCACGCCGAAATCCTCCACCAGGTTGACCCGAAGGACGGTTCCTGGGTCTGTATCGCGGTCGAAGCACCCGGAAGTTTCATCACATCCCCGCAACGCGGCCCGCTCAAGCGGGTGGTGATCGACGAGCAAGGTGTCACGGTCAGCGACTGCGCGGCGATCGGAGACGCTCAGGGATTGTTGATGGTCGATGGGAATCTGTGGGTCCATGTCGCCGGCCACCGCAATGATAAGGGTGGATTGTGGATCCTGTCGGATCCCGACGGCGACGGCTTCTTCGACCAGGAGAAACGACTGTCGGCGATGGGACCCGGTGGCGAACACGGCGTTCATGCGCTGGTGAGAGGACCCGATGGGCACGTCTGGACAGTGGTCGGCAACCACATCGACGTTCCGGAGCAAATCCTCACCCGAGACCGGTACCGCGACTGGCAAGAGGATCTGATCTTGCCCAGGATGTGGGATCCCAACGGTCACGCTGTCGGCCATCTCGCCCCCGCCGGTCAGGTTCTGCGGATCGATCCTGACACGCTCGAATGGGAACGGGTCGCCGGTGGTTTCCGTAACTCCTACGACCTGGCATTCCATCACGACGGATCCCTCTTTACCTACGATGCCGACATGGAGTGGGACATCGGAACTCCGTGGTATCGATCGCCCCGAGTGGTGGAGGTGGTCTCTGGAGGCGACGCGGGTTGGCGTGGCGGAGATGCGAAGTGGCCCGACGGGATCCCCGATGCGGTGATCCCGTCGGTGGAGACGGATCTGTCCTCTCCGACCGGAGTCTCGTCGGGTCTGGGGGGCAACTTTCCGGGCCGCTGGCGTCACGCCGTCTACATCGCCGACTGGGCCTATGGCCGTATTCTCGCTTACTTCCCGAGCGAATACGGGGCCGGCTGGCGAGGCCGTGCCGAACCGTTTGCCGGCGCAGCAGCCTTCAACGTCGCCGACATGATCTTCGGTCCCGATGGAGCCCTTTACGGGGTGACCGGCGGTCGTGGTACCCGAAGTACCTTGTTTCGCATTCGAGCTGACGTCGACTCACGTCCAGAAATGGCCCCTCCCACCACCCGGTTGGGTCACCAAGCACGGGCCTTGAAACGGCAGCTGGAAGCGGGACATCTTTCGCCACAAAAAGAACTGCTCGGCATCGCCTGGCGTCATCTCGGCCACCGGGATCCAGCCATCTCCTATGCCGCTCGTGTCGCGTTAGAACAATTGCCGGTCGAAATCTGGCGTGATCTGGTAGTGGCCACGCCCGGTTCGATTAGCCGGATCGGCCTGCTAGCACTGGCGCGAGTTGGCGAAACGGTTGATCGAGACCCCTTGCTCGAGAAGTTATGCGACCTGCCTCCCGCCGAAAATCGTCGGTATCTGCTGGAGGAGTTGCGCATTGCTACCGTCGCCATCGCACGCCATGGCGATCCGGCCGGCGCCACCAGACAGCGGCTTCTGGCCCGATTCGACCCACTCTTCCCGGCCACCGATCTGGCCGTCAACCGCCTCTGCGGTGACCTTCTGGCGCGCCTATCGGCGCCGTTACTGGCCCAGCGGATCCTGCCCTGGCTGACGTCCGAAGCAGATAGCGCCGAAGGGTTAGCCGCACTGCGACTGCTGCGTTTCACCAGCCGCACCGAATCCCAGAACCTCGAGATGGCGACAGCCTTGAAGGTGCTGCGTAAGCGCAAGGGAGGCCATAGCCTCAGTGGCTTCATCGATCAGATCGCCCGCGAACTCGACGACGGTTCCGGCATCCTGATGGCACCAGAGATCGCCCCTCCGGTGATGCCTGAGCCGGTAGTGCGGTGGAATCAGAAGTCGCTACTGGCAGCCATCTCGGCTGGCCCCGGAGACAGAGAGCGCGGCAAGCAAGCGTACAAAAAAGCACTGTGCTCTCGATGCCACCGCTTCGAGGATCTAGGGGGTGGCTCGGGACCCGATCTGACCGGTATTCGAGCGAGGTTCTCTGACCTCGATCTGGTCACGGCGTTACTGGAGCCATCGAGAGACATCTCGGACCAGTATCAGTGGAATATTGTCACCACCAATGACGATGTTGCGGTCGGTCGGATCCTGCGGCGAGACAACCACTCGCTAGTTCTCAACACCGATCCGTTCGGCTATCAACCTTTCACCGTGGAAGGCGAAGTTTCCGCCATCGAGGCCTCTCCTGTGTCGCCGATGCCACCTGGATTGGTCGACGGACTGGATGAGGGACAGGTTCGGGATCTTTGGACCTTCCTCGGAAATACTTCCCGAGGAACTCGAGAGTGAGCCCCCTTGCGGATCTGATTACAAGAGCGACAATAGAGAAGCTCTGAAACCTTTTACAAAGAAATCGGACAAAGTCCGCCTCAAACGCTCCTTTTGCACCCCATTCACAGTGAATGGGGCGTTGGAGATTTTTTGCGAGTGGAAGGAACCTCATGTTCTCTCGACCCGTTGTTCTTGTTTTATGTGCGTTGTCGTTTGGCCTCTTTTTTGATGGTGCAACGGCACATGCTGACATCCCCCTAAAAGAAGTCCCCGTCATTCAACTTCCAGGTCTCGATCTTGAGACTCTGGCGTTAGAAGATGAAGAGCGAGATGATATTGGACTCGCACCGCGTTACGCAGTGCCAAATCCCGTGACCATCAGTCCGCAAACGCATGGGCGTTGGACCAAGCTTGATAACAAGAAAGCTGTCTGGAGAATTCGTTTCTCCTGCAAGAATGCCATCAGCATGAATTTTGGATTCAGCAACTGGCTCGTACCCATCGATGGCGAAATGCACATTTATAATGTGGAGCGCAGCCATCGAATCCGTGCTTTCGATGTCAATGACATCCAACCTTCCGGAGAGTTGTGGACACCACCGGTGGCTGGAAATGATGTGGTCATCGAAATCATCTGTCCTCTCGAGGCACGCTGGCTGGTCGAACAAGAAGTCGAACTCAGCAGCGTTAACCCGGGCTACCGTGGTTTCTACGAGAACTTTGGTCAAACTCCATCCAGCAGCCCCTGGCCGTCCTTCTCGGGCTCCTGCAATGTCGATGTGGTCTGCCCCCAGTCCGCTGGCTGGGAAAACGAAATCGACTGTGTCGGTGTGATCTCGACCGGTGGCTTCCTGTTCTGCACCGGATTCATGGTCAACAACACCGCCCAGGATGGAACGCCATTTTTCATGACTGCAGATCACTGCGGTGTCACCGGTGGCAACGCTGGGTCACTGGTTGTGTTCTGGAACTACGAGAACTCCACCTGTCGTCCTCCAGGGTCCGCTTCCAGCGGAGCCGCGGGAAATGGTCAGCTGAACCAGTTCAGTACTGGATCGATCTTCCGCGCCGGTTCTTCCACCTCGGACTTCACCCTGGTCGAGCTGACCAGCCCACCGAATTCCGCCTTCGAAGTTTCCTTCTGTGGTTGGAACGCCAGCACCTCACAACCGACCAGTGCGGTCGGAATCCATCACCCTAATACCGAAGAAAAGCGCATCTCGTTCGAGAACCAGCCGCCCAGCCTTTCCACCAATTTCGTGACGGTGAACGACTGGGATCTGGGAACCACCGAACCGGGATCGTCCGGATCTCCACTGTTCGATGAAAACCATCGCGTCATCGGTCAGCTTTGCTGTGGCTCAGCTGCCTGTGGTAACAACTTCGCCGATGACTACGGTCGTTTCTCTGCCTCCTGGAATCTCGGACTCGGTGCTTGGCTCGACTCGGCCAACACCGGCCAGCTCACCGTCGATACCCTACCAGCCGGCGGCGGCGGAAACGTCGAGTTGTGTTCCAACGGGGTCGATGATGACGGCGACGGACTGGTCGACTGCGACGACCCGGACTGCGCCAATAGCCCGGCATGTCTACCTGCACCTCCCGGTGACGAGTGCAGCGATCCGACCATCGCCTTCGATGGCGCCAACGCCGTCGACAACACCACAATGACCACCGGCACCGATCCAATATCTGACGCACAGTGTGCCGGGACCTTCCTCGGTGAGTTCGTCAATGATGCCTGGTACCGCTACACAGCCACTTCTACCGGATCGATGGATGTGAGCACCTGTGACAGCATCAATTTTGACTCCGATATCGCGGTCTACACCGGCGTCTGTGGTGGCCTGACCCAGATTGCCTGTAACGGTGACGGCACCGGCTGCGGCAACTTTACTTCTCTGGTCACTGGCGTTGCCGTGACTTCGGGAACCGACTACTGGATCCGCGTCGGCGGCTGGAATAGTGCCACTGGCGTCGGAACCGGCACCATGACCATCACCGTTGGTGGCGGTGGCGGACCTGCGACCGAGAACTGCACCAACGGCACTGACGACGACGGCGATGGACTGGTTGACTGTGCCGACCCGGACTGTGCCAACAACCCAGCCTGCGGCGGTGGCGGCGGAACCGGTGACATCTGCACCGATGCCATCATCGCTATCGACGGTTCTAATAACGTCGACAACACAGCAGCCACTACCGGAACTGACCCCATATCCGATGCACAATGTGTCGGCTCGTTCCTCGGTGAGTTCGTCAACGACATCTGGTACAGCTATACCGCCACCTCCACCGGCTCGATGGAAGTGAGCACCTGCAACAGCATCGACTTTGACTCCGATATCGCCATTTACGTTGGCGGTTGTGGATCCCTCGACCAGATCGCCTGCAACGGCGACGCCCCCGGCTGCGCCAACTTCACCTCGACCGTCAGTGGTGTCGCGGTGACCTCCGGAACCCAGTACTTTATCCGCGTCGGTGGCTTTGATGCGCCGACAGGGGTCGGAACCGGCACCATGAGCATCTCCATAGGTGGTGGCGGACCCGGTGGCGGAGCTGGCGACGAATGCAATGATGCGGTCACCGCCAACGATGGCGCCAACCCGTTCGATACCTCCGCCATGACCAATAGCCCTGAAGCTTCAGACGCTGGCCAGTGTCCGGGAACTTTCCTCGGCGATTTCGTCCAGGATATGTGGTTCGCCTACACACCGGCCGCCAACGGCTCCATCGATGCATCGCTTTGCGGAAGTGCCTTTGATACCGATCTCGCGGTCTACAGCGGTGGTTGCGGCGCACTGACCCAGATCGCCTGTGGCGGTGACAACTGTGGACTCCAATCTGAAGTCCTCGGCGTACCCGTAACTGCAGGTGTCCCCGTGTTGATCCGCGTCGGCGGCTGGCAAGCCGGTAGCGCCGGAGCCGGCACCCTCAACATCACCTCCGCTGGTGGCGGGCCCGGCGCGGAAAACTGCACCAACGGTACTGACGACGATGGAGATGGCCAGGTCGACTGCGCCGATCCTGACTGTGCCAATGATCCCGCCTGTGGTGGTGGCGGTGGTCAGGGTGACGAGTGCAACGATCCACTGCTGGCAGTGGTCGGTTCCAACCCGGTCGATACCACTGGTATGAGTGACAGTGCTGATCCCTTCGACGATCTCACTTGCACAGGAACCGCCCTCGGAGTGATGTTTGCTGATGCTTGGTACCAGTTCACCGCACCGGTGAGCGGGACAGCCACCGTTTCCACCTGTGACATCATCGACTTCGACAGTGACCTGGTCGCCTATACCGGCACCTGTGGTGCTCTGACCCAGGTTGCCTGTAATGGTGATGCTACGGGCTGTACCGGATTCACATCGAGGATGGATGTGATCGTTTCTGCTGGCACCATTTACATGCTTCGCGTCGGTGGCTGGTCTGCAGGGGAACAGGGAATCGGAACCCTTGAGATCACTCTCGCCGGATCCCCCAACCCCGAGAACTGCACCAACGGTACTGACGACGACGGCGACGGTCAGATCGACTGCGAAGATCCGGACTGCGATCTGGATCCCGCCTGTGCCACACCGCCGGAGAACTGCAGCAACGGCACGGATGATGACGGCGATGGACTGGTCGACTGCAACGATCCCGACTGTGCTGCAGACCCGAACTGTCAGGCTCCTCCGAGCGGCTTCTCCCTCATCGCTTCCGATGAAACCGCAAACTACTCGGTCGATACCGGAGTCGGCAGTTTCAGTGCAACGATCAGTGTCAGCGAAGAGTCGACAGCCGCTGGGTATCCCAATGACACCCAGGGTTTCTCCTTCGGTCTCGCCCACAACGCCAGTCTGCTGGCCGCGGGCACCTTCACCGAGGGTGCGGTTCTGAACGCTCTCAATGGCAACACCGGAGTGGATTTTATCGACATCAACACCTTCAGTGACGGGATCACCGCGGGCTGCGTCTTCAGCTTCCAGAACGCGAGCACGGAGATCATCGAGTTCACGTCGACCACGCCCATCGGGACCATCTCGTACGACACGGTTCCTGGCGGCCTGATCGGTAACGATACGGGAACCACCACAGGGCTCAACTGGAGCGCTGCTCTGGGAACTCCGCCGGTGGTGAACATCCTGGTCGTGAATGGACAGGCCCAGTCTGCTGCCCTCGACAACGGAACCATCACGCTGGAGCCAGCGATCGGCGGCTTCGTTCGTGGTGACATCAACTCAGATGGAAGCATCAACATCGCGGATGCGGTGTCGTTACTGGCGGGTCTCTTCACCGGTGGCACCATCGGGTGTGCCGACGCTGCTGACTGTAACGACGACGGTGCAGTCAACATCGCCGACGCGGTGTACCAGTTGTCCAACCTGTTCTCCGGTGGCCCGGATATGCCGCCACCTTCAGGTCCCAACTGTGGTTCCGATCCGACCACCGATACGCTCGACTGTGTCGACTACGACGCCTGCATCTGATCTTCAGCGGCAGATCGTCAACGAATACAGGGGCCAGGAAGGAACACCTTCCTGGCCCCTGTTCTTTCACTCTTATTCCCGGCGACCTGACAGCAAGGGGCACCCTCTTGATCGCGAACAGATGTTCGCTATCCTACCTCGGTTCGCCGAACCCCGATCCGAAGGTGCTCCGTGTCCGTCCCGCCCACTTTACTGTCGTTACGTTCCTGGGGTTCGCTACTGAGAGGTCTCGAGTCGGTACCTGATCTGATCGAGACCGTCGCCAAACAGGGCTGGCAGTGCGCCGCAGTGGCGGAGTACGCCGACCTTGGCACCATCGTCGAGGCGGCAAATGCCGCAGCACGGACCGGGTTCAAGATCATCGGCGCTGCCGAAGTCGATGACGGTCACGGCAGATCCCTCATCGCCATCGCCCGCGACAACACCGGGCTCGAACAATTGCATCAGCTGGTCAGTGTACGGCGACTCGCGGAACCGGGTGGAAGTGCCGCTACCCAGCACAGTGCCCCGAAAAATTTCGATCTGGTCGAAACACTGACCGGCGAATACCGATCACTGTGGATCCTGGTGCGAGACCCTGGGTTCGCACAGGAATTACTCGACCGCCTCGGCTCTGGTGCTCGTCGCCGAATCTTCATCGAGATCGATCGACTTCGAGATTCCATCGCGCGAGAACACCGTGGCCGTGAGGCCGCCGACCAGCTAGGGCTCCAGCTCGTCGCATCGACCCGCGTCGGCATGCTGCAACCGACCAACGAGCGTCATCTTAACCTTCTCGAATCGGTACGTCGCGTTTCCACCATCGAGCGCGTCGCACGTGATCGCAACGACGAAACCGATTCTGAGATCTCTCCGATCCTCACTCCCATCCCGTCACCGAACCGTTGGCGACAACTGTATCGCGACCTACCCGGGGCCCTGGAAAACGCCGCGCGGATCGGTAGAGATGCACTGAAAATCGATTTCGCCGCCAGTAAAACCATCTTCCCCCAGTTTCCGGTACCGACCGATCAAACCCCTTTCGGGCTGCTCTACGAGCAGTGTCACCGCGGATTGCTGCGTCGCTACGGCACCGTTCCTCGCGCCGCAGTGGAACGACTCGCCCACGAGTTGCACATCATCGACACGATGGGGTTCGTCCCCTACTTCCTGGTGGTCGGCGACATCGTCTCCGAGGCACATCGTCTCGGTATCGAATGTGCCGGGCGCGGATCGGGAGCCGCTTCCATCGTTTCCTATCTGCTAGGAATCACCCAGGTCGATCCACTGGCACACCGGCTCCGTTTTGAACGATTCCTGCATCCGGAACGAAAGGACCTGCCCGACATCGACATCGATCTGTGCTGGCAAGGCCGTGACGATGTCATCGATCATGTCTATCGTCGCTACGGAGCCGACCGGACCGCGATGATCTGCACCCGGACCTCACTCCAGGTGCGTTCCGCCGTACGAGAAACGGCCCGAGCCTATGGCCTGGCTCCCATCGATGTCGACCGGATCTCACGTCGCCTGCCACACCGATCGGAACAAACGATCCCCCGACTGCTGGAAAAAGATCCTGCTCTCGCCTCGGTAAGACTGCCAGCCACATCTCGTCAACAACTGCTCGAAGATGCCGAGTGGCTGCGAGGACGTCCGCACCATCGTTCGATTCACCCCGGCGGTATCTGCATCTGCAACCAACCGATTCAACGCATCGCCGCAGTCGAACGAGCGGCCAAGGGCATCGTCGTCACCCAGCTCGACATGTACTCCATCGAGCAGACCGGGCTCATCAAGATCGACCTGCTCGGCAACCGCTGCGTTTCGGAAATCGGCACGGTGCGCGATCTGATCGAGGAAAGGACCGGAAAACGTCCGAGGATCGATGCCATCCCGGAACGTTGTGAAAAGACCGCCGAATTGCTGTGCCGGGGCGAAACGCTCGGTTGCTTCCAGCTGGAAAGCCCTGCGATGCGATCACTGCTGATGCAGATGCAAGCCCGCAATGCCCAAAACACCATCCAGGCGGTCGCCCTCATCCGACCGGGGCCCGCTTCTGGAGGTTTGAAGGAATCCTTCTGTCGTCGAGTCCGAGGTCAGGAACCCCCCACCGCTCCTCACCCTTGTCTCAACGAACTTCTGATCGACCAGCAAGGGCTCCTGCTCTACGAGGAAAACGTGATGGAGGCGATCGCTCTCGTCACCGGTAAGAGCCTCGCCAGGGCGGACCTGATGCGGAGATCTATGCTGAAAGCGATCAGATCCAACGATGACGAGCAACTGAGAAGACTCGGCGATGAGTTCATCGCCGAGGGCATCGGCAACGGCTTCGGAGCCACCGACGCCAGGGAACTGTGGCAATACCTGCAACGTTTCGGTCGCTACTCCTTCAACAAGTCTCACTCCGCCTCCTACGGTCTTCTCGCCTGGCGTAGTGCGTGGCTCAAAAGCCACCACCCTGCTGAATTCTTCTGTGCGTTGTTTCGTCATCACGCCGGTATGTATCCCTTCGCGGCCTTCGTCACCGAGGCGAGGAGACTCGGGGTCGTCCTGCGACTTCCCTGCATCCATCGATCTGTCTCGACCTTCGTCCTGGAAAAAGATGGTTCCATCCGGATGCCACTGGCCACCATCCGCGGATCACGACAGACCAGCATCGATTCGGTATTCGCGACACGCCCCTTCGATTCTCCCGAAGACCTGATGCGACGGACCCGGATTTCGCGTTCCGAGCTGGAGGAATGGATCCTGGCCGGTGCCCTCGACATCTTCTCGATACCACGCCCCCGGTTACTGTGGCGTATACGGACACGACACCGCCAGGAAACCGCAGCAACTCGTGCCACCGGAAACAGCACCCGGGATGTCCCCCCTGACCTGGATGGTGTCGTCGATGAGGGCCCCCCTCTCGACGAACTCTCGCCCCGGAAGATTATCGAAGAGGAGATTCGACTGCTCGGTGCCGGCATCAGCGGCCATCCGATGAGCTTCCATCGTGACCTTCGACGCCGCCTCGATTGTCTACCGCTGGCAGAGGTGCCACGTCACGCTGCTCGTGCGGTACGGATCGCCGGCCTGCGGATCGCTTCGCGTCATCACCCGACCGATCGGGGTCCGATGGGTTTCATCACCCTGGAAGATGAGCAGGGGACCTGCGAGGTCACCTGTTTCTCGAACATCTGGTCCCGGGTTCGTCGATTACTTCTCGATCACTCCGGACCGTTACTCATCGAGGGAAGGGTAGAAGATCATCTAGGATCGTTCTCCGTGATCGCCAGACGAGTAACCCCACTGCTCGAGGAAACAGTGCAAGACGATGATCAGTAAAGGAGAAAATCAGAGCGAAGAGCGACAAACTGATCACGCTCCCGGTTACGAGCCTCGAGGATGTCAGTGGCCGTGGCTCCTGCGGCAAGCCCCTCGCGCAGATCACTGCCGCCCCACAGCAGATCGATGGCAATCGGCTCGGCAACGAACTCGTAAGGTTCTGTGCGCCAGCTGAACTGCTCGCCACCAACGCGATACAAATGTTGCAGAAGCAGTACACCCAGTAACAGTGCATCGAGGGCGTGCGGATCGGTCACATGGACCTCGATGCCGCCACAGAGTTGGCCCTGGTACTTGTGAAAGACCGGCGTGAAGTGAACCGGTCGAAACAGCACCCCCTGCAGTCCCACCTCGCCGGCACCGATACTGACGGCAGCAGCGAGTCGATCTCCAGCGAGCCAGGGTGCCCCCAGTTGATGGAAGGGACGTGTAGTCCCCCTCCCCTCCGACAGGTTGGTTCCCTCCAGCAAGCACATACCGGGATAGATCAGAGCGGTTTCGGCGGTCGGCATGTTGGGCGAAGGCGCCACCCATGGCAGTCCTGTTTCGGCGTGAAGCATCTCTCTGCGCCAACCGCGACAGGGAATCACTTCCAGATCCACATCGATCGCTACCACCTCGACCAGGAAACGGGCGATCTCCCCCATCGTCATGCCATGGCGCACCGAGACCGGTAACGCCCCGACAAAGCTCTCAAAACCGGCATGCACCGTCCCCCCCTCGACCGCGACACCACCGATGGGACAGGGGCGATCGAGGACGATGATGCGCGTGTCGGTTTCTGCCGCTACCTCGAGCAGGTAACGCAACGTCGCGGCGTAGGTGTAATACCGGGTGCCGATGTCCTGGATGTCAAAGATGATCACATCCAGGTCTGCCAGTTGCGAGTGATCGGGACGCAAAGAGGCCTCATCCGAGCCGTAAAGGCTCACGACATCCGATCGATTGGAAACCACTGTCTCCATATCCTGGAGTCTCGCATCGATGCCATGTTCGGGAGCAAAGAAGCGCGCCACTTCGACACCCACATCGGACAGCAAGCCAGCAAGATGCCGGAGCCGTTGATCGACC
>Ga0310342_100002119_pt1 | contig 12690 bp, 7 predicted proteins | sample S15DNA20500_MG_FD_206155 | JGI IMG/M metagenome (GOLD analysis project Ga0310342, IMG submission 206155) | Marine microbial communities from station ALOHA, North Pacific Subtropical Gyre - S1503-DNA-20-500_MG | ecosystem: Environmental > Aquatic > Marine > Oceanic | place: Pacific Ocean: North... | reverse complement strand
TCGTTCCCTGGAATTCTCAACCTCATTACCACTGCATCTGCCAGGCCCCGGATCCCTGCCGGAGTTCATCAAGGCTGAACGATCCCATCCGCTTACCCGGACCCCGCCGGTCCTGTCATCCCGACCCGTACTGGCCTCCGGGAGGCCCCGCTACTCACCACCACCTCGCAGCCACCGCTGCAGGATCCGCCACAGATGGACATGATCCCGCGACCTGACCGATAGCACCAGCGCAAAGCCGAGTAACGCGATTCCGATGGCAAAAAGCGCGATGCAATCGGCAGCCGCGCCGGGATCGAAACGATACAATAAAAACGCGCCCGCTATGAATCCAACGGCAAGCCCGCAGACGATATTACGTGCTTTTTTGTCGAGGCCCCTGCCCGCTTTATCGCCCATCGCCATCCACCTCCGCCTCGGCCGGATCGAGGTCTCTGAGCCTTCGCTCTACCAGGATCGCAAGGGACTCCAGGGTGATGTATGAATACAGCTGCCGGGGGGTGACCTTGTCCCGCTCGGGCGCGGATCGCAGCTCCGGCATCCATTCGCTCAGTCGCTCAACGGCCTCGCTCGAGAGATAGTCCTCATCGGTCAAATCATTCTCCAGGAAATCAGCCCGCAGGAGTTGCTCTAACCCTTCGCGGCTCAACCGGATTGTAGATGCTCTCTCTGGATCGATCTATAGGCCTCATGAAACTACGATTTATTCGCGCCTTAAATCCACACAAAACTTCACTACCAAACTTTTCATGCGAACCTCAACTATGTGGAACCCATCGCCCGCCGGCGCTTGATGGATCACGATCGGACCACCTGCAATGGCATTGCCCTGCCCGGAGTCCAATGATAGCGTGGAGCCGGGAGGTTGGGTCCAATACGGAGGCTCTCATGGTCAGATTTGTTTCGATACTCGCTGTCGTCTACACCCTGGCGCATGGAAGCTGCGCCCAGGCCCAGTTGACGCTTCTTCGATCGTTTTCCACCGAGCTGACAATTCCTCGCGGACCGGATGGAATCGCCTACCACCCGGACAGCGAGCAGCTCTACGTGGTGGACAGCTCCAGCGGAAGCCTCTTCAGCCTCACGATGGATGGAGAACTCATTGATTCGTTCGTCAATCCCCCCGATGCCGTGTTTTACGAAGGGGTGACGACCCTCGCGAATGGAAACCTCCTGGTCGCGGACGGCGGACGCGGGACCTTGACGGAGTTCACTCCCGGGTTGGAGAAAGTGTCCGCGCCGCTGAGCATCACCCACGTGAGCTCCTTCCCCAATGGGATTGTCATGGTTGAGGAAACCGACAGCCTCTTCATCACAGATGATGGCGCGCTCCAGGTCTTCGAAATAGATATCGAGGGGACGTTGCTGGGGCAATTCCCCACCACGGACATCGAGCCCTCCCTGCTGGAGCCGGAGGGGATCTCCTTCGAACCGGTCTCCGGCCACCTGCTCGCCGTCGATGACGACCAGGGGAGACTCTACGAGTTCACGACGGATGGGGAGTTGGTGCGGGACGTGGACCTGGAGGCGCTCACCGGCTTCAGCGACCCCGAGGGACTCTCCTACCACGCGCCGACGCAGACTCTCTTCGTCGCCTTCGACAGCGATCGACAGGTGGCCGTTTTTCGCTTCTCGCCCATCGCTGAGAGAATCCTCCGCGGCGATTGTAACGGCGATGGAACGGTCAATATGACCGACGCCATCAGCACCTTTGAATCGCTGTTCCTCGGCACGTTCGAAATCACCTGCAACGACGCCTGCGACTCAAACGACGATGGCGCCGTGGACATCGCGGATGGAATCGCGACCCTGGGGGTGCTCTTCCTTGGCAACGGAATCATCCCACCGCCCGGCATAAACCAATGCGGCATCGACCCGACCGACGACGAGGCAGGTTGCGCGACACCACCGAAGAGCTGCCGGTAGCCCCTGCACGAAAAATCCGCCAGGAGAGGGATGATCCACACCCCAGTCCGAAAAAGTATTTCGACGCAACTCTTTCCCACACAAGGGTTTTCGAAATCACCGATGACTCGATCCTGCACCATTCAACCCTCGCCAAGAAATAAATCGGCGCCACAACGGCCAGACATTAGGATGCTATACTTATCTAAGGGATCTATCAGGGTTTAATACGAAAATGAGACTGACCGAAACAGCCCGGAAGCGAGTGTCGAGGCGACTCCTCGGAGTCTTCGTATGCTTGTGTTTCGCCCTGCAGCCATTCGGCTTTCCCCTTCATCTCGCCCTCGTGGCCCATGCGTCTGACGCTTCGCACGAGCTCGTCAAGAACGCCACGGCTCATTCGCACTCACATTCGGGGCATCACCACGATCACGACCAGGCGGCTGGCCGAAACAAGTCAGATGGTGACCACCCGACACATCCGGTCGAAGATCACATACAGTTTCTTCCTGACATAGCGACATCCACTCCCCCCGCGCTCTTCGTCGCGCTGGCGCTGTTTTCGACTCCCCTCAAGCTTTTCGAGCCCCCCACCTTCTCCAAGGTGGCCGTGCCCTGCGACCTACCCCCTCCACGGCCACTGACAAGACTGGTCGCATCTCCACGGGCTCCTCCCGTTGCCGCCTGAACCTGCCGTAAGACATCGGCCTCGCCGATGTCGCCGTGATCCTGCATCTGCCGCAGGATCGTGTTCAGGATGCACGTTGGAGACTCCGTTCAATGAAAGCTCAAAATCCCGGTGGAGCTGCACCCCTCACGGAGGGTTCGACAGCCCGTCAATCGCACACTCTTCGCAACCAGGCGCGGAGCAGCCTGCTCGTTGGGATCACCCTGCTTTGCGGTTGCGCCACCTACTCGCCCCGGCAGATCGATCCCTTCCACGAGCTCGAACAGCTCGAGCGGCGTACGGCCGAATCACGTGAATTCGAAACCCTGCTGCCGGGGAAGCCGGAGTGGATTCCCCTGCAGGCCCGCGTCGACTTCACCGATGGCCTCGATCTACCTGAAGCGAATACCGTGGCGCTGTTTTACTCGCCGGAGATCCGGACGGCGCGAAGCTCGGAGCGGATTTCAGGCGTGCAGCTCCTCAAGGCGGGTCTTCTCTCCAACCCGGAGCTCTTCCTCGGCCCTAGGATCTCGACCAATAACAGCGATGTTATTCTTCCAGCCGGACTCTCCTGGGAGCTGCCGCTGTGGGGCAAGCGCGAGGCGGAAAAGGAACTGGCAGATCGCCAGCTCTCCGCCGCACAAGCCCGTGTAGCCGTGGCGGAGCTGCGTGTTCTCACCGAGGTTCGCTCGTCCTTTATCCGGATTGCCAGCCTCAACCAGGCTCTCCTGGCATTCGAAGCCCAGCTCGACGGAGGAGAGCGGGTTCTCCAGTGGGTCACAGCCCTCCGGCAGGCCGGCGAGATCGACGCCGTCACCGTCTACCTTGCGCAGCTCGAGCAGGACGACGCGCGAGCGGCGCTCGCAGCCACACGCCTCGAGCTCGAGTCAGCCACTCGCGAACTCCTCGAAACCCTCGGCGTCCTGCCGGCCGCCCGGCTTTCCATCTCGCTCGATCCTGACCCGGCATCGTTGCCGGACCTGCCCTCGCTCAGTCGCCGGAAATTGCTGCTTCACCCGGAGATTCGCACGGCACTTCGAGAGTACGAAGCGGCTGAGGCCTCGCTGAAGCTCGAGGTCGCCAGGCAATATCCCGCGATCCGTGTCGGCCCTGAGTTCGAAGACGATGGAGGAGATGCCTCCGTGGGAGCGGGAGTCGGAGTAGAGCTGCCTCTCTTCGACCGCAACCGGGGCGGAGTCGCCGAGGCCGAACAACGTCGAGAGGCTACGCGAGAGCGACTGTCGAACTCACTGCTTCGATTGTCTCATGCCGAAGCGCGGGCGCGCGCCGAATGGATGGCGAACGAACGCATGCTCGGCGACTACCGCGCCGGCGCCCTCAGGAACGCGAAGGGAGCTCGCGAGTCTCTCGAGCTCCGGCTCCAGGCGGGCCAGAGCAACGTCCTCGAAGTTCTCGCGGCGCTGCGCGCCCTGACCGGAGCGCGGGTGCGTGAACTCGAGCTCGGCCGAAAGTCGGCGATCGCTCGCCTGCGCGCCGCCGTCGCGGGCGGAACCGTATTAAACGACCTCGCACGGAACGACCCCGGAAAGGGGAAGAGGTAAATATGTATAAAAGAACCTCTCTCAGGTCGACGCTGACGATAGCCGCCTTGTCGATGCTCGTAGCGTGCTCGCATAACCATGAGCACCCTGGCAAAGCTCCGGAAACGGCCGACAAGAAACCCACGAACCGCCTTGCCGTACCACCCGAGGTCGTAGCGAACCTCGGCATCACGTTCGAGCAGGCCACGCGGGGAAAGGTCGGCGCGTGGATTTCAGTCCCCGGCGAGCTCTACGTCCCCGGCACCCACCGGTGGAACCTCCGCGCTCCCGCCCGCGGACGCCTTACGGCGGTCGCGCTCCGGTGGAAGACGGTCGAAGCCGGCGAGGTGATCGCTGAGCTCATGTCGCCGAAGCTCCGCCAAGCGCAACAGGACCTCTTCGCGGCTCACAGTCTCCAGGCGCGCGCGAAGGAGGAATCGGAGGCGGCCCATGCCCGGCTCGCCGAGGGCGAGGCCCAACTGCGAGCGGCCAGGGGGCTGGCGAGCGCGAGCCTGGAGAGACTCGAGCACCTGAGGAAGCTGAACAAGGGAACCAACACGTTTGTCGCCAAGGAGCTCCTCGAATCCCAGCGCCAGCACGCGGAAGCCGGGAGAGCCGCGCTGGAGGCCGCGGTCCGAAGAGATGCACTTCGGGAGGCGGTCCGGGGAAAGGACCTGCTTCGCACCCAGGCCCAGCTGCGCATCGATGGACACATGGACGCCTTCTCGATCCTGAGTGGCCGTACACGGAAAGAGCTTCTCGCTGGCCAGGAGGGCTCCGAGGCCTGGAAGACACTCGAGTCCATCATCGTTCGCGCTCCGGCCGGCGGCACCGTCGTCGATGTCCCCGTGTCGCGGGGGGAGACTGTTGACGAAGACGACCCCCTCGCGCTCATTCTCGACCCGAGTGAGCTCCGGTTCCGGGGCTGGCTGCCCGAGGGAGACCTTCGCTCGTTGCGATCCGACGCCACGGTACGGGTCGAACTGCCCGGAGGCATCGCCCCCATCACGACCAGGCTTCTCGGCCCCATGCCGGTGGCGGACTCCGCGACCAGGCGGGTGCAGGTCGAGGCCGCTGTCCCCAACCCGGGCAAGACGCTCCCCCAGGGGCTCTCGGCAACGGCGCACATCCGGGTAAAGGAGAGCGCCGGCGAGGAGGTTCTTCTCCCCGAAGACTGCATCGTCACCGACGGCCTCGAGATGATCGTGTTTCGCCGAGACCCGGGAGACGCGGGTTTCGTCATCCGAACCCCTGTCGAGCTCGGGCTCCGGGGGGCGGGAAACGTCGAGGTGCTCTCCGGCGTCCTTGCCGGCGACCTCGTCGTCCAGAAGGGCATCTACCAGCTCAAGCGGACGGGCCTGGGAAAGCCCCCGAAAGGTGGCCACTTTCACTTCGACGGAACCTGGCACCCCAAGCATTAGAGGGCACGGAGAACGACGATGCTGAATACGCTCATACGCTGGTCACTCGAACGGCGCGGTCTTGTCCTCGCCCTCGCCACGCTCCTCGTTGTGGTAAGCGCCGTGCGAATCCCCCATATGCCGGTGGAGGTCTTCCCCGAGCTGAACGCGCCCACCGTCACCATCATGACGGAGGCGCCAGGCTACGCTCCGGAGGAGGTTGAGCGCGCGGTCACCTTCCAGATCGAGACGGCGCTCAACGGGATCGCCGGGCTGCGGCGCCTGCGGTCGAGCTCCGCGCTCGGGCTCTCCATCGTCTGGGCCGAGTTTGATTTCGGCGCCGACATCTACCGAAACCGCCAGCTCGTGGCGGAGCGTCTTGCCCGCCTCGAGGGGGCTCTCCCTGCGAACGTCCAACCGCCGGGGATGACGCCGGTGGCGAGCATCGCCGGAGAGATCATGCTCCTGGGGCTCACCAGCCCGGGAGGAACCGTTTCCCCTCTCGAGCTCCGGCGCATCGCCGAATTTGACCTGCGCCCCCGGCTCCTCGCCACCACCGGTGTCGCCCAGGTCACCGCGCTCGGCGGTGAGCTTCCCGAATTCCAGGTAAGGGTCCGTCCGGAAAACCTGCTGCGCTACGGACTCAGTCTCGCACAGGTCTCAAAGGCGGCCGAAGAGGCCCACGCCCCCGTCGGCGCCGGGTATCTCCCCGACGTTTCAGGTCGCGAACTTCCTCTGCGGCCGGACACCCGCGTGAGAAGCGCGGAGGATATCGCCAGCACCGTTGTCGGCCAGTGGAACGGAGCCCCCGTGACCCTCGGCCAGGTCGCCGACATCGGCATCGGCGGCGCCCCGCGGCGTGGCAGCGGCTCGGCCGGCGGCCAGCCTGCCGTGATCCTCACCGTCCAGCGAAACCCGAAGGCGAACACTCTCGAGCTCACATCGCGAATCGACACGGTCCTTTCCGACTTCGAGAAGACGATCCCGGAAGGTGTCGCTCTCCAGCGCTCGATCTTCCGCCAGGCGGACTTCATCAACGTCGCGGTCAACAACGTTCTCGAGGCGCTCCGGGATGCGGCCATCTTCGTCGTGATCATCCTGTTCCTGTTCCTGCTGAACTTTCGCACAACGCTCATAACGCTGACGGCCCTTCCGCTCTCGCTCGGAGCGGCGCTGCTGGCGCTCGACGCCTGGGGCGCGACCGTCAACGTGATGACGCTCGGAGGCATCGCTGTGGCCGTCGGGTCCCTCGTCGACGATGCCATCGTCGATGTCGAGAACGTATTCAGAAGGCTGCGCCTGAACGCGGCCCTGCCGGAGGACAAACGCAGCACGACCCTCCAGGTGATCTACGAAGCCAGTGTCGAGGTCCGCCAGGCGATCTTCCTGGCGACAGTAGTCATCATCCTCGTCTTCGTCCCGCTCTTCTTCCTCGGAGGCATCGAGGGAAGGTTCTTCAGGCCGCTCGGAGCCGCCTACGTCATCGGTCTCGGCGCCTCCCTCATCGTCGCCATGACTGTCACTCCAGTCCTCTGCTACTACCTGCTGCGCAACGCTCCGGCAGTGGAAGGAAAACGAGAGGGCTGGCTCGTTCGCGTTCTGAAGGCCCGCTACACCTCGGCTCTCCGCTTCGCGCTCAGGGCCAGGTCTCTGGTTCTCGCGGGCTCAGGAGCTCTCCTCGCGGCGGCCGTGCTGCTTGCCACAACCTACGGCTCCTCGTTTATCCCGGAGTTCAACGAGGGAAGCATCACCCTGTTCGTCAACACGCCCCCGGGGACTTCGCTCCCGGAGTCGGATCGAGTCGCCCACCAGATCGAGATCCAGGCCGGACGCATTTCAGGCGTAGCGGCTGTCACTCGCCGAACCGGCAGGGCGGAACAGGACGAGCACGTTGAGCCGGTGAGCTCCAGCGAGATGGAGATTCGCCTCGAGGCGGGTGTCGACCCGGACGCGGTTCGGCACGACCTCGTGGCGCTCCTCGCGGCCGCCCCGGGCGTGACGACCCAACTCGGCGGCCCGATCGCCCACCGCCTCTCGCACATTCTCTCAGGCACTCCGGCGGCCATCGCGATCAAGGTCTTCGGAGACGATCTCAATGAGCTTCGCGCCATCGCCAAGCAGGTCGAAAACGCGATGCGGCCCCTGCCGGGGGTTCGCGACCTCGTCGCCAATCGCGAGGTGCTTTCCGACACCGTTCCCATCCGTTTCGACAGCGACAAGCTCGCCCACTACGGCCTGACACCGGCGGATGCCGCGACCCAGCTCGAGACGGCGTTCCTCGGACGCACGGTGGGTGTCGTGAATCGCGGCGCCTCACGACTCGATATCGTTCTGCGCCTGGCGAGCGAGGAACGCCAGGACCTCGATGACGTAAGAAGCTTCCTCCTGCAGGCCCCCTCCGGCGCGATCGTTCGAGTCCGGGACGTGGCCATCGTCATCGAAGAGCAGTCCTCGAGCCTCGTCACCCGCGAGAACGTCAGGCGGAAGGCCGTCATCTCCTGCAATGTCGCCGAGGGCCACAACCTCGGGGATCTCGTCAAGGAGATTCGAGCTCGTGTAGATCCCGTCATCGAGGGCTACCCGGGCACCTACGTCGAGTACGGCGGACAGTTCGAAGCCCAGGAAGAGGCCAGCCGCAGGATCCTCCTCGCCTCTCTCGCCGTGCTCGTGGCGATTGCCATCATCCTCTACTCTGCGTTCCAGTCCGCGCGACCCGTGCTCCTGATCCTCCTCAACCTGCCGCTGGCCCTCGTAGGCGGAGTGGTGGCGCTGTTCCTGTCGGACTCGCCGGACATCGTGCGCAATGTCGCTGCCCTGTTCGGTTCGGGCACCTACGTGGCGCCAGTGGTCTCCATCTCGGCGCTCGTAGGGTTCATCGGGCTGGCCGGCGTGGCATGCCGCAACGGCCTGCTGCTCATCTCGCACTACTACCACCTCATGGAGGAGGAGGGAGTGGCAAAGAAGGACGCCGTCATGCAGGGCGCCCGGGAGCGCCTCGTCCCGATCCTGATGACCGCCCTGACCTCCGCTCTCGCCCTCGTGCCGCTGGCCCTGGCCAAAGGAGAGATCGGCAGCGAGTTGCAACACCCGATCGCAGTGGTTATCCTCGGGGGCCTCGTCAGCAGCACTTTTCTCAATCTATTCGTCGTCCCCATCGGATTCGACCTCTTCGGAGGAGGTCCGAGGAAATCCGGGGGCGATCACGTCGACAACCCCCTGACCACGAGACTCGAACCATGAGAACCTTCCACTGGACCCTCTTTCTCACGATGCTGTCGCTCGCAGGCTGCGGTGTTGGAGGGAAGCCCGCTGGCGGCGGCGAGCCGGCCGCCGAGACAAAGGCCCCTCCCTCCGACCACGGAGACAAGACCGACCTCGGCACGCTCACCGTAGCGGGCAACAAGTTCAACATCGCCCGCAGGGGCAAGCTCGTTCCCGGCAAGGAAGGTTCCTTCAATGTGCGCCCCCAGGGAACGTCTTCGGATGACCTCACGAAGTGGAACCTCTACCTCTGGGTCGAGGACAAGGAGGGGACCCAATTGAGTGCTCCATCGAAGGGTACGATTGAAGGTTCCGCGCTTCATTTCCACGTCACGCCCCGCGCCTCGGAAAATCCCCCGGTGCGGGTTGTTCTTCGACTGCGCGCGGACGGAATAGATGAACGCGCCGGGCTGCCGCTCGACGGGCACGGCCACGAGCACAAGGATGGACCCCACCACGGGATCCCCGCGACGTTTTCCGGCAACGGGGCCTCGGGCCATCTCGAGCTCAAGCTTCACGACGACAAGGGCGACCTCGAGCTCTGGCTGTCGCAGGACGCCGCCTTGACCAAACCATTCGACCTGCCTTTGACCGACAGCGTCGAGATCGAATTCATCGACGTCGATGGACGAAAGGTCACGCTGCGCCCTCGCAACACCGAAAAGAACGAAGACGAGGACGGAAATCCCAATATCCGCTCCGGCAAAACAAACTACTTCATCTACCCCTCAAAAGACGGCCAGGATGCCTCCTGGCTCAAGGGCAAAGCCTTCCAGTCGATAGTCATCGTGCACTTCACCCTCGATGGAAAAGAATTCGTCTCCGAAGAATTCATCCTGAAGCCCCACGTACACTGAGCACCTCCTCGCAACAGACGAGACCCGGCGAGGTTACTGTTTCGGGATCACCGCTTTACCGATCTTGCCGGTAGCCCGGAACCAGCCCAGGGAGTTGTCTTTCTCATCGGTGATGAGCCAGATCGCATCGGAGTAGGTGTTCTGGTTACGGGTTTCACCCGGGGCCAGCTTGCCGTAGAGCTTCAGCCCGCCGCCGAAATTCACCCAATAGATCTTCACCCTCTTTTTCGAACTGTTTCGAAAATGGATCTCCGTGGCGGAGCCATCAAGCGACCTGGGAGGAGAACCCTCGGCAAGCTTCGTCCACTTCAGCGTTTCCGTCGGCAGGGACGACTCGACAGCGTTGCGGTTCGGGGTGTCGAGGCCGAGCAGGTGCTTCCGGAAGAAGCCCCGGCGCTTGCGGTCGCCATGGCGGCCGCCGTCACCATGCCCTCCGCCGGGAATGACGACGAGCTCGAAGTCCTTGCTTGCCCGGATCAGGGCATCGGCCAGCCGGAAGGTCGACTCCGGCGGTACGTTCTTGTCCAGTTCGCCGACGATCAGCATCAGCTTGCCCTGCAATCGATGGGCGTTGTCGATGTTGGAGCTGGCGGAGTAGTGCGGACCGACGGGAAAACCCATCCACTGCTCGTTCCAGGAGGACTTGTCCATGCGGTTGTCGTGACAGCCGCAGGCCGAGACCGCGACCTTGTAGAACTCGGGGAAAAAGAGCAGGGCGCCGGTCGAGCTCTGCCCCCCGGCCGAGCCTCCGTAGATTCCCACCCGGGTGGTGTCGTACCAGGAGTACTTTTTCGCCACGGCCTTGTGCCAGAGAATGCGGTCGGGGAAGCCGGCGTCCTTCAGGTTGTGCCAGCAGACATCGTGAAAGGCCTTGGAGCGGTTGGCCGTCCCCATGCCGTCAATCTTGACGACGACAAAGCCCATGTCCGTCCAGGAAGCGTAGCGCCGCGATGAGCTGAAGCGCTTGGGAACATAGGAATCGTGCGGACCGGCGTACATGGACTCGAGCACCGGGTATTTCTTCTTCGGGTCATAGTCCTTCGGGCGGCAGATGATCCCCCAGATCCCGGTCTTGCCATCACGCCCCATGGAGGAGAACACCTCGGGAGCCTCCCAGCCGCTCGCCTCGAGCTCGCCGATGTCGGATTCTTCCAGCTTGCAGACCAGCTTGCCGTCGGAGACCCGGCGCAGCTCATTCACAGGCGCAAGGTCGACGCGGGAGAAGGTATCGATGATGTACCTGCGATCCGGCGAGTAGCGGATTTGATGGGTCCCATTACCCTCGGTCAACTCTGTGAGCCCACTGCCATCGAAGTTGACCCGATAGTAATGGATCAGGTACGGGTCCTGCATAGGATTACGACCCGAGGCACGAAACCATATCTGGCGCTTTTCCTCGTCGATCTTATCGACATATCGAAGGACGTATTCCCCCCTGGTGATCTGTTTCATGTCACCCGTAGCAACATCAACCAGGTAGAGGTGACGCCATCCATCCTGTTCGGAGATGTAGACAATCTCTTTCGTCTTCTTCAGCCAGGTCACCAGCGAGGTGCCGTAGTCCTTCGGGTGTTCGGTCCAGATAAAGGTCTTCGATTTCTCATCGATGATGTCGCGCGCCTTGCCGGTAAAAACATCGACCTCGACGATGCGGAAGCGCTGGTGGCCGCGGTCGACCTTCCAATAGGAGAAGGTGCGCCCATCGAGCGACCAGCGTATGTTCGGCCAGCGGAAGTCGATCACGTCGACACCCGGCTTCTCATGCAGCTTCTTCTCGAGATCGAACCAGTTCAGTTCGTGCGAGGTGAATTTATCCCCCGGCAGGGCGTAGCGGCGCGTATGTATCTTCGCCTTCCCGCCGCCCCTCGGCGATGACTCGATGAGATGGACCTCGCTGATCTGTGCCGGCTCGATTCGGTAGGCGATCAGGTTGTTTGAATTCGGAGCCCAAAAGGGCGCCTGGTAGGCGTTGTCCTTCTTCCCATCCTTGCTGAGCTGGACACCCTCCCCTCCCTCAGCCGGCCGGACAAAGAGATTGTGCTCATGAATATAGGCCCGCCATTTCCCATCAGGCGACACATCCCGCTTAGCTCGATACCCCCGGTAGCGTTCCTTCTTGCGCTTCGACCGGTTATCCAGCGAGCCCTGGTACCCAGGCGCCTCCCCTGCCTTCTCGAGCTTCGTCAGCTTGTAAGTTTTGAGCTCCAACTGAAAGTGCTTCCCCTTGGCCCGAAAGAAGGCGATCCCCTTCCCCAGGTCAAACCCCAACTGCTCGAGCGGCAGCCGATCCGCCTCCACCCCACCAACCCCGGCCTCCTCCAGCGCCTTCGCCACCCGCCCATGATCAAAAGCCGCCTTGCGAGTCCCCTTCCCCAAGTCCACCAACACAAACTCCCGCCGCCCCCCCGAAAGATCATTCCGATACCAGCAATGCGACCCATCGTCGGCCCACTGCGGGTTCACCCGGCTCTTGTAAACATTACCCAGGGCCGACCCCGGCAGCCAAAGCCCCGCCGCAGCCACAACCGCCAGCATCATCACCCCGCCCCAACATTTCAATCCACCACGTCTCCAGCAGGCAGTATTCATCGGGCTATCCCCAGGCGATCCAAGTTGTTTAAGTAACCAACCGAACCAGTAGAGTACCCGCCCCACAGCAAACGCATCAATAACGCATCAACAAAGCGTTTGCGCCCACAGCCAAAAATGACGCCCCTGCACAACTCGTTGTCGCACAGGAGCTTTCGTGGTCGGGGTGATAGGATTCGAACCTACAGCCTTCTCACCCCCAGTCAGAGTGGATTTATCCCAAACTACTATTAAATTACCAGTTGTGGCATAAATAAGGGTCAGCTGGATGTTGGCTCCAGCGCACCGTTTGGGTTCAGGGTTCTTCCCGCATAAATATCCATCGATATGAACGATATTCCCGACGAGGTCATTCTATCCATCCTGGGTAAGCGCCCTCACCTGGGGGCAGGTGGACCTGCGTGCCGGCATGATCCGCATACCGGCCGAAGAGAGCAAGACCAGGACCGAGCTCGCCATACCGATCTCAG
>Ga0310342_100002115_pt1 | contig 12694 bp, 8 predicted proteins | sample S15DNA20500_MG_FD_206155 | JGI IMG/M metagenome (GOLD analysis project Ga0310342, IMG submission 206155) | Marine microbial communities from station ALOHA, North Pacific Subtropical Gyre - S1503-DNA-20-500_MG | ecosystem: Environmental > Aquatic > Marine > Oceanic | place: Pacific Ocean: North... | reverse complement strand
AGCTCACGGTTAGGGCAAACTGGGCGGACTTGAGATGTTGTGGCAGGAGGGGTGGGCCTTGTTTCTTGTGTTCGACCGGAAATCGCGGAAGGTGCCGCATGCGCCAGTATCTTGGGCTTGTGATCGGCTTGGTGGTGGGAGTTGTGGGGGCGATTCTGTTTCAGCAGAGCATGCCGCCGGAAGAGGGATCGACGGAGGAAAAGGTGGAGAAGTTGCAGGGTGAGCTGCGGGTGACGCGGAGGGAGTTGTCCAGGTACGAGGCAAACTACGGTCCGGGGAGCAAGCGGACGGTGCGGGACGGGATACGGTCGATCGCGGAGGATATCAGGGAGGGCCGGGATGTGAGTCTCGACGATGTCTTCTGGACGATGAAGCCGTGGATGCGGGACATGGCGCCCCTGTTTGACCGGATGCGGATGGTGGAGCAGGAGGAGCGGTTCGACTCGCTGGCGGGGCGGTATGCCCGGGAATACCACTTGTCGGACGAGGGGCAGGCGGAGTTGAAGGAGTGGTTCCGGAAGAGGGAGGAGGAGAATGCCCGGGCCTTCCATGAGATGATCAACAGTGACACGACCGGCTTCGTGGATTTTGTGCGCGTTATGGAGATGAACGAAGATTCGGAGCGCGGTTTGGATACCTTCATGGAGACCCGGCTCGAGGGTGAGGAACTGGCGGCATTCAAGGCGGAGCGCCTGCAGGGGCGGGTGGACAGCGTGCAGGACGAGGCGAACCGGCGGCTGCACCGGCTCGACGAAGTGGTGGATCTGGACGAGAACCAGCTTGACGGGATGTTCGCAGTGATGGCGCGGGGGTCGCGGCGCTACGAGCCCGGCATGGAATTTGACGGGATGGGGGCCGACACCGGTCGGCTGGAGGGGCGGGCGCGGGATGGGGCGATCCGCCGGGTGTTGCGACCGGATCAACTGGACCGCTACATTGAATATCAGGCGGAGCGCCGACTGGAGGCGGAGCGCGAGATGGGGCGGATGGGCATGAAGCTGCCGCGCGACTGGGACCTCCTGGACGACGCGGGTTTCTAATGAGTGGGGTGACCGGGAGCGCGATCGAGATCCGTGACCTGCGGGTCGACTACGGTGATTTCATCGCGGTGAATGACGTGAGTCTGTCGATCCCGTGGGGAGTGGTATACGGGCTGGTGGGGCCGAACGGGGCGGGGAAGACGAGCACCTTCAAGGCGCTGGCGACGCTGATGGAGCCAACCTACGGGGAGGTGATCGTGGGCGGCTACGACGTGCTGGAGTCGACGTCCGCGGCGCGGCGAATCATGGGATACATGCCGGACATGGCGCCGGCGCCTTCGGATTTGAAGGCGTGGGAGTTTCTCGACTTTCATGCCGACACGCACGCGCTGGGTGGGCGGGCAGCGCGCCGGGAGCGGGTCGAGGAGTGCCTGGGAATCGTCAACCTGCTGGAAAAACGCGAGGCGTGGTGCAAGGCACTGTCGCGTGGTCAGACCCAGCGCCTGGTGCTGGCCAAGACGCTCCTGCACCGGCCCCAGGTCCTGATCCTCGATGAGCCAGCGAGCGGACTGGATCCCCTGTCGCGGCGGGAGTTGCGCCTCACCCTGCAGAAACTGGCGGCGGGCGGAGCCACGGTGCTGGTGAGTTCGCACATCCTGAGCGAGCTGGCGGAGATGTGCTCACTGCTCTGCGTGATGAACCAGGGGCGGATCCTGTCGTCGGGAACCGAGGACGAGGTGCGGGGTGAGCTGGGAAGGTCGGACCGGCTGCTGTGTGTCACGATGGTCGACGGTCAGGATGGCCTGCTGACGTGGCTTGCGGCCTACGAGGGGGTGCATGACGTGGAGCGCGACGAGGCGGAGGTGCGTTTCGGATTCAAGGGCGACAACGACGGCCAGGCGGATCTGCTGGCGGCCATGATGTCGGCGGGGCTGCGGGTGAAGACCTTCGAGGCACGCGGGTCGTCGTTCGAGCAGATCCTCGTGGAGGTGGCGGAAGGGAACCGGGAAGCATGATGGACGAACAAGTGAAGGCAGCCAGCAAACCGCTTCCGGAAACTCCCCTGCCCGGGAAGCCGCCCCGGCTCCAGGGTTCGGGGGCGCCGACATGGAAGATCTGGGCCAACCCGATTTTCCGCCGCTACTGCCGGTCCCGTCTGCGGTTGCGGGGCCTCTCGCTGTGGATGCTGATCTCGCTGCTGATTTCGGGATTCCTGTTTTTCATTATCCGGCAGGGGATGTTGCGCTGGGATGGGATGGACCTGGTGGATGCGGAGCGCACCCCGCTGATCCCGCTGCTCATTTTCCAGGGGGTCATTTTGTTCCTGCTGGGAACCGGACAGGTGGCCGGCGGGATGACGGCGGAGGCGGACGAGGGCGTGCTCGACTACCAGCGGCTGGCGCCGATGTCGCCGCTGGCCAAGGTGCTGGGCTACCTGTTCGGCCTGCCGATCCGTGAGTACGTGCTGGTGCTGGTCACGATGCCCTTCAGCCTGTGGTCGCTGTGGCGTGGCCAGGTGCCGCTGGGCATCGCGTTGCAGCTTTACGGCATCTTCTTCACCGCGGGGGTGCTGTATCACCTGACCGGGTTGTTGGCGGGGACGGTGGTGAAGAACAAGCGCTGGGCCTTCCTGGTATCGATGGGAGTGATCTTCCTGCTCTACACCGTGATCCCGCAGCTGGCGAAGTTCGGTCTGGCCTACTTCAAGTACCTCACCATCATGCCGGTCTTCGAGGAATGCTATCCGCACCTGATTCCACGGGATGCGGGAGCCGCCGCCCAAGCGTTGCAGCAGCTTCTGCCCAGCGCGAAGTTCTTCAATCTCAATTTTCCGCAGGCGGTGTTCACCTTGTTGACGCAGGGAGTGCTGATCCTGACCATGACGGTGATGTTATGGCGGCGCTGGCGGCGGGCGGAATCGCATCTTCTTGGCAAGGTGTGGGCGACGGGTTTTTTCGGGTGGTTGCAGCTGGTGCTGCTGGGCAACGCCCTGCCCTTGATCGAGCCGGGCCACCTCTTTCCGTCGCGGGGCTTTGACAGTTTCCTGGGGCGCTTCCGGATGGGTGGGGATTGGCAGCCTGAGGAATGGGAGCCGGTGGTGATGGTTGGCGCCTACGGGCTGGTGACCTTGATGATGCTGTGGGTGATGATGCTGATGATCTCCCCGAACGCGGAGACGCGTTTGCGGGGATGGCGGAGGATCCGCAAGCTCGGCAGGAGGCGCTTCTCCCCGGTCTCGGATCCGGCCACCGCCTTTCCCTGGCTGGTCCTGATGGTTGGGATGGGGGCGGTGGGATGGCACCTCTTTGCGAAGGAATTGGTCGGGTCGCGCTGGTTCCCCGGGCAAGAGTTGCCGACCATGGCGATCGCAGCCTTCCTGCTGGTGATGGCGACGGGGGGCCTTGGTTTCCATGCCCTCCTCGAGGGGCGCGGACCCCGGGCGGCGGGCATGGCGGCCATTTTCATTGGAGTGGTTCCGATCATGGTGGGATCGATCCTGGGCACGATGGGATTCAGCGTGGTGGCGACGTGGTTGATGGGGATTTCTCCCGTGATGGCACCGGTGTATGCATCTGGGGTGATGCTGCCGATGACGGATGCGGGGGCCGATATCATGCGGTCCCTGCCACGGGCCTTCTGGTTCTGGCAGTTTGTGGGAACGATCCTGACGTTGCGCTTAATCCACTGGTTGTGGCAGTCGTTGAGAACGAAATGAAAGGGAATCGCTTTCCCCTCGAGGTTCCGGGAGGGGTTGACGGTCCGGGGGAAGAGGGGGGCTGATCCCCTTACCGATGGTTCGCACCATCGCAATACCGGGGAATCAGCAGAGATAAGCACAGGGATGGCTGCGGGGCCGACTATCTACTCGTCACCCTCGTCATTCTTATCGTCGTCACGATCGGGATTAAGCCGATTACGCTTATCTTTCATATAGTCCAAGGCCTTTTCCGCCCGGAAGGAAACCTCGTCGTTTTCATCCTCAAGAAAGAATTCCACCACCGCGAAGGACCAGTCGTCCACGATATTGGCCAGACCATTTACGATCTGTTTTTTTTCGCTTTCGGTTCCCGCTTCCTGCGCGAGGGCCTTCCACATGTCTTCAAGGACGAGAGCATCGCGTTTGCGGTCCTTGGTCAGAAACTGGTAGGCTGAGGCGAAAGCCCGTTGACGAAGGCGGTCATCCTGTTCTCCGGCCATGTAGTCCAGGAGGGCGTCGAACTGACTGTCGTCCGCCCAGGTGCCGAGGGCGGCAATGGCGGCGATACGAGTGGTCTTGCTGTCGCTCTTCAGGGTTTCCTTGATGATCCCGGCCGCGGTGTCGCCCCCGGTCGAACCGAGGAGTTCGAGAAAGATGTCTTTGGCATCGTCACTGGTGGCGTTGTCATAGGAGTTCTTTATTGCCTTGGCGATTTCGTTGCGGGCTGTGCTGCGTTCGGCCAGAGAGATGATTGTGCGTTTGGCGTCCTGCTGGATCTGGCTGCTCGCGTTGAACTGGATGATCCCCAGGAGGGCGGGCAGATTGTCGTCGGTGGCCAGTTTCCGGGCGGCCTTCAGTGCGGCAGAAGCAGTCGCCGGCTTGGAGGAGTTGCGCGCGTGTTCAATCAGGAAGGGGAGGGAATCGGGGGAGTTGCGTCCCTGCACGATCTGGAAGAACTTGACCCGGATGTCCGGGGTCATCTCGTTTTTCTCATTGCCGGCGAACTCGGCGATCAACTTGTCGAGGTTGACTCCGCTACCCTTGGCGATCAGCAGGCGCTGGTAGATGGCTTCCCGGTCGCTGGTCTTGAGGGACCTGGCGGCGCCGAGGAGAACCTCCGCTTCTTCCTCGTTGGTGGCGAGTTCCCTGACGCCCTCTTCCGCCACCTGGGCGAGGAGCCTGTTGAGGGTCTCCGTGCGCTTGTTCATTCCGGATTTTCCGAGGACGAAGATCCCTGTAAAGATGATGGCTGCCACCAGAACGGCCGCGATGGTGAACTTGACGGCGTTGCTGACCCCGCCCCCGGTGGTCTCGGTGCTGCCCGAGATGAAGGTGGAGGGACCGGGAGTGGTATCCGGGCTCGCGGGTGCAGCGAGGGGAATGGAATCTCCCGCGGGAGGTGCGGGCGGGGACGCGCCAAAGCTGATCTGTCCGGGCTTTGCACCTTGAGCTATCGGCGCAGGGGGTTGAGCGGGGGTGGCTACCGGGGTTGGCTGGGCCGGTGCGGCCGGTGCGGGCATGGTAGCGGCAGGGGCAGGTTCGACCGGGGGCGCGGGAGGCGCTTCAGCCACGGCAGGGGCAGGCTCAGCCGGGGGCGCGGGAGGCGCTTCAGCCACTGTGGGGGCAGGCTCAGCCGGGGGCGCGGGAGGCGCTTCAGCCACGGCGGGGGCAGGTTCGACCGGGGGCGCGGGAGGCGCTTCAGCCACGGCGGGGGCAGGCTCAGCCGGGGGTGCGGGAGGCGCTTCAGCCACTGTGGGGGCAGGCTCAGCCGGGGGTGCGGGAGGCGGTTCGGTGGCTGCCGGGGCGGGTTCGGTCGAGGGTGCGGGAGATGCTTCGGCGGTGGCTTGGTCCGTCGGGAAGTTCAAGGCAGGAGCGGAAGGGGAGGGCGGATCTTCCTCGGCGTCAGGGAAAAAAAATTTGGGAACCTTCTTGGCTGCCTCTTTCTTGGGAACCTGCTCTTCCGGTGCTGCGCCGTCTGTGTTTTCGGGATTCTGTTGATCGGTCATGAGGAACTTCTTGGAGGGGATTCTCGGGCATTGAAGGGGAGCTTGTCGATCCCGCGTTCGATGGGTGACATCACCTTCCTGCAGATCGGTTGAGTCAAGGCGATGGCGGAGCAGAAGGTGCAGGGAGAGACAAGAGAGAGAACTGGTGCGCCTGGTTTGAACTGCTTCAAGCAACAGCGTGTATCCTGCTGAGTTAGACACGCAACGATTTCCAGCCGGAGGTGGGAAGCGCTACCGTCTGCCAGTTTGGGTGGCGATGCTGGAGAGAGGCTGTAGCCAAGGGTGTGTCAGACTGTGTCACTGCGACAATTGGGCCGATCAGGAAGGGAAAACTGAGTCAGAATGGCGCGAGTGAAACGTTTGCGGGAAGCGCCTTATAAATTCATCAAGCATTTATGATCAGTTAGTTACAGAATTTCCAGTCCTGGCTGGCACAGGATCTGCCATAGAGAACCCTGTCGGGGCCTGCCCTGATGGTTCACTTTTAACAAACCTGAAGGGAAATCCGGATCTCTACCGGGCTCCTTCAACGGAAAGGATTTAAGCACATGGCAAAAATACTGGGAATTGACCTCGGGACCACGAACTCCTGCATGGCCGTGATGGAGGCCGGCGAACCGGTTGTCCTTGAGAATTCGGAAGGGGCACGGACGACTCCCTCGGTGGTGGCCTTTGCGAAGGGCGGAGAGCGTCTGGTAGGCCAGGCTGCCAAGCGCCAGGCGGTGACTAATCCCAGGAACACGATTTTCTCTGCCAAGCGCCTGATCGGGCGCAAGTTCGCTGAGCTTACGGAAGAGGACAGGAAACTTCCCTACGTCATCGTGGAAGCAGCGAATGGCGACGCTCACATCGAGGTGGAAGTGGATGGTGAGAAGAAGACGTACTCTCCGCAGGAGATCTCCGCCATGGTCCTGGCCAAGATGAAGTCCGATGCAGAGGCCAAGCTGGGAGAGACCATTGAAGAGGCTGTCATCACGGTGCCGGCCTACTTCAACGATTCACAGCGTAACGCCACCAAGGCTTCGGGTGAGATCGCGGGATTGAAGGTCCGCCGCATCATCAACGAACCCACCGCCGCCTCGCTGGCGTACGGGCTCGACAGGAAGAGTGCCGAGAAGATCGCCGTCTACGACCTCGGAGGCGGGACCTTCGATATTTCCGTTCTCGATATCGGGGACGGAGTCTTCGAAGTAATGGCCACCGACGGTGACACGCAGCTTGGTGGCGACGACTGGGACAACGCCATCATTGACTGGGTGGCCTCCGAATTCAAAGCGAAGGAGGACATTGATCTGGGTGGTCAGCCGGATGCCCTGCAGCGCATCAAGGAGGAGGCAGAGAAGGCCAAGATTGCGCTGAGTTCCTCCAATACCTACGAAATCAACCTGCCCTTCGTGACGGCAGATCAGACCGGTCCGAAACATATCCAGATGGAGATCTCCCGCTCCAAGATGGAACAGCTTACCGAGCATTTACTGGATCGCACCAAGCAGCCGGTCCGCGATTGCCTGCAGGAGGCGGGCGTCAGTGCCAGCGAGATCGATGAACTCGTGCTGGTGGGCGGGATGACCCGGATGCCCAAGGTCCATGAAGTGGCCAAAGAGCTTGCGGGCAAGGAGCCCCACAAGGGGGTGAACCCGGACGAGGTGGTTGCCATCGGAGCCGGGATCCAGGGGGGCGTCCTGCAAGGCGACGTCAAGGATGTGGTCCTGCTTGATGTCACTCCGCTCACGCTCGCGATCGAGACGGAGGGCAGCCGGTCCACCCCGATGATCGAGCGCAATACCACCATCCCGGTGAAAAAATCCCAGATCTTCTCCACTGCGGCGGATAACCAGCCCGAGGTGACAATCCGGGTCAGCCAGGGCGAACGGCCCATATTCGCCAACAACAAGATTCTCGGAACCTTTAACCTGGAGGGCATTGAATCCGCGCCACGCGGCATGCCCCAGATCGAAGTCACCTTCGACATCGACTCCAACGGGATCCTGCACGTGACCGCCAGTGACAAGAAGAATGGCAATGAAAAGAAGATCTCCATTGAAGGGTCCAGTGGCCTGAGTGATGACGAGATCGAGAAGGCCAAACGGGAGGCGGAGGCCCACTCGGAGGAAGACAAGAAACGCGTCGAGGAGATCGACGAAAAGAACAAGGCCGAGCATCTCGTCTACCAGGTCGAGAAACAGCTTGAGGAACTGGGCGACCAGGCACCTGCCGAGCTGAAGAGCAATCTGGAGGCGAAAACCGAAGCGGTGCGCGAGGCCCTCAAGGCCGCCGATATTGAAGCGGTGCGGACGGCTGTCGAAGAGCTCGAGAAAACCATGGGCGAACTCATGGCTGCCGTCCAGCAGGCTGCCGGGGCAGCGGGAATGGACCCTGCCGCAGCCGCAGCCGCAGCTGCGGGGGCTGGAGCGGGATCAGTGCCTCCCGAGGACGCTCCGGAAGAACCCCGTGAGGCCAAGGGCAAGGTCGTTGATGCGGAAGTCGTTGACGCCGAGAAGTAATCTGTCAGTTTCCCGCCCCGCTCTTCTCTGGAAGACGGGGCAGCTACTCAACCAGAACCAACCAGAACCAACCAGAACCAACCACTACGAAACAATGGCTAGTATCAAACCACTCGGTCAGCGCGTGCTTGTAAAGCGCCTCGATGCTGAAGAAGTCAGTGCCGGCGGCATTGTGCTTCCCGACACTGCCCAAGAGAAGCCGCAGGAAGCTGAAGTCGTCGCACTCGGCACCGGCGGGAAAGACGAAAACGGAAACGACATCCAATTCTCCGTCGAGGAGGGCAACAAGGTTCTCATCTCGAAGTACGGCGGAACTGATGTCAAAGTGAATGGCGAAGACGTCCTCATCATCAATGAGAGCGATATTCTCGGCGTGATTGCGGACTAGCGTCTGCGGTCGGGAGTAATCCGCTATCGGGACTCCCAGCCGACAACCGACAATTATTAACTGACAACCAAAAAAAACAATGTCTGCCAAGCAACTGAAGTTTGACGAATCCGCCCGGCACGCGCTCCTGCGCGGGGTGGAGAAACTGGCCGCCGCGGTGAAAGCCACCCTGGGACCGGCCGGACGCAACGTGATCATCGATAAGAAGTTCGGCTCCCCCACCGTCACCAAGGACGGTGTCTCGGTGGCCAAGGAGATCGAGCTTGAGGATCCCTACGAGAACATGGGAGCTCAGCTCATCCGCGAGGTCTCCAGCAAGACCTCCGACGTAGCCGGGGACGGAACCACCACCGCCACCGTGCTGGCCGAGGCCATTTACAAGGAAGGTCTGCGCAACGTGACTGCGGGTGCCAATCCGATCAGCCTCCAGCGTGGAATCCTGAAGGCCTCCGAAGCCATCGTGAACAAGCTGGCCGAGATCTCGAAAGAGGTTTCCGACAGCAAGGAGATCGCGCAGGTCGCTACCGTTTCGGCCAACTGGGACCAGGAAATCGGCGATATCATCGCCGAGTCCATGGACAAGGTGGGCAAGGACGGCACCATCACGGTGGAAGAAGCCAAGGGCATCGAGACCACTCTCGACGTGGTGGAGGGCATGCAGTTCGACAAGGGCTACCTGTCTCCCTACTTCGTAACGGATGCGGAGAGCATGGAGGCCAATCTCGACAGTGCCTACATCCTTATCCACGAGAAGAAGATATCGAATCTCAAGGACATGCTTCCGCTTCTCGAGAAAGTGGCCAAGACCAGCCGCCCTCTCCTGATCATTGCAGAGGATGTCGAAGGTGAAGCTCTTGCCACCCTTGTGGTGAACAAGCTCCGCGGCACGCTCAACATCGCGGCCGTGAAAGCTCCCGGCTTTGGTGATCGTCGCAAGGCCATGATGGAGGACATTGCGATCCTCACCGGCGGCCGTTGCATTACCGAGGACCTCGGCATCAAGCTCGAGAACATCGAGCTCACCGACCTCGGGGAAGCCAAGACCATCAAGATCGGCAAGGAAGATACCACCATGGTGGAAGGCGGCGGTGGCAGCGAGGCCATCAGCGGCCGCGTGACCCAGATCCGCAAGCAGATCGACGAAACCACCTCCGACTACGACCGGGAGAAGCTCCAGGAGCGTCTCGCCAAGCTCGCCGGCGGGGTGGCTGTCATCAATGTGGGTGCGGCTACCGAGACCGAGATGAAGGAGAAGAAGGCCCGCGTGGAAGACGCCCTGCACGCCACCCGCGCAGCGGTGGAGGAAGGGATCGTTCCTGGAGGTGGCACGGCCTTCATCCGGTGTCAGTCCGCCCTCGATAGCGTGGAGCTGGAGGGTGACGAAGCTACTGGCGTGGAGTTGGTGCGCAGCGCGGTGGAGGCTCCCCTCCGTCAGCTGGCCGCCAACGCAGGCCGGGAAGGAGCGCTCATCGTCGAGCACGTCAAGAACACGGATGGCAGCACTGGTTACGATGTGGCCAAGGACGACTACGTTGACCTCATCGCCCAGGGGGTGGTGGATCCCACCAAGGTGGCCCGGAGTGCGCTGCAGAATGCAGCTTCCATCGCGGGACTGCTTCTCACCACCGAGTGTGTAATCACCGATCTTCCCGAGGAGGAAGCCCCGGAGCCGCACGGACACGATCATGGTGGCGGCGGCATGGGATTCTAGGAGAAGACGAGAAAATCCAGGTTTCCAGATCGAAAAACGAACAAAGCCGGGCGGGGAACCGCCCGGCTTTTTGTTGCAAGCGAAACGCTCCCGTCGATTTCCGGACCGCCTCCACGGGTCAGGGATCGGCCCTCAGAAGCAGGAGGCCGCATGATCATCCCTGTTATTGCCGTTGCCGATGGCAGGCTGTTCACGGTGAAGCCAAGAGCATCACAGGAATCAAGGATGTGGGGGTGACAACAAAAAAGCTGGCCGAAGCCAGCTTTTACCATGCAGGTCAGGTTATGATGCCGGACTCATTGCTTGCCTCTCCAGGAGTAAACGTTGTCGCGGTTCTTCGTCGCAGTGGCCTGACCGGTGGTGAACTGTCCATCACGACCGGTGGTCCACGCGATGGCCCTGCGTCCGAAGAGGGGTTTCGCGGCGTCAAAGGGATCGGCGAGCTCATCGTCCAGGTCAATATCCATGAGGACGAAATAGTGGCGGTTGGTAGCAGCAGTGCCGCTCTTCTTCCAGGCGTCAAAAAGCTCCACTGAGCGATTGGTGTAGAAGAGTCCTCCGTAGGCGCCATTCTGGGTCTTGCCCTTGGCGTCCTTGCCCTGGAAGTAGCGCTCTTCCTTGGGGTTGCTTTCCTTGTCAAAGCCCACCAGCTGGTCCATCAGTTCGTTGGTGGTAGGTGCGCCTGGAGCTATGCCGGCTTCCGGGGCCTCGGGCAGGTAGTTGTAGTCGTCGTAGTAGGCTTGGATGGCTTGGACGAGGTTGGTGCAGTCGTTCTTGGCGACGGTTTTCTTGGCAGTGTTCATCACGGCGGCACCGCCGCTGAAGCCCATCGCAGCGAGGATCGCGATGATGGCGATTACGACGAGTAGTTCGATGAGGGTAAAGCCGCGGTTCCTGGAAGGAGGGGAAGTTATCTTCATAGCTGATCTGGAATTGGGGAGTTTTCTGCTGGAAAGGTGGCGGGATGGCCGGGATTTGGCAATCTCACGGTTTCTGGAATTACAATGTCAATACCAAGCTGGGCTCGTCCCGGGTCGGATGCAACTCAATTTTTGCGGGCCTTCCGCATTGCTGCCCGGGCATCAACTATCCAGAGTCTGGTCATGGGAGAGGGCGGGGGCTTGCGGGAGAAGGTTTTGGAGCTCATGCGCCGACCCGGATATCGTCCGCGGAACAAGGGGGAATTGGCCCGTGATCTGGAGCTCCACTCCGACCTGCGGGTTGATTTGCGAACCGAGTTGGCGGTCCTTGAGAGGGAGGGGGTGATTGTGCGCGGGAAAAAGTCCCGCTACCGGCTTCGCGAACAGGAGGGGAACCTGCTCTCCGGGATTCTCCGCTTTCAGTCGAAGGGTGCCGCCTGGTTTTATCCCGATCCCCGTGACCCTGCCAACTTGGCGAGCGGAATTGATCTTGAGCGCTTCAGCCGCATTTACGTCGGGGCGCGAAAGACTTCGGTAGCGCTCGACGGTGACCAGGTGGCACTTCGCATCGAGCGACTCGGTCCGCCGGTCTGGTGGAAGCATGCCAAGCACAAGCGTGCGTCTCTGGAGCTCCCGGGTGCGGAGGACCAGGCCAGTGGTCGCGTGGAACGCATTCTGCAGCGCCGCAGCGGGGTGGTGGTGGGCACCCTGATGGAGCGCAAGGGATTTGTCTACGTGCAGCCCGCCGACGAGAGCCTGCCTCCAACAATCGAGTTGGAGAACGCCGCGGGGGGGAAGTCGGGGCAGATGGTGGCGGTGCGTTTACTGGAGTGGGACAGCCGGCAGGTGGCGCCTCGCGGAGAGATTGCCGAGGTGCTGGGCTGGCCGGATGAACCGGGAGTGGATATCCGTGGAATCATCCTGCGCCATGGGTTGCATGAGGAGTTTCCCGGGGAGGTGGAGAAAGAGGCCGGGGAAATTCCTTCCTCCGTCCTCCCGGAGGGGTTGGAGGGACGGGCGGACTGGCGGGAGGAATTGGTCATCACAATCGATCCGGCGGATGCGCGTGATTTCGATGATGCGATCTGGCTACGGGCGCACGAGCAGGGATGGGAGCTGGCGGTGCACATCGCGGATGTCGCACACTATGTGAAGCCGGGCACCGTTCTGGACCGGGAAGCACGGGAGCGCGGCAACTCGACCTACCTGGTGGACCGGGTTCTCCCGATGCTGCCTGAAGCGTTGAGCAACGGCATCTGCTCCCTGGTGCCGGGGGAGGACCGCCTTACCTGTTGCGTGGTGACGCGCTTCGACGGTGAAGGGAAGATGACGCAGGTGCGTTTCGAAAAGGCGGTCATCCGTTCCAAGTTCCGGCTCACCTACGAGGAAGCGCAGGACATGCTCGAGGGTAAAAGGGATGTGGATGATCCGTCGCGCCGCGGAATCGCGGGCACTCTCAGGGAGTGCTGGAAGCTGGCCAAGCTCCT
>Ga0310342_100002114_pt1 | contig 12696 bp, 9 predicted proteins | sample S15DNA20500_MG_FD_206155 | JGI IMG/M metagenome (GOLD analysis project Ga0310342, IMG submission 206155) | Marine microbial communities from station ALOHA, North Pacific Subtropical Gyre - S1503-DNA-20-500_MG | ecosystem: Environmental > Aquatic > Marine > Oceanic | place: Pacific Ocean: North... | reverse complement strand
AGGAAGCCGAGGCTAGTGCCCCTATTATAGACTTTTTTAAAAAGACTACAGTAAGTGGATATGTGGATGCCTATGTCGGTTACAGCAGCAATACCCCAGCAAATGGAATAGTTGAGTTGCGTGGACTTGATACGAGGCATAATAGTCTTCAGTTTGATTTAGCCAAGATTTCTTTTGATGGTAGTCCTAGTGAGGTGGGTGATGTAGGGTACGTCGTCGACCTTGTTTATGGACCAGCTGCTGATTCCTACCACTCATTTGAACCAGTTGGAGGTCAACAAGAGATCATTAAGAATATTCAACAAGGATATGTGAGTTATGTGGCTCCTGTGGGTGAAGGATTAACTGTTAATGTTGGTAAGTTTGGTACCTTTGTCGGTGGTGAAGTCCTCGACACCATTGATAACTATCAATACCAGCAATCTATTCTGTTTGGTTTTGCTCAGCCATATTACCACACTGGTATGAGTGCCAGTTACGATCTGTCTGAAAATGTAAGCTGGGGTCTTTATTTGGTAAATGGGTGGAATAACTCAACTGATAATAATACTGGAAAGAGTTTTGGCTGGTCGCTCTCTGTATCACCGAATGAAATGGTGAGTATTACTCAAGGATATTTAGGAGGACCGGAGCTCACTGGGTTGAATAGTCCTTGGAGACATCTGCTTGACACCGTTATAGGTGTCTCAGTTAATGACCAAGTTGAACTTCTATTCAACTATGATTATGGATTTGATGCTGAAGATCTTCCTACCTATACAAAAACTACTTGGAATGGTATTGCGGGTGCAGTTCGCTTTAAGAGTCTAGATGGAAAATGGGCATTCTCACCCCGTTTTGAAATTTTTAGTGATGGAGATGCTTTTGCCACTGGCACCAAACAAACGCTGAAAGAAATTACTCTTACCGCTGACTATAGGGCAATAGAAAATTTTAGTACTAAGTTTGAGTACCGTGTAGATTGGTCTGACAAACCGTTCTTTAATGGTAAAACAAGCCAAAGTGTTTTTCTGATTGGTTGGGTTTATCGATTTGGCTTTGGTGAGAAGTAGACTTTGGCATAGATAAATTGAGTTATGATAGTCTTCCTGCTAAGAATAGGGAGTGCCTGGGAAGGATTGGCGCAAGGGTATAATTAAAAGAAAGATCAGAGAAACTTCGCTGCGATAAATAACTCTTGTTTAAGGTAAGGTGCTGTTTCCAAATTCCAAGGCATAAACTACTTTCTTAGTAGTTGCAGCAATCCTAGGACCTGTTTACAAATAATAGTTCTGAGACACTTAGTGGAGTGTAACTCTAATGTTATAAATTCTGACTTTGTTTTTAGCCGGTCTGCTTTTGATTGGGGTTTCCCCCTGATTTAGTACTTTAGTTGAAAATCAGGGAGGAGAGCTTCTTTTATTTGCCTCACTCCAGACACTTCTTTTTAGGGCAATATCTTACTCGTACTTTGTAGACAAGAGTGAAAGTTCGCTTTAATCAGGTACAGTAGAGTTTTAAAAACAAAAGAATTTCTCAAATAGAGAGTTGAGGCCAAAAATTAATTTATAAGTACTCGGGCTATTCGTCTTGATTTACAACTTTGTAAACTAATGCACCTATTGAGCCTCCCGCGATAGTACCGACTAAATAGATCCAAATGTTATTCCATGCGCTTAACCCCATAGTTGAGATTCCAACAGCCACAGCTGGGTTATAAACTCCTCCTGAGATAGGACCACCGGCAAAAGCTCCCACCATAATGGTAAAACCGATGGCCAAACCATAATAGGAGTTGCCTTCAGTCCGTTTAGAAGTTGTTGTATTTAGTACAACGTACACTAGAGCAAAGGTAAATAAGAATTCAGTTGCTAAAGCGGGAAAGGTCGCTATAGAAGCTTCCGAAACTGAAGTAGGTTGTTTTAAAAAGGTAACTACAGTTGCTGCTATTATGCCAGCTAAAATCTGAGAAACTATATAGGGAAGTATATCTTTACTTGGGCACTTTCCTCGAATCCAAGCTGCAATCGTGACAGCTGGATTGTAATGGGCTCCAGAAAGATGACCCCCAGCATATATCATGACCATTAGGACTGCACCGATAGCCAATGGGGCAATGACGCCGGCACCAGGGTTAATTGATGTTAGACCAATTACTAGTACCAAAAAAAATGTTCCGATAAATTCCACAAGGTAGTTGCGCATGAGTCACCTCTTTAATTAAGTTAAATTTGCACCCACTTTTCTAAGTAGGATACCTATAGAATTAAAAAAGATTAAATTTTGACATCAACTGAATCTGCTAAACCAAGTAAAGCAGTAGCTAAGAAATATTTCTATATACTACAAATAATGCCGACTGGTATTGTAGTATCTTGCACACTTGATTATCTAGTCTATGTTAATATTTTTCTAATTAGTTTAAAAAAATAGTTTTTGGCCCAGTCCATAAAGATAACATATAGTGCCATTTGTGAGATGAAATTTGGATTAAACCTCTTGAAATTATCAGTGTGTATTTAATATTACAGCTTCCAATAAGCTATTATCGAATTTTTTAAAAAACAAGATAAGGTTGCTTGACATCTGGTTAAATTTTATCGATCATCCCCAAGATGTTGGATGAGTTCGTACAAATACTTTAGGAGATTGCTTTAGCTCCAATTTTTTAAAATTAGATGATAAAAGATTTGTCAAAAGAGAATCATTGGGATGGGCAGTATCTTTAGTTCATGCAATAGTATGCAGTTCTCGTTACAATAGTTTTACATTATTGGTTGCCCTTTCTTCATTACAGTGTCAGGGCTATTTAAGATCTATATTTTATTGGGAGTTACCTTACTTATGCAAAATTGGATCATATTTTTTCCAGTTACAGGTTTATTCGGGTTGGTAATTGCACTCTTCATTTATCTTTCAGTTAAAAGATTGGCTTCAGGTGGAGAATTGATGGAGAGTATTGCCCAGCAAATTCAAGTGGGTGCAATGACTTTTCTCAAACGTCAATATGTAACACTTGTATTTTTTGTTTCCATTGTAGGATTACTTCTAGGGTGGTTTCTTAGGTGGGAGACTGCCGGGGCCTTTGTGCTTGGAGCTTTTTGTTCCGTTCTTGCTGGCTTTCTCGGTATGAAATCAGCTACCAAGGCTAATGTTAGGACTGCCCAAGCTGCAAAAGAAGAAGGGCAGGGAAGAGCTTTGGTTACCGCTTTCAATGGTGGGGCTGTTATGGGAGTCAGTGTTGCTAGCTTGGGCCTTTTGGGTTTGGGTCTTTTATTTTCCATATATGGGAAACCAGATACAGCTAGTATTATTAACGGTTTTGCAATGGGTGCTAGCTCCATCGCTTTATTTGCTAGAGTCGGTGGAGGTATTTATACCAAAGCTGCTGATGTTGGTGCTGACCTAGTTGGAAAGGTTGAGGCTAACATTCCAGAAGATGACCCCAGAAACCCTGGTGTTATTGCAGATAATGTTGGGGATAATGTTGGGGATGTTGCTGGAATGGGTGCAGACATCTTCGAATCATATGTAGGCTCTATTGTTGCAACGATTGCAATTGGTGCAACTTTAGCTTCGGACAGTTTATCTTTTTTAAAGGAGTCATCGTCAGTTAGTGACCATGAAGTTAAAGCTGTTCTGATGGCGTTGCCGTTGATGTTGGCTGTCACAGGTTTAATCTCATCTTTTATTGGGATTTTATCTATGAAAGTGTTGAGGCATATTTCGCCTGCTTCTGCACTGCGCTACGCAAGTTATATAGCTGCAGGTCTCTTCCTTATAAGTGCTTATGGTTTAATTGCAACTTATTCTGTAAGTAACGATATTTTTTGGGCAGTCCTATGGGGAACAGGAGCTGGAATTTTAATCGGATTAATTACCGAGTACTATACCTCTGGTGGACCGATACGCCGAATCTGTGATTCAAGTAAACAGGGTGCCGCTACTAATATCATTAGTGGGATGGCTGTTGGTTTGGAATCTACGGCTTTGCCAGTTTTAGTTATTTGTCTAGCCATTTATGTTGCCAATGATGCTGCAGGTTTGTACGGTGTTGGTATTGCAGCTGTTGGGATGCTTGCAACGGTGGGAATTACAATGTCCGTAGATGCATATGGTCCGATTGCAGATAATGCTGGAGGTATTTCTGAGATGGCTCGACTTGGACCTGAAGTAAGGAAAATTACAGATAGTTTAGATGCTTTAGGCAATACTACAGCAGCGATGGGAAAAGGTTTTGCAGTTGGCTCAGCAGCTCTAACAGCGCTAGCTTTGTTTGCAGCATACTCTCAAGCTGTCGAAGGTGCTAGTGGACGTCCCCTTCAGATTGTAATTACCGAGCCTACTGTAGTAATAGGTCTCTTCATTGGAGGTCTCCTGCCATTTTTTATCGGTGCTTTGACTATGACCTCCGTGGGGAAAGCTGCTGGGAAAATGGTAGAAGAAATTCGTCGACAATTTAAAGAAATTCCAGGCTTGTTAGAGGGTAAAGAAGGAGCTGTCCCCGATACAACTCGATGTATTGATATCTCAGCTAGTGCTGCTCTGAGCGAAATGGTTTTTCCTGGAGTAACAGCCGTAGTTGCGCCGGCCATTGTAGGGTTTATTCTGGGTCCTGCTGCTCTAGGAGGAATGCTGGCTGGAGCTACAGTTTCAGGCGTTCTACTGGCCCTGATGATGGCTAATGCTGGTGGGGCCTGGGATAATGCAAAGAAAGCGATTGAAAAAGGAGAAGTAGATGGCGAACAGAAGGGGAGTGATGCACATAAGGCTGCTGTAGTAGGAGATACCGTAGGTGATCCATTTAAAGACACATCGGGTCCCTCTATGAATATTCTTATAAAATTGATGTCTGTCGTTTCACTTGTTATTGCTCCTCTGTTGGTCTAGGAGTCATTTTGCTTTGGGGCGAGGTACCCAAGTGGCTAAGGGAGAGGTCTGCAAAACCTTTATTCAGGGGTTCGAATCCCCTCCTCGCCTCCAGTCTTTTATTTTAAGTAAAGACCAATTGGATTATTATGTGAAACTTCTCGTTTAATATTTTCAAAAAATTCTTTGTTAGAACTTTAAGTTCAGAAATTTAATAATAAAGGACATTAGAAAAATAATTACCAACATGAACCAAAAGATTTTACTTGTTAATAGACCTATAGGTTTTCCTAAGGAATCAGATTTTCGCCTAGCTACATCTCCTGTCCCAGTCTTGGTAGAAGGGGAGTGTTTGGTACGAAGTATCTATCTTTCACTGGATCCCTACTTAAGAGGCAGGATGGATGACCGTAAATCGTATACCCCTCCAATAGAGTTAGGGAACGTGATGGAAGGTTTTGTAGTTGGAAGAATTGTAAAATCAAATCATCCGGATTTTAAAGCGGGAGAGATAGTTTTGGGGAATATAGGATGGCAAGAGTATGGCGCTATTTCGTACAAAGAATTGTCCAAAGTTAACCCAGACCTGGGTTCTATTTCGACAGCGTTGGGTATTTTAGGAATGCCTGGATTAACAGCGTACGTTGGTTTATTCCATATAGGACAGCCCCAATCTGGTCAGACGATTGTGATTTCTGGAGCTACTGGAATAGTTGGGTCAACAGTTGGTCAGTTAGCTAAAATTAAAGGATGTCAGGTCATAGGGATAACTAGCAGTGATGAAAAAATAAAGTATCTTACTGAAAACTTGGGTTTTGATGCAGCTGTAAATCATAAAGCAACTAATGATCTTAGCCTATCTCTACAGAGTCTTTGCCCTGAGGGTGTTGACATCTACTTTGATAATGTCGGAGGAAATATTACGGATACGGTTATTCCTTTACTTAATGTTAAAGCCAGGGTTGCTGTTTGTGGACAGAGTTCACAATACAATTTAGAGAATAAAGAAATGGGTCCGCGTTGGCTCCGTCAACTTATTATTAAACGAGTTAAAGTTGAAGGATTTTTGGTGTGGGACTTTATTGAACATCACTCAGATGCATTAGAACAACTTAGTAGCTGGCTACAGGAAGGAAAATTAATCTATGACGAACATCTAACTGAAGGAATTGAGAATACGCCCAAAGCATTTATTGAATTACTAGCCGGTAATCATCAAGGCAAGCAACTCGTAAGATTTGCTCAACACTGATTGCATCAATTGAAAAATAAAAGTTTTAGATGTATAGCACTCCACTTGTAAACAAAATCCCAAATCTAAAAAGATCCAGCCATTTTTATAATTATCCTTTATAGTGAAAATTATTTTGTCTGAGGTACATGTAATGCCAACTTTAATTATTAAAGATGTATCAGAAGATATCATCAATGGTATTCAGGAGATTGCTCACACAGTAAATAGGTCTACTAATGCCCAAGTGAACTATTGGTTGGAAAAAATGGTTCAAAACTGGAAATCACGTCAAGCTAGAGAAGAAATTCTAAAGAAGATGTGTAATAAATATCAGCAAAGCTTTTTTTGAGTTCAAAAATTAATTTTGAATTAAAAAGACAAATTTAGTTTAGTCCAGGCAGTTTTTGGCAATCGATAGAGGAGATATCTATGAAATTAGGATTCTTCATGATGCCGTTGCACCCTCCTGAAAAGTCAAGGACACAGTGTTTTGAAGAGGACATAGAGTTTGTAACTTTTGCTGAAGAGCTTGGTTTTTCCGAAGGGTGGATTGGTCAACACATTTCTAATAGTTGGGAGCCTATTCCTTCCAATGACATGTTTATTGCTTATCTGATAGCCCGCACAAAAAGAATTCGATTAGGAGGAGCAGTATCATTATTTCCTCAGCATCATCCAGTTAATGTTGCAGTTAGACTGTCCTTTCTTGATCACTTATCACGTGGACGTCTCAATTGTGCGTTTGGGCAGAGCGGTACACCTAACGATTGGGAATTGTTTGATTTACCAGAGCCTAAAGATCACGGGCTTATGACAGTTGAAGGAATGGAGATGGTGTTAAAGATTTGGCAAGCGGATGCTCCATTCAATTTCCAAGGAAAATACTGGCACATTAAAATGGAACACCTCATTAAGGAGTTGGGATTGGGTGAGTTGTTAAAGCCCTATCAAAAACCTCACCCCCCAATTGGAATGAGTGTCATTAAGGAAAATTCTATGGCAGGGTACATGGCAGGACAGCGCGGCTATATGCCTATTAGTTCAAATCTCATCCCTATGCGAACTGTGGCTAAACACTGGCCACTTTATTGTAAAGGTGCCCAGGAAGCATCGAGCATTTCTCCCGACCGGTCTGTTTGGCGAATTTCCAGAACTATTTTTGTGTCCGAGTCCAATCAGGAAGCATGGGACTATGTCCTCAGTGGTACTTTTTTGCGGTCTTATGATTATTTAACGACACTTATGAAAACTGTAGAAATGTCTCATTTGATGAAAAATAACGCTGCAATGTCTGATAAAGAATTAACTGCTGAGGCTTTCATTAAGAGTAATTGCATTGTTGGCGATGTGTCGGATTGTGTTCAACAACTTGAAGCCCTCTGGGATGAGACTGGTGGTTTTGGAACATTACTAATGATTACTCATGATTGGGATGAAAAGACTAAGTGGTTAAAATGTATGGACCTAATGATGAACAAAGTGGTTCCTATGCTTCCAACAGTTAATCCAACTCACATTTAAAAAATATATCATGAAGGAAATAATACATTGCCATTCCACCACAGATGTTAAATGCCTGTCCTGTAATAGCCGAAGAATCATCAGAAGCTAATAGAATTGCCATTGGAACAATTTCTTGAGGCTGAAGACGTCTGCCAATTGGTGTGATGTTGGCCTCAATTTCTGCTAATGTTCGGCCAAGTCTCTTTGCATCATACTCAATCCTTTTGTCATTCATCTCAGTTTGAACGGGACCTGGGCATATTGCATTGACTGTAATTCCCGCTGCAGCCATTTCGAGAGCTAGGGTGCGAGTTAATCCCAGTAAGCCATGTTTTGAGGCAGCATATGCAACTCCATGGACTTGAGGTGATTTTGATGCTACTGAGGCTATGTTGATTATTCGACCTCGATTTTTTTTGAGTAATGATGGGAGAACTGCTTTTGACAAAAGATACGGTGTTGTTAAATTTAATTCTAATGACTGGTCCCAGAAAGCATCATCAAAATTACAAAACGGTTGGGGATTAGAACTACTTCCAATCCCAGCGTTATTAACTAGAATATCGAGGCTTCCTATTGATTCTTCTGCTTTCTGGACAATCTTTTTATGTACTGAACGATTGGAAAGGTCAGCAGAAATTGCTATTGCTGTCCCTCCAGATGACTCTATTTCTTTAACTAAGCTCATAAGCTCGTCTGTACTGCGGGCCGTAACTGCAATACGCGCACCCTCTGCAGCAAAGCCAACTGAAATAGCACGTCCTATGCCACGACCTGCACCTGTCACAAGGGCTGCCTTATTTTTAAGCTTTGAAGAATCCATGATTTAATTCCTTTCTTGAATTTATCCGTAAGATAATATTAATAGACTATACTTTCGATTATTCAATTAAAAAAAGTTAGATTTGATTTTTGTAGAAACTGTAAAATAACTTTATAGAAGTTTTTAATTCTCTTTGAAAAATATTTTGTCAGTGTAATTCTTATGAATAAGATCCCCAATTTAAATCATTTATCCACTGATCCAGTTTACAAAAGTTCATTTCGTGAATCTATTTGGATTCTAGGTATTTGGGCTGCCTGTTTTTTGTACACAGTTATTTACTGCTATTTAAACGGTTATCTTACCCATGAACCGCATCTAAACTCAACTGGACCCGCTATTGGCTCACTTGTTGGAAAACTAGAATCATTTAACCGTCTTCCAGCATCCTTGACAACTCCACTTGGATTAGGAATTCCTGATTGGGTGTTTTATGGGATTTTTTGTCCATCGGCAGTTGCCATTATAATTACAATTATTTTTTGTTTGTTTATTTATTTGGAGCAGGATCTGGAACCTACAGATGATGAATAAACAACAAGGATAGGATTCATGACAGAAACTAGTCTCGCTACTATCATTACATTTGTTACCTACATTTTGGGAGTTTTTGTCCTAGCTGCTGTTTCTCATAAACTTCTAAATAAAAAGTCATTCCTAGGTGAATATTTCTTAGGTAGTCGAGGACTAGGTAGTTGGGCTTTGGCTTTTACTTTCGCAGCTACAGCTGCCTCAGGTGGAAGTTTTACAGGGTTTCCTTCTTTAATATATAGCTATGGGTGGGTACTTGCATTATGGATCGCTAGTTATATGGTTGCTGCCATCTGCAGCATGGGAGTTATGGGCAAACGACTTAACCAAGTTGCACGTAAATGTGGGGCCATTACTATCCCCGATGTGCTTCGAGATAGATATGAATCTACCGGATTAGGGCTGCTTGCTACTGGGACAATTATCTTTTTCACTTTATGTAACCTAATTGCACAATTTAAAGCTGGAGCTCTCATTATTGAAGAAACGTTTAATTTTCCACCTGATTGGGGTTATGGTGTTGGGTTGTTAATTTTTGCTGTCACTGTTATCTCTTATACAGCTTATGGTGGCTTTCGGGCTGTAGTTTGGACCGACGTAATGCAAGGAATAGTCATGGTTGTGGGAATTCTGATTCTTTTGCCAGTTGTAGTAAGACAGGCTGGTGGCTTAGAAGTGGTAAATCAAAAAATTATTAACAAACCTCCTACTGTAGTTACTGGAGTTAAGGGACCTTATAATGATCTTGTCTTTCAATTAGTAGGAGAGATTGAAGTTAAAGGGATAGTATACCGGCACCCTCAAAGACCCCATGCTAATTTGTCGGTTCACTTGGACCCCAGGCTTCCCAAACAGAATCGTTTTGTTGAAATCTGGTTAGCAACCAATGAAAAGGGAGAAACTATCAGTACGGGTAATCATGTTAAACAAGCTATTGAACAGGATCCGTACCTTGGTCATCAATTTAAGATTACATTCCCTTATGACAATAATCAAATTATTGTAGATTCTCTTGGGAGAAGTCTTGAAAAAGGTGCAACTGGACTAATTAATCTTTCTAAATCCCCTGGTAAAGAGCATTTTGTATTTATAAAAGGTGAGGAGTTTCTGTTTGGGCCCGGGAGGTCTTCAAAGGGAGTTTCTTTTCATCCCCTAGGTATGGCCATATCTTTTTTCTTTATGTGGGCCTTAACTGGAATGGGACAACCAGGCACTATGTTGAGATTAATGGCCTTTAAGGATAGTCGAACGCTCAAGAGGGCTATTCTTACTGTTACCAGTTACTATGCTTTAATTTACCTTCCATTAGTAATTATCTTTGTTGCAGCGCGCACTTTGCTTCCAGAACTAACTACTGAAAATTCTGATAAAGCTATGGTCCTAGTTAGTACCCGTGTTGTTTCAAACTTGGGTCTCGGATATCAAATTTTAGGCGCTATCTTTATAGCAGCCCCTTTTGCAGCAGTAATGTCGACAGTTGATAGTTTCTTGCTAATGATCAGTTCAGGTTTAGTCAGAGATATTTATCAAAGGACGATTAACCCTAGGGTTAGTAACTACACTGTAAAATGGGCTAGTTACATTACAACTGTGGTGGTGGGTGTGATTGTTTCCCTTTTGGCTACTCAACCGCCAGATTTCCTTCAGCGGATCATTGTATTTACGGGAACTGGTTTTGCTGCAACATTTATTTGCCCAGTCCTATTGGGTATTTACTGGAAAGGGATGACACGTCAGGGTGCATTAAGTTCTATGCTTGGGGGTTTTATAATTATTTTAGGGCTATTCTCACCTACTCTATTTGGTGGTGATCGTATAGATTTATTAGGTTTACATCCTAACCTTTGGAGTGTTGGTGGTTCTTTTGCATTAGGAATTCTAGTTAGTAAATGGACAGGTCCTCCACCAAAGCATTTAGTGACTCGCTATTTTTATTCGAAATAACAAATCGGTAGAATGAGCTGGTTAACGCTAATAGTTCAATTATGAGAATGAATCAACCATCTATTATTCAAGGACTCCATCATGTGGGTCTAGTAGTTAAAGATTTAGACAGGATGGTAAAGTTTTACACTCAAGAGCTTGGTCTTACTGTTCTCCGTCAGATGAAATCAGTTGCCCCTGTCAGTGGAGACCATACGGGGATTCCTGGAGCGGATCGAGAATTAATTTTTGTTGGAGTCGAAGGTATTTACCAGATTGAGCTAGTATATTATAAAAATCCCCCGGCTAGATCGGGGTATCTTGATAAACATCAGTTAGGCGCTAGTCATATATGTTTTAATGTGATAGACCTCCGAGAGACCTATAGAATTCTAGTGGAAAAAGGAGTTCATTTTATTACAGAGCCAAAGTTTCGTTCTTGGGGAAAATCTGGTGAGCTTGGAATCGTCTATGCCCAGGATCCCGAGGGGAATTGGTTAGAATTTGTGCAGGGATTAGGTGGTTTTTCTAGTGGTGACAAAGCATGACCACTAGTGTCGAAAAACTAAAATTGAATTAATAATAAATTAATTCCTGTTTTGCTAATTAGGGTTGTAAAGCCTGAAGACCTTGATCATATACTTTTAATACCGTTTCTCGTTCCTGGCTTGTTGCAAATAGAGCTTTTTGAGTCACGATCTGCTTGCTTTTTTCTAGTTGTTTTCGAAGTAGGGCCACTGCACTAGGTTGATGAACCGATTTCTCTGCGATATTGATATAAATAGGAGAGGTATGACCAAAGATAGGAAAGCCGTATTCGGTTGTTGTATTTGATGAAACTCGGAGTGCCAGCCAGCTAGGATCATTTAATTGGAGAGTTTGATTAAAGTTAGCAATGAAGTGCTGATCTTCTTTTTGCGATGAGAATTGCTGAATTACTTGCCCATTTTTGATGAGTTCTAACTTTTCAAAATCAACACGACCTAAAGCCCCACCTTGAATCTTGATTGTTTGGGCCTTACTCAACGATACAGTTTCGCCGATATTTTGACCCTCAATCTGGAAATGGAAAAGGGGACCATTAGTAATAAAGGAACGTCCTTTCCAAAGAGCATCTAACCAATTTGAAATACTAAGATCGCCGTTAACTTGGGTATAAACTCTAGAGAAATCAGAGAGGAACCAATCAGTTCCAGTAGAGAATGAAATACGCAACCCGGCATTAAGGTAATGATAGAAAGTATCTTCATACCTCGGATAATTATCTGGGGAGTAACCATCAAAGATATTCTGAATACGGACGGTCTTATTTGCAAAGCTTGCCACCCGCTCTAATCCATGGGTGTTGTGACACCAAATTGCTGTGCCTCCCTGACGATGGGTTTCATTTATACCTGCCTGTAAGGGTATTCCATCATTGCCAGAACCGGTAATCCCTGGACCGATACTAACTGGTTCTATCAGCTTTTTAATATTTAATAGCATGACATGGCCATATCCTTCAGAAAATGGTTTTAGGTTATGTCGATGTTCCTCTCCTTGATTAACTAGCACTCCGGTTTTCCAAAATTCCTTAAGGTCTCCAATAGGGTATTGATTGGTGATGTAATGAAGGTCTTCAGAAGGACGAATGAGGTAGGAAGTAAACAGCAAGTCAAGCCGGTCTGCCCTTGGGATTTCCTGTATATAGCGATCAGACTCATCTTTACTAAGTTTAAATAAATGCAAATGAGTGTTGCCTCCATACCAATTTTCTTGACGGAGCTGGTTTTTAAAAGCCTGGACAGATAATTTGATTGTGACTTGCTTTTTCCCCCGCAGATCTATAGATAGA
>Ga0310342_100002110_pt1 | contig 12706 bp, 8 predicted proteins | sample S15DNA20500_MG_FD_206155 | JGI IMG/M metagenome (GOLD analysis project Ga0310342, IMG submission 206155) | Marine microbial communities from station ALOHA, North Pacific Subtropical Gyre - S1503-DNA-20-500_MG | ecosystem: Environmental > Aquatic > Marine > Oceanic | place: Pacific Ocean: North... | reverse complement strand
CCACCGTGAGGATGTCCCGGTTTTGGGCGATGGCGACACCGCGCGGCGCGACGTACTCCTCGGTATTCCCCGATTCGCCGAAGAAGCCGACGTTATAGACGAAGCGCAGGAGCGGCACCCCCGATTCCGTTTCGATGTTGAAAACGAACGAGGTGTCGTCGCCGCCACCGTCGGAAATCAGGTCCTGGCTCCCGCTGATCGGGAAGCCGAAGGGGGGGGCGATGGCGACCTCCTCTGCGCTACACCACTGCTTCCCGGTCACCGGGCTCACTTTGATGAGGCGGCCGTCGTCGTTCCCGGTGCCCGAGTCGGTGACGAGCAGGTAGCCATCCGGGTCGATGCCGGTGCTCTCCGGGGACTGGAAGAAGTCCAGCTCGCCGGGAACTGGGCTGAGGATGCTCGGGAGCTCGCCGTTGTGGATCCGGAAGAGGGTCTTCGCACCGCGGTCGGTCACGATCAGGTCGTTATCGAAATCGACGATCACGTTGGTGGGCTCGTCGAACTGGCCGCCCTGCTGGATCACGCTCGGGGGGTCTTCGTTGACGTACGCCTCGATCACCCCGGGCAGGCCGCCGTCGGCCACGAGCAGCCGATTGGGATCTTCCGGGTGAACGACGATGCCGTTGGGCCGCACGAAGTCTCCGCCGGTTGCCAACGGCTGCGGCGGCGTGGACTCCGGCGCCGTGGGGTCGATCATGAAGACGCCGGGCACGTCGCCTGTGGTGACGTCGGTGATGTAGAACGGTCCGTCGGCGACGGGGTCGATGCCCGCGACGATGTGGAGGTCCCAGGGGTTGTTGAAGGTCTGGCCCTGGGAGACCACCGTCTGCGTCGAGCTGGCGGAGGGATCTGGGGCCTCCGGGTCGAAGTCGATCCGAATGACCCGTCCGGTGCCGTCATGCGGATCTCCGGGGTCTGCAACCAGGAGAGTGTCCATCCCCACGCCGTCGCCGTCGAGCACCACGATTCCCACTGGGAATTCGAGGAGCCCCCCCGTGCTCACCACCTTCTGGTTGGCCAAGAAATCCGGCAAGAACTCCGGGTCGGGGTTATCGAAGTCGACCAGCACGTTCCGGTCGACCTGGACCACCTGGGCTGGACGGGTGACCTCCGGCTCCGGTCCCAGTGGCCCGTCCGGGTCCATCAGCCCGCCGAGGTCCGTGAGGTATATGAACCGGTCGCCGTGCGGTGCGCTGGGCGCCGCGATTCGGTAGGGGGTGGCGAGGTTTCCGCGAATTGCGATGGGTTCGACGAGGCCGTACACGGGGGCTTCGGCGGGGCCGACTTCCTTCACGCTGTAGGCTCCGGCCCGGGCCAGCGCGGTCAGGGTGTACGCCTGGCTCAGCAGCATGTCGTGTGGAGCGGCGCCCGTATGCGGGTCGGGGATCAGCCCGAGGGGATAGGCGAGGCCCGTGTACTGGTCCGAGTAGGCCGGGTCGCCGTAGCCGTTCAGGGGGTTGAGGCGGAGGATCCTTTTCTCGTTTATGTCCACGGGCCACGCGAGAAACACGTCCCCGTCCCGCTCCTTTACGATGCCCCGCGGCGGCGTATCCGCGAACTCCTCCGGGAGTAGGGGCACCTGGGTCCCGGCGGGCCCGGCCGCCGGGTCGACGCGCACCACGTTGGGGTACATCGAAACCCACAACCGCCCCTCGCGGTCGTTGGTGATCGCCCGCGGGTTTTCGATTTTTTCCTCTTGGTTTTCGTCGGTGCCGACGCAGACCAACGCCTGATTGTCGTTGGGGTCGGCGCCTTCGGTCACGTCGATACGGATAATCTGGCTGTCCGTGATTTCGGTAACCAGGACGTCGCCGTTCTCCAGTTCGCTGACGCACTGGGCCGACCCGGGGGCCGCCGCGAACGGACCGAACGCGAGCAGGGCGGCGGCCAGGGCGCGCGCTGCAGAGCGGAGCGGCACGAGCGTCAGGCTCCCCGGACGAGCTGCTCTGAAACGGGGAGCAGCCTTCGGTTGCGCACCGCGCCGCCGCGCGCTGAGATCATGATCGTCCCACCCCAGGCCTGGCTACGAAGAGCCGTTATCGGGATCCACCGAATGCGCGGGAGGCGTTCGCCCGCACGCGGTGTTTCGTCGGGTCCAGTGTTGCGCCCCCCGGTGTCCCACGAGTGTCCGGCAGATGAAACCCGCTTCATGCGCGCCCACCGGCCCCGCGGGCGGCGGCGGTCGCGGCGCGTGCAACGCAGAATGAGAGCATTCCAAGATTCAGAGCATAACCTCACGGGAAAGAAAGAGAAATCCCCCAGATGGGGGCTTGTCGGTAGTGCCGCGGCCGCACTATTCTCCCGTTCGAAACGACGTGCGCGCCAATCCCCACCTGCTGCGGGCTCGAAGCCTCTCTCTGGGGGTGCTGGCCGTTCTCGTCTCGGGATGGGTCGGTCCGGCCTCGGCTGTCGGGGAGCCGACTCCCGGGGCCCAGGCCACCGGGGGGCCGAATTCGGGGGTTGCGATCTCCGCCGAGCCGAGCGTGGCGGTGCTCGCCTTCCGCGTCCACAGCGCCAAACCCATCGATTACCTGGGCGAGTCGCTCGCCAATCTCGTGCGCAGCAAGCTCGAGGCGAGTGGGCGGGTCCGCGTGCTCGACTCCGCCGGGGTGGCCGCCCAGCTCGGTTCGGACATCCAGGGTCCCACGGGGGACGCGGCCCTGCGCCAGCTCGCGGGGCGCCTCGGGGCCGCGTGGGTCGTCACCGGGAGCGTCACCGAGCTGGCAGGTCGCTACAGCCTCGATGTCCGCATTACGCCCGAAGCCCCGGGCCTCGCGGCGCAGACCCTGGTGCTGACCGCGGACGCCGACGACGTGCTGCTCTCCCGGGTGAACGAGGTGGCCGACGGAATCGTCGAGCGGGTTGCGGGCGCCACGCCGCCCGTGGTGACCCGCGTGACGGTCGAGGGCGCCGGCAACCGCGCGGCCGAGATCCTGCCGAAGCTCGGGACGCGCACGGGGGAAGCCTACGACAGCGCCACCGTGCGCGACGACCTGGCATTGCTGCGCTCCGAGCCCGGTGTCACCGAAGCCACGGTCGCGACCGAGCGCGGCCCCGACGGCGTGTCGGTCCGCTACCGCTTGACGTTGGGCGGCGCGTCTCGGGGCGCGAGCCCGGCGGGTGTCATTGCCGAGGTGCGCGTGCGCGGGAACCGGCGCATCGAGTCGGCGGCGATTCTGGCGCGCGTCGCGACACGGGCGGGTGGAACCTACCGCTCGGCGCAGATCGCGCGCGACGTGCGCGAGATCAACGCGCTCGGCTTCTTCCACAACGTGCGGGCTTTTCGCGAGCAGACACCCGCCGGCCTCGTGGTCGTCTTCGAGGTCGAGGAGAATCCGGTCGTCCGGCAGATCTCGATCTCGGGCAACGAGAACATCGAGGGGGACAAGATCCGGGACATCCTGACGCTCACGACCGGTTCGACGCTCGACTACCCGCTGCTTTTCGAAAATCGCGAGCGGATCGGCGCGCTCTACCGCGCCCAGGGCTACTACCTGGCGGAGGTGAACTACGAGATCGATCCCCTGACGGAGCACGCCGTCGGGATCCACTTCGTGGTCGACGAGAACGAGAAGCTCAAGCTCCGCAAGATCGAGTTCGTGGGCGCCAAGGCCTTCAGCGAGGACGAACTGGTCAAGAACTTCCAGACGAAGACCTGGCACTGGTGGTCCTACGCCACTTCCTGGTTCGACCGGTCGGGGACCTACGCCGAGCCGCTCTTCCGCCAGGATCTCCAGACCGTGCAGAAGCTCTACGCGGATGCGGGCTATCTCCAGGCCGAGATCGGCGACCCCGACGTGATTCCCTCACCCGAAGGGCTCGACGTGAAGGTCTACATCACCGAGGGCCAGCGCTTCGACGTCGGCAGCATCGCGATCGCCGGCGACGGGACCGTCGACGTCGAGGAGCTCAAGGGACGGCTGCTGCTGAAGGAAGGCGACGTCTTCAACCGCAGCTACCTCTCCGAGAGCGTGACGCTGTTGACGGAGTACTACACGAACCGCGGCTTCTACTTCGCCAACGTCCAGCCACTCTCGAACGTGTCGGATGTCGACGAGGTGGTCGATGTGATCTTCCAGGTCCGCAAGGGACCGCTCTACTTCATTCGCGAAATCGACATCTCCGGCAACACGATCACCGTCGACTCGGTGGTCCGACGCGAGGTCGGCCTCGTCGAGGGCGAACTCTATTCGCAGCGCGCGGTGATGCTCTCTCGCCTGCGGATCGAGGGCACGGGATATTTCGAGGAAGTGGACGTCCAGATGCAGCCGACCGAGGTCTCGGAGCAGCTCGACATGGAGGTCCACGTCGTCGAGCGCCCGACGGGCTCCTTCAGCTTCGGCGCGGGCTACTCGTCGCAGGACGGTTTCGTGGGCACGGGCTCGCTCCAGCAGTCGAACCTATTCGGTCGCGGCTTTGCCACCACCGCTTCGGTGGAGTACGGCGGGAGCACGCAGCGATTCTTCCTGAGCCTGACGGATCCCTACTTCCTGGGCAGTGACTGGAGTCTCTCCGTCACTGGCTTCCGCACACTGGTGACGTTCGACAGCTTCGAGCAGGATCAAGTCGGTGCCGAGTTCTCCATGGGCCACGCGCTCACCGAGGACAAGCGCAACCGGCTCTACCTCCGCTACAGCTACGCGCGCCGCAAGCTCGTCGACGACCGGCGGCTGTTTGCTGCGTCGCTCATCTGGCGCGAGTTCGAGGGCGGCTGGCGCGATTCGAGCATGCTCGGCGTCTCCGTCACTTCCGACACCCGCAACGATCGCTTCGCGCCGACGGAGGGCTGGAACATCGGTGCGAACCTGGATGGCGCCGGTCTGCTGGGTTTCGCGAAGTTCCTGCGGGCCGAGCTCCAGGCGGTCTTCTATCTCGGCGCGCCGCGCTGGCTGCTTCCGAACTCGACCTTCGTCGTGGGGACGCGCATCGGCTACGCGCTGCCCTTCAACACCATCGGCGACTACGATCTCCCGGGTACGACGTTCAGTCACGACTCCACGGTCCTCCCGCTGAACGAGATCGACGCGGACCTGAAGCTCCCGCTTTCCGAGCGCTATTTCCTCGGCGGGCTCGGCCAGTACCAGCTGCGGGGCTACCGGGCGCGCTCGGTGGGACCGAGGCGACCGATCCTCTACGAGGGGCGGGAGGGGCTGTTCCTGCCCGAGGGGACGACGCTGGGCTTTATCGATCCGTTTACCGGAAAGCCGGTCCCCGGCGATGATCCCCGCTTTCAGCAGACCGCGATCTGCCCCGACGGCCAGGTCTGCAACACGGTCAATGGGCCGGTCAACGTCATCGAGCTGACGGACGTCGTGGGCGGGAACCAGTTCATTTCGTCCACCCTGGAGTACCGCTTCCCGATCTCCGAGACCCTTGGCCTCCAGGGGCTCGTTTTCTTCGACACCGGGAACGCTTTCGCCGAGGACGAACTCCTGTTCGACGTCACCGACTGGCGCTACGGTACCGGGGTTGGCTTGCAGTGGTTCTCGCCTTTCGGGCCCCTCGCGGTGATCCTGGGCTTTCCCCTGGACAAGCTTTCAATCGAGGATTCTCCCGTCTTTGAGTTCTCTGTGGGGGGGGCGAACTTCTAGCCCGACTCTGCTACCCCCAGCACCTGACAAGAGAGAGGTGGAGGTCATGAAGGCCAAGAAAGTTTTCGTCCTGCTCGCGGTCGGCGCGATTCTCGCCATCGGCACGGCTGCCTCCGATGGCGGCATGAAAATCGGTGTCGTCGACATCGACCAGGCGATCAGCTCGACCGACGAGGGCAAAGCGGCTCGCGAGGAGTTCGCGCGCAAGCAGCGCGAGGCTCAGGCCCAGGTGCAGCCCCTCCTCGATCGGTACAGGGCGCTCGAAGAGGAGATGAAGGCCAAGAAGTTCGTGCTCTCGGACGAAGCGCTCTTCCAGAAGCAGCTCGACCTGGTCGAAATGCGCAACGAGATCCAGGCCAAGATGAAGGAGATCGAGGGCCAGATGGAGGTGGACCAGCGGCGCCTCGAGGGGCCGCTCGTCGCCAAGTTGGCAGAGATCATCGAGTCGCTCGGCAAGGACGGGGGCTTCACCATGATCCTGCGCCGCGGTGCTCCGGGGGTGCTCTACACTCGGGAGGCTCTCGACATCACCGACATGGTGATCGAGCGCTACAACAAGAAGAGCTGAATGACGCAGCGGCGAGTACACCCCACCGCGGTCGTCGATCCCGGCGCGAAGCTATCCGACGACGTCTCGCTGGGCCCTTACACGGTCGTGGGAGACGGCGTCGAGATTGCCTCGGGCGTCGAGGTGGGCTCGCACGTGATTCTCGTGGGGCGGACGACCATCGGGGAGCGTACGCGGATCTTCCCGTTCTCGGTGATTGGCGAGGCGCCCCAGGTACAGGACGTCGAGGGCGAGACCTCGCTTCACATCGGTGCGGACAACGTGATCCGCGAGTACGCCTCGATCCACGCGGGCAGTCCCATCGGTGTCGGCTCGACGAACATCGGCGACGGGAACTTCATCCTCAACAACGTGCACGTCGCCCACGACTGCCAGATCGGTTCGAACTGCATCATCGCGAGCTTCTCCGCCATGGCCGGCCACGTGTTCGTGGAAGACTTCGCCGTGCTGGGTGCGATGGTCGGCGTCCATCAGTTCTGCCGGATCGGCGAGTCGTCCTTCACCGGAGCCAGCACGAAGCTATCGAAGGACGTTCCGCCCTTCGCGCGGGTGATCGGCGAGCGCGCCCGGTTCGCCGGGGTGAACACGGTGGGTCTCAAGCGGCGGGGCTTCGAACCGGAGAAGATCGCGGAGTTGAAGCACGCTTTTCACCTGCTCTACCAGTCGAAGCTGCGTCTCGAGCCCGCGATGAAGCGTGTCGAGGAGGAGTGCTCCGGGTCGCCGGAGGTCGAGCGGCTGATCCGCTTCCTCCGCAGCTCCCAGCGCGGCGTGACTCGCTAGTGGCCGCCGGCCCGTCGAGGGTGCTGGGCCTGGTAGCGGGGCAGGGTGCGCTTCCGCTCCGCGCCGCGCGCAGCGCGCGGGCGAACGGCCGGAGCGTGGTAGCGATTGCCTTTCCCGGGCGAACGGATCCGGCGCTCGATGCGCACGCCGAGGTGACCTGGCTGCACCCCGGCGAAGTGGGCGCCGCGCTCGGCGTGCTCCGCGAGGCGGGCGTCTGCGAGGCCGCCATGGTCGGCAAGGTTCCGAAGGCGGCTCTCGTGTCCCAGTTCGCCGAGTTGCGTCCGGATGCCGAGGCGCTGCGCCTGCTGGCGGGTCTCGGCGACTGGCGCGACGACTCGATCCTGGGCGCCATCGCCGATCTGCTCGAGAAGCACGGAATCCGTCTCATGGCCCAGGCCGACCTGCTGCCGGACCTCGTCGGTGGCCTCGGCGTGCTGGGCGCCGTCGAGCCGACGGCAGCGCAGCGGGCGGACGTGACGTTTGGCTTCGGCATCGCCAAGGCCCTGGCGGGACTCGACGTGGGTCAGACAGTCGTGGTGAAGGATAAGGCCGTGTTGGCGGTGGAGGCGATCGAGGGCACCGACGCGGCGATTCGCCGCGCCGGGGAAAGCGCGTCGGGGGCCTGCGTCGTCAAGGTCTCGAAGCCGTCGCAGGACCCGCGTTTCGACGTTCCGACGATCGGTCCCGGTACGCTCGCGGCGCTGCGCGACGCCAAGGCGGCGCTGCTCGCCTTCGAGGCGGGGCGGACGCTGGTGCTCGACCGCGACGATCTGGCGGTCGAGGCGGATGCCCACGGCATAGCGCTCCTCGGCGTGCAGGAGGACGCGGCGTGACGCGGCTGCGCATCGGGGTGGTCGGAGTCGGTCACATGGGCCGGCGCCACGTCGAGAGGGTCGGGGTGCTCCGGGAGGCCGGTGCGCGGGTCGCGTTGTCCGGCGTGATGGATCTCGACGCGCGCCGCGCCGCTGAGGTCGCTGCCACCCATGCGAGTTGGGCGGCGCCCGATGCGGCGGCGCTGTTCCGCGAGTCCGATGCCGTGATCGTCGCCGTTCCCACCGTGGCCCATCACGGGATCGTTTCGGTGGCCCTCGACGCGGACCTCGACGTGCTGGTGGAGAAGCCGATTGCGAATACCACGGAGCAGGCCGTGTCGCTCGTCGACCAGGCCGAACGGCGCGGCCGCGTACTCCGCGTCGGGCACAGCGAGTGGTTCAACCCCGCGACCCGCGTGATCCGCAGCCGGGTCTGCGCGCCGCGTTACGTGGAGGCGCGGCGTCTCGGGCCTTTCCCGGCGCGGGCCACCGACGTGGACGTGGTCCGCGACCTCATGATCCACGATCTCGACATCCTGCAGCAGATCCTCCGCGAGGAGCCGAGCCGCGTCGAGGCGCTGGGCGTCCCCGTCATCACCGACAAAGTCGACATCGCCAACGCGCGCGTGTGTTTCCCGTCGGGTTGCGTCGCGGATCTCACGGCGAGCCGCGTCTCGGGGGAGCCGGTCCGCAAGATGCACTTCTTCCAGCGCGACGGGTTCTTCAGCGTCGACTTCCTCGCGCAGCGCGCGCGGGTCTACCGCCGGGTCCAGGCCGGGGACGGCTGGCCTCGGATCGAAAAGGAGCGCCTCAGCTTCGAACCCGAGGACGCGCTGCTGATGCAGTTACGTGCGTTCGTGGACGACGTCGAGAAGCGCGATGCTCCGACGGCGTCGGCGCACGCCGCGGTCGGTGCATTGCGGACCGCGATGCGCGTGATCGAAGCGATCCCGCCGCAGCCAGAGTTCGGCTGAGGGCACGGGGTGGGCGCGGCACGCCAGGCCGGCGCAGCGCTGACGGCCGTGGTGGGCGCTCCTGTCGGAGCGGCTGCGCTCCTGGCCCGGCCGAGGCTCTGGTCGGGTCTCCCCGAGCGTCTCGGGGTCTGGCCACGGTTGCCGCAGGGGGGCGTGTGGGTCCACGCGTCGGCCGTGGGGGAGATCCGCGCCGCCTCGCGCCTGGTCGACTTGCTGCGCAAGCGCGACCGCATCGTGTGTACGTCGACCTGGACGCTTCCGGGGCGGGCGGCCATGCGCCGGTGGCGTCCCGCAGTTCCGTGTCACCTGGCGCCGATCGACCACCCCTGGTGTGTCGACATCGCGCTCGCGAGGGTGGCGCCGGCGCTCCTGGTGCTCGTCGAGACGGAGCTGTGGCCGTCCTGGATTGCCGCCGCGCAGCGTTGTGGCATTCCCGTGGTGATCGTGTCCGGGCGGCTCTCGGACCGGAGTTTTCCGCGCTACCGCCGGTTCGCACCCCTGCTCGCCAAGACACTCGGCCGTCTTCGCGCCGTCGGGGCGCGTTCCGAGGTTGACGCAGAGCGCTTCCGAAACCTGGGGACGCCGACGGAGCGGGTGACGGTGACCGGGGACCTCAAGCTCGACCTGGCCGACGCGCCGCCGCCTCTCGCCCCCGACCTGGACGCGCTGCTTCGGAATACCCGCTTCTGGGTCGCGGGGAGCACCCACGCGGGAGAGGAGACGCCCGTGGCCGAGGCGTTCGAGGCGGCCCTCCGGGCGGGCCATCCCCATGCGCTCGTCGTGGCGCCGCGGCATCCGCCGCGCGCGGGAGAGGTGGAGCGGTTGATGCGCCGGCGTGGCCACCGCACGTGCCGGCGCAGCCGTACCGGCGCGGCGCCGCTCGTGCCCGGCGACGTCCTGGTGCTCGATACCGTCGGCGAGTTGGCGTCGGTCTACGCTCGGGCCGACGCCGCTTTCGTGGGGGGGTCTCTCGTTCCGATCGGGGGCCACAACGTCCTGGAGCCGGCGAGCGCCGGCCGGCCAGTCCTCTATGGCCCGCACACGCGCAACGTCGGACCTCCGGTCGAGATCCTGGAAGCGGCGGGAGCCGCGCATCGCGTCGCGAATGCGCAAGAACTCGGCCGGGCGCTGATCGGGTTGCTGGCCGACCCCGGCGCAGCACGGGCCCGGGGCGAGGCGGGACGCGCGGCCCTGGCCGAGCACCGCGGCAGCGCCGACCGGGCGCTCGCGCTCATCGAGGCGGCCCTGGCCGACCGCACCGTCTGAATGGCGGACAGGGGTCTCGCGCTCGCGCCGCTCGGCTGGCTCTACGGGTTGGGCGCGCGCTTCGATCGCTGGAGCCATACGACGCGATGGCGCCGGGTGGAGCGGCTCTTGTGTCGTGTGGTCGGTGTCGGAAACCTCGTCGTTGGCGGAGCCGGGAAGACGCCGACCGCCGCGTGGGTAGCGCGCACGTTGCGCGAGCGGGGACACCGGGTGGTGTTGGCCAGCCGCGGCTACGGACGCCGCAGTCGGCGAGACGTCGTCGTCGTCTCGGATGGACATCGCGTGCACGCCGGTGTGGCCGCGGCGGGTGACGAGCCGTTGGTGCTCGCCGCCCACGCGCCGGGCGTGCCCGTTCTCGTGGGCCGCGACCGGGTGCGTGTCGGCTGGCGGGCGCTCTCGGCCTTCGGGGCCGAGGTGCTGGTGCTCGATGACGGATTCCAGCACCACCGGCTTCACCGGGACGTCGATCTCGTACTCTTCGACGGGCGAGTGGGCTTCGGAAACGGGCGCTGTCTGCCCGCCGGTCCCCTGCGCGAGCCGCCGGCGGCGCTGCGCGGCGCGGCCTGCGTCGGCGTGGTGGACGGTCCGCTTTCCGGCGCGCACGAGGCGCGGGTCGCCGAACTGGCGCCCGAGGCCTTTCGCTTCGCGGCCCGTCGGCGCCCGGTTTCCCTGCGACCCCTCTCGGGAGGACCGCGCGAGGAGCCCGGCGTGCTTCGCGGGGTCGAAGTGGGCGTCGTGTCGGGACTGGCGCGGCCCGATGCACTGCGTGTGAGTCTCGAGGCGCTCGGCGCCCGGGTCGTCGCGGAGCGCCGTTTCCGCGATCACCACGTGTACTGCCCCGCTGACCTCGCCGACCTCGCGGATGCTGCGCCGTTGTGGGTGACCAGCGAGAAGGATGCCGTCAAGATCCAGGCCCCGTGGACCGCCCCGGCCGACGTGCGCGTGCTCTCGATCGAACTCGAAGTCGACTCCCCGGATTCCCTGATGGATTGGCTGGAGACCCGGCTCCGCTAACGCCGTAGGCCGCGGAGCGCGAGGCGGCGCCGTTCCCGGGGCCAGTGGGTGAGGAGGGCGGCGCGGAGCGTGGCGTCGCCCCCGGTGTAGGCGTCGAGGAAGGCCTTTGCACCCGCGTCGCCGACCCGAGGCCAGAGGCCCCGTTTCACGACGGAGCGAAGCAGGCGTCCGATTTCCGCCATCCGCGGGCTCGGCGGGGGGGGTGCGCCGACTCGCGCGCGGTCGAGGTCTACCACCGTGCAATCCGCGCCGTCGTCGCCTTCGCGCAGGAGCAGGTTCCCGAGGTGGAGGTCGCGGTGCCGGCCCCCGGCGTCGTGGAAGCGCCGTACCGCGCGGCCCGCCGCCCGGCAGCCGGATCCGACGCGCTCGGCCGTCGGCGCCGCGGTGAGGAAGCGGAGGGCGTCGATCGCGTCTTCTTCGAAGACGGTCGCGACCGCGGCGCGTTGAAGCGGACCGGCGAGCCGGTGCGCCGCGGCGAGCACGGGCCGGGGGACGGGCGCGCCGCGCGCGTGCAGACTCCGAGTGACGTCGAGCTCGTGGCTCGGACGCGCGACGCCCAGGATGCGGTCGCCCCAGAGTGGCGCGAGCCAGCCTCCGTGGCGCACGGCGCGCAGCAGGAGCCGCTCGTCCCGTCCGGGAAGCGCGAGCACGACGCTCGGCGCGCGCCCAGCGGGCCCGCCGCCGCGGGCGAGGAGCGCCTCGAGACCACCGGGCTCGAGCAGCCCGAGCGACCGGGCCTGGGTCTCGTAGTCGGGTGCCACGCGGAGGAAGACGTCGCCCGCGCGTAGCGTGCGGAACTCGTCCTCGGCAACCTCCGCGCGCGGCGTCTGAAACCTCCTGGTGGCGACGCCGGTGCGGTCGGCGCGGCGTTCCATGGGGCAGTATCCTACCGCCGCCAGAGAGGGGAGCGAGGCACACCATCGGCGCCTGTCTGAACCCGCTTGCGGCTCCTCCCTCGGCCGACCGCGTACTCGTCATTCGCCTCGGCGCGGTGGGGGACGTGGTGCGGACCCTCCCCGCGGTATCGAGTCTCCGCGCTGGGCTCCCCGGCGCCCACCTGGGCTGGCTGGTGGAGCCGCGTGCCGCGAGCGCCGTGGAGGGGCAGCCCTGGGTGGACGAGGTCCTGGTCTTCCCGCGTCCGGAGATCGTGACCGAGCTGCGAGCGGGGCGTCCGCTCGTCGCGTGGCGCCGCTTCCGCGCCTTTGCGTCGCGGCTGCGCGCGCGCCGCTTCGAGCTGGTGATCGATTTCCACTCGCTGGCCCGCTCGGCGCTGCTGGCGCGGCTCTCCGGTGCGCGACGGCGCTTGGGCTACGCGCGTCCGTTCGGCCGCGAACTCTCGTGGTTGCTCGCGACCGACCGGGCTCGCCTGTCACCGCCGCGAATGAGCCGCTTCGAACGCAACGCGGCGCTGGTGCGCTTCGCCGGCGTTGATGCGCCGCACGCGAAGCTGCCCTTCCGGGTGGCCGCGCAGACGCGGTCCCGGCTCCAGGCGGCGCTCGGCGCGGGGCCGCCGCCGGCGGCTCTGCACCCCGGCACGAGCGAGCGCACCGCCCACAAGCGCTGGAGCCCGGAGCGCTTTTCCCGCCTGTCACTTCTCCTTCGAGAACGGGAGCGGGTGCCCTCGATCGTCACCTGGGGCCCGGCCCGGGACGACCGGGCCGTGGCCGAGGCGGTGGTCGCGGCCTCCGGCGGAGCGGCGCG
>Ga0310342_100002109_pt1 | contig 12706 bp, 8 predicted proteins | sample S15DNA20500_MG_FD_206155 | JGI IMG/M metagenome (GOLD analysis project Ga0310342, IMG submission 206155) | Marine microbial communities from station ALOHA, North Pacific Subtropical Gyre - S1503-DNA-20-500_MG | ecosystem: Environmental > Aquatic > Marine > Oceanic | place: Pacific Ocean: North... | reverse complement strand
AATTCGGAGCTGCCACAATCACTCTAGTTGAAGGCGGAGGCGCCATCTTTGAGGGAACACCCGATGAGCAGACGGTCTGGGAGAGCCACAACGACGAGGTTACGCAAACACCTCCAGGATACAGAATTACAGCATTTAGCAAATCTTGCCCTGTTCAGGGGATGGAGAATGAGGCAGGAGATCGCTTCGGCTTGCAGTTCCACCCCGAGGTCAACGATTCCGAGCATGGTGCTAGGATGTTCGAGAACTTCGTGGCAGCCTGCAAACGGGCCCATAGGGCCCGCTGAGGCATAGGACAGATTGAAGAAGGCCCGCTAGGTCGCCGACCCGATGGCCAAGGAGTCTGAGAAGCTAATCCTTCACAAGTGCAGGAACTGCAACCGCACCGACAGGAGGGCTTGGAACCCGACTGAGTTGCCCAAGTGCAATCATTGCGAATCCACCATGGATCCACTAGAGATTCGTTACAAGTGTCTACGCTGCGGCCATCTGACCTGGAGCGAGGCGGGAACCACCGGCCACTCCTGTCACAAGTGCGGCTACAGGGTATTCGTAAAGCCCCGCAAGGAAGGCCGCTTCAAGGAACTCAAGGCCGAGTAAGAGCGCGGTCTTCAAGACCCGCCAATCCGACGGAGTGACGTGTCCGGCTGGCTCAGTACACACGCACCCCGATCTTTCTCAGACCTAGCAATGCCCGAACCGGTCAGAGACTCCCTATCCGCGGCCAGTCAGACCGCCGACCCTCCTCATATGCTAATCACTGGTCCATCAGGAGTTGGCAAGACCGCCGCCTGGCACTTGGTTGCCCGCCAAATCCTAGGTCCGGGCTGGAAATCTACCACCCATGTGCTGCAGGCCAGAGACCTCGTAAGACAGAGGGGGGCGATGAAAACCTTCGAGGATTTTCTCAGGCCGGGTGGCTCGGGCTCTACCGATACTCTGGCTGGCAGATTAAGCCTCGATGCATTCGATAGAGGAATCTCATCATCAGACACTGGAGGCGTCGCGCCTGCTGGCACTGAAAACACGGTTGTAGAAGGAGCACTTCCAATCAGTCGCCTGATAGTAATAGAGGACGCAGATTATCTCGGCTCCATCAGACAGGCCTACCTTCGGAGGATGATGGAAACCGTCGGAGAAGCCTCACGATTCATCCTTGTAGCTAGGGCACCATCTCGAATAATCGATGCTTTGCGCTCAAGAACGCAGATGGTCAGAGTTCCTTCTACATCGAGAGATACAATCCTATCCTGTCTTGGAGATTTGACCCAAATTGAAGGAGTCAAGACCGCCGATGGTGTAATCGAGGACATAGCATACATCTCAGAGGGAAACCTGCGCAAAGCCATCTTCACACTAGAGATGCTGCACTTGCGAGGGTTAGCAAATGATAGCTCCGCTGTCCATACACTAGTACAGTCCACCACAATGCAGTCTGGCAGGCATCTGATTGAACTGGCTCTGCGTGGCAGAGTAGTTGAATGGAGATGGGAGAGCCAAGGCGGGCGAAAGAAGAGGATCCTTACCGGTGCACTAGCCGAGATTGATCGGATGATGAACGACCACGGCCTAGATTCAGATGATGTGGTCCACCAACTTCACGACGTTCTTGTTGGCCGTCGACTTTCCCTCCCGGATGAGTTGCGCGAGCAGTTGCTTGACGCGCTAGCAGAATGCGAGGTACAACTGAGAAGATCCTCGCTTGCCAGAGTCCCATTTGAGAGATTCCTGCACAAAGTAGCCCATGCTGGAAATCAGCACGGCCTCGCTTTCGGTTGAGTGGCGGACGCGGCAGGATTCGAACCCGCGGTCCCCGGCTTAGGAGGCCGGTGCATTATCCAGGCTATGCTACGCGCCCGACCACGCCAGCACCCATCCCCCAACAAAGGTGACGCTCGGAAAATTGCCCTCCAACACCCCAGAACCAGCCGATGCCATCAAGCATCCAACGTTCTCCGTCACATCATGGAGGACCCCAAATCCAGCCTCCCTACTCCCTACTCCGACTCTGGTAGGTTCGGCAGCACTAGACAGCGAGCGCTATCGCGCAGAGTCGCCGCTAGGGATGCTGGCAGGCGCCTTTGGACCCGACTCTCAGTGTTCGGCCCAACTCCAACTCTGAGAGTCCTTCTTTCCGCTTCCGCACCCATCTCAGCGGCCCTTCTTCTGACAGATTGGACATATGCATATCATGAGACAGCCATAGCAATCTTCGCTGCACTAACTCTGCTATTAATCCCCACAAATCTCGCTGCGGTATTCTCTCAAATGTCCGCACGAGACCGACTCAAACTAAGAGACGGAAGTAGTAGTACAATGGATGCGTATCCCGGTGTCGAGAGAATTCTCAATTCACTTAGAGATCGCCTTCTGCGAGAGAGAATCAGACTCTTCTCCTCGAGCATCGCATTTCTCTCAATTTTAACAGTGTGGAAAATGGAGGCGGGTACCACCCTCGACACCCTTCTACCGCTCTCGGCTAGCGCATTAGGGGCGCTCTGCTTGTGGAACTCCTTTTTCTTGGACGATTCGATTCCTATGCGCTCGAATTCCTTCCCGCTTCTTTCCCTTCATGCACCGACATTGCACAACAGCATTCTGACTAGGCCACTATCTGATCTCATGGTTGCTCATCTAGACCCTGAGACCGCCGCTGCATGGGATGAGTGGATGATAGCACTGGAAGGTAGCGTGAGGGAAGACCAGACTCCCGAATCCGCAATCGAGCACCTACTGCGGGCTTTGCATCTCAACACTCAGGGCCTGCTTGATGACGAACGCATGATGACCGAGGCAAAGCAGGTGTTCAAGGTGCGTGCGACAGACCAGTTAATCGATACTGAGAACAAGTTCAATCTGAAATCACTCCGTACACTTATGGCACACACTAGGGCATGGGAACCGGGGCTGTTCAGACTGATTGACAGGCTACAAGATGCAGCACTCCGAAGAGGACCAAGCCTCAACTCGGAACCATGGAGACTAGACCTAGATATCCCTCCCCGCTGCTCTCAAGGTCAGGCCGATCTATTTGTGATGCTTCACAACAATACCGACACCGCAGCAGAGGTCGCTTTCGACATCGTTACCGCGGAGGGCGAGCCCAGCCTGCAAACAATTGGAGTAGAGACCAAACCATCACGCAGAATCAGACGAGACGGAGCTTCCGATTTGGTCGAGACACTTGGTCGCCTACTGGATGACGCCACCGTGCTGTGGCTTGGTTTGGCCTGGCCCGACACCAATCGAGGACCCCATCCAGTTCAGGTTACTCTCAAGGGTGAGCGCGGAGAGACTCTGTCAGCCATGGTAGTAAAGACCACACTTTCCCACAACGCACAGCAGGAGAGCGCGACCCAGCGAATGGCCGAAGCGTCATCCTCAGTCAGAAGACTGGCTCTTTCAATGGCTGATTAAGGATTTTCGGGACGTAGTCCCGAGCGTCACGTTCATGACAGGACTTCTATTCGTAGAACCAACATGGAGTCGTGGGATGTAGTTGTAGTCGGTGCGGGCCCCGCGGCACTGCGAGCCGCGATTGCATCAGCGGATGCAGGTTCTTCTCCCTTGATGATCGATGCACAAGGCACAGGAGCAGCTTCCGGCGGTGCACCGACCGCTGGCCTAGCCGTATCGATTGAAGAAACAGACTCTTCTGCCCACCTTGAGGACACAATCGCCGCCGGAGGCGAGTCCGTTAACAAAGAGGCAGCCACCAGAATCTGCTCGCAAGCAGTTTCCACACTCGCAGAGTTGGAGAGGTGGGGCCTAGTTCTTCGCAGGACCGATGCAGGCCTGCCTCATGCATCTGACGCCCCAGGTCACACTAGGCCGAGGATGACAGGATGCGGTGACAGCACGCTCCGTGAAGTAACCAGAATCCTAGAGGAGCAGGCAATCAAGAGGGCGATACCTAGGCGAACAGACATCGTCCCCATATCACTGGTTATGGACAATAAACAGGTCAGGGGAATAGTCGCACTCGACCTCATGTCGGGTAAGATTGTTAGCATTCAGGCCAAGGCGATAATTCTCGCAACCGAGGGTCACCAAGGAATGTGGTCGGACCCCTCAGAAGGCTCAGGCCCAGGCTCCGCATTGGCCGCCCAGGCAGGGGTTGGGCTTTCCGGTATGGCATACACTCCACAACACGCTCTGTCAATGAGCGGCACTGGATTAAAACTCCCATTCGATCTTCTTGGTTCGGGAGGCAGACTGCGAAGGGAGGATGGCGAAGACGTCGGCCCCGAAACCGTTCTAGACGGCGAGCAATGCGTGTTGGACCTGCGTTTCCTCGACTCTGAAGCCGCAGTCTGGTTCGCTCAAACATCCCGCCGAGTCAAGGACCGTGCCGGCCTCGACATCTCGACTGAAGTCATTCCTCTGTCTTCTTCTGTAGCTGAGACTACGGGCGGCGCTCCAGTAGATGAGCACGGAAGAGTGACTTTCGAAAATGGCAGTATGTGGTTCACTGGATTGTACGCTGCTGGCCGCTCGGCCCACACTGGGATGCACGGCTCTGGGCTTCTCGCTGGCAACATCTTACTGGAGGATTTGGTCGGCGGAAACTCCGCTGGCCAACACGCAGGAGGGTGGGCTTCTCAGGCCGACTTCGCCTCCTCGTCCTCCATTGAAGCCGCCACGGAAGGAGCAGAAAGTCAACTCAACGATTTGTCTTCTGGCACTGGTGATCCGGTTAGTAAAGTGTCCAACTCATTGACATCAATCATGTCTGCTGTGAACGGCAGCAGAGACGAAGCCGCCTTAGCTAAGGCAACCAAATCTCTCTCCGATCTTCGCAATTCTGGAATGGTCTTGTCAGACAACTCACGTGTCATGAACACCGAGCTGGCCACCGCTCTCCGGCTTCAAGGAATGTTGACTCTTGCCGAGACAATCGTCAGTGCGGAGGACTAGGATGTCGCAAGGCGAACCTAGTATTTTCTCGCTGATTATCGACGGCCAACTACCTTGTCACAAGGTGTACGAGGACGACAGTGTATTCGCATTCCTCGACATTAATCCGTGCAGCACCGGCCATACTCTGGTCGTACCAAAAGAGCAGGCGACTACATTGGACCAATTGAGCGACGAATCTGCTGCAGCTATCGGCACCGTGCTCCCGCGAATCTCTAGGGCTATTCTAGAAGTCACGGGAGCCACCGATTTCAATGTCCTTCAGAACAACGGAGAGGCGGCTTTCCAGTCAGTCTTCCATGTCCATTTTCATATTATTCCGAAGCATGAGGACGGCAGCGGCTTAGCATGGCCATTCATCACCACACAACTGGACCCCGAAGAGGGCAAAACATTAGCCGAGAGCATTCGAAAACTCTTGGGATGACCCGGTGTGTTCTCAACCTGAACCCCACCCCAGCAAACGTGAGCGATGCCGACGAAGCCCCAAATGTCCTTCCGGTTCTGTCAAGCAGCGCTACAAACATAAATTCTCGAAAACTCATGCAAGTTCCTTGGGATCACAGTGGTAAACACCCGGGAAACCGCCCGTTCTGGAGCCTACTCACGAATACAGTCGATATAGCCTGGTCGTACCTCTTCCGAAGAGTTGAGATTGACCACGAGCCTACGCACGAGGGAGGACTAGTATACGCTTCAATTCACATAAATGGTCTGGTTGACCCACTGGCGATAATGAAATCCCAATCTCGCAGGATTATTTCCATAGGACGTCACGACATCATGACCATGCCAGTGATTGGCTGGCTCACTCGCAGAATGGGCTCTCAACCCGTAATCAGGAAGGCGGAGATTGAAGGCGGATTTGCAGACAAGGAACTAGCCACGAAAATCAACCAAAGAAGCATGCTGACGATGGCCAACTGTATCGCATCAGGCCACGCAGCTATTGTAATGCCAGAAGGAAAGTCGCATCAGGACTCGCACCTGCATGCCCTGCGAACCGGCCCCCTGAGATTCACCTTGAATGCAGCCAGCATAGCACACCATCGGGGCCTGGACAACCCAATGATTCAGCCCGTCGGTCTTCACTACAGGTGTCATCACTGGTTCAGGACGGATATCTACGTCGAGTTCGGAGAGCCTCTGATTATTCCTCTTGTCGGAGAAGAGGAGACCCACCGTAGGGTTTCTGAAGGCGAATGGATAGAGCCTCCTGCCGAACATGTGATCCCCCTAAAGGAGGAACTTTTCGACAAACTCTCCCCCATTACTCCAGACGCGCCAGATTGGGAGACTTACAGGGCATGGCACCTTCTAGGCCACCGTCGCGCAAACCAAGATGGCAGTAGGTTGTCTTCGTACAAGGAGGAAGTCCTTGCCGCACGCGAAGTCAGAGATTCTTCGCCCACTGACTCTGTGCTAAACAAAGCCCGAGAGGTCGCGCAAATACTCCATTCACATGATCTCGATTCTCGCAGCCTTGATTCAGAGGGCCGAATTAAACGAGAATCTTCATTCTTTTCAGCCATTTTAGGCTCTCTCCTGATGCTTCTATCTTCACCCATATCAATTCCTTCTACTGGTTTGCAGGCCTTCATCGGCTGGTACGTCGGCGATCGAACCGATGAGGGAGTTGACGCTAGAACCACTCACCACATGATTGGCGCCGTGTTCTCGCCACTCCTGATGTGGCCACTCATCTCGTTTATTGCGGGGATTTTCGTCGTCGGGCTTGAGCCCGTTTTACTGGCATTTGTAATCCTCTCTCTTCCAGTATTCCATATCTCCAACTTAGTTTTCTTGAGAGGCTATGACCTATGGGTAGATTATGGCGACGCGAAGAGAAGGAACTCTCTGGCCAATTCAGAGGAAGGCAGAAGGCTGGAGGAAGTGACAACTCAGATTGATTCTGAACTCGTCGTTCTCAAATAGGTCGGTCTATTCGTGATTGACATGAACTCGCGCGAGGCCTCCGACTCAATCAGGGATTGGCTGAACAGCGAGCGTCTAGAAGCAAGAGAAGTCTCGGATAACCAAGCCTTACTGCACCTGCATGTGAGATACCCGCCTACCAAGCAAGGACACGTATTCAATGTGGTAATCCCGAAGAACCGGAATCTAGCCCTAATCTATACAGTCACACGAGTTGATGAAGGCCAGCAGAATCAGATGGAGGACCATTCGAGAAACGCCTCCGATGAATGGGAAGGCTGGCTTCATGAGACTAGAATACACCTTACTCAGGCGGATTTGGATTGGGTACTCCACGTCGGCAAGAAGAGTAACGACACACCTGGGCCTCTACAAGCATTCAACCTGTCTCGCCCAATTTGGTTCGATGGCCTGACTCAGAATGAATTCATGCACACAATGCGACACCTTTGGCTCACCAAGTTGGCTTTGATTCACAAGATCAAATTCTGCTATGGGCCGGGAATAGGTAAGCCGGGACCAGTAGATGACTGGATTTCCAAGAAGACTCAGAGCCAGAGCGGAAAAATGCCAACAACTCAAGAGGAACCCTCGCCGATAGACACCGATGAGACCGGGGGCTTCGGTCGCGATTTCGATCCTGCAGACTGGGCCTAATCCCGAACCTCCCTCACGCGCGCGAGTGACCGATAAGGGTCGAGGTTAAGTATCGTTGAACCTCGAACGAACTCGTTACAGCAGTTGTGCTGGAGGGTTTGAAATGGAAACTGGAAAGATGAGAAACAGTGTGTCAATGGTTCTTCTGATGTTGATGAGCACCTTCGCGGCGATAGATATCCCTGAGGCGAAGGCAAGTGAGGTAGTATTGACCGATGCGATACAGATAGTCAACGGCGGCTCTGCGAATGACCGCATGGTAGCCACCGATGCGGATTCGATGGGCAATGTCCACTTCGTATGGAGTAGGAACACCCAGCACCTGTACTACCAGATGCACGACCCGAGAGGTGACGTGGTGATTTCTGAGACCCAAATTTCCAACCCCGGTGCCCACAGGGCATGGCATCCCGACTTGGCTGTCGACGACAACGACAACGTCCACATCACCTGGACTGACAAAGCATCCCAGTGGGCGATTATGTACACTCTGATTGACCCATCACAAGACGATCAGAGCGGGGACGCGGCGATTGACGACGTAATCTCCCTCATCGATGACTTCGAAGTGTCCGTCCACACCCAGAACCGTGACTGGCCGGCAATAGACACTGATTCCGAAGGCAACGCCCACATTGTTTGGGAAGACTCCTTCGAGCAGTTGGACAAGTTCTACCAACAGCCTCAGATTTACTACTCTATGATTGAGCCGGACCTGATTTCGAGAGAAGCTATCGTAGCTGTCGGCGAGACTCTTCTAACCCCAATCATTGGCCACAAGGGCCACCCCGATGTGGCTGTAGACCTCGACGACTTCGTGCAGATTGTTTGGGACGACACTAGAGGCGGCAAGGTGGAGATGGTAGCACCCATCGACACCTCAGGTTCGATGAACACTGAATGGGCTGACATGTGTGTCGTGTTCTACGGGGGCTACTTCGCCAGTGGAGGCTACTTTGAGGGTCTGAAGCCAATGCTGCTGAGGGCCAACATGACTGTTTACGAGACCCTGTATGCCCTTAGTGGAAACTGGCCCTCTGCTGCGACAAGTGGAAACTGCGCCGCTGCATATCAAACTGGAGGCTCAGGAAGCCAAGGCCCCAGAACCACCCCCCTAGGCCTAGTCCCTGGTGATGACTCCGGCGGGATCAGGGAACTTACAGAGGTCGTATACAACAACGGCGCCGTCAACCTCCCACAGGATGGCGGTTACTACAGCGAGTTCTGGGGCCCCGGCTCCACTTGGGCTTGCATGTCCTGGAGAGACGCCTCTGGCAACGTCCCGGGCAACCCCCCGACCCAGTTGGACCACCGCTGGAATCCCAATGCGACCAAGATAATCATCCCAATCTCCGATGAGGGCCCGTATGGTGGTGACCCCTCCCAGCAGTCTGATGACACCCAGAGCATCAATGAGGCTCACGACGCCTGTGTCGAGGCCGGGATCATCCCCGTCCCTCTGCTTGCTGCAGGATTCGGCTCCGGCTCAACTAATGTCGGCTCGCACATGATGGATCTCGCACAATGCCCCAATGGCTTCGTCAGCATGAACACCAGAACATGCCCCGGATCTAACATCAGACTGACCGACGCTGAGGGACAGATGTACAGTTTCCCGACCACCGCTTCAAACTCGGCCGAACTACAACTCATGGTCGAAGCCATGGTATATCTCTCAACCAACAATTCTCGCGAGATTTACATGACAATTCTCGATCCACTATCTCTTCTGGAAAACCCGCCACCGACATGGCAGAAGGGCGACTCAGGGACCTTCATCGACACTACCGCAGACAGGTACATCGAGGACCTCGGACCATCCATTGACGGCCTCGGCTACGGCAACCTCGTTGTTGTTAACGACACCAGAATCACACTGAACGACGCCTACAGCCTGCATCCCGCAATCGCTGTTGATAACTCCGGCAACACCCATCTGGCTTGGATGGATGGACGGGCTTATGGTTACGACATCGACGTCAACTACGAGATTTACTACACCCGACTCAGACTCAGGGGAGCTGGAGAGTGGAACGGCGCTCCCGACGGCCTGCCGACATACGGAATCAAGCAAATTGTCGATTCAGCCATCTCTGATGTCGAGGGCATAGAGGGCATTCCGACAGATCGACCCTTTGGCCCCAACTCTCACATGCCCGCGATTCTAACCGACTCCTTCGACAATGTCCACCTCTCTTGGCTGGACAACTCCAATGAGACTCAGGGCGAAACGGTTGTCTACACTAGATTGAATCACACCAACAATGACTATCCGAATGGATTCCCACTGAACTCTCTCGCGGTTGGTATCCTAGATCCCTGGGAGATTATCCCAATCACTGAATGGCAGTCTGACAAGCTTGGCCCGAACTCCCCGGCTGTCCCCGACCTTGGACAGCCTCCTGCCTTCGCCAACGACCTAGGCAGCGGCGCCCACGTAGCTTGGTCAGATACGAACAAGTGTAACGAGGTCAGCAACGGGGGCTCCTACACCCTTTGCTATGTACACGTGCTCACCGGACTGGTCGAAGTCGCCTTGACCGAGACCGAGACATATTACCACACCATTGAGCCGGGTGAACAGACCGTTTACAACATGACAATCTCCAATCCCACACCAGGACCAGCGGAACTTGTCGCTGACACCTTCACCGTGACTATGGAGGGGGTCCCGAACAACTGGACTGCAACACTCTTCTTCACCACCAACCACACACCGATTTTCGACTCCACTCCGGTGTTCCTGCGTGGAGGTGACGTAATCCCGATGTACATGCGCGTGAGGGCGCCTTCGATCTATCAGGCTCATGCCGACGAACTGGCAACCATCTCGGTTAACGCGATATCATACAAGGACCCGGCCATTAGGGATGAGAGAATCACGCTGACCCTGATGGACGTGGTGCATGGAATAGATCTCGACACGAGTCACTACCAGGTCGATGTGGAGCAAGGAGAGTCAGCCTTCTTCTCAATCACAGTGACGAATACGGGTAACGTGTACGACACCTTCGCTTTCTATGACCCGTCGACTTTGGAGGGACAGGTCGAATGGGCACTGCCCTTCGGTTGGGGCCTTAGTTTCCCCACATCGCTATCGCTGGACCCTCAGCAATCTGTGACTAGGAATCTACAGGTGAGTGTACCAACTTCTCAGGAGCCCGGTACCTTCGTGATATATCTCAAGGGCTGGTCAACCGGAGAGCCCGTTCTCTCAATCGACCAAGGCACGTTTGATGTCCTAGAGCTGTGGATTAACGTCTCCATCAAGAGTACAGGAAACATCGTATTCCAGATGGGAGATACCACTCAGTATGTTCTTCCGGGCGACTGCTCGGAGTTTGACATCGAGGTGACTAAGCACTTCACTCCTGGCTATCTCATCTTCACCACACCAGGGGGGCCACAAGAGAGGCCACCGGAGATATCTGAAGAGACTTGGCGTTTCAATCACTGGACGGTTGATCTTGACTTCTCTGAAGCACCCGGCGGAAACGCAATCCCCGATAACTCACCTCGGTATTGGTCCGTGATAGATACTCCATTCACGGTCACGGCGATAATGTGCGCACCATACAATGCAACTGCCGGTTTAGGTGATGCAATCACAGTGAAGGCACATCTTGAGGGTGCCCCCAGAGTCAGAGACTCTGTGGTTTTGCTGACGAATGTCATTCAGGAGTACAACCTAGAAGCAGAGGTACCGGAGACCATCCTGTCCCTCTATCCGGGACAGACCTACCAACTAGACACTACTGTTGAGAACGTCGGCAACGGCGCTGATAGATACGATATCACAGTCGAGTCGATTATCGACTCTCAAGGTGGCTCACATGTATGGGACATCGATATCCCAAGAGTACTGTTCGAAGAGCTGGATCGCGATGACTCTCAGACAATACCAATACTCATTTCTATTCCAGAGATGACTCTAGCAGGTCAGTACACCGTAGTACTCAACGTACTCAGTGAGGAATCCTATGATGGTACGAAGGTTAGGGACAAGATTGAGTTGCAAGTCGAAATTATCGAGTTCCACGACATGAGAATCGAAGTCGATCCGATGGTCGAGAGTAAAATCAAGACCACTGCTCCTGGAAGAACTGTACGTTTTATCATGAATGTGACCAACTACGGAAACGTCCCCGATCAACCGACGATTCACAACTATACCCAACAGACAGGGGCTTCGAACACCATGGTATGGCAGACTATGCCTTCTATGGCGCCATTACTATCCAATTGGGTTGTAACCTACGCTCTGCTCAAGGACTTCGACACCGAGTATCCGATTGAGATTCCGTGCGTCGGTCAAACACCAGAGGACACTCTGACCCTCGGCGACCCTGAGCCTACTGAAAACTGCTTCAAGTCGGCTAGTACGAACGCAATCACTCTGCCTATTATGGAAGCCTATACCACATTACAGATTGTCGTGATAATCCAGATCGACCCTGCAGCGGCTCTATCCAATCGTGAGATTGGAATTAAGGTACTTTCAGAGTACGGCTCTTCTGAGGCCGGTGGGGACCACGATGAGACAGAGATCTGGGATGATTCTTGCACATTGGATGAGAACAAGGACGGCCTCCCTGACAACTACCGGCCTAACTGCGACACAAATGAGCAGATTGTGGAACTTCGCTTGAGGGCACCCGATCTCAGAATACTCGATGTGGAAGCCACCATCAAGACAGGCGACGTTGGTGAAATGCTCTCCGTGAATGTGATGGTCGTAAATGAGGGCAATGCCCACGCTACCGATGTCAATATCATTCTCTGTGTGGATCAGACCATGTCTGATATCAAGAAGAACGGATGTGACGAGGACAACGTCGTTTACAGGCAGATTGTGCAAGCCATTATGCCCGTAGAAGATCCCACGGAGGCACCACAGATTGCAATGTTGTACAGAGTGGAAGCCGGAAGACACAATGTTGTCGTCGTCGTTGATCCTGACAATGTCATCGTTGAATCCAACGAAGACAACAATATGCAGAAGGTATCTGGTAAGATGGGTTCCAATCTAGGTGTACTCGATGTCGGTATCGAAATTATCGCTCAGTTTACTGTTCCGACACTGATTGTAGGCGCGACACTAGCACTGCTGGGCGTCGTTGTCGTCGTGATGAGAGGTCGCAGAGAAGAAGCGAAGTTACGCTATGCAGAGAAGACCAGCATGCTCTCCAATCTAGAT
>Ga0310342_100002106_pt1 | contig 12716 bp, 5 predicted proteins | sample S15DNA20500_MG_FD_206155 | JGI IMG/M metagenome (GOLD analysis project Ga0310342, IMG submission 206155) | Marine microbial communities from station ALOHA, North Pacific Subtropical Gyre - S1503-DNA-20-500_MG | ecosystem: Environmental > Aquatic > Marine > Oceanic | place: Pacific Ocean: North... | reverse complement strand
GGCGGGCGAATAGATAACGATCCCGAAACGATCCGCCGAACGGACGGCGGCGTAGATGTTACCCCAGCCGTCGACGGTCATGCCGTCAATGCCGGCCTTGTCGCCGAAATTGACCAGTACTTTTTTCGTTCCCAATGAGCCGTCGTCGTCTACCGCAAATGCGTTCAACGTCATGCGCCCGCGCTTGGCGTCATTTTCAACTTCTGCCTGTGCGGTTCCGTTATCGGTTTCCGCGACGTACAGCGTTTTGCCGTCCGGCGAAAGCATGACCCCGTTTGGTTTGGTGATGTCGGTTGTCACGCGATGCAGCAAGCCGCCCGGATCCAGTCGATAAACGTCCATCGACGGCAATTCCATCTTTTCGGGGCCGACGTATTTTGGGTCGCTGAAATAGATGCGGCCTTTCGCGTCGATCACCAGATCGTTGGGCGAATTAAAGCGTTTGCCCTGGTAGCGATCGACGATCGTTTTGATCTGGCCGTCGGCCAGGATTTCAACCAGCCCGCGGCGGCCGCCGAGCGGCGATGCGCAGCAGGCGATCAGTCGCCCCTTGGCGTCAAACATCAGCCCGTTCGCCATTTTGCTGTCGGCTGAGTGGACCGACGTTCGGCCGCCGGTTGGGTCGAATCTCATGACCCGTGCGGGCCTCGAATCAAAGGGTTGCGCAAAATCACTGAAGTAGATTTTTCCGTCCGGACCGGCGGCCGCGCCTTCGGTAAAGCCGCCTTGCTCCCAGAGTGTTTCCAACTTTGCTTCCCGGGGAATGAGATTGAACGGCCCGCCGCCGTCGAGCAGCTTGTCGAACAAGAACTCGGTGGCATTGGCATATCGGTCCGAAGTCGACACTCCGCGGATCAACAAATGGCACTCGAGTCCCAGCGAGTCGGCCTTTTCTTTCATTTTCACGCCGTACACGGGGTGATGGATGCCGTGACCGGCGTTCAGCGACGGCAGCTTCATGTTGCTGCCGTAGATCATCAGCAGCGGCGGATCGCCTTTGCTGACGTGGTTATAAGGCGAGAATTCGACGTATAGTTCGCGATGCTTTTCATAGTTTTTCAAGGCACCGGCAATCGTCTTTTCGCCGACGGCCATGTTGATCATGCGGTGTTCGAGTACCTTGGGGCCGAGCCAAGGTTCGATGACTTTCGGGTCGATCGAAGTCTGCCCGCCGGAAACGGCCGCGGCCATGACCCGTGTCGACTCCCGGCTGACCGGATCCTCGGATGTCGGATCGGCCAGGTCATCGTGCAGTAGAATCCACATGGAAGTACACGCGCCGGCGCTGCCGCCGGTAAGCGCGATGTGAGTTTTGTCGATATTCCACTCGGCCGCTTTGGAGCGAATGAATTGGATCGCCCGCGCCGCGTCGTGAACCGGCGCCGGCAAGGGCACTTCACCGGTCAAGCGATAATTGACGGCGGCATAGGAGATGCCCACGTCGAGAAACGACCTTATTTCCGACACGCGTTGTTTTTTGTCGCCGCCGGTCCAGCCGCCGCCGTGAATGTAGACCAACAGTGGCCTCGGGCTTTCGCCTTCGGCTTTCCAAAAATCCACCGCCTGCAACGGATGTTCGCCGTACTTTACATCGGCGTGCGTTGGTCCTGATTGTTTGCCGTCTTCGGCCAGTGTCGTTGTGGTGGCGAAAATGGCGACAAGCAGCGCTGAGACAATACGCATGGTATTCTTTCTCTAAAGGGTCCAGCCTTTGCGGTATTCTTTGTGGATAAAGTTCTGTGCTTTTTTAGAGTTGGTAGCTTTTAGATTTGTGGCATCCCACTCAATCGTTTCGCCGCTGCGGTAACTTGCCACGCCCAGCAGTACTGCTTCCGTCAGCGCGCCGGAATAGTCAAAGTTGCACGTCGTGGTTCCGCCGCTTTTGATCGCGCGGATCCATTCGTTGTGATGGCCGATCGACCGCGGAATAAACGGTTCGGGCCGCTTGTAGTCGGCGAACTTTTCGGCCGGCAATAACAAGTGCTGACCGTAATTCGAGATAATCATGCCGCGGTCGCCGATGAACAACTGGCCGCTACCCCAGTCGAGCGGCTCGCCGTTTTGATTTTTTAGTGTGGCCAGGATCGGGGGCTTTAGTCCACCGTCGTACCAGGTCAGTGAAACCGGCGGCAGGTCGCCGCGGGCCGGATATCGGTATTTTACGGTTAGGCCGGCAGTGGTCGATTCGGGGTGCGGCGGCGGCCCCGCTGTTGAAATTGTGCTGGGGCCACGCAGATCGAGTGCCCAATGCACGAGGTCCATGTAGTGGCAACCAAAGTCGCCCAGTCCGCCGGTTCCATAATTCCAAAACCAGCGCCAGTGGAAGGGATGAATCCGCTGCGGTTTGCCGCCGATGATACTTTCGCTGTACGGCCGTGCGGGCGATGGGCCAAGCCAAAGATCCCAATCAAGATGGCCGGGCGCGGGCTGATGGGGCCCGAATTTGCTGCCGGTGTAATTGACGCCGACCCACACGTGCGCTTCACGGACTTTGCCGATCGCGCCGGTCTGTACGAGCTCGACAACCTGCCGATAGTTTTCCCCGGCGTGGACCTGGGTTCCCATCTGCGTGACAAGTTTATTCTTCTTTGCCAGGTCACGTAGCACCCGCGCTTCGTAGACGGTGTGCGTGAGCGGCTTTTCGCAATAGACATGTTTATTTAGCCGCAGCGCCATAGCGGCGGCCGGCGCGTGCGTGTGATCGGGTGTGCCAACAACCACCGCATCAATTTTGTCGGCCTCCTTTTCCAACATGACGCGAAAGTCGCGGTAGCGGCGAGCGGCGGGGTACTTTGCGGAGCCGCTTTCAAGCAAGTTACGATCAACGTCAGCGATCGCCACGATATTCTGACTGGCGACGCCGCTGATATCCGCTCCCGCGCGCCCCGTTGCCCCAATGGCCGCGATGTTTAGCCGCTCGTTGGGCGATTTCGCTTCGTCGGCGGATGAGGCATCCGGCGAAAGGCCGCCGGCCAGCGCGGTGGCGGCCGCCGATCGCGCCAAAAACTCACGACGATGGATGCTGGACATGATTCATTTTTCCCACAGTGCAGAAAGGTCGGAGTTCGCCCCCGAACGGACAGCAGTATAAACACCAGCGACATGGGTTGTGAATCGTCGGAAATGGGATCGACGATCGCCAAATTGGCCATCTTGTGCCCGGCTTCGTAGGCCTTGTCAGGATACGTGTACTTATGTACACTATCCCGCCCTTTGAGAATCCCTTTTCCGACGAATGCGCGAATGATGCCTTCCGATCCGAAATATTTTCCGGCCGGTAACCGGATCGGCGAATTGAGCCGGCGTTTGCGGCAGTTGGAACGATCCCATCGACCGTTAAGCAGGGCCAAGGTCACAACGGGGTGCCGAGCGCTCGATCGACTTTTGCCCGGGCGGGGATTGGTTCGCGGGTCACTTGTGGAATGGTTTGGCGACGGCCCCGGAAGCGGAGCCGGTACGTTGGCGCTGGTTGCCGCGCGGGAGGCTTGCCGGTCGGGCGGATTATTGGTCGTCGTTGACCGCGATGGAACGTTCTATCCTCCCGCTGCCGCGGCTTGGGGAATGGATTTGCAAAACACGATGGTCGCGCGGCCCGAGAACGATAAGGACGAATGTTGGTCGTTGGACCAAGCGCTGCGATGCCGGCATGTTGCCGCGGTCGTGGCTTGGCCCAGCCGGCTTGATGCCCACACCTTTCGGCGTTTGCAACTGGCGGCGGAAGACGGCAGTTGTCTGGGATTGTTCGTTCGGCCGCAGGCTGTGCGCGGCGACCCCTCGTGGGCGGACCTGCAGCTGTCGGTTTCGCCGCAGGCTTCGCAGGCCGGTTGGCGGCTGGTTGTGCAACTACTGCGATGTCGCGGCCGTTTTGGAAAAAGTGAAATCGAACTGGAAATCAACGACCGCACCGGCGAAATCCATGAAGCGCATTCTGGCAATCCGGCTTCCCAACTGGCCCGTCCAGAGGCTAGTGAGCATTCGGCCTGAGCTGAGAGATCAAGCTGTAGTTTTGCATAACGCCGCGCGGCGCGGACAGCACGTGGTGGCATGTTCGCATGCAGCCCGCGAGCGAGGTGTTTGCGAAGGCATGTCGGTTGCTGAGGTCAACGCGCTGGTGCGCGGGGGATTTCATTTGGAACCCCACGATCCGTTGGCGGATCGTCAAGCTTTGGAAAAATTGGCTGGGTGGTGCCATCGATACAGCCCTTGTGCTGGCTGCGAAGGCGCCGATCGGCCGGAAACTTTATTGCTCGACGTCACCGGCGTTGCGCCGCTATTCGGTAGCGAGCGGGCACTCGTTGATCAGATTGCCAAAGGTCTTCAGCGACTTGGTTTGTTGGTGCAGCTGGCCTTGGCGGATTCCATCGGCGCCGCTTGGGCCGTGTCGCACTACGGTTTCCCGAATCTGCTTGTGGCTGAGACAAATATCGTCGATTGCGGCGGTAGTCGCGAGGCGCTGCGGCTCCTGCCGCTGGCGGCGCTGCGATTGCCGGTGGCGATGGTTGAGACGCTCGGCCGTCTCGGGCTTCGGCAAATCGGTGAGATGCTTCTGATTCCGCGCGTGGAGTTGCAAGTCCGCTTTGGCACGCTGCTGCTCGAACAAATCGATCAGGCGCTCGGCGCAACGACGGAAGTCATTCGCCCGGTTCAACCATCGCCAAATTTTACGGCTAAATGGTTGCTGGAACCGCCCGTCGAACGCCGCGACGCAATTGGCACGGTGATTGGGCGGCTCATCGGCCAATTGACCCAGAGACTGGCCGATCGCGGCGAAGGGGCGCTGCAGTTGCAGTGCCAGTTGGATTGTCGTCCCGCGGCGACGACGAGCTTTGAGGTTGGCCTGTTCCGTCCCACCGCCGATCCGCAGCGTTTGCTGGAGCTGGTGAACATGCAAATGGAACGGATAAGGTTGCCCGATCCTGTGGGCGCTGTTTTGATTCAAGTGACCAGATATGCGCGGTTGGAATGTCGGCAACAGGAATTTTTTGATCGGGAGGGATCGCACGAGAACGATTCTCCGGAAGTGGCGGCATTGGTTGAACGGCTGACCGGTCGCCTCGGCCGTACAAGGGTCGTTCATTGCCAGTTGCAAAGTGACGCACAGCCGGAGGTTGCATACCGCGAACAGTCACTTATCAACCGGCCGCCCAGGCGGAAAAGGTTTCGCCCGCCGAGCGGCGCGTTTGCACCGCTCGATCGTCCGCTGCATTTGCTGAACGAGCCCATAAAAATTTTGGTCATTGTCGTGGTGCCCGAAGGGCTGCCGATTCGTTTTCGCTATCGCGGCCGAGATTACGAAGTTGCCCGCCGCTGGGGGCCGGAGCGGATCGAAACCGGCTGGTGGCGTCGCCGCGGCGTGCGGCGGGATTACTATCGTGTCGAAACGAAAACCGGCCACCGGTTCTGGCTGTTCCGCCAGTTGCAAACCGGCAATTGGTTCTTGCACGGCGTTCTGGGGTGAGCCATGCCCAATCCGTCGATTCACTCAAAACGAAAACCGCCGCGGGCCGGTTTGGGATATGCCGAATTGCACTGCAAAACGAATTTTTCGTTCCTCGAAGGCGCATCGCATCCGGATGAGTTAGTTGCGCAGGCCGCCGAACTGGGATATTCGGCGCTCGCCATTACGGATCGCAACAGTCTGGCTGGTGTCGTTCGAGCACACGCGGCGGCCAAAGACAGCGGTTTCAAGTTGCTCATTGGCGCCGAGATCACACCCATCGACGCGCCGGCCGCCGTTCTATTGGCTACCGACCGCGCGGCGTATGGGCGGCTGTGCCGTCTGATCACCTTGGGCCGCCGCCGAGCCGCCAAGGGAGAATGCAAACTGACGATCGACGATGTCGCTAACCACAGTGATGGCCTGATCGCAACGATCGTTCCTGCGGCTCTCCCGGCAATGCCTCCTCCCTCTGATGCGGAGGCGGGGGTTCCGTCGGGGCCCGATCGCAGGCGGCCCAGCGGAAGCTTTGCCTTTCCAAATGTGGATTGTGAAACATCCTCTGCTATTGCCGACTATTGCCATATTTTTGCCGACCGCTGCTACCTGGCCGCAGAATTACACCACGGCGCGGACGACCGCCGTCGGCTCGATGACTTGATTCGTCTCTCGAAGCGAGCGCAAGTTCCCCTGGTCGCTGCCGGCGATGTCCACTACCACGTGCCGCAGCGCATGGCTTTGCAGCACATGCTGACCGCCATCCGTCACGGCACGACCGTCGCCGAATTGGGCAAGTTACGGATGCCCAACGCCCAGCGGCATCTGCGTCAACTCGAAGAGGTCCGCGCAATCTTTCATCAGGTTCCGGATGCCGTGCAACGGACCGTCGAAATCGCGGATCGTTGCGAGTTTTCGCTTAATCAGTTGCGCTATGAATATCCTGTAGAACTCTCGCCCGAAGGAGAAACATCGATGCGGCATCTCCGCCGCTTGGCATATCAGGGCGCGGAACGGCGTTACGTCGGCAGTGTGCCCGAGAAGGTGCATCGCCAGTTGGAGCACGAACTGGGAATTATCGAGGAGCTGCACTACGAAGCATTTTTTCTGACGGTCCAGGACCTCGTTGAGTTTGCCAAATCGCAAAGTATTCTTTGCCAGGGCCGTGGTTCGGCGGCCAATTCCACCGTCTGTTACTGCCTGGGCGTGACGGCGGTCGATCCACTGGAAACCGATTTGTTGTTTGAGCGGTTTGTCAGTCGTGAGCGCAACGAAGCGCCCGATATCGACGTTGATTTCGAACACGAGCGGCGAGAAGAGGTGCTGCAATATGTTTACGGCAAGTACGGTCGCGATCGCGCGGGGATGACGGCGGTCGTATCGAGTTATCGTATTCGCTCGGCGGTCCGCGATGTCGGCAAAGCGATTGGGTTGTCGCTGGATCGGGTCGATGCCCTGGCCAAGAATATCGATTTCCGTACGGAACACGAGCTTTTGGAAAAACGATGCCGCCAGAGCGGCGTCGATCCGCAGTCGCGGCTGGGGCGGCAACTTGTCATGTTGGCAAATCAGCTCGTCGGCTTCCCGCGTCATCTATCGCAGCATGTCGGCGGCATGGTGATCACGCACGGCGCGCTGTGCGAACTGACGCCCGTTGAAAATGCCGCGATGGATGGGCGGACGGTCATCCAGTGGGACAAGGACGATCTGGATGAGTTGGGCATTCTCAAAGTCGATTGCCTGGGGCTGGGGATGCTGACCGCGATCCACAAGTGCTTCGATCTGATTGAAAGGCACCATGGTCGTCGGTTGGCGATCAGCGATTTTTCCGGCGGCGAAGACGAAAACGTTTATGCGATGATTTCCCGCGCCGACACGGTCGGAGTTTTTCAAATTGAAAGCCGCGCTCAAATGAGCATGCTGCCTCGCCTGCGGCCCGGGTGTTTTTACGATTTGGTGATTGAAGTCGCCATCGTCCGCCCCGGTCCGATCCAGGGCAACATGGTCCATCCGTATCTGCGCCGCCGCGAGTTGAGCGATGAGCAGCTCGAGCAGGAACTTCAAGCCGACACTTGTTTAAACGTCGAATTGAGAAAAGTCCTCGAGCGGACGCTCGGCGTGCCGTTGTTTCAGGAACAGGCGATGCAAGTTGCGATGGTGGCTGCCGGATTTTCGCCCGGCGAAGCCGATCAACTGCGGCGCGCAATGGGCGCGTGGCGCAGACCCGGACTGATTGATAACTTTCGCAAAAAGTTAATCGACGGTATGCTCGGCCGGGGCTTCCCCGAGGATTTTGCCGAGCGTGTCTTTCAGCAGATTCGCGGCTTTGGCGAATATGGTTTTCCCGAATCGCACGCGGCGAGTTTCGCCAGGCTTATTTACGTTTCGGCCTGGCTTAAGCACTATTACCCGGCTGCGTTCGCGGCGGCGATCATCAACAGCCAGCCGATGGGCTTCTATGCCCCCGCACAACTCATTCGCGACGCGATTGAGCACGATGTTGAAGTGCTGCCAATCGATATCAACGACAGTTGCTGGGACTGTACGCTGGAACGATTGCCGCCTGCGGATTGCGGATTGCGGAATAACGGCCAATTCGCTGCGGTCGAAGACAATCCGGAATCCGGAATCCGCAATCCGCAATACTCACTCCGGCTCGGCATGCGGTTGGTTCGTGGTTTGTCGCCAGCCGCTGCCGCCGCGATTGAACGAGCGAGAGTGACAAAATTTGATTCGATTGCGGATCTGACGGAGCGGACCGGGCTTGATCGACCGGTCGTTGAGTGTTTGGCCGCCGCGGATGTGTTTGGCTCGTTGCGTTTGGATCGCCGCGGCGCGCTCTGGCAAGCGCTCGATCGAGCTCCGAAGCCGGAAGAACAGCCGCTATTCGTCGATGTGCGGCCCGCCGAGTCGCCCTTGCCGATGCTGCCCAAGCTGACCGCGCAAGAAGAAGTGTTCGCCGATTATCGCGCGGCAGGGCTTTCGCTCCGGCAACATCCGATGTCGTTCTACCGTCAACAGCTCGACGCCCTGAATGTTGTGCCAACTGCTCAACTGGCCGAGTGCAAAAACAACCGGCCGGTCAGAGTTGCCGGCTTGGTGCTGATGCGTCAGCGGCCGAGCACCGCCAACGGCATCACATTTGTCACGCTGGAAGACGAGACCGGCATCTGCAACCTGATCGTCCACGCGAGAACCTGGCAGCGGTTCGACCTGGTTGCCCGCCGTTCCAGTGCGCTGATTGCGGAGGGCAAGCTTGAACGAAAAAACGAGGTGATACACGTAATCGTCCACCATTTAGAGGAAATGACCGCGCGGCTCAGTTCGTTGAACCAGCGCTCGCGCGACTTTCGGTAGCAAGTGCAAACGGGTCCGCATACCGGCCTGTTGGCATCACATGCCATCGCAGTGGACGAATACCGGACGTTCAGGCCAACACACCTTTGACCACCTTGCCATGCACGTCGGTCAGGCGGTAATGTCGTCCCTGGTGTTTGAAGGTCAGCCGCTCGTGATCGATGCCCAGCGTGTGCAAAATGGTTGCCTGAAGATCGTGCAGATGGACGCCGTCGCTGGCGACGTTGTAGCAGAAATCGTCCGTCGCGCCGTACGAAATGCCCGGTTTGATGCCGCCGCCGGCCATCCACATCGTAAAGCAGCGGGGATGATGGTCGCGGCCGAAGTTGTTCGGTGATAGTTTGCCCTGGCAGTAATTCGTGCGGCCGAACTCACCGCTCCAGATGACCAGTGTGTCTTCCAGTAGGCCGTGCTGTTTGAGGTCTTTAACCAACGCGGCGGCGGGTTGATCGGTTTCCTTACACTGTTTGCTGATGCCGCCCGCGAGGCCGCCGTGCTGATCCCAGCCAGGATGATAAAGTTGGATGAAACGCACGCCGCGTTCCGCCAGGCGGCGGGCCAGCAGACAGTTGGCCGCAAAGGTGCCCGGTTTGCGCGAGTCTTCGCCGTAAGACTTGAAAATGTGTTCGGGTTCGCTAGAAAAATCGGTCGCTTCCGGAATCGACTTTTGCATGCGAAACGCCAATTCATACTGAGCGATGCGGTCTTCAATCGCCGCGTCGCCACCGTTTGTGGCGTGTGACTGGTCGAGTTGCCCGATCGCGTCGAGCATCTGCCTGCGGGCCGACGCGTCGAGGCCGTCGGGGTTGTTGAGGTAGAGAATTGGATTCTTGCCTGAGCGGAAGCGGACGCCCTGGTACTTCGAGGGCAGAAAACCGTTGCCCCACAAGCGCGAGACCAGTGGCTGGCCGCCTTTGCCCTTGGTGACCATAACAACGAACGCCGGCAGGTTCTCGTTTTCCGTTCCCAGGCCGTATTGCAGCCAGGCGCCCATGCTGGGCCGGCCGGGAAACTGCGAGCCGGTCTGCACATAAGTGACGGCCGGGCCGTGATTGATTGCTTCGGTGTGCAAAGAACGGACAAAACACAAATCGTCGGCCAGGCTGGCAATGTGAGGCAAACGATCGCTGACCCAAGCGCCGCTTTCACCGTGTTGTTCAAACTTGAACGGCGAACCGGCCAGCGGTAAGCTTGACTGGCTGGCCGACATGCCGGTCAGCCGCTGCCCGCGTCGGACTTCGTCGGGCAGTTGCTCGCCGTGCCGCTGATTGAGCATCGGTTTGTAGTCGTACAAATCCATCTGCGACGGCCCGCCACTTTGAAACAGGAAAATTACCCGTTTGGCGGTCGGCGCGTGATGCGGATTCAACGTGCCCGTCGCGGCGGTCGCGCCGGATGTTATCAGGTCGGCCAGCGCGAGGCTGCCGACGCCCATGCCGAAGCGGTCGAGAAACTGGCGTCGCGTCATTCCGCGAACGTCGTCGTGGCCCATGCAAACGGTTGTGCTCATCGTTTCGTGACACTTCCCAGGGTGTTGAGTAAAACGCTGGCCAAATTAGCCAGTGCGGCGGTTCGAGCGGGGGAGAGCTTTTCGTCCCGGGGCCGATCGCCGACGCTTAACAGCTTTACGGCTTCAGCCGGCCGCGCATTGAAGTGTTCGATCTGCCTCGTGAGAAACGCGATCATTATTTCGAGATTTTCTTCGGTGGGTCGGTGGCCGGTGGCCAGGCGGCACATCTCGACGGCGATGGCGCGGTCGTCCTCTTTGTGCTTATGAATCATTCGTTCGGCAAATACGCGCGACGCTTCCACAAACTGGACTCCATTCAGCATCACCAACGTTGCAGAGGGTGTTGAGGTCCGCTCGCGTTTGACGGTGCAGATTTCCCGTTTGGCCGCGTCCAGCGTCATCATCACCGGCGCCGGGCCGGTGCGTTTCCAATAGGTATAGATGCTGTGGCGGTAAAGTCCGTCGCCTTTGCTGCGGCCGGTCGGCTTGAAGGAGACTTCGACCTCGTACGGTTTTGCCGGCGGCCCGCCGATCTTGTCCACGAGCAAACCGCTGACGGCCAACGCATTATCGCGCAACATTTCTGCCGGCCAGCGATAGCTGGGAGCACGGGCCAGAAATCGATTTTCGGCGTCGCGAGTTTGCGATTCCCGAGATTCTTTGGATGTTTGCTGATAGGTGGCCGACATGACGATCTGTTTGATCATCCGTTTCACGTCCCATTGCGATTCAATAAAATCGCGAGCTAGGTAGTCGAGCAGCTCCGGATGCGTGGGAGGTTGGCCCTGACTGCCAAAATCTTCGGGCGTCCGCACGAAGCCCGCACCGAAGAGCATCTGCCAAAGTCGGTTGACGGCCACCCGCGCCGTGAGCGGATGGTCGGGCCTTGTCAACCAGCGGGCCAGTCCGAGCCGGTTGCGCGGCAGGTCTTTGCCAAACTCGGGAAATACCGCCGGCGTCGCCGCCGGCACGCGGTCCATCCGTGCGTTGTACATGCCGCGTTTCAGCACGTACGCTTCCGGAGGTGTCTGCCGTTCTCGCATCACCATGATTTCCTGGATGCCATCGACAACCCGGCTGCGGTGCTCACGGGCGGCCCGAAGAGCCGCCAGTTTCTCTTGGTACTCGGTATCGCCGGTCGCAAGATAAAACGCGAACAGGGCCGCGCGGTCGGCATCGTTCAACTCCCCGACGGGTTTGACGAGCATTTGCGACAGACTCGCGCCGTCGTGTTCGTGAGAGATTTCGACTGCGGTGAGCCGGCGGCTGAATACTTTGAATTCGTCCACCAATCCAGCGGTAAATCCGCGGTCGCGGAACCGTTCGCCGATCGTGATATGATCGCCACCGCCACCGCTGATGTTCTTGTAGAGATTGTCTTGTACGACTTCGCATTTGGCCGGTTTGCCGTCGATCCAGATTTGTAAACCGTCGGCGCGGCTCGACCCGTCGTAAACCATCGCTACGTGAATCCACTTCCCGGTCGGAATCTGATCGATCGTTTTGACACGAACCGCATTACCGGGCCAGAAGTGAATCAGCGACGCGCTCAGCTTGCCGTCTTCGATCAATAACTGATAGCCGCGGCTGCCCGCATCGGTCCACGCCCGAGATCGGTGAAAAACGACGGATCGAGTTTTGATGTCCGGCGTATTCATCCACAACGTCACGGTGAATGGATCGTAGCGGCGAAAGTTCCCGGTTCCGGTGCCGATACCGTCGTCGCCGCTCAACTTAACCGCTTTGCCGAAGCGGCCCGGCACGCCCTTGTTCGCGCCGTCTTTTTGGTCGTCGAACGACAGGTGTTTGGCAAGTCCGGCGATGGCGGCTTCCTGGGGCCGATCCGTCAACCATTTGTCGAAGGCTGCCTTTCTGGATTCCGCCGTCGCCGAAAGTGTCTCGGCTGCGTCGCGGATATTTTTTTCGGCGGTGGCGATTTCATTTTTCTTCGCCCCGTCGGCCATCAGCAAAGTCGGTGTCGGAACGGACGAAGTGAAATACGAGTAGAGACCGGACTCATCAATATTGTTGAAGTATGCGAAGAGTCCGTAGTACTCCTTCTGGCGGATCGGATCGAATTTGTGATCGTGGCAACGGGCGCATTCGAGCGTCAGTCCCAGAATCGCGGTGGCAAAAGTCTGCGTCCGGTCCGCGACATATTCGACGCGGAATTCTTCATTGACGCTGCCGCCTTCGACCTTTTGCGGATGCAGCCGGTTGAACGTCGTGGCCAGAATTTGATCGTCCGTCGCGTCCGGCAGCAAGTCGCCCGCCAATTGTTCGGTCACGAACCGATCGTACGGCATGTTGTTGTTAAACGAACCGATGACCCAATCGCGCCAGGGCCAAACATAACGGTCGCGGTCGACTTGGTATCCGTAGGTGTCCGAGTAACGCGCGACGTCGAGCCAGTTG
>Ga0310342_100002102_pt1 | contig 12736 bp, 11 predicted proteins | sample S15DNA20500_MG_FD_206155 | JGI IMG/M metagenome (GOLD analysis project Ga0310342, IMG submission 206155) | Marine microbial communities from station ALOHA, North Pacific Subtropical Gyre - S1503-DNA-20-500_MG | ecosystem: Environmental > Aquatic > Marine > Oceanic | place: Pacific Ocean: North... | reverse complement strand
GTGGATGGGAGTTTGAGCTGCGCAGCGAAAGTCCGTGACAGCCGACCAGAACAGTACTGACGACCAGAACCAGGCCTACGGTGCTGCGCTTCAGGATCGAGCTGAACGATGCCCGGTGAAGGTCTTCCGGGCAGCGGCTACCGATCCCGGTGAACACGATTTACTGCCGCTCGAGAGCAAAGGCCTGGACCCGCTCCTTGATGGAGTCGGTATCGAGGCCGCAATGACGGTAGACCTCCGCGGAGGGGCCGCTCGGTGCGTAGTCTTCGACGCCCAGGCGCAACTGCGGGATGGTCGTTCCGATGTCAAACAGAGCTTCGGCGATGCAGTTGCCCAGTCCGGTCCGGACCGAATGATCCTCGACTGTCACGATGAAGGGCTGCCCGGCGATCTGTGCCAGGGAGGAGGGATCCAGCTCGGTAGGTGTCGCAACGTGGGCCAGGCTGACATCGAGTCCCTCGGCACGCAGGGCGTCGACGGCTTCCAGGGCCCGACCGGTTGGAGTTCCCATCGCGATCACCATGCCGGCGGTTCCGTTCCGAATGAAATCGATTTTTCCCGGTACGAACTGATAGTCACCGCCGAAAAATGGCGCCCCGTTCTCATCTGTGATGGTGGAAAGCTTCGAACGCCCCATACCGATGAACGCCATCCCGGAGGTGGTCAGAGCGTGACGGACGATGCGATCAGTCTGGTTTGGATCTGCAGGTACATAGATTTGCATGCCGAAGATGTTGCGCAGTAGTCCGACGTAGTCGATGCACTGGTGGGTTTTTCCATCTTCTCCCACATCGAGGCCGAGATGGGTACAAGCAATCTTTAGTTGTGCGTGATTGATGTCGCTGAGGCGATGCTGGTTGTAAGTTTCGCACACTCCGAAAACTCCGAAATCGGCGAACACTGTCGTCACTCCACAGGTCGATAGTGCCGCGGCGCAGGTCGCGGTGTGATGCTCCTGGATTCCGGACTGGAAGAAACGATCCGGGAAACTCTGATGGAAGGCTCCCAGTTTTACAGAGCCCTCGAGATCACAATCGAAGGCAGCGATCGGTGGCGACTCGCTGCCTGTGGCGAGGGCGACATCATGTATCGCCTTGCCAAAGGCGCTACGGCAATCGGTCTTCTCGTCGGTGCCGTAGGTAACCGGGTTTCCACGATTCAAGTCGGGCAGTGGTACAGGCAGAGCCGGGATCGTGCTACTGGGACGCCGGTTGCGGCGCTCGATGTGTGGTGTCATGTCCCACAGAGCTGGATCCTCACCCAGCTCCTCGATCGCAGCAGCCAATTCAGCGGGCTTCAGGGCGCGTCCATGGAAGTCGGAGAGGTTCTCCATGAAGGAGATGCCCTTGCCCATGACGGTATGGGCGACGATGCACCAGGGGCGCTGATCGTCCTTTTCTGCCTGCTGCAGGGCGGCAAAGATCTGCTGGGGGTCATGGCCATCGATCTCCACCACCCGCCAGCCATCGGCTTGCCAGCCCTCGACGATGTTTTGAGGCATGATCTCGTCGGTGTCGCCGCCGATTTGCAGCCGGTTACGGTCGATGACGGCGGTGATCTCGTTGAGACCAAACTTGACGGCGAAGCGTCGTGCTTCACTGATCTGCCCCTTTTGTTGTTCACCATCTCCCATCGGAACAAAGACTCGTCCATTGCGACCATGGATTCTTTCTCCCAGTGCCATGCCACAGGCAGCGGACAGTCCCTGACCGAGATTGCCGGTGGTCCATTCGACACCTGGCACTTCCCGTTCGATGTGGCCCTCGAATACATTTTGTGTGCTACGGAACGAAGCGATCGCCTCCTCGCCATCGACGAACCCCAGTTCGGCGAGCACCGAGTAAACACCGGGAGATGTATGACCGTGACTGACGACGATACGATCTCTTCCCAGCATCCACGGATTTTCCGCCTCGACCCGAGCGCATGACCACAGCACCAGGTACAGATCAAGCGATGACAACGACCCGCCCGGATGTCCCGAAGCGGCAAGGCTCGTCATCTGGATGATCGAGCGGCGGCAACGAACCACTGCCTCACGATGCCAGCGGATGTGTTCTTCACTGAGGGCGGGAGCATCGAAAGAACTGCGGACCATGACGGTTCCTTCCGCGAGTGAGAGAATCGAGCTGTACGTTGTTCACTGAGTCTACGCTTGGTGAGGGGGACGCGAAATCTGCTACCGGAACTGGCCTCTCAAGGTGAGGTTGCCCGGCCGATGTTCAGGTTCTGCTGCTCCCCCTCCCTGACGTCGCGTACCATAGGCACGCAAAAGGAAGCCATCAAGGATCCCCAGCCAGGGGATTGGATCGAGTCGGAAGGGAAGTCGCTTCTTGGATGTCGAAAGTCGCCAGCAGCGGATTGCCCAGATGGCTACAGAAGCCGCGCAGATGCTGGCGGAAAAGCTGGTACGGACTCCGCTGGTGCAGATTCCTGCCGATTTGGTGCCGGCCGGCCCCGCTGCGCTATTCCTGAAGCTGGAGTGCTGTCAGCTGTCCGGATCCTTCAAGGCGCGTGGCGCGACCCACTTCATCGAGCGACTGATCCAGCAACAGGTTCCTGACGGGGTGCTGACCTACTCGAGCGGAAATCATGGTCGGGCGGTCGCTGAGGTCGCAGCCAGACGAGGAATCCCGGCTCTGGTGGTGGCTCCTGAAACGATCGATCCAGTCAAGGCGCAGGCGGTGACCGACGCGGGGGCAGAGCTGGTGCTGGTCGGACCGAGCACCGACGAAAGAAAGGAACGCGCCGATCAGATCGTTGCCGACAGGGGCTGGACGATGGTTCCACCGTTCGATCACGACTGGATCATGGCCGGTCAGGGAACGTTGCTGCTGGAGGTCATCGATGAAATCGGTGATTTCGACCACCTCTGGGTCCCGGTCGGTGGTGGCGGACTATCCGGTGGCTGTGCCGCAGTGGCTGCGGCACGGATTCCCGATTGCCAGGTGCATACCGTCGAACCGGTCGGATCCGCATCGCTGGCCCACTCTCTGGCAGCGGGTCGGAATCTGCGACTCGATCAGACCGCTTCGGAAGCCGATGGCCTGTTGCCGATGAAGGTCGGAGATCGAAACTGGGAGGTGCTGAGTGGCACCGGAGTGATTCCCGAAGTGATCTCGGAAGAGCAACTGATCCGCAGTCTGCAGATTCTCCGGCAAGATGCCGAAATCGCTGCCGAACCGAGCGGAGCCTGCGCTGCCGCGCCGATCCTGGCACCTCGTTCCGATGCGCTTGTGTCCGGCGGAATTCACGTGGCGGTGGTCAGCGGTGGCAATGTTTCAGCCGAACGATTGACGCGGCTGTTGTGCTAGGGCCTTGAAAATTGCCGTGGCGACGCACGACTGCCCGGTGCTCCCTTGTATCGAGCTCTTGGATTGCCTAGGGTTCGGCTTCGGACGGGGTCTCTCCCGTCGGTTTCGCTCCTGAGGGGAAGGACGACTAACTTGGATCACTTCATGGATTTCATCGAACAGATCGGTATCTGGATCTGGAGTACTCCGACCTTCGTCGGTCTGCTCGGGGCCGGGGTGCTCTTTACCCTGTGGACTCGTTTCACCCAGTACCGGGTGATGACCCATGGTCTCGCCATAGTGCGAGGTATCTACGACGACCCCGATGATCCCGGTGCCATCAATCACTTCCAGGCGCTGTCGGCGGCGTTATCGGCGACCGTTGGACTCGGCAACATCGGCGGAGTGGCAGTGGCGATTTCGATGGGCGGTCCCGGCGCACTGTTCTGGATGTGGGTGGTGGGTTTCTTCGGCATGGCGTTGAAGACGGTCGAGATCACGCTGGCGATGATCTATCGAGACACAACCGATCCGGACAATCCCAGTGGTGGTGCCATGCATGTCGTGAAGCAGGTTCTGGCCAAGAAGGGTCGCGGCTGGGCGATGTTTGGCTCGATCATCGGAGGATTCTTCTGCATCACTCTCATCATCTCGACGATCACTGGTGGCAACATGTTCCAGGCCTGGAACGTGGCGGGACTGACCGAGGCTTACTTTGGCGTGCCGAAGGTGGCGACCGGTATCATCCTCGCGATGATGGTCGGGCTGGTGATCATCGGTGGCATCAAGCGTATCGGTACCGTGGCGGGCAAACTGGTGCCGTTGATGTGTCTGCTGTATCTGGTCAGTGGCTTTGCCGTGCTGGTGATGAATGCAGACCAGATTCCGGGGCTGCTGAAACTGGTCTTCACCAGTGCCTTTGGTACTGCTGAAGCCGAGGGAGCTTTCATCGGCGGTACTCTCGGCTACGCCTTTGTGGTGGGAATGCAACGGGCACTGTTCTCAAACGAAGCCGGGCAAGGGTCGGCTCCCATCGCTCATGCTGCCGCCAAGACGGCAGAACCCGCTCGTGAGGGGGTCGTCGGTGGTCTTGGACCCTTCATCGACACCATCTGTATCTGCACCCTGACCGCGATGGTCATCCTCTCGACCGGAACCTGGAACCGCTCTGACATCGGCCCCCTGGCGACGGAGATCCGCCTGGTTGCGACCGGCGAGGGAGATCAATACAGCGTCGTTACTGATGCCACGGTGGCAGATCTTCCCGAGCAGCGCCTCGATGAGTGGTCTCATGGCGACAAGATCTTTGTGCTGGCAGAGGCCCAGGGCATGAGCCATCGCAAGACCGGTGGCCAACGATTCAAGATCAAGGGGCGGATCATCGAAGTACCAGATCCTGAACACCCGGATGCAGCGGCACCGCTTGAGATTTCCTGGAGTGTTGTCGAGTTGGAGTCGAGCGACTGGGACGGGATTCCCGGCGAGCTTCTCATTCTCAACAATGACAGTGGTGCGGCCGGGGTCTATCGAGAATACGAAGGGGCACAACTGACCGCCTTCGCTTTCGATCGCGTTTTCGAGGGGCTGGGCAAGTGGTTGGTGACCCTGGCGGCGTGGCTGTTTGCCATCTCGACGATGATCTCGTGGTCTTACTACGGCGAGAAGGGGATCGCTTTCATGTTCGGCGCGAGAGGGATTCTACCCTACAAGATTGCCTTCCTGCTGCTGGCGGTCGTGGGCGCGGCGATGATCGAGGACACCAAGCAGATGATGCTGCTGGCGGACCTGGGTACCGGATCGATGCTGGTGGTCAATATCCCGATCGTGCTGGCTCTCGGCGGCATCGCGGTCGCTTCGTTGCGTGAATATGATCGCAAGCTGAAGGCCGGTGAGTTCCTGCGCCACGACGGCAAGTGATCCGGGTCTCGACCAGCTCACTCGGCAAAATCGGCCAGATCCTCACGGATCTGGCCGATTTTGTTCGGTTCGGCCGCGAAGGTTTTGCGGTGCGCCAGGCCAGAGCCCCAAGGATTGGCATAAGCCTATTTATTGCAAGTGGTTAGGGAATACTGACTGGATCTGGGCACAAAAAAAGGCAGCGCCCAATAGCGATGCCATACATCAACTACCCCCAGTACAAGGTTTTCGGGGTGGTAATTTTGAACTTATTTGGCGCTGACGGAAAAAGGCGCCGAGTTGAGTTCCAGGTATCGTGCGTAACCTCTTTATCTTGAACAGGTTACGAAAAAAGCACGCGTTCCTGAGGAAGCGTGCCAACAATTAATGCCCTCTATACAAGGGATCCGGATCGAAAATTTGAAAAAATCGCGTCAAACTTGCGGTTTTTATCCTGTTTCACCCGGTTTGGGGGCCGGAATCACCGGTTTGACCGGCGGTTGTGGTTTCGGTGCCGGTTTGACCGGGTCTGGTTTCTTCAGCTTGGGTTGTGGCTTCTGCCCCGGGATCTGCAGCACCGGTACTGGCTTTTTGACCGGATTGGGCTTTGGAATGGCCTTTCGGGACTGGCCAGGCACGATCGAGGGGCGTCGCGTGGGTGTCGGAACCCCGAATTGGGCGTACAGACGAGCAGTGACCTCTGGCATATCCGGATGATCGGTCTGGATCTTCAGGGTGCCACGAGCATTCCCTGCCGGCTGAGTTTTGGTCACCTCGACCGTTACGACGTAGCGTTCGCCGGGCCGTAGTGCTCTCTGGGTGACATGAAAGAGGCCATCGGGAGCTCCTTCAACCGTCATTCCGGTGATATTGAATGTGGTTCCTGGTGCAGTGGTATAGATCTGTACATCGCGTTTCACCGGCGCAGATCCGGCGACTTTGAGGCGATTGGTGTCCTTGCGCTGGAATACGACATTACCGCGCGGAATGACGCTGATGGGGGCCTGGTGATCGATCGTGACCGGAATCGCTGTGGTGCGAATCTCACCGTCACTGCAGACGACCTCGATGGTGAGGACGTCGCGCAACATACCGGGAACCATTGCTTGCGGAGCCGTCAGGTGGACCTCGTACTTTTCGCCTGCGGCGACCTCGACGATGTCATGCAGGATCACCTGCTTCTTTCCTGAAGTGGCACCGGTGACAGTGATGTCGAGATCGGTCCCCTTGGTGAGGGTGACAAATCCGCTCAGATTGGTTCCGATCGCTCCTCTGAGCATGGCGCTGGAGGGCGCGACCTTGACAACATGGCGCAGTTTGCCGCCGATGTTGAGTCGCAATTGTGGCTGTCGAGGGTCGTTGCAACTGACGGTGGCATACTTCCGCACCGAATCGGTGCGAAGTTTTCCGGTGTCGACGCTGAGGGTGACTTCGCCCTCCCCTCCGGGGAGAACTTCGCGGGTGAAAGCCCCGCGCGCGCAGCCTCAGCCAGGTTTGACTTGTGTGATCCGGAGGATTCCGTCACCGACGTTGCGGAACCGATAGGTGTGCTCGATTTTGGCCCCCTGGAGTACCTCACCCCAGTCGTGACTGTTTTGTTCAAAGCGAATCCTTGGGCCTTGCTGTGCCGGTGGAGCGGGAGGTCCTAAGTCGTCGTCCCCTCCAAGGATCATCGAACTTGTCGGGACAAGTAGGAGGAGGGCCAGGAACAACCCCAGAAGTGGGATCTGGAACTGGCTGCTACGGTTTCGCAAGGGGGAGCCACCTCTCGTGAGGGTCCACGGGTCAACTTCAGCGGCTTTTGTATTTGATGGTAAATCCGCCATTAAAGCCATAATCCCAAGATATCAAGATCGTCGAAGAGGTCAAGTAAAGGCAGGCCCAGATCAGGGCGAATCAGCACTTCTGAGCCGAAATTGAGCGATGACGCCCTTCTCACGCACCTGCTCTTCGCCCTCACCCAGACGTATTCTGAGGGTTCCTCGAGCCTGAGAAGTAGGAAGGGTTTTTAACACCTCGATACGTATTTTGTAATGGTGCCCTGCCAGCACCTCGGTGACGCTGACATCGAACAGCCCTTCCGGTGCATCGATGATCTCGGCCGAGAAGTTTTCGATGGGAAGGTCGTCGCGTACCGATCGAACCTGAACCTCCTGCATCACCACGCGTCGAACCGGTCCGTCGAGCGGTGCGGTATGACGACGGTAGAACACCACGTTGCCGTTCGGGACCGTCACAATTCGATCCTTGTGTTCCACTACCACCGGTATCGGTATGACAAAGGGCTCTCCCGCTGCAACGGTTACCTTCAATTGAAGGTCATCGCGGAGGCTCTTGACCTGCTCGGAGACCGTCGCAGTCAGGGTTAACTGCCAGCCAGTTTCAAGAGGTTCGAGTACGGAAACGAGAAACGATCCATTTTTTGACTTGGCCTCTAGCAGTGCTATCGGTAGTTCAACTGCCGGCAAAATGGTGGTTTTTAACTGTTTGGTTTCGATCGCCAGGCCCGACAGTTTGAAGACGGAACTCTCCAGTAGTAGCAGCGGATCGACCAGGCCTACCATCCAGAGATGCACTTCGGACGCTGCTGGATCGTTGGTTTTTACGACCGCATTCTTTCGCGGTCTGCCGCCAGAAAAGTCGGTGGTGTCGACCTGCAGTTCGATGATTCCACTTGATCCGGGCTCAATCACTTCATCGAAGCGGATCGAGGTACAGCCACAGGTGGAAGAAACCTTGAGGATTTTGAGCGGTGCCTGGCCACGATTTTCGACGGTGAATGTATGCTTGACCCGGGTGCCCTGGAGCACCTTGCCCCAGTCGTGTTCTTGCTGCTCGAAATGGATCACCGGCTGGGGCCCGATCGGCAGCGGGGAGTCGTCGATCTGTCCGAAAAGAGGCACACTCCCTGATAAGAGAGGGGTCAGGAGGGCCATCAAAATCGCGGACAAAAAGCGAATCGGTGCTGGAAAGACGATCTTCGATCGAAACATCAGTACTGGTACTCCTGCTGAAATGGCGGGTCATCCGTCAGGTGACGATGCTAGAAGCGAGCTCTCCAGACTGCAACCCCTGTTAAATTCAGGGGTTTCGAGGAACCGGACTGTTCGGTGAAGCGTTTCTATCACATTGCGAACCGAACCGGTTCGCGATAACTTGGCAAGGGCTGGTTGGAGCTCCTGAGCGGAAAAATTCCAGGCTCTGGCTGCCTGTTCCATGGCGACAAATCATGAAAATCGAGAACCGCACCAGGCGGTTCGAAGGGAGAGAAAGATGCGAATCAGAGGTCGAACTCGCAGTGCGCTGGCGATAGTCGCCATATGTCTGCTGGCGAGTTTACCAGTCCAGGCCGGCTCCGAGGTCGGGGACGTAGCTCCCGTCATGAAGCCTGGCGGCTGGATCAATATGGAAGGGACCACCACCTGGGAGTCCTTGAGTGGAAAGTTGATTCTGATCGAGAAATGGGCCACGTGGTGAGGACCTTGCAGAGGTCAGATTCCGCACCTGAACAAACTTCATAAGGAGTTCGGGGAGCGCGGTCTGGTCGTCATCGGGGTCACCGATGAACCGGAAACCAAAGCCAAGCCTTACGTCGATCGCAACAAGATGATCTACCCCATCGCCTTCGGTGGCGGGGCCGCTCAATACAAAACCCGGGGGATTCCTCATTCGTGGCTTGTCGGGCCGAATGGAAAGATCGTCTGGAAGGGTCATCCGGCCGGGTTGAACAACTCCATCATCGAGAAGCACATCGAGGGAGCAAGAGTCGGCCCGAAGATCTCCTTGCCGTCGGAACTTTCCAAGGCCTCCAAGTACATCAAGGCGAGCCAGTTCGGCAAGGCCTTCGGTGAACTGGAAAAGCAAGCCAAGCGTGCCAAGGAAGCTTCAGTGGTTGATGCAGCCAGAGAAGCGATGGACCAGATCACCAAGTTCTCTGAGGAGCAGTTTGCGGCCGTCGCAACCTTCAAAGAGAAGCGTCAATACGAGTCGGGACTGCTGGCACTCCAGAGAGGGATTCGCGATTTCAAGGGGATGGACATCTCCAAGAAGTTCGACAAGGAGTTCAAGGTCTGGAAGAAAGACAAGAAGATCCAGGCTGAACTGTCTGGTGGACAGATGCTCGCCGAAGCCCATGATCTGGTGAAACGCGGCAAATATGCAGAGGCGGCGAGGTTGTACGCCGTCGTTGCCAAGGCCAAGAAATATGTCGATACCGAAGCTCAGAGAGAGGCGGAGATCCGCCTCGGAGAGATACAGAAGTACCTTTAGCAGCAAGACGAATCTGGTCAGTGAAGAAGGGGTCCGGCGGGTAACACCCGCCGGACCCCTCTGTACGGATAGGGTTTACTATGCGGCGATTGAAAAGTCCGGTCGCGTTAGCGGCACTGCTTTCCTTAGGCATGACGATATCGTTGGGCTTGGTCGCATATGGCCATGGAACGATGGTGTTCCCGATCAGTCGTGTGTACCAGGTCTACCAGGCGAATCCCGACAACCCGGCCTTCGAACTCGCAGCCAACGCGGTCGCTATCGACGGCACCACTTCATACTACACGTGGAACGAGGTCTCGCGAAACATCGCCGAGACCGTCAGCGCGGGCCTACCCGAAGGATTCGACTACTCCCCATGGATGCCCGATGGCCAGCTCGCGAGCGCCGGCCGCACCGACCCCGCGTCCTCGGAGTATCCACGCACCTACGCGGGACTCGATCAAGTAAGCGCAGATTGGCCGACAACAACAGTAACCGCTGGCGAAACCATCGAAGCTGACTTCTACGCGACGGCTCCACATGAACCGAGTGTTTGGGATGTTTGGATGACGACACCAGACTGGGATCCGAGCACGCCCCTCAATTGGGCGCAGATGGAATTCCTCGGACGGCCGTCAGTTGAACTGGTCGCCGGTCACTTCTACTTCGAAGTGGAGATCCCGTCCAATCGTAGCGGCCATCACGTGCTGTGGGTCGCGTGGCAGCGGGATGATCCGGTTGGCGAAGTGTTCATCTCTACGTCAGACTTGTGGATTGAGTCCAGCATTGCGCTGACTGAGTTCGAGCGCGGCGATTGCAACGCCGACCAAACAGTCGACATCGCTGACGCCGTCGGCTCGCTCGAAATCCTCTTTAACGGTGGCACCATGATTTGCGCCGACGCCTGCGATACCAACGACGACGGCAATCATGACATCTCAGATGCAATCAACATACTCGCGCAGCTATTCACCGGCGGTTCTGGTTTCCCAGACCCCACCGGCGGCTGCGGTGTCGACCCAACCATCGACACCCTCGAATGCGCGAGCTATGGATCGTGTCCATAGGGTCATGCTTCTCCCGTGTGCCGATCAGAATCGTGCTCGGCGCACAGGTTTCGGCTTCGGCTTAGCAGACCCGCCTTGCCTACCCAGGGTCACCGTCAACTCGACTTCTTGACCTGCGCGTTGCACGTTCTCGTTTCTCGTGCAACGGCTTCAGTCCCGCAGCCGATCGATCAGGTCTACCACTCGACTCGAATAACCCCATTCGTTGTCGTACCACGACAGCACCTTGGCACCGTGAGTACCGATCGTCATCGTCAACAGGGAGTCGAAGATCGATGAATGAGGATTGCCGATGATGTCGGAGGAGACCACCGGGTCGGTGCAGTACTCGAGAATCCCCTTCATCGGTCCTTCAGCAGTTTCCTTCATCACCGCATTGATGGCCTCGACGGTCACCGGCTTCTCGAAGGTGGCTACCAGATCAACTATCGATCCGTCGATGACGGGAACCCGCATCGCCATGCCGTCCAGTTTTCCTTCCAGATGCGGGAGCACCTTGCCGACCGCGCGCGCAGCACCGGTAGAGGTGGGAATGGTGTTTTCCCCCGCGGCTCGGCTACGACGCAGATCCTGGTGATACCAATCGGCCAGACTCTGGTCGTTGGTATAGGCGTGAACCGTGGTCATCACCCCGCGGATCAGTCCGAACGAATTGTCGAGAACCTTGGCCAGCGGTGCCAGGCAGTTGGTCGTGCAGGAAGCATTCGAGATGATCCGGTGCTCTGGTTTCAGGATTTCATCGTTCACCCCGAGTACCAGCAACGCATCGATCTCATCTTTGGGAGGGACGGTAAGGATGACCTTGCCGGCGCCGGCCTGGATGTGTAAATCGCATTCGGCGCGAGTACGGAATCGTCCTGTCGATTCGATGACGACATCCACCGCCATATCTTTCCATGGCAGTTTTTGCGGATCTTTCTCCGCCAGCATCTGGCAGCGCTGTCGCCCTGCAATGAGTTTTCCCGAGTCGAGCGTGATCGTCTCGGGGAATGGGCCCATCACCGAATCGTAGCGCAACAGATACGCCAGGGAGTCGGGATCGGAGATGTCGTTGATGGCGACGATGTCGATGTCTTCACGCTTCGAGATGATTCGGAATACGCTACGGCCGATGCGCCCGAAACCGTTGATGGCAACCTTCATCGGTTTCTCCTATCGCCACCGGTGGCGGTCTTTGGCCCCATCTGGGCGACCAGTTCGACAATCCGGTGTGAGATTCCACCACCCTGTTCGTACCAGCCGATCACCTTCAGAAGTATGTCGTCGGTGACCAGGGTGGCGAGACTGTCAAAGACACAGGAGGCGGAGTTCCCAGCGATATCGCTGCTGACGATGGGCTGGTCGGTGAAGGAGAGAATCCCCCGGTGAATACTTCCGGCAGCACTGCGGAATATTTCATTCACCTCATCTGCAGTGACCGATTTTTTCAGCTGTACGGTGAGGTCGCTACAAGAGACTCCAGGCACCGGCACATTCAGTTTGAGACCTTTGAAGCGGCCTCGCAGGTGCGGGAACAGTTCCTCGACGGCTTCGTCGGTCCAGGTGGTTTGGGGAACGATGTTCTGCATCGCAGCGCGGGATCGGCGTAGATCTCCGAAAGACGGCACATCGGTCAGGCTCTGATCGGCAGTGTAGGCGTGTACCGAGGTGAAGGATCCTTCCTCCACTCCGAAGGTGTCGTCGAGGATTTTGACCAGCAGCGCGGTGGCATTCGCCGTCGACGACCCACAGGAGATGATCCGGTTGGACCGGTCGACCAGATCGGCGGTGACCCCTCGAATGTGCAGATGATCGATGTCGTCGGTGGGTGGGGTGGTGAGAATCACTCGATCAGCACCCTGGTCGAGGTGTTTCTGCAGGTCGTTTCGAGCACGGTACTTTCCGGTCGCTTCGACGACCACATCGACCCCGTGTTCGTACCAGGGGATCTCTCCGGGCTCCTTATGGTGCAGGACTGGAATCTGACGCCCTTTGGCGTAGATGGAATCGTCGAGCACTCGAATCGGCTCCTTGAAACGGCCCCGGAGCGAATCGAAACGCAGCAGGTACTCCATCGAATCGATATCGGCAAGCTCGTTGATGGCGACGATCTCGATGTCGTCTCGCTCGTAGATGGCACGGAATACATTGCGGCCGATACGACCGAATCCCATCAGACCGACACGAACACTCATCTAGACACTCCCGTCCAGGGTCTACGCGAGCCCCTTCCCGGGGTCACGTCTTTAC
>Ga0310342_100002101_pt1 | contig 12739 bp, 8 predicted proteins | sample S15DNA20500_MG_FD_206155 | JGI IMG/M metagenome (GOLD analysis project Ga0310342, IMG submission 206155) | Marine microbial communities from station ALOHA, North Pacific Subtropical Gyre - S1503-DNA-20-500_MG | ecosystem: Environmental > Aquatic > Marine > Oceanic | place: Pacific Ocean: North... | reverse complement strand
CGAGTATTCGGTCTGGTGAACAGGCTGGCTTGGCAAGAGACAAGTAGATTGGCCCATGCGGTGGCTGACGACAAAGATGAAGCCACTGATTCAGGCTTAAATTATAGCTTAGTTGAACTACCAACCCCCAAACCTCACTCACCTTCGATCAGTTCCCCTCCCTTTTTCAGGAAAGCGACCGCACTACGGGAAACCTCTATTTTGACCCCTTCAGCGATAACTAGCATGATACTTTTTTCATTAACCGCGGCAACTCTGCCGTATACGCCTCCTTGCGTCACCACTTCATCGCCTTTGGAAAGGTTGGTTAACATCTGTTGATGTTTTTTCCGTTTAACGCTTTCCGGGCGAATAATCAGCAGGTACATGATCACAAAAATAGCGATAAATGGCAGAAATTGAATCAGCATTGAATCCACTTGATGATTCCTTTAGGTCTGTTTGATTAGGCTGAGGGATATAACAACTACCAATTGTAACTAACCCGTAATCAAAGCGCAAGCCCAGTCGATGTATCCGTTTATGTGCTGGCTTGAGTTATCAGGTTTTTGTGTAACCAACATTAGACAGACTCTTAGATCAGGATTGATTCAGCTTTTTCCCAATCTTCTAATCTAACCTGTGCTATAATAATACTTACGAACCGGCCACAATAACTTACACAAGCATAAAAATTGAATCTTACGGAGAAATTAACATTATGAATCAAAACGGGTCTGAACAGAACCACGGCGAAGGTCCAGGTATTTTAATCGGAATTGTGGTCGCTATTATTGTCGGCATCATCATCGGTGGTTTTACACCCACATTCGCAGTCAAATTCACCATTTTGGGGGATGTTTTTCTCAATTCACTCAAAATGATGGTGGTACCACTGGTGATATTATCGATGATCGTTGGCATTACAGGCTTGGGTGACATTCGCAACCTCGGCAGTATCGGTGGTCGAACTGTAGGCTACTACATGACGACGACGGCCATATCGGTGATTTTGGGTGTTATTTTGGTCAATATTATTCGGCCTGGGGTCGGGATTTCGAGTGGGGAAACACACCCCGATTATGCTTACACCGTTGACGATAATACAGTTAAATTAGTCAACGATAGGTGGACTAAGAAGCAGGTCGAAAACTTTAAGGACAAGTATTTATTGGTACTGCCCAAACAAAATGTGCAAGGCCGAATCCAACAAATTAGTCCCAATAGTGCGACGGTAGCATCTTGGCGATATATTCAGGCCCAGGAGAATGTCTTTTATCTGCAAGTCGGTCAATCTGAAATGCCATTCCAAAAGGTGAACGATCAAATTTTATCAGCCGACCCAGACTTATCTGCCACAGGAACAGGGGTCAATATCGAACTACCGATAGCCGATAAAGTGGTGGGAAAGGAAGGTACAGGGATTACTGATACACTGGCTAGAGTAGTGATAGGAAATCCGACCACTGGCAAACAAGGGATGATTCCAACCAACGTTTTCAAGGCTATGGTCCAGATGGACATTCTACCCTTGATCCTTTTCTCACTGCTATTGGGCGGAGCACTGACAGTAGTGGGTGGTCATTCAGCTACTGCCATAAAAACGATCTCGGCTCTTAACGACGGTGTAATGAAGATCGTGCATTGGATTATGATTGTCTCCCCTATCGGTATTTTTGGGCTGATTGCTGGTAAGATTGGGGCTGAAGGTGGATTCGATGGTTTTTTACCCGAGTTGGCAGCTGTGGGCAAGTACAGTCTAACAGTCGTACTCGGTTTGGGCATACACGGCATCATCGTTTTGCCGATTTTACTCTCGGTTTTTGGTAGGAGAAACCCATTATCTTTCTTCTCCGGTATGGTAACGGCACTGTTAAACGCCTTCTCGACGGCTTCAAGCTCGGCGACGCTGCCACTATCAATGGAAGCACTCGAAAACAACAACCAAATTTCCAATCGTACCACGAGCTTTGTTTTGCCACTCGGAGCCACCATCAATATGGACGGAACGGCGCTTTATGAAGCTGTGGGGGCAATTTTCATCGCCCAAGTCTATGGCATAAATCTGGGTTTTGCTCAACAGTTAGTGATCGTGCTAACTGCTACGCTAGCCGCTATTGGAGCAGCGGGTATCCCACAAGCGGGGTTGGTCACTATGGTTATCGTACTGAAAGCCGTTGACCTCCCGATTGAAGGGATCGGCTTGATTCTAACCGTCGATTGGCTCCTAGACCGTTTCCGAACCACGGTTAACGTATGGGGTGATGGTGTTGGAGCTGGCATTATCGAAACTCTTGAAAACGCTACAGATACCGCCTGAGCTAGAGCCAGCTTATATTTCTCCGAGTTATGCCGGATAAGGTCGTTAGGTACTTACCACCCAGCAAAAAATCCCAGTAAAGCTTTACTGGGATTTTTTGCTGGATTGCTTACGCCTACTACACCAGTTTAATTTAGGCGACCCAGCGGGCACCAATTTAGCATTCATTTCTTCCTGCTCGATTGGCTTTTTTCCATTCAGTCTTTGACTTTCTTACTCAAACACGAGACGATTCCAGTCTATCGCTCTGCCGAAGGTCAACTAAACAGTGCGGCCGAATTTCCCTAAGCGCATTCTTAGTTTTCGCCTCGGCGTTTATGAATGCGGTGTGATGATATGGGGCCTCGGCTAGGCGTGCGTCGGCAAGTACTACGTCCAGCCGAACATCAGAACAACCAGTGATACTATTCGGATGAGGAATTACTTCGAGAAGCGGCTCGTTTATCGGGGGAAGCTTTCCAATTATGTCCGGGATTTTGTGAACCGTGTGGTCAAGGAGGTGGGCCAAACGCATCTAGCAAGAATTTTCCAACTGTGCCTATGACGTTTATATCGAGCCACCCAGCAACATCGACAAGCTCGAACCCAACGTGTGAATCATCATTGTTGGGAGCCGACGATCACTGCTGAAAACCACGATGACTTTCACATTCCGCCGATAGTATCCCGAGTCGGTGCGAATCTACTTAAATCAGCACATGGTTACAAATAAATCCATTCCGATGGCGAAAGGAATCTCCCCCCGTACTGCCAGCACGGTCGCTACGCCGATAAGCTCTGCTCGACGATCCCTAACCAACTCAATGGCACATTCGGGAAACTTCTGAGCCAGTGGAGCAAGGAACCCCAGTCAAAAATTGGCCTGCATCCTAGGACTGAACATCCAACGGTTGCTTCGCTTATGACTAGTTCGGCTCATTCATAGCAAAACCCTATCATCAGCGGTGTAAGAAACTTAGTCAACCATTGTCGATCCAACCGCCAATGATAGAAGAGAAGATCCAGACAATCAACACTGACAGTGAACGTTTTGTCTTTCGCGCCTTAATCTTTCTTTCTAACCGCTGATTGGGGAGCTTATTATGACCGCGCTTCCCCTCATTGTAAAGTTTAATGAATCACTAGTGCCTAGATTCAGATCTAGGCACTAGTGATGAGTAGGTATTAAAATCTCTACAATCATTAGTCCCCAGCGGGCGTTGAACCAGAAAAGACACACTTATTAAAGACCGGCGTGCAATTGTCAGTAACCTAACATTTAGAAAGGAAATGGAATCTAGATCTTGCCCATCGCTTCTAAGATTCGGCTTGGAGACATCGGTAGAACATCCATCCGAACACCGATAGCCTGATAAATGGCGTTAGCAATAGCAGCCGGTGGAGGCACAATTGGCACTTCGCCTACGCCCCTTACCCCATAAGGATGGCCGGGATTTGGCACTTCGACAATCACCGTTTCGATCATCGGGACATCGTAAGTAGTTGGCATCCGGTAATCGAGGAAACTGGCATTCGACATTTGTCCTTCGTCGTTGTAGATATACTCTTCGTTGAGAGCCCAACCAATTCCCTGGACCGCGCCCCCCTGAATCTGACCTTCGACGTAGCTTGGATGGATAGCTTTGCCGACATCCTGCACAGCCGTGTAGCGTAAGATCTCAACCTTACCAGTATCAGTGTCAACCTCGACATCGACAATGTGCGTAGCGAAAGCACCACCAGGAGCAGGTGGGTCTACTGATCCTCGACCAACAATTGGCTTATCAACCTCTTCAGCCAACTCTTTGAATGAGGCTTGTTGTTTTTGTCCATTTAGGCTTTTGAAAGTGCCATCTTCAAAGGTTACACCTTCTGACTCAACCTCCCACAAATTAGCAGCAAAGACTTTCATTTGCTGCACTACATCTTTGGCCGCCTCGATAGCAGCATAGCCGGTGGCAAAGGTTGTTCGACTGCCGCCTGTTACGCCGGTGTATCCAACCGAATCCGTGTCCACCACTGCCGGGTTAATATCTTCAGCTGGGATCCCCAACACTTCTGCCGCTTGCATGGCGATAGACGTCCGTGTGCCACCAATATCTGTTGATCCCTCAATTAGGTTGACGGTGCCATCAGAGTTGACGTGCAACGTGACACTAGATTTCAGACCGATGTTGAACCAATAACCAGACGCAACCCCCCGCCCCTGGTTATTACCCTCAAGCGGGGCACTATAATGTTGATGTGATTTGGCTACCTCGACTGTTTCCAAATAACCGATTTTCGGGTAAAGAGGGCCGCCAACTCGCCGAGTACCTTCTTTAGCTCCATTTTTGAGCCGGAAGTCGAGCGGATCAACACCCAATTTTTCGCACAATTCATCTACCACTGTTTCTGCCATGGCCGCATTAGTTGCGCCTGGTGCGCGATACGGTGCAGTTTTCGGAATGTTGATCACCACATCATAACCATCAATCAAGAAGTTTTCGATATTATAAGGGGCAAAGATACATATCATACCACAATCGACTAAAGCGCCGGGGAACGCACCTGCCTCATAAATCAGTTCGGTTTGTGCTGCGGTGATTAGCCCATCTTTGGTGGCACCAATTTTGACCTTGATGTAGGAACCGGCGGTTGGACCCGTGGCTTCAAACACATGAGCGCGATCCATTATCAGTTTGACGGCTTGGCCTGTTTTCTTCGACAGCAAGGCGGCTAACGGTTCCAAATAGACCGGGATTTTACCGCCGAAGCCACCACCAATCTCCATCGGTACGACCTTGATCTTGGACACAGGCATAAGCAGGATCTTTTCGATTTGATCTCGGACCTCAAATGCGCCTTGCGTGCTGCACCAAATGGTCAAGTGCCCATCAGCACGGTAGAGAGCAGTGGCATTATGCGGTTCAATATAGCCTTGGTGAACAGTGGCTGTTTTGAATTCTCGCTCAACGATTTCATCTGCTTCAGCGAACCCTTTTTCAATATCACCCCCTTGTTCCTGTAGGTGTTTGGCTACATTACTAGGTGTATCAGATTTTTGGCCCAGCGAGGTTGTTTTTAGACCCTCGTGCAGTAAAGGAGCCTCTCTGTCCATAGCCTCTTTCACGTCCATAACGGGTGGCAACACTTCATAATCGACCTTAATGAGTGCCAGTGCCTCTTCAGCTATGTGTGGATTACTGGCCGCTACCGCTGCCACAGCGTGCCCTTTATATAGGGCTTTATTGCTGGCTAGGATGTTGTTTTGTAAAAACTTTAAGTTAGCAGCACCACCCTCCCCCAAAATAACGATGCCATCTTCCACCTCCGGCATATCTGCCGCAGTGATGACAGCTTTGACACCAGGATGGGCTTCGGCCTGACTAGTATCAATTGACTTGATTCGAGCATGGGCGTACGGGCTTCTCAACACTTTACCGTGCAGTAATCCGGTTGTAGTAAAGTCTGCACCGTAAAGAGCGCGACCTGTGACTTTGTCTTCACCGTCATGACGAATTGGACGTGTGCCAACCACTTTATACTTGTTTTCTGCTGCCATGATACATTTACTCCTTAATCATTCAATGGTCTCCTTTAATCATATCACAGTCCTGAAGTAGGCTCAACCATTTTATCAACGCCTAAAGTTTTTTAGGTTAAAGAATTTGCATTGACACTATTTGAAAGCTTTGATAGAATCTTGGTTCGGCCGATCGGCAACTTAAAAACATCGTTAAATCCATTAAAGGTAGATATGAGTCAACAATATAACACTCGGATCAGAGACATTATCGTAAAATTCCAAGAGAGAGAACCACTAGCACCACTAGTACCAGATTCAGTTTGGAATCAACAGCTAGCAAATCAGATCCAAAACGCATCTTTAGGAGACCTATTTGATGGACTATCTGTCACCAATAGCGGTTTTGGTGAGTGTGTCCAGAGTGGCCTTCTACTCTGGACAGATGCATTGGATGTTTCTCATGCAATTTCTCAGCGGATTCATACCAAAACAGGTAGCTATTGGCACGGTGTAATGCATCGACGAGAACCCGACTACAGCAACTCAAAATACTGGTTGGGTCGGGTAGGCAATCACCCAATTTTCCCCGATCTTAGGCAAAAATCCGTTGATTACCTAGCGACTAACGGCGCTAAGTCTGAGGCCTTATCAGACATTGCTTCAACCATCGAAAATAACGAAGATTGGGATCCGTTCGCATTTATCGACTGGTGCCAAGTAGCAGGTCGGTCAAACGATCAAGGGTTACCTGAAGACAGCGTGCAATTTCTGCAAAAGCTGCAGACGGTGGAATTTGAATTATTACTCGATTACTCTTACCGTAATGCACTGGTTTAATTTAGTACGATCTTGATGGAGAAAAGACAAATGAGAGTCGATTGGTTCTATCGACGGACCGGCTGAACATCCTGTAAAAAAGCCCAAGAGGTTCTTGGGCCAACGGAAGTTGTCGAATATGGAAATGCTAGTAAAGAAAAATTAAGTAAGGAACAGGTAAAGGTTTTGGTTAATGAATCTAGCCAAATTCGTGTGGCTAAGGGAAAACGAACTTTAACTTTCGACCCACAACAGGATGATCAGGAAGAAATATTAAAATCAATTCTGGGCCGGAGTAGTACACTACGGGCACCAACCTTACGGATTGGCTCAAACCTGATCGTTGGCTACAATGACGATTTATACCGACAAATTCAGCAGAGTTTAACCTAAAACAGATTAAAGTTTGTCAGAAAAGACCAAACAGATACGAAGCGAATTTTGGTTGAATTGACACTGCAATTGCTGTTGGTCGATTTGGTAATCATGCAGAATCAGGCTAGAAGCCAACGGGATCAAGTCAAGCGAGGGTAGTATTTGGTAGAAACAGTTGGTGTTTACGGTCAATGTCTCTTCTCTACAATACGATTTCAACTTGTCCGACGAGCGATCTTTATAGCCACGGCCTTTCTGATGGCGGCCTTTGCTATGCTTTCGGTACTGTCTTTTACCTCTGACTTTACAACCCGTCAAGAATGAAGTTTCACTCCCACTCGACCCACGTGGTCGTCCCTACGAAATCGACTAATCAGCCTGCCTGCGCGGCGTCGCTTGCAGTTTACAACTCGCTCTGCGACCTTTTAAGTGAAGTGGCTCGAGCGGGTGTTTTTGATTTCAATCGGGTAGAGATCTTCTTTTGTTAGCTATAGAAGGTAAACCAGGTCAAGACAAGTACCGTTCTGTGCAATGTGAAAATTGGCGTGATTTCGGCCATAGGAGGCAAATAACTGAATGAAGGACTTTTTTCGGCCTTCTTTTCTTCTCAAACTCGTACTGATTCTAGCTTTAATCAGTAATTGGGTTCAGGCTGGGGCGGGGAGAACAGGTGCACAAATTCTCAATCTCGGGGGCGGTACCCGAGCAGCCTCGCTCGGCGATGCCTTTTCTGCTGTTAACGGTGATGTGACTGCACCGTTATGGAATCCCAGTGGTCTGAGTGGTATCACCAACCTACAGGCCACCCTGTCCTACAAAGACTATAGCCAACTGTTTGGCGAAGCTAGTGACGGTCTCTACTACGCCTTTTTTGCTGGCGCCACACACCTAGAGAATATTGGAACGGTAGCTGCTACTCTACAGGTTCAGGGGCAAGGGAAAATTGCCATTACCACTAATTCACCCGAAGTAATTCGGGAAGAAGATCTCGGTACTAACTGGGTTATGACAACCTCTTACGCTGATCAACTGACCGATAATTTGGCGGCGGGAATCAGTGGTAAAGTCATCCGCCAGCGATTGGCTCAATATGGTGGCCGCGCCTACGCCGTCGACTTTGGACTGCAATACGATCTACAACAACGACTACCTGTTCCAGTTCGTCTGGGTGTTGCCGTGCAAAACTGGGGAACCCGCATTAAGTTTAAAGACGAGAACCAGAGCGATCCACTCCCACGAGCGCTGAGACTTGGCACTTTGGTTTCTCTGCTAGACGTCAAACACCACCGTATCAATCTGGTGGGTGATCTGACAGCTGCCATCGACAAATTGAGAGAGGATGACGACGAAGGAGTAGAGGTCTATCTGGAAAATAACCCCGATACGACACGAGACCAACTTATGTCTGAGCGAGGGGTTGGCATTCACGCCTTTGAATGGCGACATCTACAGAAGAGCATCGGTTTGGAGTATGCCTTGGGAAAAATTCTCTATCTCAGGGCTGGCTATAAAAAAGATCCGGGGATGCCGATCTTCCCTGAGTTAACCGACTACCTAACCTACGGCTTCGGCGCTAGAGTCTATTTTGGACAGCTCGATTTCGCTCAAGTGCCTGGCGGTGGGCCCAACAACAATCGATTGAATGTCTTTGCCTTGCGGTTAATTTTCGATTGAAGGGGCGAAAGTAACAACAGTATGCAGCAGTTATCATTTCTACTGGTCTTACTGACTTTGAATTTCAACAGCCTAGCAGGTAAACCGGTTGAGTTAGTTAAACCTGTTAAAGGAGATTTTGAGTTCAAACCTACTTCTAACCAAAGAGTCTTCCCCCGGCTTGATCGAAGGTTGAACCAGATCGGAGTTCGTCTCCGAACACCATTGGTACTAGCGAATTTTCAAGAATTCGCGATGTCCTCGACTGCTATTGAGGAAACACAGCCTGATTCACCTTCTCTCGACCATCGTCTGGTCAAAGATCCCAACCGAGCCTTCATGCAATCGCTAATTTTGCCAGGTATGGGGCAGATTTATACTGAATCCAAACGAGGTTACGCCTGGTTGGGTACAGAAGTCGCATTGTTGGTTAGCTGTGTGGTAGTTCGCCGACAAGCGAAATCGCTGGAGAGCGACTACGTGCACCGGGTTAAAGATGGAGTTGCTTTTGAAGGACCAACCAAATTTGATCAGTGGAACATGGAGGACTTTGAGCACGCTACCATGTACGATAATTGGCACAATGTTTACAACGAGTCTAATGGTGAACCATCGCACCCAAGAATCGGCAAATGGTACTGGAAAGATCGGAAGCAGTTTAAGGATATAACCCGTAAAAAAGAGGAGGAAGACTCCCCCCAAAGAGAGATAGCTCTCAAATCTCGCCAAGACTCCAATTCGACTTACGAACGAGCTCGTAGTGTTCTCGGCCTGGTTATCCTCACCCATCTAGCTAGCGCGGTCGATGCCCGAATTTCAGCCAAGTTGTTTAATCAAAGACATCAACTGAGCGAAAGCCTCGATCTGGAATTTGCGCTAAGACCACAGTTAACTACAGTCGGTAAAAGGGGACGACTTCACCGGTTTCCTCCGTACAAAGTTGAAAACCGAATTGTCTTTCGATTTTGATCCTATCCGCTTAGAACTTTACCGTAACCTGCTGACCTCTATCGCTGAAGAGATGGGGGTTTCTCTCTGTAGGTCTGCATTCTCAGCCAATATCAAAGAGCGACGCGATTTCTCCTGCGCGATCTTCGACCAGCAAGGGAACATGGTTGCTCAAGCCGCTCACATCCCCGTTCATTTGGGGGCGATGCCCCTTTCGGTTCAATCTGCTATTCAGCAGGTCCAAATGTTGTCCGGCGATACCGTTTTGCTGAACGACCCTTACGCTGGCGGTACCCATCTACCGGATCTTACCCTGGTTTCACCCGTTTATATCGCAGGGACGCTGGCGTTTTTTGTGGCCAACCGGGCCCACCACGCTGATGTTGGCGGAATGACTCCCGGATCAATGCCGCTGTCGACCCATATTGTGCAGGAGGGTGTTCGGATTCCCCCAGTCAAACTAATTCGCCAAGGGGAAATGGATAACGATCTTTTATCGATAGTTTTAGCTAACGTCAGAACCCCAGTAGAGAGAGGTGGCGATTTGGAGGCGCAAATCGCCGCTAATCATATTGGACGACAGCGGTTGATCGAGATTTCGGAGAAATACGGCGTGGCCGAGGTTGGCCAATATATGTCGGCTTTACAAGACTACAGCGAACGGATTGTACGCAAAACCCTACAACAGATTCCAAACGGTCGGTATGCCGAAACCGATTTTTTGGATAACGATGGTATTACCGATCAGGCTGTTCCGATCAGCGTCACGGTCATCATCGAGGACGCTTCTGCCATCATTGACTTCTCCGGTAGCGCCCCACAAGTAGAGGGAAGTGTTAATGCCGTTTATGCTATTACCCTGTCGGCCGTCTTCTATGTTTTTAGGTCTTTAGTCCGGCAACAGATTCCGACTAATTCAGGCTGTCTACGCCCCATCAAGGTGATCGCCCCACCCAATACAGTGGTCAATGCCCAATTCCCCGCCGCGGTGGCGGGTGGAAATGTGGAGACTTCTCAGCGGATCGTGGACGCCGTCTTAAGAGCCTTGTCGAAGGCTTGCCCTGACTTGATTCCCGCCGCCAGCTCAGGCACCATGAATAACCTGACCATCGGCGGTCGTAGCGGTCAACAAGACTTTGCCTATTATGAAACCATTGGTGGAGGAATGGGAGCAAGGCCGGATCAGGACGGTATCTCAGCCATTCAAACACACATGACTAATACCCTGAATACGCCTATTGAAGCCATCGAGACGACTTACCCCATGCAGATTGAACAATATGCCATTCGTCAGAATAGTGGCGGGAAAGGTAAAACCTGTGGTGGCGATGGTATTATCCGTTCATTTCGGTTGCGGTCTCCTGCTCAGGTTACGGTGCTGTCTGAGCGGCGAAAGCTCCCACCCTATGGGCTCGGTGGTGGTTGGCCGGGGAAATGTGGAAAAAACACTCTAATTCGTGGTGAGCAAGAGATTAATCTGGAAGGAAAGTTCAGTATTCACGGTCAAGCCGGGGATATCTTTCAGATCGAGACACCGGGTGGCGGCGGCCACTCGGCACCTGAGGAAGAGCACTAATCTCTCCGCCCCGATTCAATTTTATCCAATCCTAACCCAACGTCAATCGATTACAATATGTCAGTTTGGGGGTTGCAACTAACACCCACCAGCCAAGAGTCTCTAATCCTGCAGAGCGGCTATTCACTTAAACTGATGGAGGCTAGAAATTGAGCAACAGCCTCTCCAATCTGGGCCAGCGTCTGACGAAATCCGGCCGCGTCGGCCAGTTGCATCATCTCTTCAAACGACAACCCACCCGTGATTTGGCTGAGTTGGACATTACAGTTTAATCCGTCCGGCATTTGGTCGAGTGCCAATTGCTCTACAAGCCTGGGATTTCGAATCTTTTGATAGCGCCGATTTTCACTCATCACCGCATACAATAGCTGTTCATGCTTGGGTGACCAGCCTGTAGGAAATTTCTCTGCCAATTGGCCTCGGGGCTCTGTCAGACGCATGAAATGGGCTTGCACCGACTCGACAGGAGTTTCAACCAGGTTGAACATCAGATCCGACCAGTCGAGTTGGCACTCCGCCTTACCAAATTGATGAAAAGAGAACAGGTCCTGTATGGGACGGTTTTGTGGGGTATAAGTTCCGTTCAGCAGATAAAGATTCAGTCCCGGCTGAACTGACTTAATCAGGGCATCACCAATGACATGGCTTATCCAGCCCATAACATATGCTACCCGTCGCTCCGGTTGCGTATAGAAGGCAAATGTATCGGTAATCGCTGCCTCAAAATAGCTGGGCAATTGTGACCATTGCAAACCGAATTTGGCTTGCCCATTACGCCAACCAAAAAGAAGATGTGATCGCCCATAGAACATTCGATGGATCTCTTGTGGCGTATAAGTGATACCATGGAATGTCAGAGTGTATGCATGCAGAGGACATTGATCCTTCGGGCAACTTCTAGAAAAATCGCCACCATAACCGTATTCTCCACCACATTCTGGGCATTTCCCCCCAGGTAGCGTCATCACATCCGCACCAAGATAGGCCCCGGCCAGATAGCTGTCCTGGTGCTCACTGATCAGTCGCGCTATTTGGGGGGCGCGTTCCAGAACTATTTGGTGTGCGAGAATAGCGTAAGTCAAATGGCCGATAATACCGCTCATAAACCTTCCTGTTTTCTGGCCATTTGATTCCCTATTTGAAGATCAGGCAAACAACCTGTTGTGACTGTTGCAGTTGCTGGCGGAAACTTTTCTGTAGAATGGCGGCCCTTACACAGTCAATAGTTTGTACAGCGACACTGAAAAAAAGAGACGCCATAATAAGAGACACCATTCAACTTTTAGCCTAACCATTTAGCTAAGTGCAGGGCCACACCTTCAGCTAAATTGAAAGCGAACCAATGCGGGTTAATAAATCGCAGAATTTTGAATTGTCTCAGGCTTAGTGAAATTGAATAGTTTGACATCTTAGAGTAAAGAGAATTTGTTATCTGGCGGGTTTGAATGAAAATTATACAGCGCAGAGAAAGTTGTGATACTTTTTATCACCATATTATCACCACGCATCATGAAATTGGCCGCCTCTTTCTGCTCTAGATAATCGGTAAAAAAGGTTCCAGTCATCCCGGGAAGTTTGAGATTTG
>Ga0310342_100002100_pt1 | contig 12740 bp, 13 predicted proteins | sample S15DNA20500_MG_FD_206155 | JGI IMG/M metagenome (GOLD analysis project Ga0310342, IMG submission 206155) | Marine microbial communities from station ALOHA, North Pacific Subtropical Gyre - S1503-DNA-20-500_MG | ecosystem: Environmental > Aquatic > Marine > Oceanic | place: Pacific Ocean: North... | reverse complement strand
TGGGGCACCACTAAAGGAAATTCTTAATCTTGATGCTTTTAGTTTAAAACGTATTTTAGAGGTAGAACCAGATTTTCTTGAGTCAGATCATGATCATGAGCATGATGATGATGTTACAAGTTTATCATTCGTATCTGACAAACCTCTAGACATGGAAAAATTCCAAAACTGGTTTGGAAAACTTTTGCAGACAAAAGGTCAAGATATTATGAGAACTAAAGGAATACTTGATTTCAAAGGTGAAAATGATCGATATGTATTTCAAGGTGTTCATATGTTGATGGACGCTTCTCCAATGGGAAAATGGCCAGACGATAAAGAACGTAGCTCTAGACTAGTGTTTATTGGACGTAACCTAGAAACCATGAATTTAAAAGAAGGATTTGAAGCCTGTAAATCAGAATGACAACTGATTTAAATCAATTTCCACAGTTAGATAAAACTAAATTTGAGCAAAGAGGAATTCAGTTAGAAATTGGAGTTCCAGTAACCTGCGCAGTTTCAATTGGTAATTATATAGCTGCTGGTTTTGGCGATGGTACTATAAGAATTTTCAGTTCTGGAGAAAAACACAAAACTTTGAAGGCTCATAAAGGTGTGATTCTTTGTATGGCAAAGGATGGTGATAACATTTTAACTGGTGGTGATGATGGTTATTTTTTAAAAATTTCACTTAACGGAGAAATAAATGAAGTTACAAACTTTGGTTCACGATGGGTAGATCATGTTGCAGCACATAATGGAAACCTAGTTTGTTCTTCGGGTAAGGTAGTTTATTATTGGGATAAAAATAAAAAAGAACCAAAATCTTTAAATCATGATAGTACAATTGGAGGTTTGGCATTTGATGCTAAAGGAAGACGGTTGGCTGTATCTAGATACGGAGGTGTTACAGTTTGGAAAAAAGATTACAGCAATAAGTGGAAATCAACAAAATTAGATTGGAAAGGTTCTCACAATAAAGTGAGTTTTAGCCCAGATGGTAAATACTTGGTAACATCCATGCAAGAAAATGTACTTCGTTGCTGGCGATTAAAAGATAAGCTTGATTTTGCTATGTCAGGATATGGCTCAAAAGTCAAAAGTTTTGCATTTATTGATGACACAAGTTACTTGGCAACATCAGGAGCAATAGATGCAATATGTTGGCCTTTTGACGGTGAGGGACCTATGGGACGCACACCTATTTGTGTTCCTTATGTAGGTAATAATCAAGTTACATTTATAGAACGATTCCCTGATGAAAAAGCAATTTTTGCTGGTTTGAGTGATGGTTCTGTTTTTTTATCTCAAATTGAAAATGAGAATAACACTATAATAATTAGGAGTTTCACAGGTTCTGAAGTTAGTGCGATCGTAATGACTGACGATAAATCAAGTATATTTATTGGTGACATGAGTGGAAATACTTTGTGGACTTCAATTTGGGATCAATAAAAAAATGTTTAATAAAAAAAAACCAAATTTAGAAACAATTCAGAATATAAAAAATTATTTTATAAAAAAATATGAAATACCAGAAAGTACAATTTTAAGCATTGCAGAATTAAATTGTCATGAACCTGATTGTCCACCTACTGAAACAGTTATAACTTCTAGATCAATTGATGGAACTACGAAAAACTGGAAAATTCATAAACCTATTGAAGAGATTAGTGAAAAGGATGTTAAGGATTTAGAAAATAACAACCATTAATTGAGGAAATTAAATATTATAATAATTATAAATGTGCTAAAATTAAGTTAAATAATTTAAACTTAATATTATATCTTACCATTATGAAAATCAGTATTGGAGACAAATTAGAGGAAATTACACTACCAGATCAAAATGGTAATTCATTTAATTTATCTCAGACGTTGGGAAAAAAAGTCTTATTAACTTTTTATAGAATTGCTGGTTGTAGCTTCTGCAATCTAAGACTTAATGAAATTAGTAAGAAATTTGGTGAACTTGGAAATAACTTTACACATGTTGGAATATTTCATTCACCAGTAGATAATTTAAAATTGTATATGGATAAACATAAAAATTTACCATTCACAGTGTTAGCAGATGAAAATTTTGAATATTTCCAAAAATATGAAATTGAGAGATCAGTGAGTAAAACACTTAACGCAATGTTGTTTAAAGCACATAAAATTATTCCTGCTATGATAAAAGGATATATTCCTACAAGAATAAAAGGTCATTTAGATATAGCTGTAACTGACGTCCTAATTAATGAGGATGGTGTAGTTCAAGATGTTTATTATGCTAAAAAGGACATTGCAGATCATTTTGAATTTGAAAAAATTAAGCAGTTTGCACTTAACTAAATAAATAATGAAAATTGAATATTATTTTAGTGTCTTGTCTCCATTTACTTATCTAGGTGCTGATAGATTTACAAAAATAGTTAGCAAATATAATTTAGAAGTCATAGAAAAACCACTTGATTTAGTTGGTGAAATTTTTCCAAATACTGGAGGATTACCAGTTCCTAAAAGACACCCTGCTAGACAAAAGTACAGACTTTTAGAAATGGAGAGAATTTCAAATAAATTAGGTTTGCCAATAATTAAACAGCCAAAATTTTTTCCACCTAGTGATCCACATTTGCCAGCAAAATTTGTAATCGCTTCAAATAAAATGGGAAATAAACTTCTTTTTGGAAATGAGTGTTTAAAATATTTATGGTCTATGGATAAAGATCTTTCAGATCACAAAATACTTCAGGAAATTTGTGAAAAATTAAATTTAAATTTTGAGGAAATGAAGAACTTAGCTTTAACTGACGAAGTAAACATTGAGTACCAAAAAAATTCAAAAGATGCAGTTAATAACCATGTATTTGGTGCTCCTTCATATGTCTTAAATAACGAGATTTTTTGGGGTCAAGATAGATTGGATTATCTTGAAGATGCATTAAAAAAATAATTTAAAATTACTAAATTTTATTAATAATTTAATTAAACATTGTATTTTTTATAAGAAGATTTATTTTTATTTATAATCTACATTTATGAATGATTTAAATTTATTTAAAAAAAATGGCTTTCTCGTTAAAGAAAATCTAATTTCTCAAACAAAGATAAATAAAATTAATAAAATTGTTAATGAAATAATTTCTAAAGAAAAAAAGAAAAAAAATGGTAATGGTGCAAATGGAACTCAATCTTACAATAATTACCATTTTGTCTACAATTCAGGCTCTTCTAATAATAAAGAAATTTTAAGACTTAATAATCCTCAGAACAGACATAAAATCTTCTATGATTTATCTAGAGATAAAAGAATTATATCTATAGCTAAAAAATTATTAGGTGGAACAGTGAGATTTCATCTAGGTAAATTAAATTTTAAGCTTCCAAATAAGAAAAAAGGTAGTGAAATTGGATGGCATCAAGATTGGGCTTTTTACCCTCATACAAACGATGATTTAATTACAGTTGGTATATATTTAGATGATTGTTATGAAAAAAATGGGCCACTTAAAATAATAAAGAATTCACACAAAAAGAAATTGTACAGCCACCACAGCAAAGAAAATTATTTTGTTGGAAAAATAGACACTAAGAAAAATAAAATAGGAACTAAAGATAGTGTTTCTATAACTGGAACGGCTGGAACAGTAGTATTTTTTCATTGTAGATCAGTTCATGGGTCTGGACACAATCAAATGAATAACTCAAGACCCTTAATTTTATTTGGATATAGAGCTTGTGATGCGTGGCCATTAATCAATGATGGAAATCCTCATCCTGAGGTTGATTTGGAAAATTATGACAAAAATATAATTGTAGGAAATAAATCAATAAAACCAAGATTGACTAAAGTTCCAACCATAATCCCACTGCCAAAGAAGAAACATTATGTTTCGATTTATGAGCTTCAAAAAAATTGAATTATAAATTTAAGATTTTAGTTTCATTTATAATTGTAATAAATTCGTAAAAAAAATTACATATAGAGGAGACTATGTTTATCAAAAAATATTTAAAATGGATTAGTACAGCTCTTGTTTTAACAGGAATATTGTTAACTAATTTAAATATCTACCCTATCAATATTTACTTTCATGGATTAGGAGTTGTCGGTTGGACCATTGCAGGATTTTTATCAAAAGATAAGGCTATTTTAACCAACTTTGGATTACAAATACCATTGTTTGTAATTGGAGTTTATAAAATTATATTTTAAAGATTTTCTTAAATTAGTGAATAACCAGAGGATCTTACAGTTCTAATAAGTTCTTTTTTATTTTGGATATTAATTGATTTTCTTAATCTTCTGATATGAACATCAATAGTTCTGCTTTCAACATTTATATTATTGGGCCAAACATTTTCTAAAATCTGATCTCTAGAATAAACTCTCTTTGGATTTACCAAAAAAAATTCTAGTAACCTAAATTCCGTAGGTCCAAGTTGTATTTCTTTTTTATCTCTGTAAACTCTTTTTTCAATCCTATCTAAAACTAAATCTTCAAACTCTAAATTATCAGATACAGTGTTAGGGTTAGATCTTCTTAAAACAGCTTTAATTCTAGCCATAAGCTCATTAAAACTAAATGGTTTAGTTAAATAATCATCAACACCGCTATCTAAACCTTTTATTTTATCTTCCTCTTCGCCTTTAGCGGTTAACATAATTACAGGTAAATTTTTGATACTATTGTCTTTTCTAATATTTTTACAAATTTCAATACCGGAGAGATCAGGCAGCATCCAATCTAATAAAAGTAAATCTGGCTGAAATTTTTTTAATTCTTTTAAGCCATCATTGCCATTTACTGATGATGAAACTATAAAACCATTTTTTTCTAGATTATGTTGAACTAATTGAATTATTGAAGGTTCGTCCTCAATAATAAATATTTTGCCATTCATTTTATTGCTGAATAACTTTTCCTTTAGGTCTGCTTCCTTTTAAATATTCACCTTTAATTAAAAAACATATTGACTCGGCAATATTTGTTATATGATCACCTGCTCTTTCAAGATTTTTTGTTGCAAAAATCAAATGTGTTGAAAAGTCTAAATTCTTTTTATCTTTAGAGAGAAAATCAATTACACTTTCCATAGCAATATAAGTAAGGTCATCTACTTGTTCGTCTTTTTCCCACACTTCTTTTGCTTTATCATAATTTTTGTTAACATAACTATCGAGTACATCATTTAACTGCTTTATAACTAAATCACCTAGTCTTTTTAAATTACCTAAAAGTTCCTCAGGTAAATCTAATGGAAGGGGTTTGACTTTTTTTGCATTACTTTTAGATAAATCTCCAATTCTTTCTAAATCTTGAGATATTTTTAATGAGCTAATTGTTTCTCTTAAATCAATTGCCATTGGCGCTCTCTTTACCAACAATGTCATTATTTGAGTATCAATTTTAGATCTAAATTTATTTATTTCATCATCACTTTTAATAATTTTATCAATTGAATCTTTATCAACTTTAATTACCGCATCCATTGAATCAACTAATTGAGACTCTGTTAAACTTCCCATTTTTATGACAGAGTCTATTAAGTACCTTAATTCTTCTTCATAAGATTTTACTGTGTGTTCATTGCTCATAATTTATCCAAATCTACCTGTAATATAGTCTTGTGTCATTTTATTGTCAGGATTTTTAAAAATTTTCTCTGTTTTGCCTACTTCGATTAATTTACCAAGGTGAAAAAACCCTGTTTTCTGCGAAACTCTAACTGCCTGTGCCATTGAATGCGTCACAATTACAATAGTGTAAGTTTTTTTTAGTTCATCAATTAATTCTTCAATTTTTGCCGTTGCAATAGGATCTAGAGCAGAACAAGGTTCGTCCATTAATATAACTTCAGGATTAACAGAAATTGCTCTAGCAATACAAAGACGTTGTTGTTGACCACCAGAAAGACCAGTTCCAGGTTCATCGAGTCTATCTTTAACTTCTTCCCACAATGCAGCTTTTTTTAAACTATTTTCTACGATTTCATCTAATTCACTTTTAGTTTCACCTTTTCCATGAATTTTTGGACCATAAGAAATATTATCATATATGCTTTTTGGAAATGGATTTGGTTTTTGAAAAACCATTCCTACTCTTTCTCTTAAAGATACTACATCTAAATTTTTATCGTTGATTTCAACACCATCTATTTCAATGTTTCCAGATACTTTACAAATATCGATTACATCATTCATTCTGTTTATACATCTAATAAAGGTAGATTTTCCACATCCTGATGGCCCAATTAAAGCAGTAACTTCTTTTTCGTTTAAATCTAAATTCACATCAAACAAAGCTTGTTTTTCTCCATAATAGACATTTAGATTTTTAGATTTTATTTTTACATTATTCATTAGTTCCATCTTTTCTCAAATTTTTGTCTTAAGTATACTGCTAAAAAATTCATTACAATCAAAAAACTTAATAACATCATAATAGTGGCTGATGTTTTTTCAACAAACCCTCTCTCAGCAGACTCTGACCATAAATAGACTTGTACGGGTAAAGATGAAGAAGGATCAATTGGTGTTGATGGAATATCAACAACAAAAGCTACCATTCCTATCAAAATTAATGGAGCTGTTTCTCCTAATGCTTGTGCTAATCCAATAATAGTTCCTGACAAAGTACCAGGTAAAGCTAAAGGAACTACATGATGAAATACAGATTGAAATTTTGATGCACCTACTGCTAACGCACCTTCTCTTATTGATGGCGGTACCGCCTTCAAAGAAGCCCTACAAGGAATTATTATTCTAGGTAAAGTCATAAGCGCCAAAGTGATACCAGCTACCAGAGGAGTAGATCTTGGTAATTGAATTGTAGCTAGAAGTATTTGAAGAGCCAATAAACCATAAACAATTGAAGGTACAGCGGCCAAGTTATTAATATTTATTTCTATGAAATCAGTTATTTTATTTTTAGGTGCAAATTCCTCCAGGTAGATCGAAGCTAATACTGCTACTGGGAATGCCAATAATAAACAAATTAAAATACTATAAAAAGAACCTACAAGAGCACCACCTATACCAGCTATTTCTGGATCTCTTGAGTCTCCATTTTTAAAAAAGTAATTATTAAAATTTTTAGTGATTGTTTTATTTTCTACTAAGACATCGTAAATTTCTAACTGGAAATTGGAAATTCTTCTCCTGTCTTCAGGTAAATCTCTTGGATAATTCCCCTTATGTAATTGATCAATATCATCTGAGGCCGTGATTTCTAAATTAATTTTTTTACCGATTAAATTTTTATTATTTAAAAAAGCTTTTTTTATTTCAATTTCAGCATCAGTTGTAAAAAGTTCTATAAGCGCATCTTCTTCATCCATGTTTTTTACTGGATATACCTTTAGCAAACTTTCTATCGTAATATCAAAAAAGTCAGCCTCTAATATTTCTTCTTCGGATGCCCCAGGTTCCAATTTAAGAAGATCTTTATCATAGAAAACCTCAACATTTATTGCTGTTTTCATAAATGCAGAACTACCTTTAGAAAAAATGTTATGCACTAAAATCAAAACAAATAACAAAGCGAAAAAAATTGATGCTAGACCATAAAACCTAAATCTTTTTTCTGCATTATGTCTTTTCTTTAGTCTTTGTTCTTTAGTCATACTTTTCTCGATATTTTTTAACAGCTCTTTGAGCAATGTAATTCAAAATTAAGGTTGCAATAAATAATGTTAACCCTAGAGCAAATGCAGATTGTGTTTTAGGGCTATCAAACTCTTGGTCACCAACTAAAATCATAACTATTTGAGTTGTGATTGTTGTGGTTGATTCAAGAGGATTTATAGTAAGGTTTGCAGCTAGACCCGCAGCCATCACAACGATCATAGTTTCACCTATTGCTCTTGAGACTGCTAAAAGAATAGAACCTATTATTCCCGGTAAAGCCGCAGGTATAACTACTTTTTTAATTGTTTCAGATTTTGTAGCACCAATTGCATATGAACCATCTCTAAGTGATTGAGGGACAGAATTAATTACATCATCTGATAAGGATGAGACATACGGTATGATCATTATACCCATTATCAATCCTGCTGCCAAAGCACTTTCTGATGAAACTGTTAAACCAAAATTTTCTCCAATTTGTCTAAAAAAAGGTCCAACTGTTAAAGCTGCAAAAAAACCATAAACAACAGTTGGAATACCTGCTAAAATTTCGATTATTGGTTTTGAAATCCTTCTAATTTTTAATGAGGCGTATTCTGCCATATAAATTCCTGAAAAAAGTCCAATTGGAACTGCAACTAACATTGCTATGAATGCAATAAAAGTTGTTCCAGCAATTAAAGGAATAAAACCGAAAGCATCCTTTAATTCTTCAAATTCTGCTGCAGTAATTGAAGAGGCATCTCTTACAAAAGCTCTTTGTGGGCTCCAATTTGTTCCAAATAAATAATCAAAAATATTAATTACAGAAAAAAATTTAATACTTTCAAATAATAATGAAAAAATTATTCCTAGTGTTGTTAAAATTGCAATAAGAGATGATACAAACAATAAGCCTTTTAATATAATTTCTACATCATCTCTTGCTTTATTATTTTTGTTAATTTTTTTTAAGGAATAAATTACCGATACTATTACTATAGCAAAAATTAGTACAACTTTTGAATTTGTAAAAAGATTAATAAATTTTGCATAAGCAAGTGCGCTTTCTCTTAAAATACTGTCAATATCACCAAAATAAGTTCCTAAATGAATAGCTTTGATTTTTTCATAAATTAAATTAGCCTCATTTTTGTCATTAAAAATAGCCCCTTGATTTGCTGCAGTTTCAATTATTATTGATTTAATTATTACAGGCTCAAATAATGACCATATTAATAAAAAAACTAGAGAAGGAATTGAACACCATAAAACAAGGTAATATCCATAAAATTTAGGTAATGCATTTAATTTAATATTTTTTTCGATTGCAATACTTTTAGTTTTTGACCTTCCATAAAAAAATAATGATAGAGAAAATATTGTTATTAAAAATATTAGAACGAAGTTCATTCGAGGTTTCTATAACTTTTAAATGTTACATTTTTGTTACAAACTAACTCTGAAATTGAAATTAAATAAAAGGCCAGTATTTACTGGCCTTTTATTGGGGGTAAGTTTAAATTTATTTGATACTTATTGTGTTTAAATCTAAAGCAGCTGTTCTTGTTATTTGGTATTCTTCAGATGCTAAAGGGACTAATCCTATTTTCGCTAAGTAACCTCTGTTACTCATAGCTTTTTTAGAAGTGAACTCTTTTAAAAATTCCTGAATGCCAGGAATTACACCTATGTGAGCTTTTTTAACATAAAAAAACAAAGGTCTTGCTATCGGATAAGAGTAATCTTGAATACCTTCTAAAGATGGTTGAACTCCTTCAACAGAGGATGCTTTAACCTTATCTTTATTAGCAACTAGATAACTATAACCAAAAAAACCAAAAGCATCAGGGTTAGATGTAAGTTTTTGTACAATTAAAGTATCATTTTCACCTGCTTCTACAGCGTAACCATCTTCTCTAATTTTAGCACATTCTTTTTTAGCTTTATCACCAAATAAAGATTTAGCAGTTTTTGTACATCCTTTAACCATTACAAGAGAATTCCATGCGTCTCTAGTACCAGAAGTTGGAGGAGCAACTAAAATTTCAATTTTTTTATTAGGAAGACTTGCATCTATATCACTCCATTTTTTGTATGGATTTTCAACAAGTTTACCATCAACATCAACTTTAGCAGCTAAAGCTCTCCACAATTGCTCTTTTGTAAAATCTGCATCTGGAGCACTAACAGCATGTGCAAATGAAATTCCATCATTGCCTACTACAATTTCAATAATTTCGGAAACTCCATTTTTTTCACATAAAGTTTTTTCCTTAGGTTTAATTGCTCTTGAAGCATTAGTAATATCTGGATGATTAGCACCAACTCCAGCACAGAATAATTTCATTCCACCACCAGTTCCTGTACTTTCAATAACTGGTGTTTTGAATTTTCCACTTTTACCAAACTTTTCTGCAACTACTGTTGCATAAGGGTAAACAGTTGATGACCCCACTATTTTGATTTGATCTCTTGAGTAACTTGATGTCGTAAAACCAATTACTAAAAGAAAGCCTATAAATATACTTGTTAATTTATTCATATTTCTCCTTGTTAAATTCATAATGCAAAACTAAATAATTCTGATTCTTTAATACTTTATTAAAGGAAGGTTAAACTTTTGTTACAAAGACTAACTTTTTAGTTGAATTACAAAGGATTAAATTTGATGTCTATTGTAGTTCCTTTATTTTCAATACTATTAATGTCCATCTCAGCTCTATGTTGTGAGACTAAATGTTTTACAATGGCTAATCCAAGACCAGTACCACCTACACTTCGGCTTTTACTTGGATCAACTGTAAAAAATCTCTCAGTGATTCTATGTATAGACTCTTTTGGAATACCTATTCCCTGATCTGCTACTGAAACAGTGTTATACTCACCATCTTTTTTAGCAGTGATTGTAATTTCTTTATTTTTATCACTGTATTTGATTGAATTATCTATAAGATTAGTAAAAATTTCTATTAATTTATCTCTATCACCAATTATTTTAAAATTATCAGTTTTATTAAATTTAATACTAATATTATTTTTACTAATTATTTTTTCATAAGTTTTAATAACATAATCAATCAATTCTATAAGATCTATTTCATGCGTTGGTCGTATATGTTCCTGTAATTCAATTTTAGATAATGACAATAAATCTCTAATTAAATTTTCCATTCTCTCAGATTGAGAGCTCATTACTGGTAATAAATTAGTTACTTCCGAATTCTTTTTTAAATCTGAATTATTTTCAAATGTTTCAAGTCCCATTTTAATGGATTGTAGAGGTGTTCTTAGCTCATGTGATACGTTAGCCACAAAATCAGATTTTAATTGTTGGAATTTATGAAATTCAGTTAAATCCCTTATAAATAAGACACAACACACTTCATCAAAAAAAAGATTATTCTGATCAAGGTAAATGGTTATATTTAATCTTTGAACTGCTTGATTTCTAATTTCAATTTCAAGATCTGAAATATTGTTACCCTCAAATGATTTATCAATTGAACTTAAAAGATCAGGGTTTCTTAAAAAGCCACTTATATTCTCATCTAATTTTATCTGAAATAATTTATTAGCAGAGTTGTTGCTAAAAAGAATTTTCTTACCTTTGTCTAAAATTATTATTCCCTCAGGAATATAATTTAATAAATCATAAATATTTTTTCTATAGTCTTTATTTTCTACAACTTTAATTTGATCATTATTATCTTTAGTTTCAGTTTTAATACCTAATACTTTTTCTTTTTTTAATAACAGGTAAGTAAGAAGAACAATTATTACTAATAAAATTATTGTTAATAACTCCATTACTTCACTCTACCATAAACATCTTGATATCTAACAATATCACTTTCTTTTAAAATTGAGCCAACTTGAGCTTCGATAATTTTTACAGGTTTTTTTCCTGAGTTTTGAACTCTATGGATTGCTTCTAATGGAATGAATATATTTTCACCTGGCTTTTTAATTATAATATCTTTATTAAGAGTTATTTTTGCATTTCCTTGTGTGACCAACCAATGTTCAGCTCGGTGATGGTGTTTTTGTAAACTCAAAATACCTTTTGGTTTTACATATAACTCTTTAATTAAAAACTCTTTGCCCTCAAATAAATTCGTGTATCTACCCCATGGACGGTAATAGACATTTTTTTTCTTAATATATTTGTTTTTATTTTTGTCATACATCTTCAAAATTTCTTTCCAACTACCAAGATCTGACCAAGGAATGTCTAATTTGATAGCGTTAATTTGTTTAGTTTTTTCTAGAATTGCATAATCAAATGATTTGGCAGTCGCTTTTATGAATGAAGCTTTATTTAGATAATATGTATTAGCCTTATATTTTGCTTTGCTAACTGCATCTAAACAATTTCTGTAAGTTTTGGGCTGATATTTTTTAAAGTTATTAATAATAGAATCTTTTCTAAGATAAAACATTCCAGAATTCCAATAGCCTTTATTCTTTATAATTTGTTTGGCCTTAGCTTCTTTTGGTTTTTCAATAAATCTAGTTACTTTATTAATATTACCTTTGTTTTTTTTAGTTAAAAAATAACCATATTCGCTAGATGGTGAGCTTGGTTTTATCCCAAATATAAATATATTTTGATCACTTAAATTCTTTTTGTTTTTATTAATAGCCTTATTAAAAATACTCATCTTTTCAATTAAATGATCTGCTGAAAAAAACATTAAAGGTTGATTGTCTGGAATGTCTTTAATCAAAGCCGTACTTAATATAGCTGGTGCAGTGTTTCTTTTTGCTGGTTCTAGAACAATTTTGTAATTATTTATTTTATACTTTCTAAGATGTTGTTTTATTTGTTTAAGATATTTTTTATTTGTACTTATAACTGGAGCATCAAATATTGATGCTTTTGTTCTCTCAAGTGTTTTTCCAAGCAAAGTCCAACTACCAAAATCAATAAACTGTTTTGCTTGATGATTTTTAGAATTTGGCCAAAGTCGAGTTCCAGCACCTCCACATAAAATAACTGGACGAATTTTCATTAAATCTCTGAATAATCCTTAACTTCTTTTTTCTTACCTGGGTGTGTTGGTGCTCCTAAATATGCTGGTCCAACTGTTTGTGCATATTTCCATAAAGTACCAGATCCAAAATCTGATTTTCTAGCCTTCCATTTTCTTTTTCTTGCAGC
>Ga0310342_100002099_pt1 | contig 12742 bp, 8 predicted proteins | sample S15DNA20500_MG_FD_206155 | JGI IMG/M metagenome (GOLD analysis project Ga0310342, IMG submission 206155) | Marine microbial communities from station ALOHA, North Pacific Subtropical Gyre - S1503-DNA-20-500_MG | ecosystem: Environmental > Aquatic > Marine > Oceanic | place: Pacific Ocean: North... | reverse complement strand
GCGGCCCGATGAAAAAGAAAGCGGGAGTGGATGGGAATCGAACCCACCTGGCGACTTTTCAGACGCCACACTGGGTTTGAAGCCCAGGACGGTCACCAGATCCGCGTACACTCCCGGAAAACCAACAGTTGCGGCTGGTCTGTTCGATCGTAGGGGCCGCGAGGAGTCGAGTCAAATACGCGGGGCCACCGGCGTAACCGGGGCTACTTCAGCCGTTTCTTCGCTCGTGACTTCGCCTGCCGAAAGATGTCGTCGGCCTCGGGTTGCGGTGCGGCCGGCTGGACGGGTTCCGGTTGGGCTGCGGTGGGAACCGGATCGGAAGCGACGGTCGGAGATGGGGCAGGAGTTGAGCGACGGCGCGATCGGGCCGGCTTCGGCCGTGGGACAGGGCGTTGCTTCGCCCTGGCCGAACGGGTGAACCGTTCGCTGGTCCTGGTCCACAGGTTCAGCCGCCGACCGCCGATCTCGGTGACCAGCACCACCACGCTGGCAATGAACAACCACGGCAGCAGGCTGACCCGTTGGGAGCTCCGCGGCGGATCGTCGTAGACACTCGTGACGTCGGTCCGCTGTTCGCCTCCACTGATCGCCGCCACCTCCGCGAGAACATCGACACCGGCCGGCTGATCGGTCCGCGGTACGAACTCGGGGGAATAGGGCAACGTCACGATCGGTCCGCGGACGAACTCCCGCTCGGCCCGGTTCCCGCTGCGGACCAGCGTGCGATAGGTACCGGTGCGGGCCAGGCGGACACGAGCCTCGAGCGAGTTCGGCCCCGTCCACGACAGCGACGGCTCGACCGGTTCCTGGCGCTCGTCGCCGGGCGACAGCACCAGCACCCGTGGCGGTCGCACCCGGTAGCCGGCCGCCCGTTCGGGATCGAGTTCGACATTGATCACCGCGTCCTGGCCGTCCCGGATCATCTCGACGAACACCCCGTCCAGGTCCGCCGTACCACTGAGCAACCAGCGGGCGTGCGTGACCAGGAAGTCGGCGTAGCCGTCCCAGTCGCCGAACGCTCCCGAGTGCTCTCCGTCGACCTCCAGCGTGATCGCGGCCGCACGGCCCAGGCCCCGATACCAGGCCGCCGACCACGGTGCCCGATACTCGTCCGCCGACGCCACGGCCATCGTGGCATCCGGCTTGAGGTAACAGAGGTTGTAGCCGCCGGCCGTCGGAAACGACTCGCCGCTGCCCAACTCGCCCAGCAAGCGGGCACCCGCCTGGAAAGCACCGGGGATCCCGTCCGGCTGCGTCTCGAGGTTCTTCTTCACGAACGTGTTGCGGGCCACGCTGAGCGTGTCCTGGGCGAAGAGTCGAGGCAGTTCCTGGGGATCCATCGAGAACATGATGTTCCCCCGACCGCGGTCGGCGATGTCCTTGAGCAGTTCCGCGTCCGGATCGCTTTCGCTGCCCAGCCCGATCACGCTGACGGTGATGCCGCCCTTCTCGAACTTCTCGAGCAGTTCCCGATAATTCTCGGGCTGTTCGCTGTCGGCCGCGTCGGAGAACAACAGGATGTGCCGGGTTGAGTAATCCCCGGCCTTGGCCAGTTCCTTGCCCGCCGCAACCAGCGCCACGTAGACGAAAATCCCCCCGCCCTCGCTCTTGATCCCCAGTGCCCGATTGGCCATCGCGCCGGGGTCGGTCACCTTCTCGAGCGGCTGGATGACGTGCGGCGAACTGTCGACGGCGATCACCGACACCTTGTCTTCCTTGCCCAGCAACCGGATACATTCGGCCGTGCCCAGGTTGGCCAGGTCCATCTTCGTCTTCCCGCCGGCGACCTTCATCGACATGCTGCCGGAACGGTCCAGTACGATCGCCATCGCCACTCGCAACTTCCTGTGCTCCTCGCGCAACTCCATCGACACTGGCAGCACGTCATCCAGCGGGCTGCGGTAATACCCCCCCTGTCCGAAACTCCGTTCACCGCCGGTCAGCAGCAACCCGCCACCGAGTTCCTCGACCCACTGCGCCAACCGGGCCATCTTCAGGCGGCCGAGGTCGGCGGCCGGGGTGTTCTCGATGACCACTCCGCTGTAGCCGTCGAGGGTATCGAGCGTGAGCGGATGGTCACCGGCACGTACCACGTCGACGGGCAGCTGCGCCGCCGCGAACGCCCGCTGCAGGTTGCCCCCCTGGCCGTCGGCGGTGAGCACCAGCAGGCGTGGCCCCGCTTCGACCCGGACCACTCCCGACCCCCGGTCGTTCTCGGGCACCGGGTCGTTGTCCAGTTCGAGTTCGGCCGAGTAGTGATGCACTCCGCCGGCCTCGAGAATGTCGCGGAACAACAGGCGGTTGCGGCCCGAACGGAACCTCCGTGCAGCGCTGGCCAGCTCTCGACCGTCGCGCATCACCCGCAGCGTGCCGGTGCGCTCGCCGTCGGCAGCCACCCAGACGGAAAACTGGAACGGTTCGCGGGGCGAGACGGTCAGCGGCAACCGGATGGCCTCGACAGCCGTGTCCCCCACTCTCGGCCGCTCGAACGGCCGCACGTCAATCGGCACCCCCGCCTCGCGAGATCGACGGGCCGACGATGACGGATCACGACCGTTCGCCTCGCCGTCGCTGAGCACCAGCAGGCGGGCCGGTCGGGTGGGATTGACCAGGTTCAGCGCCGTGCCGATCGCCGTGGCCAGGTCGCTGCCGTCCGGATCGATCTCCTCTCCGTACTCGCTGCCCAGTTCCTTGTTCTCAGACAACTCGCTCTCGACACGCGATTCGCCGCCGAAGGTGACCACGGCCAACCGGTCACCCGCCCCCCGGGTCTGTTCGAGGTCGCGGACCAGTCCCAGTGATTCGGACTGGTTCTTCGGCGACACCGACCGCGACCGGTCGACGATGACCACCACGTCGACCCCCTCACCTCCGATGTCGAGCCGCGGGCCCGAGAGTGCCAGCACCAGCAGCCCGAGCAGTGTCAGCCGGAGCCAACCGGTGACACCGCGGACGCGGAACCACTGCCAGCACACCCACCCCAGCGGCAAGGCCAGCAGCAGCACGGCGGGGGCTTCGAATTCGAGCATGGAATTTATCGGAGAGAACCCGATGGTCACGTTGTCTTCAGTTGAGGTCTCAGGACCTGCCAGTCCCCCAGTGCCAACCCGATCACCACCAGGATGGCCAACAGGATCAACCACGTGTAGGGCGAATCCGCCGCGAAACCAACCCGCTCCACGCCGACCACCGCCGGTCGGTCTCCGGCAACCAGCGTCACCAGCGTCGATTCGTCGACGTCCTGGAAGTTGACGGCAAAGCGTGCCAGTTGGCGGTCATCGTCGTGCACGGTGTAGAGTCCCGGCCGGGCCAACCCGGTGATCTCGACCAACCGACCCCGGGCCACCTGCCGCGGCCTGTTGCCACCCTCCAGCCGCAACAGGTCATCGCCCTCGGCCGCCCGTTCGCCCAGCCGGAACCGCACGTCCTCGGTCACTCGGTAATTGACCCGCCGTAGTCCGGGCCGTGCATCGCGACACTCTTCCAGCAGATTGCTGACCAGTATCGGCCAGTCGGGCGTGTCGGTGAAGTTGCTGCGGGCCAGGTCGATGTTGAGTACGAACCGGTTGGCGGCCGTCCCCAGACCCTGGACCAGCAACGGCCGGGACCCCGAGGTGATCAGCGGTGTGAACTCGAAGTCCAGTTCCTGCACACCACCCCAGATCACTCCGTCCAGCACCACGCCCTCGAGCAGTGGGTGACGTTTTTCGAGCACGTAGACCGAGCGGTCCGAGAGATCGACGGCCTGCTTGCGCGCCGCCTCGGACGAATCCACAGGGCCGATGACCAACCGCCATCGATCGGACCGGGAATCCGCTTCGGACTCGCCGGGGCCGGCGGCGGCGATCACCAGGTCGGCGTCGGCGACGCCCGAGGGTGTCCAGTCGGCCAGGGCCACCAGGGCCCGGCCGACCTGCTGCCGGCCGACCGATTCGGCAGGCAGTGACACCGCCACCCGCACGCTCCTGCGAATCGGCTCGATCAACCGCACACGACTGTCGAGTTCCAGCGCGTCGCGATCGCTGTCGAGCCGGATGTCGAGCTGCCCCAGGCCGGCCGGAACGACCGCTTCAAAAGGCAGGACCGCCCCGGAATCCAGCTTGATCGACCGCTTGAGAACCGTCCGCGACCCGTCCCCGTCCGGCGTCGTCGCGGTCAATCTCGCGGTGGCCGGAGCGCGGCCGAGGTTGAGCAGCCTGAGGTGGACGGTGCCGTCGCCGCCACCCGGTGCGTCCCGCCGGGTGGACATCATCCAGCGGGCCGCAGTGATCGCCAGGTTGGGCTGTGGCTCGCCGATCGAAACGGCTTCCATCTCGGTCGGCAGGTTGAGCCGTTCGGGATCGGGCAACGTGTCGGTCAGGTACAGCAACTGGCCGGTCTCGCCGGCCAACTGGTCGGCCAGGTTCCAGGCCGGCTGCACATCGTGACCGACCGCCTGGGGATCCCATTTTTCCAACGACCCGATCGCTTCGACCATGCGTCCCTGCGGTCCGAAGATCAGGGTGGGCCGGCGGCCCGTTTCGATCATCGTGACCACGCTGCCCTGCGGCAGGTCGCGGATCCGGCGGTCCAGCCGCTCGACCGCCAACTCGCGGAACGTCTTCACACGTCCACCGGCTGTCAGCCGTCGGGAGGACATCGAGGCCGACCCGTCGAGGACGACGACCAGGTGGACCGACCGGTTGACCGAGTCGATCTGGGGCCGGGCCAGGGCCAGGGACAGCACCAGCGCGGCGAGCAGTTCGAGAACCAGCGAGGTAGTGACCGGCAGCCGCTCGCGGCGGCGGCCCGGGGTGTGCGTCATCTGGGCCACGCCCCACAGGTGCAGGCCGGACACCTCGAGTCGCGGATAGCGGCGGTGGAACAGGTGGATCACGGCGATCACCGGCAGAGCCGTCAGTGCCAGCAGGCCCCAGGGATTGGCGAACGACATCAGGTGACCCTCAACATGCCGGCGGCACACAGGTCGTCGCGGCAGACCTGTTCGAGTCCGGCTTCGGCCTGCACGGTCACGAAAGACGCCTCGGCCCGGCGACACGCCCGGACCAGCCCCCTCTGCAGGCGGTGCAGCCGCTCGAGGTAGTCGTCGATGGCCGCCTGGTTGATCAACAGGTCGGCCTCCGATGACGTCTCGTTGTCGACCAGTCGCCGCCCGCCCAGCGGCGTCGGATCGGCTTCCCAGGCACCGAGCACCTGGACGATCCAGAGTGTCGAGGCGTCGGAGGCGAGTTGCTTGACCAGGGTGTCGGGGTCGAGTGGGAAGAGGAAGTCGCTGATGACGATCCGGATCGAGCGGGGCTTCAGGGGGATGTTGCCGTCGGCCATCAACTCGGCCAGCGTCGACCTGGACGTGAACGGCCACTCGGACAGCCGGTCGACCTGGTCCAGCCCGATCCGCTCCAGTGGCAGCTGCTCGGTCAGCGGGATCACCGCGGGCGAGCCGCCGAGCCCGCCCGAGAGCAGCGCGAAGAGTCCGGCGAGTTGTCGAGCCAGCAGCGGCTTGGTCGGTGCGACGGTCATCGACAGGCTGGTGTCCAGCAGGATCTCGGTCCGCGGACTGATCTCCTCGCGATACAGCCGCACCATCAGCATGTCGCTGCGGCCGTAGGCGGCCCAGTCGAGGTGCCGGATATCATCGCCAGGGGTGTACTCGCGGTATTCCTGGAACTCGAGCGAACTGCCGGTGCCCCGGCCAAGCAGTTCTCCGGCGCGACCCGAGGCGGGGACGCGGAGCAGGCCGAACTGGTAGGTGTCGGCCGCGCGGCGGACTTCGGCATCACTGCGCACTCGGAGCGACCTCACCGGACTGTGGCGGAGATGACGGTTTCGGTGGCAACTGGCCGGGGCCGGGATCCCGGACGATCCGCACCATGCCCTGGAACATCGCCCGCAGGTTGACCAGGACAGCCAGCAAGGCAACAAACGACAGGAGTCCCAGGCCAATCGGCAGGCTTCCGGGACTCATTTCCACCAAGAGAAACGGGTTCAGGAAACTCAACGACTCAAGCACGGCCTGGTCTCTGGAATGGATCTCGGCAGGCAGGATCGAAACCAGCTGGACGACGATGAACAGCACGACGATGAGCACCCGCACCGTCATGGGAGTGAACCGGTAGGACAGCCCGCGGCACCAGCGGGCGAGCGCGGCAGCGGTGCCGACCCAGAACACCGCGTTGAAAACACAGATCAGCCCCATCACCGGGCCGCTGCCAAACGGCATGTTACGTGCCGTTGAGCTCAGGTCGACCGCGGCCAACACGAGAATCAGCATCATGACCAGCAAGTGCCCGTAGACCAGTACCAGTCCCCGGCTGCTGCCGGGCAGGAACGGCGACACCAGCAGGCGCAGTCGGCGGCCCCGGGGCAGCCGACTGCGGATCCGCCGCGACAGGAAGTCGCTCTCGGTCACCAGGAACAGTCCGCCGACGGCCCAGTGGATCGAAACCAGCAGCCCCACCATCGCGAAGACCTCGTGGTAGTTTCTCGGACCGAACGAGGACATGGGCACCAGCAACAGGACTCCGAAGCCAATGACCAACAGCCAGAACTGGCCCGAAAGCACGAGCCGGATTCCGGTACTGCGGTTGCCCGAAGCGAACGTCAGGCAGGCCACGATCACCTGCGTGGCCAGGAAGACGTAGGACAACCCGAACACCAGCACGACCGCGTTGACCAGCCAGAAGAACGGGTCGTCCATCTCGCGTTGCAACTGGCCGGCGACGGCCAATGACAATGTCACGATCCAGCCGAACAGCAGCAGGATGATCAACCCGACCATGTTGGCCGAGTTCCACTGGTTGTGTCGGGCCGAGATGCTGGCCAGGAGAGCCCCGGTGCACAGGGCCAACGACCAGAAAAATGACATCACCATCACCCAGCTGATCAGCAGGATGTCGAAACCCTGCAGGAACGACAGGAAGGCGATGAACGGAGCGATGGCGGAGTAATAGACGACGACCTGCACCAGCGCACTGCCCAGCTTGCCGAAAACGATCTGGCGAGGTGAGAGGGTGGTGATCGTCAGCAGGTCCAGCGTGTGCAATTCGCGTTCGGCCAGCAGGCTGCGATAGGCACCAAATGGCACGACCACGAAGATGGCGAACGAGAGCAACCCGTAGTTCCATGCGAAAAAGATCTCGGCGCTCGGCTCGGTCTCGAGTGTCGACCCCATGATCAGCGTCCCGATCACGATCACGATCCAGCTGATCGCCACGAACAGCAGGAAGATCGTCGAGAACATCGCACTCTTGGTCGACTGCCGCGTTTCCTTGACCAGGATCGGGTTGAGCCTTTCGCTGGTCGTCGCAACGAACGAGGCGGTGCGGTCGAGGAGTCTGTCGACGACGCTCATCGGTTCGCCTCACCCGATGCCCGGTGATCCCCGGAGTCCGGCTTTGGGTCCGACGCCTCGGACAGCTGCGGCGACTCGACAACCGTCGTCCGAGCCGACTGTTTGTAGGCCGGGTAGGTGGGAGTCAACGACGCGGCGGCGGTGGTGATCGCGATGATGACCAGGTACAGGATCCCGATCCCGAAACAGATCCCGCCGCCCAGCCACATCTCCCAGTGAATGCTCTCGACGTTGGGAACGACCCCGATGAGAACCCCCCAGACGAACAGGCTGCCGGCCATCAGGATGATCATCCCGAATCCCTGCCAGGCGGCCTTGCGGACCAGCGAGCCACAGAACAGCGCCAGGTGGCAAAGCACCACGCAGGCGACGACCAGCATGAACAGCCCGACCATGATCTGTATCACGCCGATGCCCTTGAGCAGCCACGTGAAGCAGAGGAAGGGAGCCAGCAACGCCGTGTAGAGTGCCGCCTGCAGCAACGCCGTGGCGGTCTTGCCCCGGACGATCTTCACCGCCCTCATCGGCGTGACCACCAGCAGTTCCCAGGTGCCGCCGACAAACTCGGAGGTCATGCTGCGAAACAGGCCGAACGGCACGACGATGCACACCGGGAAGGCGAGCAACGCGAAGAAGAAGCCGAACATGTCGGCGCCGATTTCACGCTGCCCGCTCGAGTCGTACAGCGAGGTCACGCCCAGCACCGACAAGAGCCAGGCGGCCACCAGTGACAGCATCAGCGTGACCGCGAACCGGGTCCCCTGGAACTCCTGTCGCGTCTCGCGGACCACGATCGGGTTGACCGAATCACTCAGCCGTTCGGCCAGCGCATCGAGCCCGTCCAACCACCGGCCGCGCGGGATCGGTTCGGCCAATCCGGTCGGACCACTCATTGCATCTCCCCACGAGTGATCCGCATGAACGTGTCTTCGAGCGTCTGCGTCTTGGCCTCGAAGCTGACCACCCGTGCGCCCGATCCGATCAGCCCCTTGAGCAGCTCGTGCCGATCGTCGTCGCTGCCGGAAAACCGCACGGTGGCCCGCTGGCCGGCGATGCTCACCTGCTCGACATATGGCTGCTGCACCAGCCACCGCTCGAGCTCCTCGACCTCCTCGAGCACCGTGATCACGATTTCGGCCAACCGGGCCTCGTTCTCGTCCGGATCGTCTCCCACCTGCAGCCCGCCACCTCGCTGCAGTTCGTCGATCGACCCGCTGGCCAGGATGTGACCCGCCTCGATGATCACCACGCTGTCACAGATCTCGCCCAGCTCGGTGAGAATGTGTGAACTGATCAGGACGGTCTTCTGCATCTGCGTGGCCAGCAACTGGATCAGCTCGCGGAGTTCGACCCGCGCCCGGGGGTCGAGTCCGGCGGCGGGCTCGTCGAGAATCAAGACCTCCGGATCGTGGATCAGCGTGCGGCCCAGGCAGAGACGCTGCGACATGCCCTTGGAGAGCGTGTCGATCGGCTTGGAGGCCAGCGGCCCCAACTCGGTGAAGTCGAGCACCCGTTCGACCGCCTCTCGCCGCGAGGCCCCGCGGAACCCGTAGGCCCGGGCGAAGAAATCGAGGTACTCGAAGATGTCCATGTTCGGGTAGCGGCCGAACGAATCGGGCATGAAGCCCAGCACCTGGCGAACACCGTCGGGCTTGTCGATCACCGATTCGCCGCAGATCAACGCGTCACCGGCGGTGGGCAGATCGAGCGTCGCCAGGATCCGCATCGTGGTGGTCTTGCCGGCCCCATTGGGGCCGATGAATCCGAGCACCTGGCCGGGGTGCGCCGAAAACGAAACGTTGTCCACGGCACGCAGCGACCCGAAGAACCGATGCAGGTTTCGGATCTCGATCGATGGTGACGACGGGGGCGCTTCGCCGCCGCCGCGTTCGGTTTCGTCGGTCACGACTGACACGCGAGTGGTGACTCCTTGAAATGGACCGGCCTGGCCCGCCTAGTACCGGCCCAACAGCAAGTGCAGGGATTCCGAGTCCGTGGTGCCGCAACCACGTTCGATTCCCGGATCCTCGCCGACGATGGCCACGTACGACCCGGCCGGCAACTGGTAGAACCCGCGGTCGATGTTGAACTGGGCCAGGCCGGTTTCGAGAATCCCGACCCCAAACTCCACCGGGGGGTGTTCTCGAGGATAGCCGCCGGACTCGGTGTGACGCCCGCTGCGGTTTGCCGTCTCCTGGGCGACCGAATAATGCTCGGACATCAAGTTGATGATCGGGGTCAGGAGACTGGAATCGCTCAGGGACAGCGGCTCGAGCTTCACCGAACTGCCGGCCGAGATGTCCCGGCCCAGGAAATGACTGCCCGTGGCATCGGAGACAACCAGGAAATGAAGATCCCATTCCAGGCCGTTGTCGACGCTGACCCGGCCCTCGTCATCGGCCGCACCGATGCCGATGCGACCTCGAAGCGGGTGATGCCGAACCGTATGCAGCTGGGACCGCGTACGGGTCTTCACCCAGTCGTTGGAGAACACCTGTCGATCGGTCCAGTCGACCGCCCCCGATTCCGGCGCCCTTCTGCCCCTGTTGGTGGCCGGGAAGACAGGGTAGACCGCGGTGTCCCGGGGAAATTCCAGGTCCGAGGGTGCCATGCCGGCAAAGTACGCGACACGGGCCATGGTCACTGCGGTCTCGTTCCGCTGATCCAGGAATGTAACGCTGCGGGTGAGGGACTTGATCCCGATTCCATCAGCGATCAGGGCGTAGCCGAGCATCGCGACACTTGTGACTGCGGCAATCACCGGAACGGTGACGACCATCAGGTAGAGCTGACTGCGACGTTTCAGGAAAATGAAATTGACCGGACCGATGACGATCGAGAAAACCGTGATCAGGAGCAGGAAAGCGACGACCGGGACACTGCCGACTCCCGGAACGGTGAAGGCCAGGAAGTCGCTCTGACCGTCCCGTGCCGACATCCCATGACGGCCTTGCCATTCGAGCCACCGGCTGCCCGACGGTCGATCCGACTGCGAGCGAAAGAACCAGAGCCAGTCGCGCAGGCTTCCGGTCATCGGGTCACCGACAAACGCCACGACGCGTCCCTGCTGAATCGCTCGAGAAGAAAAGGCGGCCGCACCCTCCGGCCACGTGATCACCGATTCCACACCCTGCTGCGACGTGACCGCCGTTTTCGCACCCCCCGCCGGAGAAACAACAACGCGCTCGGGACCACCCGACGCGGGGCGCCGTTGGTCCTTGGGTGGAGACAGATCGAACCCCGCAGCCGTCGACCTCGACGCGGCCGATGCCGCGGTCCACGCATCATCGGTGGCAGCCCGATCAGCGAGTCTCAGCACCGTCGACAGACGCGTCGATTCGGACGCCGGTCCACCCACCGCGGTCACCAGCAGGTGACCCCCGGTCTCGACCCATCCCAGGATCGCGTCGCGCTGTTCGGATTCGATCGCTTCCAGTGTCGCCAGCGACACGGCGACGAGGTCGAGACCGCTGTAGGCCAACCAGGTCCTGGGCAACATCGAGGGAGTGATCCACTGTCGATCGCTCTCGCTGCTCACACTGTAACTCGAGGTTCCTGCCGTTCCGGGCTGGGACCGGAAAAAGGCATGGACCGCCTTGTCGAATTCGTCGAAGTCGACCTTGTCTTCGGAGATCACCAGCAACGACGACTCGGGCCAGGGAGAACTCTGATTGGGAAATTCGACCCGGCTGGTGAGGCCTTCGATTTGGCGCCCGTTGACTTCGACTGTGAGTTCCGCCCCCCCGTACCATTCGCTCCCGACCCTGGGCACCAGCAACGCCAGCTCGGTCGTGGCCCCGGACCCCAGGTCGATCGCCCGGCTGACGCTCTCCGACCGTCGACGCTCGACCCGAAACGTCACCTGCCGGTCTGCGGCGTTGTTCTTCACGCGAATCCGCACCGGGAAATATCCACCGTGCTGGGTGCCGGCCCATCGCGAGTCGACCACGATGTCGAGATCCTCGCCGGTCAATCGCTGGACCTGGGCGGAGACCGGCTCCGTCGCCGCGAACACGAGCACCAGCCCCGGCACGATCACGGCGACCCTGGCCAGCCAACCCGATCGAAAACATCTCGCTCGGCCGTTCATCCCGCCAGGTCCTCGGGCAGTTCATTGGCCATCTCGGCCACAGACTCGATCAGCACATCGACCATCTGGCCGGTCGTCCAGCCCTCGAGTCGGGCCGAGTAGTCCAGGATCAGCCGATGGCCGAGCACGCTGGCGGCCACCATCCGCACCTCGTCGAAGCCCACGTTCGGCTTGCCGGCCAACAGGGCCGCGGCACGGGACGTGCCCGCCAGGGCGATGGCCGCCCGCGGCGACGCCCCGTAGCGGACGAACTGCTGAACCGGTTCGGGCGAGCCCGGATCGGCCGCATGCGTGGCGCTGACCAGCCGCGCGATGTAACCGGCCACCGCCCGCGGCAGGTGCACCCGGTCAACCATCTCGAACAACTCGGACAGGTCCTCGGCCGTGCACACCACGTCCAGTTCAGGCGCCTGCCCGTGATGCCGCGTGGTGATGATCTCGGCCAACGTCTCGCTGTCAACGCCGTCGACGAGCACCTTGAAGGTGAACCGGTCGATCTGGGCCTCGGGCAACGGGTAGGTTCCCTCGAGCTCGATCGGATTCTGGGTCGCCAGCACGAAGAAAGGAGACGGCAGCGAGTGAGACTCGCCCAGGACCGTCACCCGCCGTTCCTGCATCGCCTCGAGCAGTGCCGACTGGGTCTTGGGTGTCGCCCGGTTGATCTCGTCGGCCAGCATCAGGTTGGCGAAGATCGGCCCCGGCTGAAACACCAGCTTCCGCCCCCCCTCGGCGTCCTGCAGGATCGGGGCCCCGGTGATGTCGCTGGGCAGCAGATCGGGAGTGAACTGCACGCGGCGAAACTCGAGACCAAGCAGTGACGAGAGCGCCTTGACCAGCTCGGTCTTGCCCAGCCCCGGCAGGCCTTCGAGCAACAGGTGCCCGCGGGCCAACAGGCAGATGGTGACCTGTTCGAGCAGTTCGTCCTGGCCGAGGATCGCCGTGCCGAGTCCCTCGAGCAACCCGGTGATCCGGGACCGGGCCCGTTCGATGTCTTCCGGCGAAAGCAGCGGCCCGGAGTCGGTGGTCGTCGCGGGGTCGGTCACGATGTCGGATCCTGTCAGGTCGTCGGTGCGCGGCGGGACGCGTCCGTCAAGGCGAATGCCGGGGAGAAATGCAACGGTCCGGGGAGATGAATCACAACGCGAGCAATTCCTACCGATCGTCTCCGGTGACGGATTTCTTCCCGGCCGAACGGCTCCCGAAGTACTTCTTCACCACACCGCGATGGCGTGGCCTGAGTCGTCGATTCCACGAGGCACCACCGACGGCCGGGTCCTGGTCACGACCACCACGCCGACGGG
>Ga0310342_100002097_pt1 | contig 12745 bp, 6 predicted proteins | sample S15DNA20500_MG_FD_206155 | JGI IMG/M metagenome (GOLD analysis project Ga0310342, IMG submission 206155) | Marine microbial communities from station ALOHA, North Pacific Subtropical Gyre - S1503-DNA-20-500_MG | ecosystem: Environmental > Aquatic > Marine > Oceanic | place: Pacific Ocean: North... | reverse complement strand
ACAGGCCGTCGTTTCCTCGGTCGCAACGACTGGTACCGGATGGGATCTGAGATGCTCGTCAAACAACAGGATCCACTCGACGGTCACTGGCGGGGAAACGGTGTCCGGGAAGACAATAAGCTGGTCGGCACCAGCCTGGCCCTGTTGTTTCTCTCCAAGGGTCGCCGCCCGGTGGTCGTTGCACAAATGAAGTACGGAGCGGATGATTCCGCTGCCTGGAATCATCACCGTCATGCGGTCCATAACCTCACTCGACATATCGAGTCACTCTGGAAACGCAACCTCAGCTGGCAGACGATTTCAATCCAGTCGGCCAGCTTGACCGACCTGCTGGAAACCCCCGTGCTGTTCATCAGTGGCTATGAATCTCTGGAACTGAACAAGGAGCAAAAAGAGAACCTTCGGGACTACGTGAACCAGGGTGGTTTCATCTTTGCCGAGGCCTGTTGTGACAACAAGGCTTTCGATGCCTCTTTCCGCAAGCTCATGAAAGAACTGTTCCCGGAAAGCCCTCTGCAAATGCTGCCCCCGGATCACGCCATCTGGTTCTCCCAGGAGAAGATCGATCCCCGATTCGTAGGTACACTCGAAGGCGTCAATGCCTGTTGTCGCACGAGTGTCGTCTACAGTCGCATTGACCTTTCCTGCTACTGGGAATTAAACCAGCGTCGTCAGCTGGCAGATTACCCTGCCGCGATTCGCGAAGAGGTTGAGCAACGGACCAAGGTCGGTGGAAACGTCATCGCCTATGCGACCAACCGGGAACTCAAAGAAAAACTCGACCGGCCTGAACTGGCAATTCGTGACAAATCGTATGAACAACCGGCGCGGGGAACGCTGGTCATTCCGAAACTGAGTCATGCCGGCGGCAGTGACGATGCACCTCACGCCTTGGCCCACCTGTTAACCCTGATGCGCGTTCAATTTGAAATGCGGGCAGGAACGCAGCGCAAATTATTGAGTGCCACCGATGAACTGTACAAGTATCCAATCCTCTTCATTCACGGACGGCGAGCATTTCGCTTTAACGCCCAGGAACGGAAAGCCCTGGCTCAATATCTGCAACGGGGAGGCACGATCTTCGGTGATTCGATTTGTGCCAGCCCAGAATTTACCAGCTCTTTCCGCCGCGAAATAAAGGCTATTTTCAACAAACAATCGCTCGTACGGATTCCACCCGACCATCCGCTCTTTAGCAACGAATTCGGTGGCTACGAACTGCAAACCGTGACGCTCAGGGATCCCCAGGTGCGAGCAGAAAATGATCCGCTCAATGCCAAACTGACCCGTGTCTCACCCTACCTCGAAGGACTCACCATCGGAGAACGGATCGCCGTCATCTTCTCTCCCTTTGATCTTAGTTGTGCCCTGGAAAACCAAACATCGCCCGAGTGCAAAGGATATATCAAGGTAGATGCCGCAAAACTGGGTGCCAACGTTATTCTCTTCGGCCTGCAGCAATAATTTCACCTGCCAGGCACCCTGGATATCCTCAATAATCTTGCTGCTGAGCAAATTCGGTGTTATTCTTTCCCTTATTGCCGTGGCGACTAGTTTCGGCATCTCTTGAAAACACCTCGTCACGCCCAAATCTGCTTAGTGTCTGGTCGTGAGATAGTATCTGATTATTCAGCCGGCGCCTGGAGAGACGACAAATGAGATCAACACGCTCTCTTCGATGACTTCACCTCCGCAAACCCGCCGCCTTGACCGCAAGCTGATGACCGTGCTGTTGCTTGGGCTACTGGTCCGTGGCGCGGTTCTCTGGCAATACCGTGACACGTTAACACGGGATGACGACAATTACGGAGAAATCGCGACCAATCTGCGCCAACACTCCATCTTTGGCCTCGGTCAGCAAACAGCCTCGCCGACTGCCTTTCGCCCACCACTCTATCCCCTGCTGCTGGCAGCGACGATGATCTATGAAAAGATCACGCCCCTGCAAGTTGGGGTGCTGCACCTGCTGCTAGGTCTCCTCACCATCCTACTGGTCTATCAACTGGCTCGACAGTATCGGCTGCCAAGAGCAGCGCCGCTGGCAGCACTGCTGGTCGCCATCGATCCGATTCTGTTGTACCAGTCAACACGAATTATGACCGAAACGCTGGCTACCCTGCTGGCCGTCGCGGCCCTCTACTGCCTCTCCCGCCTGAATCAGCAGCGCCGCTGGACCACCGCGCTGGGCAGTGGCTGCGTACTCGGTTTAAGTATTTTATGCCGACCCACCTTCCTGGTCTGGCTCATCCTCTGCCTGTTGGCCGTCGTCGCCTTAGAACCCAAATGGCGCAAGCGCTGGCAACTAGGGGGCGCCCTGCTGGCTGGAACTGTGCTGGTCGTCACCCCCTGGACCATTCGAAACATCGTGCAATTTAACCGTCCGATCGCACTCACCACCCATGGCGGCTACACGCTGCTCTTGGGGAACAACCCGGTTTTCTATCAACATCTGCAGCAACAACCGTGGGGCAGCGTCTGGCAATCAAAAGAAGTCGACCGCTTCAAACAAGGTCTCGAAAAAATGCGCCCCGGCGGTGATCCAACGAGGGACTACTGGTCACCCTCCGCTCTGCCAGAACCAACCGATACCCGCTCTACCACCGAAACCGAGCGAGACCGTTTTGCCTATCGAGTCGCCCGGCACCAAATCAGCCAGCAACCAAAAATGTTTCTCCTCGCCAGCCTGGTCAAAGTTGGTCGACTCTGGTCCCCCTTACCCCATCAAATCGATCCGTCCGAATCAAATCGTGGCCGCTGGCTCCGTTACCTGATCGCTAGCTGGTATGCCGCCAGCTACTTGCTAGCACTCGTCGGCCTGTACCGGTTACGGGGACAAATTCTGCGCCGGCCATGGCTTTGGGGGCTGTTGTTAGTGATCACACTAACTGCAGTCCATACTTTGTTTTGGAGCAATATTCGCATGCGTGCGCCATTGGTTCCGTGGATTGCTTTACTGGTGGCGGCAGCCTGCCGCGGGGAACCTGCCGAGGCTCGTCAGCCAGGGGCGAGCGAGGCCTCCACCGACACTCCGAAGACGGACCTTAAATCGTGAGCAGTCAAAGCTTTCGGAGTCTCCAGTAACTGCTGGATTTGGCTTGCTCCGGATGGCCTGCCTCCCTATAATCCGCCCTGCTTTTCAAGCACGGAACGCTTCGCTGATAGCTAATCTGGCAAAGGGAATCGACTGGTTTCCTGCGGAGGCGATCCGGCCGGCTGTGTGTAGCGGCCTACGATCGGTTAAGCGCATGGGCATGGATGCCGAAAATCGAAAGCGATTTCAGCAGCCGTTAGGGCGGTGTGCGCTACGGTTATGCGCCTGGTCTGTCCGTTCTGGAAGTTTGTTTCGCAGCGGCTTATTCCTGGTGTTGCTGACCTTGTCATGGTTAAACAGTGCGTTGAGCGCTGGCGAAGTTGCAATTGATTTTCCGGTAGGTGATCCTGAGTTACCGATTCAGATCACGGCTCAACGGGGAACCCACTGGCAGCAGGGATCTTACGAGGTCTGGTACTTAGATCATTGCCAGGTTCGGCAGGGTGGCGTGGCGGCCAGCGGTTCACGCGCTATTATTTGGCTGGACCGTTCCGATCCGTTTCACAAACGTCTGGACTACGTGATCAGCTACCTGGAAGGTCCTCGCACCACGGTGACCTATGGTCATGGCAGTCGAATTCATCGATCGACGGGGCGACGAGGCCAGATCCTATCTGCCAAACGGTGGCTGGGTCAATTTCACTCCACGGCAGGTGTGCAGATCGAGGTCTCGCAATCAATGGCCGTCGCAGACGTACCTCCAAACATCTACCAGCGAGCCTTGGCTCATCGCCGGGAGCAGAGCGACTATCCGGTCCAACCGGCCCAATTGATTGAGCAACCGGGGCAGCCTGCTGAAACACCACCACCGGCAACGACTTTATCGGTAGGTAATCGCCGTATTTTAGTTCAGGGCCGCAGCAACGTTGGCTGGAGTTTCAACGTCGAGCAGGACACGAATCGTAACGAGACTGTTGCCATCGCTAAATCGGGTATTCGAATCACGGTCGAGGGAATTGACTTGTCGGAATTCGATACGGGTGACACGGTCACCATTGAAACCGACAATCTTGTCTTGTGGGCTCCTAACCTGGACGAATTAACACGCACAGGCCAGGCGCAACAATCGCAATCCGTTCCACTGGAACTCTACCTGGAGGGCAACATCGTCTTTCGGCAGGGGGATCGAGTGATCTATGCGGACCAGATGTACTACAACGTTGCCGAGGATCAGGGCGTGGTCCTGAAGGCCGAAATGCTGACGCCGGTACCAGAATACGAGGGTTTATTGCGCTTGAAGGCGGACGTGCTGGAGCAACTTAACCGCCAGAATTTTACCGCGCACGGAGCAGCAATTACATCGAGCCGGATGGGCATTCCTACCTACTGGTTCCAGTCGGAAACGGTTCAATTTCAGGACATTCAACGGGCTGCGGTTGACCCGGTTACAGGTCAACAGTTGACCAACCCCAACACGGGAGAGCCGGTTGCCAACCACGACTTCCTGGCCAGCAGTCGCAACAATTTTCTTTACGCCGGTGGCGTACCATTTTTTTACTGGCCGGTGATGGCTACCAATTTGCAGAAATCGTCTTATTACCTGGACCGGATTCGTATCAAGAACGACAGCGTATTTGGTACGCAAACCCTGGTTGATTTAGACATGTTTCAATTACTGGGTCGACGGGACATCCCGCGTAATACCAGTTGGCTATTATCAGCAGACGCCTTCAGTCAACGTGGGTTTGGTCTTGGTAATTCGCTGAAATATGAACGCGAGTCGTTTTGGGGATTGCCTGGTCCTAATGTGGGAACGCTCGACGTCTGGGGAATGCGAGAAGCGGGACTGGATAACCTGGGGGCCGATCGCCTGGCCCTGGTGCCCGAGAAAGACTTTCGCGGTCGTGTCTTTTGGCATCACCGGCAACAATTGCCAGCTGATCTTCAATGGACGGCAGAGGTCGGACTCATCAGCGACCGCAACTTCCTGGAACAATATTACGAACGTGAGTGGGACGAGAAGAAGGATCAGACGACCGGCGTTGAACTTAAGCGGTACATCGACAATCGTTCCTGGAGTGTCACTGCCGATCTGCGACTCAATGAGTTTTTCACACAAACCAACTGGTTACCCCGCTACGATCATTTCTGGATTGGTCAGTCATTGATCGGAGACCGTCTCACGTGGTACGAACACACTCACGTGGGTTACGCGCGATTACAGACGGCCAGTGCTCCGATTGATCCGGTGGATGCAGCCAAGTTTGACCTGATGGCCGGAGAAGAAACGGATGTTTCAGGAATTCGGGCCGCCAGTCGTCACGAGATTGACTTACCTCTTCAGTTAGGTCCTGTCAAAGCCGTTCCTTACTTGCTGGGAGAAGTGGCATTTTACGGTGAAGACGTGAGCGGGGACGATGCCACGCGTTCGTATGGTCAAGTCGGTATTCGAGCAAGTTTGCCGATGTGGCAGCGGCGACCGAATGTGCGCAGCAAACTGTTAAACGTTACTGGTGTAGCTCACAAGGTTGTCTTTGATGCAGATTTGTTCTGGGCAGATGCCAGTCAGGATCTGACTCGTTTTCCTCGTTACGACGCCTTGGACGACGATTCGGTCGAGCATTTTCGCCGACGTTTTTTCTTCGATACCTTTGGTGGGATTGCCGGCACAAACATCGCTGCCGCTTTCGACGAGAGATTCTTTGCTCTGCGCAATAACATGCAAGGAGATATTGCCGCCAGCAGTACTGAAATTGTTGACGACATGGTTCAGGCCCGCCTGGGGGTGCGTCAACGCTGGCAAACCAAACGGGGGCTGGCCGGGCAGGAACGGACCCTGGACTGGATCTCGCTCGATATGGAAGCTGTGCTCTTTCCAAAACCGGGTCGTGACAACTTTAGTCAAGAAGTAGGACTGCTCAATTACGACCTGCGATGGTATGTCGGTGATCGGTTTACGGTCCTGTCCGACGGCTTTGCCGACTGTTTCAGTGATGGTTTACGGATGGTCTCGCTGGGTGGAATTGTAAGTCGGCCCGAGCGTGGCAGTATCTATCTTGGCATGCGAGCGATGGGGGGACCGGTCGACAGCAAGTTTCTCCATGGTGCCTTCAGTTACCGCATGAGTGACAAGTGGATTTGCATTGCCAGCACATCATTTGACTTGGGGCCTGCCGGAAACATTGGCCAAAGCCTGGCAGTCACCAGGATCGGTGAATCCGCACTTATTCGTGTCGGCATGAATGTCGATGAGAGTCGAGACAACATCGGCATCCAGTTTGCCATCGAGCCACGATTTATGGCCAGTAGCCAACTGGGGCGTGTCGGCGGAGTTCAAATTCCTCCCGCTGGTGCCCAGGGGCTGGAATAGTCTTGGGGCAAAGCTCACTAAAGCCACTTCACGAATCATGAATCAACCCTATCAGCCACCAACCGGTCCCTGGTACCGCAAATACCTCAACGCTGCCCGTGGCTGGCGACTGGGCATGGCAGGACAGTCCAGTTTCCTGATCCACCTGGTCTGCACCGTGCTGGTGGTCATCACGGCGATCCTGCTAAGGGTATCTCTGGAACAATGGTGTTTGCTGGGATTGTGTGTCAGCTGCGTCCTCAGCGCTGAGTTGTTTAACAGTGCCATCGAACGACTGGCTCATTCCATCGACGACCAGTACAACAACCAGATTGGCGCAGCCCTCGATATTGCTGCTGGCGCGGTGTTGATGACAGCGATCGCGGCGGTCGCCATCGGCGGTAGCCTGTTTATCTCGCGGTGGCTAGAGTTGTCTGGAAATTAACACCAGCCGCCTGGCGATCGGGACAACTGCCCGCTAATCTTCTTCCTGCTCACGATGCAAGCGGGCATGCTCTTCCTCGTCCTCTGGTCGATTATCGAATCCTCGCTCCACGGTCAATTCGATATGGTCCAGGAACTTGACATTCGCACATTCATCAATGTCATCCACGTTACAGGCAACATGGTCTCGGATATAAAACCGCGCGGGACCCCCGGCATCCACGGGCAAGGCATAGCGACCATCGAGGCTGTAAATCACGATCCCTTGATCTCGAACGGCGTCCAGCGGAATGCTGGCATGGAAATCATCCTGGCTGGCGTGTAGACCGAGATACATGGCCGTTGGTTTGATGCGAGCTGCGGCCAGCAAGCCAGCGAGCTGGACCGCTTTACCTTCGTAGCGAGGCGCCCACTGGCTGACGTCATCGATTTGATAAGCGTCTCCGATGGCCAGCAGGTCTTCAAAGGCGAATTGTCGAGGCCGTTGAACTTCACCATCAACACGGATCAGGTAATCAGTCGCCATCAGCTCAACCTTTGCTGTTGTTGTGAATCGCCCCTGGGCGAAACCGGCAACTCGCACCTCAACCGGTTCACCAGGTGCTTAGGAGCAACCCATGCTGTTACCACAATTGTGACAGAGGTAGCAGTTCCCGTTTCGCACGGTAATAGCTCCACAATTATCACAACTCGGTGCATCACTCTGGAAGCGAGCAAACTGGTCTGCTCGCCCCATCATGGAACCCTCTGGTCTTGCGACCGACACTCCAGCCCGTTCCAGCAACTCGAGATCGACGGGCCCGCTTGCTTTTGGTGCCAGCGACGGTTCCGCTTTTGCTCCGATACTCAACTTCTCCGCTGCCAACTGGGTTGCGTCGGTCGAGTCGTCGGACTCCGGGGTAACCGTTTCCGGCAGGGTGCCGTTACTGGCTTCCCGATACCCGGGCAGGAAGTGAATACCGAGCCAGCGGAAAATATAATCCACCACGCTCTTGGCAATTCGAATATCCTTGCTGGAAGTATGCCCCATCGGTTCGAAACGTGCGTGTGAAAACTTGTTGACCAGCACCTCCAGCGGAACTCCGTACTGCAAGCTCATGGAAATGGCCGTACCAAAGCAGTCCATCAGGCCACCGACCGTGCTTCCTTCCTTGGCCATGGTAATAAATAGCTCACCAGGATTTCCATTTGGATAGAGCCCCACGTTGATATAACCTTCGTGTCCCCCAACGCTAAATTTATGCGTCAAGGATTGTCGCGTTTCGGGCAAGCGTTCCCGGTGGGGACCCCGCACAACCTCGGTCACTGTCTCGTCAGATTTATTGCTTTCCTTTTGCGTGGAAAGTGGCTGGCTCTGCTTGGAACCATCTCGATAAATCGCCAGAGCCTTTAGCCCCAACTTCCAACCCCAACGATAGGCTTCCGAGATATCATCGGGAGTTGTATCGTGGGGCATGTTGACCGTCTTGGAAATGGCCCCGGAGAGGAATGGCTGGGCGGCAGCCATCATTTTCACATGGGAGCGCCAAGCAATACTGCGGACCCCTGTGGCCGGTTTAAAGGCACAATCGAAGACAGGTAAATGCTCTTCTTTAAGATGCGGAGCGCCTTCAATCGTATCATGCTTGTCAACATAGGCAGTCACCTCTTTGACCTGTGGCTCATCATAGCCCAGTACCTTCAGGCCCAGTGGTATGGTGTTGTTGATAATCTTCAACATTCCACCCCCAGCCAGTTGCTTGTACTTGATCAACGCGATGTCTGGCTCGATTCCGGTGGTATCACAATCCATCATGAAGCTGATCGTGCCGGTAGGAGCCAGCACGGTCGCCTGCGCATTGCGGTAACCGTTACGTTTACCAGTTTCCAGAACCTGGTCCCATAACGTGGCAGCTGCAGTTTTTAAGTACTCGGGGCCAGCAGGATTAATCGTTTCCACCGCATCACGATGCATCTGCATCACCCGCTGGAACGGTTCTTTATTGGCTTCATAGCCGTCAAATGGACCCACGACTGCCGACATTTCTGCGCTAGTAAGATTCGCCGTTCCATGCAACAGTGACGTAATGGAGCCACACAATCCGTAAGCAGCTTCAGAGTCATACGATAACCCACTCGCCATAATCAAGCTGCCCAAGTTTGAGTAACCGAGACCCAACGGACGGTACATGTGACTGTTTTCTGCGATTTCCTTAGTCGGATAACTGGCATGATCAACCAGGATTTCCTGGGCAATGAAAAAGACCCGACAAGCCGCTTGAAAACGCTCAACGTCAAAGGTGCCATCTTTCTGGCGGAATTTCATTAAGTTAACACTGGCCAAATTACAGGCCGTGTTATCCAGGAACATGTACTCGGAGCAGGGATTGCTGGCGTTGATGCGTCCCGAATTCGGGCAGGTATGCCAGCGATTGATCGTCGTATCGTACTGCACACCCGGGTCACCACATTGCCAGGCACACTCGGCCATTCGCATCATCAATTCAAAGGCATCGTAAACCGGTGCTTCTTCTTGCTGACCCGACTCCGTGACCCAGCGGGTGGCCCACGGTTGGCCATTTTCAACCGCATTCATATAGTCATCCGTCACGCGAACCGAAAGATTCGCGTTCTGGAATAAAATGGAACTATAAGCCTCGCCGTTGAAGTTGGCATCGTAGCCACCTTTTTCAATCAACACATGCGCCTTCTGTTCTTCTTTGTGCTTACACTCAATGAATTCCATTACGTCAGGATGCCAAACTTTAAGTGATTGCATCTTGGCCGCTCGACGCGTCTTGCCACCGGATTTCACGACCGCAGCTATCTGGTCATAGACCCGCATGAACGATAGCGGTCCTGACGGCTTGCCACCGCCCGACAGCTTCTCGCGATGCGACCGGATGGAAGATAAGTCCGTTCCAGTACCTGATCCAAACTTGAACAACATCGCCTCGCTCGTCGCCAGACGCATGATGTCCTCCATGTTGTCCTCAACACTCTGAATAAAACAGGCTGAGCCCTGTGGATACTCATATGAGTTTTCTGGCTGCCGTGATTCTTGTAGCTGCTGATCCCAGTGCCAGTTGCACTTAGACCCACTAACACCATATTGGTGATGTAAGCCAACGTTGAACCAGACCGGTGAATTGAAAGCTCCGTGCTGGTGCAAACAAAGCCAGGAGAGATCCCGGAAAAATCGCTCACCATCCTCGGTTGTCTCGAAGTAGTTGTCGGCCACGCCCCAATCAGCAATGGTCCGCGTAACCCGGTAAATCAACTGACGAATGCTCTTTTCGCGCTCCTGGGTTCCATTTTCTCCGTAGAAATACTTGCTGACCACGACATTCGTTGCCAACTGGGTCCAAGTAGCTGGAATCTCACAGTCCTGCTGCTCAAACAACAAACCGCCAGTCTCATCCTTGATCTGGGCACTACGCTTTTCCCACTCCACCGTGTCAAACGGATCCGACACTTCGGTAGGACAGAAGGTCGCTGGGACTTTCAGCCCCGCTGAACCTGCCTTGCGACCATTACCCGTTTCTCCCGCGGAGATTTGAGCCGATTTGCGTTCCACGTCTACACTCGCCATCCGTCCAGCTCCTTCTTTCAACGTCACCTCCACGGCCGCATAGCGCAGCCAAAAGAGGTATACAAATATACACTATAAAAGATTTCCTCATCCTTGAGTTGGCTTGAGAAACCACGCCGCTGGACCCGGAAAAGCTTTTCCAGCCAGCTATTTCAGTCATTCCATATCTAAAATGTCGCTCATTCTGGGGGTTTAACCCCCAGAGGGTTCTTACCGGTCAAACACCATATGTTGTGTCCATCGTAATATTCGCCCACAACATTTAGCGTAGAGCCAGAGTCTACTCGTTTCGCTTTTGGCGTCAATTACTAATTTTTCCCCTGCTTAACTCCTTACCTTTATAGGGGTTATCTACTTTCGTCTGCTCCCCTACTGTTTACCAATTCACCCCTGACTAACTACTTTAAACCCTAACCAAATCAAGACTTATGAAAAACAGAAGCGACTTGCTAAATAAACTACCTGCTAAAAAGAAAAATCTAAAAATTCTTCCCTTCCGAGCCTACGACCCCTCTTCTTGCCTCCTGGCCAAAGCCGCTCGCAAACCCTCCCAACTCCACTCAGTATTTTTGGGTCGCGGCATGCTAGCACGTCTCTTTCGGTTTGAATATCCCAATCTTTAGTCGCTGTTACCGATCATTTCCAGCTACCAACCTGGCGCTCGGCAACCGACTACAATCAGGCCTAAATTTTTCCTGGCAAATTTTTCACCCGTCGTTTCCGTTGCCCATCCTGATCAGATTCCTGGCCTCTGCGGTCCTTCCATCCCCGATTCTGGTTAGTCCATTTCCGCTGGACACGTTTTTTTCCAAATCACAAAATCGATCACAGTTACCTTTCCGGCTGACCTCGTACGTCTGCTGCCAGGCCTTGCGGAAAAGAATTTCTGACGATGACGTGCGGGCAATGCCATCCTATTTAGGCCGATCGACAAACTACGATTAGCTCTCTGAGCTTGGTCACGGGCTCGGCAATCTCGAGATGGCCTTATCGTCGCTCCAGAGGGCGAGCCTGGGTCCAGAGCCGCTTGTTGGGACAATCACGACGGACGCACCTATTTCGAGCCAGCACGGCTTCCAGGGGGGCTCTGAGCGATCTCTGGGGGCTGATCAAACGCCGTCGATCTTAGCGATCCGCACTTTTAGCAACGGTTGCCGGTGTCCCGTCTTGCGACGGGAGTTTTTTCGGCGGCGAAACTTTTGGACGATCAGCTTGGGGCCCTTCGTGGGGCCCACGACTTCGGCTGTCACGACCGCACCTTCCAGTGTTGGCTGTCCAAGTTGCATCCCTTTTTCACCGGAAACAGCTAATACCCGCTCAAAGGTAATCTCTTCGCCTGGAGCCAGATCTCGGAAATCGATAGTGACTTCCTGTCCTTCCTCTACTTTATACTGACGGCCACTATCGGCAATAATTGCATACATAATCGCTGGCACCTTGACTAGCTGGTAAGTGATTGCTGGGAAACCTGATGTGTACCTCGTCGTTCAGGCTCTACCATAGCCCATTTAACCGCTTGCGTCGAGGGCCGGAAGCTTCAGTTCGACCGAGATTTTACGGTACTTTAACAGCTTGCCCTTCGCTATTATTGCAATCAATTTCGAGATGTTCTGGATAGACATCAGCACTGCTGATGACTTGCACGGTCATGCTACCTGACTCTTCCAAGCCGATAATCTCTTTACGTTTGCGGTTATTCAAGTAGGCAGCCACATCCTCGTGTACCTTGAGTGTCACGCTGACAACTTTTTCATGCTGGCTGGCCAACATCAGGACACGTACCACTTCGATCGACATGCTTTCAGCTGTTTTCACAACACCTCGTCCACTGCAACAGGGGCAATCCTCATAGACGGATCGTTTCAAGCTGGGTCGGATGCGTTGCCGCGTCATTTCAATCAGGCCGAAGGGGCTAGTCCGGAGGATTTTGGTGCGGGCTCGATCCCGTTTCATAGCATCTCGCAATGCTCGTTCGAGTCCTCTCCGATGTTTTTCCTTGCGCATATCAATGAAGTCATTGACAATCACACCACCCAGGTCTCGCAATCTCAATTGCCGGGCAATTTCCCGGGCTGCTGTCAGATTAAGCTGGTAGGCGGTTTCTTCGGCAGAGTCATCGGTACGAAAATTACCACTGTTGACATCGATTGCTACCAACGCTTCGGTGGGATCAATCACGATGGATCCACCGGCTTTGAGCCGCACATCCCGTTTGTGGATCTCGTTAATCGCTGTTTCCAATTCGTATTTGTGATAGAGCGGTTCTTGATCCTGGTAGTGATGCAATCGATTGGCATAGCGAGGCATAACCACGTGCAGGAATTCTTTCGCCCGCTGATAAGCATTCTCT